>Ga0164290_1000074_pt1 | contig 356964 bp, 350 predicted proteins | sample Micstemetagenome_FD_108782 | JGI IMG/M metagenome (GOLD analysis project Ga0164290, IMG submission 108782) | Contaminated culture microbial community from soil near Moab, Utah, USA - Microcoleus steenstrupii SON62 (Illumina Assembly) | ecosystem: Environmental > Terrestrial > Soil > Soil crust...
CAATCTGAGCCAGGATCAAACTCTTCAGTTTAATTCCCAAAACTCGTCAGAATTCACAGGTATAAGCTTTCGCTTAAAACCTTTGATTCGTATGAGCACTTCAATTTAGTTGTCATGCGATCAACCACCACCCCAGGAATCCCTGAAACGACAGCTGCTCGCCGTTACAACCACGCCGTGCCCACACCTATCGGCTGTTTGTTTTGTTAAAGAACGTTCGCTGCTGAGCAACGAGAGGTGCGCATTCTACGGATAATTTCGAGGTGGTCAACACTTTCGCCAAAGATTTTTGAAGTTTTTTTGGCGCGACTCTTTCAAGCGACTACGGGAAAGTACATATGAATAAAAACATCCCGAAAAATCAAGCCCGCGACGAGCGCCTCTCAGCGCACGGCGAGGCGAGAAAATTTTCGCTTGCCCACCTGCGCCACGACCGTCGTGCCAGCCGCGAGCACAAGCCCGCGATCGGAAACCTTGTCGCCATCGAGCCGGACCCCGCCCTGATCGATCATGCGCAAGGCCTCCGAGGTGGTGGCGGTGAGCCCGGCCGCCTTCAACGCCTGTGCAATACCGATACCTGCACCCGCACTGTCGAGCACCACCTCCTCAATGTCGTCCGGGATGCCGCCCTGACGGAAACGCGATTCGAAGTCGACCAGCGCGGCTGCCGCAGCCGCCGCGCCGTGAAAACGGCCGACGAGTTCCTGCGCCAGCATCACTTTCACGTCTCGCGGATTGCGCCCCGCGGACACTTCTGCACGCAGGCCCGCGATCTCGTCGAGTCCGCGGAAGGACAGCAGCTCGTAGTAACGCCACATCAGTTCGTCCGACACCGACATGACCTTGCCGAAAATTTCGTTCGGCGGCTCGGACACGCCGATGTAGTTGCCCAGTGACTTCGACATCTTGTTGACGCCATCCAGTCCCTCCAGCAGCGGCATCATCAGCACAACCTGTTGCGCCTGGCCGTACTGCTTCTGCAGTTCGCGCCCCATGAGCAGATTGAAGCGCTGATCCGTACCGCCGAGCTCGACGTCGGCCTTCAGCGCAACGGAGTCGTAGCCCTGACACAGAGGGTAGAGGAATTCGTGGATGGCGATCGGCTGATTGCCGGCGTAGCGCTTGGCGAAATCGTCGCGCTCGAGCATGCGGGCGACCGTGTGTCGCGATGCCAGGCGGATCATCCCGTCGGCCCCGAGCTGGTTCATCCAGGTCGAGTTGAATACGACCTCCAGGCGCGACGGGTCGAGGATCTTGCCGACCTGTTCGCGATAAGTTTCCGCGTTCTGCAGCACCTGCTCCGGGGACAGCGGCGGCCGGGTCACGTTCTTGCCCGACGGATCGCCGATCGCGCCGGTAAAGTCGCCGATCAGGAACAGGATCTGGTGGCCGAGATCCTGAAAGTGCTTCAGCTTGTTCAGCAACACGGTGTGGCCGAGGTGCAGGTCCGGTGCGGTAGGATCGAACCCCGCCTTGATGCGAAGCGGTCGCCCCGACTTCAGTTTCTCGACCAGATCCGCTTCGGGGAGCAGTTCTTCTACCCCCCGCTTGATCAACGCCAACGCTTGTTCCACTTCAACCATGACCGAACCCCGAATACATGCGCCTCGCGCAGGCAGGTGCCACGCGACGACCGACAAAGCGCTCGATGTTAGCGCAAGCGGGTCGGCGGACAGAAGGATGATCCGATGAGCACGCTGTACATCGGGCTGATGTCCGGCACCAGTCTGGACGGGGTGGATGCGGTGCTTGCGGACCTGGCTTTCCCGCGGCCACAGGTGGAGGGACATGCGCATCTGGCCTTTCCAACCACCTTGCGGGCGGAACTGCAGACGCTCTGCTCAAGCGGCGACGACGAAATACACCGCTCACAGGTCGCGGCGATCGAATTGGCGCGCCTCTATGCACAGCTGGTCCACGCACTGCTGAACCAGACCGGCACTGCGACAGCTTCAATCAAGGCCATAGGCTGTCACGGACAGACTATCCGCCACATGCCGGCCCACGGCTATACCGTTCAGCTGAATGCGCCGGCCATCCTGGCCGAGGAGACAGGCATCTGCGTTGTGTCCGATTTCCGCGCGCGTGACCTGGCGGCCGGCGGACAGGGAGCCCCTCTCGTCCCCGCATTTCACGCGAGCCTGTTTGGGTCAAAGGACAGGGCGCGCGCAGTACTGAACCTGGGCGGAATGGCGAATCTGACGCTACTGGAATCCACCCGCCCCGTGCGGGGCTTCGACTGCGGTCCTGCGAACGTGCTGATGGACGCCTGGATCGCGCATCGTCGCGGCCTTGACTACGATAGGGACGGCGCCTGGGCAGCGGGCGGCAAGGTCGACGCTGCGCTGCTTGAGAGACTGCTTGCACACCCCTTCTTCGCGGCGCCGCCCCCGAAAAGCTGCGGGCGCGAGCAATTCAATCTGGAGTGGCTACTCGAACTGCTGCCGGAGCAGATCCGAGACGAGGACGTCCAGGCCACGCTGGCGGAACTGACCGCGCAATCGGTAGCCGACGCACTGAGAACCGCGGTTTTTTGCCCGGACGATGTCGCGGTGTGCGGCGGGGGCGCGTTCAACCATCACCTGTTGCAGCGACTGGCCCTGCACATCGGATGCCCGGTAATGAGCACAGCCGCTGAGGGCGTACCGCCCGAGCAGGTGGAAGCACTGGCATTCGCCTGGCTCGCGCAGCGGACGCTTAACCGCGAGCCAGGCAACCTGCCAGCGGTGACCGGGGCACGTGGCATGCGCGTGCTCGGCGCCGTCTGGCCCGCCTGAGCGAGCGGTCGATCAGACCGAGAACGACGATCCGCAGCCGCAGGTCGAGGTCGCGTTCGGGTTCTTGATCACGAACTGCGCACCCTCGAGGCCTTCGCTGTAGTCGATCTCTGCGCCGACCAGATACTGGTAGCTCATCGGGTCGATCAGCAGCGTCACGCCATTCTTCTCGAGCGCGGTGTCGTCCTCGTTGGTCACTTCGTCAAAAGTAAAACCGTACTGGAAGCCGGAACAGCCGCCACCGGAAACGAAAACACGCAGCTTCAGATCCGGGTTGCCCTCTTCGAGGATCAGTTCCTTCACCTTGTTGGCTGCGCTTTCGGAGAAGACCAGCGGAAGGGGCATTTCAGTCACTGCATTCATGAGTATCTACTCCTGGTTGACGCTTCGCCGGCATCAGCTTCCGCTGGCCAGCTTCAATTCGACCGCGCGCGGCGCAGTCTCCTGATGTTCGAGCTGCCCCTTGACGATGGCGCCAAGGTGCACCTCCAGACGGTTGTAGACCACGTCACCGGAAATTCGTGCCTGCGGTTGCAGTTCCAGAAACTCGGTCGACACGATCGGACCTTGCACGGCCCCGTTGATCATCGCATGCGTGACGGTGACGGCACCCTCGATACGCGCATGCTCGCTCAGCACCAACGTACTCGGCGCGTTGTCATCGGCACGTACGTTGCCGATCACCTCGCCATCAACACGCAGGCCACCGCGGAAATGGATGTCGCCATTCACGCGCGTGCCTGCACCGATCAGGCTGTCGATGCGCTTGCTGGGTTTCTCAGGCTTCTTGCCGAACATGTCCCCTCCGATTCCGGCAACCGTCACAAGGATGCGGTCGCTCTTGCCCTGATTTGTCCATCCTGCAGGAAGCGAGCCTCGATGGAGAGCAACCTCGCCTCCTTCGGGACGGCGAGCACGCCGTCGACACGCTGGAAATGCCGGAAAGTCAGCCGACTGTTCTCGGCACCCGAATCCGGCGGGAAAGTGATGGTAGCACCCTGACCGGCACGGTCAATCGACGCCACGATCTGGTAGGAACCCTTCGTGTCGGCGTCGGCCTTCCCCCCTTGGCGGACGATGAGCATGCGATAGCGGTACCGCCCCGCCTCGCCGTCCGGCTCCAGCACCAGCCGATTGATCTTGAAGCCCTGCTCGATACCGCTGGAACCCGCACCCGCCAGGCTTTCGAAGATCAGAGCGTCTTCCCGCAAACGTGCGTTCTCGCTTTCCAGCGAACGTATCCGGGCGGCCAGCTGTTCCTGTGCCGTACGTTCGATCTGCAGGCTGCTGTGTGCCGAGTCCGCCTGCTGTCTCATGCTTGCAAGCTCGGCATCCACGACGGACAGACGCTCACGCAACGAAACGACCTCGGCTTGCATGTCATCGACGTCCAGCCCGACCCAGCCTCGCCCCGCGTCGTAGATTCCGCGGGCAGCCGCCAGCGCGAGCGCCATGACGCCGGCCGCGACGAGAAGCTTGAGCCACCAGGGCGCGTGCGAACGGATCGCCACCTGCCGCGCGGCGATACCGTGGCGAAAGCGCCAGCGGCGCGCCCTCAGGGCAAGACCGGAACGAGTTCTAGCCCACACGACTCGTCGAATCCAAACATCAGATTCATGTTCTGCACCGCCTGCCCGGCAGCCCCCTTGACCAGATTGTCGATCACCGACAAGACCACGACCGTGTCCCCGCCCTGCGGGCGATGAACCGCGATCCGGCAGGTGTTCGACGCACGCACCGAACGCGTCTCCGGATGGCTGCCGGCGGGCAGCACATCCACGAAGCGCTCGCCGCGATAACGGCTCTCGAACAGGGCCTGCAGGTCGCAATCCTTGGTCAGTCGCGCGTAGAGCGTCGCATGAATGCCACGGATCAAGGGCGTCAGATGAGGTACGAACGTCAGACCTACATCGGCGCCGGCCACGGCGGCCAGTCCCTGGCGTATTTCGGGCAAATGCCGATGTCCACCGACACCGTAAGCCTTGAAGTTGTCTCCAGCCTCCGCGAACAAAGTGTGCACCTCGGCCTTGCGCCCCGCACCGGACACACCCGACTTCGCATCGGCGATCAGCGTTGCACGGTCGATGACGCCCGCCTCGATCAGCGGGATGAAGCCGAGCTGCACCGCGGTCGGATAGCAGCCGGGATTGGCCACCAGCCGCGCCGAGCGCACCTGTTCGCGATTAACCTCTGGCAAGCCGTAGATCGCGGTCTTCAGTACGTCAGGGCAGGCATGCGGCATGCCATACCACTTCTCCCACGCCGCTTCGTCCTTCAGCCGGAAATCCGCGGCCAGATCGACCACTTTCACCCCGGCGTCGAGCAGCGCCGGCACCTGCTGCATCGCGATGCCGTTCGGCGTGGCAAAGAAGACAACGTCGCAGTTCTCCAGCCCGGCTTGGGCCGGGTCGGAAAAAGCGAGATCGACATGGCCGCGCAGACTGGGAAACATGTCCGCTACCGGGCGCCCCGCATCGCCGCGCGAAGTGATGGCCGACAGTTCGACCTCGGGGTGGCGCGCCAACAGGCGCAGCAATTCGACCCCGGTGTAGCCGGTTCCGCCAACGATACCCGCCTTGATACCCACTTCGATCCCTCCTGCGCCGACCCGCGCCGACCAATCCGGATCGATCGCGGAAAAAGCGGAATGATGCCAGAAATGAAAAAAGCCGCCCGAAGGCGGCTTTTCCCGTTCGCCGGAGCGCGGTGTATCAGCGCTTCGAGAACTGCTTGCGACGACGTGCCTTGTGGAAGCCGACCTTCTTGCGCTCGACTTCTCGGGCATCGCGGGTAACGAAACCAGCCTTGCTCAGCGCCGGCTTCAGCGTCGCGTCGTAATCGATCAGCGCGCGGGTGATGCCGTGACGCACTGCGCCGGCCTGACCCGATTCACCACCACCGGTGACATTCACGAGGATGTCGAAGGTGCTGACGTGTTCGGTCAGCTCGAGCGGCTGGCGGACGACCATGCGGCCGGTTTCGCGCGAGAAGAACTCGTCCACCGGCTTGTCATTGACGACGAAGGCGCCCTTGCCCGGACGCAGGAACACGCGGGCAACTGCGGTCTTGCGACGGCCGGTGCCATAGTAATAATCAACTTTGAATGCCATGACCGTTCCGTCCTCAGATGTCCAGAGCCTTGGGCTGCTGCGCGGCGTGCGGATGCTCGGCGCCGGCGTAGCACTTCAGCTTCTTGATCATCGCGTAACCGAGCGGACCCTTGGGCAGCATGCCCTTGACGGCCTTCTCAAGCACGCGCGCCGGGAAGCGCTGCTGCAGCTTGGTGAAATTGGTTTCGTAAATACCGCCCGGGTAACCCGAATGGCGGTAGTACTTCTTGTCCTGCGCCTTGTCACCGGTCACACGCAGCTTCTCGACATTCACGACGACGATGTAGTCACCGGTGTCCACGTGCGGGGTGAAGACAGGCTTGTGCTTGCCGCGCAGACGGCGTGCGATCTCACTGGCGAGGCGCCCGAGTACCTTGTCAGAGGCATCGACAACGTACCAGTCGCGCACGACTTCATGCGGCTTGGCTGAAAAGGTTTTCATCTCGAACGTCCTGTGATTCTGGGCGAGATCGCCCAAAAGCCCGCGAATTTAACTCGCGAGTTCGAGCGTGTCAATCCCTGATAGACAACAAAAAAAGCGCGACTCCTGGGAGTCGCGCTGAATCCACACCAAAGGAGGAGGGTGGAGGAGACACCTGCGGCAGACATCGCATTGAACGACGTCCGCGAAACCTGTCTTGATTATTGATCACGCTCAACGCAAAGGCAAGAATTTTTTGCATCGCACAAAGGCAGTGCGCCTTTAGATTCCGCATCACCCGCCAGCGCACCCCGCACAAACAACCATTCAAATCATGTGGATAAGAAAAGCGGCGGCGGTCCGCGCCCCGAACCCGCGTCACAAACACCGGACGACACACCGCCGCGCGCGGATCGACTACCGCAGCGCACCAATACCCATGAACCGCGCGCCGGCCGACACCTGATTACAATCGCGCATCACTGAAGGGAGTGCGTAATGGACTGTGTGGTGAAGTGGGTAGACAACATGAGCTTCCTGGCCGAGACCGGCTCGGGACACATGATCAATATGGACGGCGCACCCGAAGCAGGCGGCCGCAATCTGGCGGCGCGCCCGATGGAACTGCTGCTGGCGGGCACGGGCGGCTGCACCGCATTCGACGTCATGCTCATCCTGAAGAAGAGCCGGCAGCAGGTCACGGGTTGCGAGGTCACGCTGAAGGCGGATCGCGCGAGCGAAGACCCCAAGGTATTCACCCGCATCGGCTTTCATTTCAAGATCAGTGGTCGCAGCCTGAAACCCGAGGTGGTCGAGCGTGCGATCCACCTCTCGGCCGAGAAGTACTGCTCGGCGTCCATCATGATCGGCAAGACCGCGAAGATGGAACACACGTGGGAGATCGTCGAAACCGGCGCCTGACGCCCTCGCGCTCAGACGTAATAGGCGACGCCGGTCATCACCCGGGAGGCGGCCCGCATCGCGAGTCGGACGGGCGCCGGAAGTTGCGCAGCACCGAGCCGCTCGGCCGTGTGTGCATGCTCACGTTCGTCCTGGCGCATCTGTTCAAGTATCCGCCAGGATTTCTGATCGGCCGGCGGCAGGCGGTCGAGGTGTCCCTGCAGATGAGCTTCGACCTGCTTCTCGGTTTCGGCAAGGAAGCCCAGATTCCACTTGTCGCCGACCAACCCGGCCGCAACACCCATCATCAGCGCGCCGCCGTACCACAGCGGGTTCAGCAGACTGGGGCGGCTGCCCAGTTCGGCCATGCGCGAAGCTGTCCAGCTCAGGTGCTCGGTTTCCTCGACCGCCGCACGGCGCAGTGCGTCGCGCACGGCGGGCTCGCGGCAGGTCAGGGCCTGCCCCTGGTAGAGCGCCTGGGCGCAGATCTCGCCGACGTGGTTGATGCGCATCAGTGCGCCGACATGACTGCGCTGCGTCTCGTCGAGTTCGGCCTCGGGCAGGTCTCCGCCGGGTAGCGGCCGTCCAGTGCGCGCCGGCGCAGCCAGTGTGCGCAGGGCGCGATCAAGTTCGGTAATCAGGCGGTCGAGCATGGATGCTTTCGATGAAAGTCGGAGTGTTCAACGATAGCCGGTGAGCGGCGTGCCGGTACGTGCATTGAAACTGTTGGCCAGCGCTTCGAGCACCTTCTTCGGCTGCAGCGCGAACCCATCCGCGCACATGTAATCCGAATACAGCATGAAGGGGTAGGAGTTCAGGCGGTTTCCACCGCCGATCGGGATCCAGCGGCTGCCGCGCGTCGGCGCCCACTCCCGGTTCGAACGCAGGTTTGCGTACATCCTGCGCTCGCCCGTGCCGCAGCGCAGCGCCTCGGCCGCGATGTTCTCGGTCCCGCTCGGCGCGACAACGCGGGATATGTAGCGGATCGCGCCGTCCTTGCCGACGGTCAGCGGTTCACGCGCAATGTAGTAGCGGTTACGCGTCGAGGCATTCAGATAGAACTCCTGCCACTCGACCTTTTCGGGCAGCGGAGGGACTTCGTAATCGTCCTCGGTCACCTTGGCCGCCGGATCGACGGTTTCGCCGCGGAAGGGCTCCGGCTTCTGCCAGTCGGTGATTTGCGCATGGACGGCGGAAGCACCCGCCAGAAGGATCAGGCCGGACAGCAACCGGCCAACGGGGAAAAACGGCATTTCAGTTCACCAGGTCAGCGCACAGCGAGGTTCGCAGCGCCGCCGGCACAGGCGTCACGCCCGCACTGTAATGCGGATGGTCGACACCGACCGACAGGGCCGCGCCCTCGACGAGCGCTCGTTTCATTTCGGCAGTCAGTTCAAAGCGCAGAAAATGCACGGCAGATGTCTTGACCGCGTTCTCGCGCTCAAGATCCTCGTCGGCAATCGCGGATACCGGAGGGCATCCATCGACCTGCAGCCACACCGTGTCCTCGACGCCGATCAGACGGGCGAGGTTCTGCTTTCGCTGCTGCTCGTCCGGGTATTCGATCAACATCGTGGCCTTGAAGTTGCTGCCGTCTGGGATGAGGGGATTGTAAGCGCCCAGTTCGTCGAGAATGCCCGCTTCCTCGAAAGTGCGTTCGATCCGCAGCATTTCCTGCACCTGATAGCGGACGGTCAGTTCGTCCTCGAACACCAGTGTCACGTGTTCGCCAAGATGCAGTGTGCGCTCACGCTTGTGCGCGATCACACGGGCACGGAACTGCGGGCGCTCTCGCGCATACTGCTCGAGGCTCATCAGACTGTCGCGAGCGATTGCCGGCATACCCCTCTCCTCAGTCCAGTCCATAGGCAATGCGCAACAAGGTCAGCGGATGCGCCTTCTGCGCGCGCGTGCCGCCCTGACCGTCGGCGATGCCCTGCATGATGTGACGGCCGGCGATCGGGCAGTCCGAACTGACGAAGTCAGGGTCGCTGCCCTGCATCTGCCGGAACACCGGCCTGCCGATCTTCATCGACAGATCGAAGAACTCCTCTTTCACGCCCCAGGTGCCGTCGTGGCCTGCGCAGCGCTCGACCGTGCTGACCTGCGTGCCAGGCACCCGTTGCAGCATCTCGCGCGTCTTCTGGCCGACGTTCTGCACGCGCGAGTGGCAGGGGATGTGATATGACACGCGACCGAGTTCGCGTCTGAAATCGTTCTTCAGCAAGCCGTCCTTATGCCGCAGCACGAAGTACTCGAACGGATCGAACATCGCATCGGCCACCGCGCGCACGTCGGCGTCGTCGGGAAACATCAGTGGCAGTTCCTGCTTGAACATCAGTGTGCACGATGGCACCGGCGTCAGGATGGCCCAACCTTCACGCGCGAGGCGCGCGAGCGGCGGAATGTTGATCTCCTTCAGTTTTGCCACCTGCTCCAGGTCGCCCAGTTCGAGCTTGGGCATGCCACAGCAGGCCTCCTTCTCGACGAGGGCGGCTGGAATCTCGTTGTGGGCCAGCAGCTTGAGCAGATCGACGCCGATACCCGGTTCGTTGTAGTTGATGTAGCAGGTCGAGAACACCACCACCTTTCCGGGCGTACGCTGTCCGTCGCGCGGGGCAAAACCGTCGGACGGCTCCGCGACGCCGCGGAATCGGCGCGGCGCATACGGCGGCAGCTGGCGATCCTTGTGTACGCCGAGCACGCGCTGCATCAGCGAACGCGCAGCACCATTGCCGTTCACCGCGTTGACCGTCTGCGCCACCACCGGAATCGCGGCGAGCTTGCCGATGGCATCGGTACTGGTGAGCAGACGGTCGCGAAACCGCGTCTCGCCCTTCCTGAACTTGATCGCCTTGGCTCGCAGCATCAAGTGCGGGAAATCGAGATTCCACTGATGCGGCGGCACGTACGGACACTTGGTCATGAAGCACATGTCGCACAGATAGCACTGGTCCACCACCTCCCAGTACCGGTGCTTCGGGATCGCATCCACTTCGCCGCTGTCGCCCTCGTCGATCAGGTCGAACAGCTTGGGGAAGGCGGTACACAGATTCACGCACCGGCGGCAGCCGTGGCAGATGTCGTACGTGCGTTCGAGTTCCTGCATCAGCGCCGCCTCGTCATAGTAGGCGGCGCTCTTCCAGTCTATCGGGTGGCGCTTCGGCGGCTCAAGACTGCCTTCGCGAACGGTCATCGCACTTCCTCCGGTCGACGCACGGGGCGGCGGACGCAGGCAAGTCCTGCGCCCACCGTAGCGGAGCGGTGCCGGCCCCGGGGCCGGCGCGCACTCAGTCGAGCAGCCCGTCGAGCGCCTTCTGGAAACGATTTGCGTGCGAGCGCTCGGCCTTGGCCAGCGTCTCGAACCAGTCGGCAATCTCCTCGAACCCCTCGTCGCGAGCGGTCTTGGCCATGCCCGGATACATGTCTGTGTACTCGTGCGTCTCGCCGGCGATCGACGCCTTCAGGTTGTCACGCGTACCGCCGATCGGCAGACCGGTGGCGGGATCGCCACAGGCTTCGAGATATTCAAGATGGCCGTGTGCGTGGCCTGTCTCGCCTTCGGCCGTGGAACGAAAGACGGCGGCGACGTCGTTCTGCCCCTCGACATCGGCCTTGGCCGCAAAGTACAGATAGCGGCGATTCGCCTGCGACTCTCCAGCAAACGCACACTTCAGATTGTCCTCGGTCTTCGAACCCTTGAGTTGCATGGACGCCTCCTTCAACAATGGGTGAGGGATGCCCCGGAGGGCAGGGCCGCGCTGGCAACAGGCGAAGAAAGGGCGCGACTTAGACCCAGTATAAACAGGCATTCCGCCGCTTCAAGGGCGGCGGGTCGATCGACGCGTGAGGTCAGGAAGACGAGTGCAGAGGATCCTGCAGCGCACCAGGGCCCGGAAGCGCGTGTTCGCTGGCGTCGCCGCCGTCGGGCTGCCGCATCGCACCACGCGGACGCGGCGAACGAAAAGCCAGGCGCGCGAGTTCGGTGAGCGCCTGCTGGTAGACCTGGCGCTTGAACTCGATCACCGAGTCGAGCGGAATCCAGTAGTCGCTCCAGCGCCAGGCATCGAATTCAGGGTGGTCGGTGGCGCGCAGGCAGACGTCGCAGTCGCGACCGACCATGCGCAGCAGATACCAGATCTGCTTCTGGCCGCGATAGGCGCTGCGCCATTCGCGCCGCACCCAGTTGCGCGGCACGTCGTAGCGCAGCCAGTCGCGCGTGCGGCCGACGATGCGCACATGCTGCGGACGCAACCCCAGCTCTTCCCAGAGCTCGCGATACATCGCCTGCTCCGGCGATTCGCCGTGGTTGATGCCCCCCTGGGGAAACTGCCAGGCGTGCTCGCCTATGCGCTTGCCCCAGAAGACCTCGTTGCGCCCGTTGATCAGAATGATGCCGACGTTCGGGCGGTACCCTTCCCGGTCGAGCATGGTTGAACCTGCTGTGTAAGATTTTCCGTGGATTCTTCCACATTTCGCCGCCGAATTGAAGCAAACGACCCGGCGCGGGCCGATCCGCGCGAAACAGCTAGAATCGGAGGTTTATTGCCTGATCCGCAGCGGATTCCACACCCTCCATGTACGCCAGCAAATTCTTCATTTCCACGCTCAAGGAAGCCCCCTCGGACGCCGAGGTCGTGTCGCACAAGCTCATGACGCGCGCCGGCATGATCCGCAAGCTCGCCGGCGGCATCTACAACTACATGCCGATGGGGCTGCGGGTGATCCGCAAGATCGAGGCCATCATCCGCGACGAGATGAACCGCGCCGGCGCCATCGAACTGCTGATGCCGCTGATCCAGCCGGCCGAGCTGTGGCAGGAAACAGGCCGCTGGGACAAGATGGGCCCGGAAATGCTGCGCGTGAAGGATCGCCACGACCGCGACTTCATCATCCAGCCGACGTCGGAAGAGGTGGTGACCGACATCGCTCGCGCCGAAATCCATAGCTGGCGCCAGTTGCCGAAGAATTTCTATCACATCCAGACCAAGTTCCGTGACGAGCGCCGGCCGCGCTTCGGCGTGATGCGCGGCCGCGAGTTCACGATGAAGGACGCCTACTCCTTCGACCGTGACGAGGACGCTGCCGGCCGCAGCTACGACATCATGTTCGACGCCTACATGCGCATCTTCCGCCGCCTGGGTCTCGAATTCCGCGCTGTCGCCGCCGACACCGGCGCCATCGGCGGCTCGCGCAGTCACGAGTTCCAGGTGATCGCCGACACCGGCGAAGACCTGATCGCCTGGTGCCCGGATTCCGACTACGCCGCCAACATCGAACTGGCGCAGGCGACAGCGCTGATCGCCGACCGCGCTGCGCCGGCGCAGGCGCTGGAAAAAGCCCCCACACCGGGCACCGTGCGCTGCGAGGACGTCGCCGCCCTGCTCGGCCTGCCGATCGAACGCACGGTCAAGTCCGTCGTGCTGGCGACCGATAAGGAAGGCAAGACCGAACTGTGGCTGCTGATGCTGCGCGGCGATCACGAACTGAACGAGGTGAAGGCGTCGAAACTGGCCGGCCTGAAGGACGGCTTCCGCTTCGCCACAGAAGCCGAGATCGTCGAGCATTTCGGCTGCAAGCCGGGCTATCTGGGTCCGGTCGGGCTGAAGAAGCCGGTGCACGTGGTCGCTGACCTCACGGTGGCCAACATGAGCGATTTCGTCACCGGCGCGAACGAGGCGGATGCCCACCTGACCGGTGTGAACTGGGGGCGCGACCTGCCCGAACCCGAGGCCGTCGCCGATCTGCGCAACGTGGTCGAAGGTGATCCGTCACCCGACGGCAAGGGTCGGCTGTCGATACAGCGCGGCATCGAGGTCGGACATGTGTTCTTCCTCGGCACCAAATATTCGGAAGCGATGAACTGCACCTATCTCGACGAAACCGGCAAACCGCGCATCATGGTCATGGGCTGCTACGGCATCGGCGTGACCCGTCTGGTCGGCGCCGCCATCGAGCAGAACCACGACGAGCGCGGCATCATCTGGCCGCAGTCCATCGCGCCGTTCGAAGTGGTCATCTGCCCGGTCGGCTGGAGCAAGTCGGAGCAGGTGCGCGCCACCGCCACACAGCTGTACGACGAACTGAGCGAAGCCGGCTTTGACGTCATCCTCGACGACCGCGACGAGCGCCCCGGCGTCATGTTCGCCGACTGGGAACTGATCGGCGTACCGCACCGGATCACGGTCGGCGAGCGCGGCCTGAAGGAAGGCGTGATCGAGTACCAGAACCGGCGCGACGCCGCGGCGCAGAAGGTGGCGCCCGACGCCGTGCGCGCACTGATCGGCGAGCCGGTCTGACGATGAAGCGGCTGGCTGCGACCCTCGTGCTGACGCTGGCCCTGACGGCCGGCGGCGCCCGCGCGTCGCAGCAGTACGAGCCGCTGGCGGACAGCGTGCGCGCGGCGCTGCATCTGGCCATCAGCGACCGCGCTGCCCCCGACCTGCCGGCGTTCTCATCGCCACAGAAGCAGTTGTGGCTCGGCACAATGTCGGAACGCCTCGCCAAGCGCATGCCGGACGAGGCCGGGCGCATGGAATTCCTGAAGACGGTGCATTACGAAGCCACGCGCGCCGGCCTGGACCCGCAGCTGGTGCTCGGCCTGATCCAGGTCGAGAGCGGCTTTCGCAAGTACGCAGTCTCCAGCGCAGGGGCGCGCGGCTACATGCAGGTGATGCCGTTCTGGGTGAAGCTGATCGGCAGCGAAGAGAGCAACCTTTTCCATCTGCGCACCAATCTGCGCTTCGGCTGCACCATCCTCCGTCACTACCTCGACATCGAGAAGGGCAACCTCTTCCGCGCGCTCGGTCGCTACAACGGCAGCCTGGGCAAGGCGGAATATCCGAACATGGTGCGCGGCGCGTGGGAGCGCCACTGGTCATGGCCAGCCATGACCTCTGCCAGCAATCCCTGATCAGGCCGACTCCGACAGCACCCGCCATTCGGTCACACGCGCGACCAGTTCGGCCAGCGACGCGGCGCGCATCTTGTCCATCACGCGGGCGCGGTGCTGCTCTACCGTCTTCGCACTGATGCCCAGTTCGGCGGCGATGCCTATGTTCGGCAGCCCCCGCACGACGCGATCGAGCACCTCGCGCTCCCGTGCGGTGAGATTCGCCAGGGCGTCGGCGACCTGCTGCACGCGCTGACGCCGCGCGTCCGCCGAGGCCGCCCGGACCAGCGCCTCGGCGACCCGCACGCGCAGCACCGCTGCTTCGATCGGCATCAGCATGAAATCGAGTGCACCGGCACGCAAGGCACGCACCGCAACGGTCACGTCGCAAGGGCCGGACACGAAGATCACCGGCGCGTGATTGCCGACCACGCGCAAGCTGGACTGCAGGTCGAGCCCGCTGATGCCGCGCAGCGACGCATTCAGCAGCACGCAGGCGGCACGCCCCAGCGCCTCGCGGTCCTGCAGCAGCACGCCGGCACCGGAGAATCCCTGCACGTCCGCATCGATCCCGGTCAGCGCCTGACACAGCGCCCGTCGCATCGCAGCGTCGTCATCGACCACGCAGACCAGCGGACGCGCCATCGGATCGCCAGCGGCTCAGCGCATGCCGGGCAGCATGCCCTTCATGCCGCGCATCAGCTTCTGCATGCCGCCCTTGGAGAACTGCTTCATCATCTTCTGCGTCTGCTCGAACTGGTTCAGCAGGCGGTTCACCTCCTGCACCGAGGTACCGGAACCCGCCGCGATACGACGCTTGCGGTTGGCCTTGATCAGTTCGGGCTTGATGCGCTCGGCCGGCGTCATCGAGTTGATGATGCCTTCGATGCGGCGGATGGCCTTTTCGTCCTGCCCGCCCTGCAACTGCTGCGCGGCACCGGCGAACTGCGCCGGCAGCTTGTCCATCAGCGCCGACAGCCCGCCCATCTTGCGCATCTGCGCGATCTGCGCCTTGAAATCGTTCAGATCGAAGCCCTTGCCGCTCTTCAGCTTCTGCGCGAATTCCTTGGCCTGATCCTCGTCGACCTGGCGACGCGCTTCCTCGACCAGGCCCATGATGTCGCCCATGCCGAGAATGCGCGACGCCATGCGCTGCGGATGGAATTCCTCCAGGCCGGTCAGCTTTTCGCCGACGCCGGCGAACTTCAGCGGCGCGCCGGTGACGTGGCGCACCGACAGCGCAGCGCCACCGCGCGCATCGCCGTCAAGCTTGGTCAGCACGACACCGGTCAGCGGCAGAGCGTCCTTGAACGCCTTGGCGGTATTGACCGCGTCCTGACCCAGCATCGCATCGACGACGAACAGCGTTTCGATCGGGTTGAGCGCCTGATGCAGCGCGCGGATCTCGTCCATCATCGCCTGATCGATCGCCAGCCGGCCGGCGGTATCGACCAGCAGCACGTCGAAATAGCGCGTCTTCGCGAAGTCGACGGCGGCGCGGGCGATGTCGACCGGCTTCTGGTCCGGGGTAGACGGGAAGAACTCGGCGCCGGCCTGCCCGGTGACGGTACGCAGCTGTTCGATGGCGGCCGGACGATAGACGTCGCACGACACCGTCAGCACCTTCTTCTTCTGCGTTTCCTTCAACCACTTGGCCAGCTTGCCGACCGTGGTGGTCTTGCCGGCGCCCTGCAGGCCGGCCATCAGCACGATGGCCGGCGGCTGCGTCGCAAAGTTGAGGCTGGCGGTGGCGCCGCCCATCAGCGCCGCCAGTTCGTCGTGCACCACGCCGACCAAGGCCTGGCCCGGCGTTAGCGAGCCGACGACCTCCTGACCGACCGCCTTCTCGCGGATGCGGGTGACCAGTTCCTTCACCACCGGCAGCGCGACATCCGCCTCGAGCAGCGCCATGCGCACTTCGCGCAACATGTCCGAAATATTCTCGTCGGTCAGTCGCGCCTGTCCGCGCAGCGTCTTGACGACCTTGGCGAGCCGTTGGGTAAGGTTATCCAGCATGAAAGAGCGGCGTGCGCCTTGGGTTAAACTGAAGCCAATGATTCTAATCGAACTGCTTCCTTCCGCCCTCTACGCCGCGCTCGCCTTCTGGTTCATGCGCCCGGCGCGGGCAGGCGCACACACCGCGGCCGGTGGCGTGCGCCCGGCAGCGCTGGCCGCGGCGCTGCTGGTGCACGCCGCGGTGCTGTCGGTGCAGATCTTCCCGGAGGGGCGCATGCGCTTCGGTGCCGGTGACGCGCTGGCGGTGATGACCTGGCTGGCGCTGGTGTTCTACTGGATAGAAAGCCTGTCGTCGCGACTCGACGGTCTGCACATGCTGGCCCTCCCGGCCGCAGCCCTGTGCGCCGCGGTGCCGGTCATCTGGCCCGGCCGGCACGACATCGGCAACGCCGACAACCTGCTGTTCCGCGCCCACTTCGTGATGGCGATGACGGCTTACAGCCTGTTCACGCTGGCGGCACTGCACGCGATGCTGATGTCGGCGGTCGAGCGCAATCTGCACCGCGGTCGCCTGATCCGTCTGCTGGAGAACATGCCGCCGCTGCTGGTGATGGAAGGCCTGCTGTTCCGCCTGATCACGATCGCGTTCGTGCTGCTGAGCGCCACGCTCATTACCGGCATTGCCTTCTCCGAGCAGGTGTTTGGCAAGCCGCTCGCCTTCAGCCACAAGACGGTGTTCGCCATCCTTGCATGGGTGGTTTTCGGCACGCTGCTGGTCGGACGGCACTTCCGCGGCTGGCGCGGACGGCTGGCGCTGCGCTGGACGCTCGGCGGCTTCTTCGTCCTGCTGCTCGCCTATATAGGTACGCAATTCGTGCTCGAGGTCGTGCTCGGCCGCGCCTGACCGATGGATTCGATCCCACTCTCCACCCAGCTGATCGTGCTGGGTGTGCTGCTCGTGCTGTCCGGCTTCTTCTCGATGGCCGAGACGGCGATGATGGCCTCCAACCGCTTCCGCCTGAAGGCGGCTGCCCAGAACGGCTCGCGCGGCGCGCAGCGCGCTCTCGACCTGCTGGGACAAACGGACAAGCTGCTCGGCGTCATCCTGCTGTTCAACAACCTGGTCAATGCCGCCGCCGCGACGCTGACCGGCGTCATCGCGATCGACCTGTTCGGCGAGGGCGAACTGGCGCTGGGACTGGGCACGCTGCTGATCACCTTCATGATCCTCGTGTTCTCGGAAATTACGCCGAAAGTCGTGGGCGCAGGCTACGCGAACGCGATCGCGCCGGTGGTGGCCTTCGTGCTGACGCCGCTGCTCAAGGTGTTCTATCCGGTGGTGTGGACGGTGAACCTGTTCGTGTCGGCGCTGCTGCGCATCACGCGGCTGCAGCCGGGCAACACGGACGAGGGGCAGACCCTTTCGGCGGAGGAACTGCGCGCGCTGATGACGGAATCCGGTCACTTTATCCCGGCCGCCCACCGGCGCATCCTGATCAATCTGTTCGAACTGGAGGACGTGACGGTCGAGGACGTCATGACGCCGCGCAACCAGATCGAGGCAATTGATCTGGAGCAGCCGCTGGACGTGATCCAGCACCAGATCGCAACCAGTCATCACGGCCGCGTGCCGGTGTTCGAAGGCGACCTCGACCGCGTGCTCGGCGTGCTGCCGCAGCGGCGTGTCGTCAGCGCGCTGTCGGCCGGCGAACTGGATCAGGACGAAATCCGCGGCCTGCTGACCCGGCCCTACTTCGTGCCGTCGGCGACACCGCTATACAGCCAGCTGCAGTTCTTCCAGGAGAACAGGCAGCGCCTGGCGCTGGTCGTGAACGAGTACGGCGAGGTCGAAGGGCTGGTCACGCTGGAAGACATCATCGAAGAAATCGTTGGCAAGTTCACCACCGGCGTACCCGGCAGCGGACAGTCGCTGAGCTGGAACGGCGACAACAGCGTCATCGTCGACGGCGGACGCAGTCTGCGCGAGCTGAACGGCAAACTCGGGCTGGCCCTGCCGCTGGACGGGCCGAAGACCTTGAACGGCCTGCTGCTCGAACACCTGCAGGACATTCCGGAATCCGGTCTGTCGGTGCGGATCGGCACTGTCGCGATGGAAATCCTGCACACCGAGGACCGCATGGTGCGCAGCGTGCGTCTGTTCAAACCACAGGACGCAGCCTGAGCCGGCACTCAAGATACGCCGGCCACAAACCGTTTACAGATCAAGCCTGAATCGTCATCATCGAAGACGACACTTCAACACCGCTCGCAGATTCCCCCTAATGCGCCATGGCCGCCACCGCTAAGAATGCACTGTCGGGTCTTGCCCGCGCACTGGCGCAGAGCGGGCGGCTGACCGAGACCGAAGCAGAGAGCCTGACGCGTGAGGGCGCGCAATCCGGCCACGGTTTCATCGCGCAACTGGTCGCCAGCGGCAAGATGAGTGCCCGCGACGCAGCCGCCTTCGCCTCGGAAACCTTCGGCTATCCGCTGCTGGACCTCGCGCAGTACGACCCGGACCAGTTCCCGGCGGACGCGATCGACAAGAAGCTGATGCGCACCCACCGCGTGCTGGCGCTGAAGAAGCGCGGCAACCGGCTGGCTGTAGCGATCGCCGATCCGTCGAACCTGCGCGCCATCGACGAAATACGCTTCCAGACCGGTCTGGCCGTGGACCCGGTCGTCGTCGAGACCGACAAGCTCGCCACCCTCGTCGACAAGCTGTCGGAAACCGTCGAGAAGACCCTGGAATCGATCGCGTCGGTTGACTTCGACTTCGACGGTGAAATGGCGCCGGAAGAGGACGCCGCCGCCAGCAACGACGCCCAGGTCGAGATCGACGACGCACCGGTCGTGCGCTTCATCCAGAAGATTCTGCTCGACGCGATCAACGAAGGCGCCTCCGACGTCCACTTCGAACCCTACGAGAAGTACTACCGCATCCGCTACCGTACCGACGGCGTACTGCGCGAGATCACCCAGCCGCCGCTGGTGCTGCGCGAGAAGATCGCGTCGCGCATCAAGGTCATTTCCCGGCTGGACATTTCGGAGAAGCGGGTGCCGCAGGACGGCCGGATGAAATTCGTGCTGTCCAAGACCAAGGCGATCGACTTCCGCGTCAGCACGCTGCCGACGCTGCACGGCGAGAAGATCGTCATGCGTATCCTCGACCCGAGTTCGGCCATGCTGGGCATCGACGCGCTCGGTTACGAGCCCGAGCAGCGCGCCTCGCTGATGCATGCGATCGAGCGCCCCTACGGCATGATCCTGGTGACCGGTCCGACCGGTTCCGGCAAGACGGTGTCGCTGTATACCTGTCTGAACATCCTGAACAAGCCCGGCGTCAACATCTCGACCGCCGAAGATCCGGCCGAAATCAACCTGCCGGGCATCAACCAGGTCAATGTCAACGACAAGGCCGGCCTCACCTTCGCCGCCGCACTGAAGTCCTTCCTCCGGCAGGATCCGGACGTGATCATGGTCGGTGAAATCCGCGACCTCGAAACGGCCGAAATTTCGATCAAGGCGGCGCAGACCGGTCACCTGGTGCTGTCGACGCTGCACACCAACGACGCGCCGACCACGCTGGATCGCATGCGCAACATGGGCATCGCCGCCTTCAACATTGCGTCCAGCGTCATTTTGATCACTGCCCAGCGCCTGGCGCGCCGGCTATGCTCCTGCAAGCAGCCGATGGACATTCCGGTCGAAGCGCTGCTGGAGGCCGGATTCACCGAAGCGGACCTCGACGGCAGCTGGCAACCCTATGCACCGGTCGGCTGCGAGCGCTGCAAGGGCAGCGGCTACAAGGGTCGGGTCGGCATCTATCAGGTGATGCCGATCTCCGACGAGATTGCGCATATCATCATGACCAACGGCAATTCGATCGACATTGCCGCGCAGGCACGCCGCGAGGGCGTCAAGGACCTGCGCCAGTCCGGTCTGCTGAAGGTCAGGCAGGGCGTCACTTCGCTGGCCGAAGTGCTCGCCTGCACCAACGAATGAGCGACGCCGCGCGCGGCGTCGCCGCATGAGCGGACTTACCCCGCAAGGAGCTTGATTTGGCCACCGCAACCCGCCCCGTACGCAAGGACAGCGGTTCCAAGGAAACGGTCTTCAACTGGGAAGGCAAGGACAAGAGCGGCAAGCTGGTGCGCGGCGAAATGCGCGCCGGCGGCGAGGCCATGGTCCAGGCCACGCTGCGTCGCCAGGGCATCCTGGTCACCAAGGTCAAGAAGCGCAGCTTCGGCCGAGGCGGCAAGGTGACCGAAAAGGACATCACGCTGTTCACCCGGCAACTGGCGACGATGATGAAGGCCGGTGTGCCGCTGCTGCAGGCCTTCGACATCGTCGGCAAGGGCGCCGGCAACCGGGCGGTATCGAAGCTGCTCGGCGACATCCGGCTCGAAGTCGAGTCCGGCTCCAGCCTGAACCAGGCTTTCCGCAAGTATCCGCAGCACTTCGACCAGCTGTTCTGCAACCTCGTTGCCGCAGGTGAGCAGGCCGGTATTCTCGACGGCCTGCTCGATCGCCTCGCCACGTATCGCGAAAAGATCCTGGCGATCAAGGGCAAGATCAAGTCTGCCCTCTTCTATCCTACGGCCGTGATCGTGGTCGCCATCGTGATCACCGCAGTGATCATGATTTTCGTCATTCCGGAGTTCAAGAAGGTATTCGAGAGCTTCGGTGCCGATCTGCCGGCCCCCACGTTGCTCGTAATCGCGATATCGGATGCATTTGTGGAGTATTTTTGGCTGATCGGCCTCATTTTCTTCGGCGCCGCGTCGGCATTCATATACACACTAAAGCGCTCAATACCGCTGCAAATTGCAGTCGATCGATTGTCGCTGAAGCTGCCCGTCGTTGGCGAAATCCTGCGCAAGGCAACAATTGCGCGTTGGGCCCGCACGCTGTCTACCATGTTCGCCGCGGGCGTACCGCTGGTCGAGGCGCTCGACTCGGTGGGCGGCGCAGCTGGAAACCACATCTACAAGACCGCGACGAAGCAGATACAGAACGAGGTCAGCACTGGCACAAGCCTCACCGTCGCGATGCAGAACACCAACGTGTTCCCGGTCATGGTCGTCCAGATGGCGTCGATAGGCGAAGAATCCGGTCAACTCGATTCGATGTTGTCCAAAGTGGCCGACTTCTTCGAGCAGGAAGTTGACGATTCCGTCGAAGCCATGTCCAGTCTGCTTGAGCCCATCATCATGGTGGTGCTCGGCACGCTGATTGGCGGCCTCATCATCGCCATGTACCTGCCGATCTTCAAGGTCGCCCAGTCGGTCTGACGCGGGAATCGTGAGCGGACTCGAATCGCTGGCCGGGAGCGGCCTGCTGCTGCCGCTGGTCGGCCTGCTTGGCCTGGCCGTCGGCAGCTTCCTCAACGTGGTGATCCACCGCCTGCCCATCATGATGGAGCGGGAGTGGGCGGCACAGTGCGCCGACCTGCGCAACGAGCCGGCGCCGGTGTTCGACGCGCTGTCGCTGCTGGCGCCGCGCTCGCGCTGTCCCAAGTGCGGCCATGGGATCGGCGCGCTGGAGAACATCCCGGTGCTGTCCTGGCTGCTGCTGCGCGGCCGGTGCCGAGGCTGCGGCACCGGCATCGGTGTCCGCTATCCGCTGGTCGAACTGCTGACCGGACTGCTGAGCCTGGCCTGTGCCTGGACATTCGGACCGACACTGCTGCTGATCGGCGCACTGGCCCTCGTATGGGCACTGATCGCGCTCACCTTCATCGACCTCGATACCCAGTTGCTGCCGGACAGCATCACGCTGCCGCTGATCTGGGCCGGACTGCTGCTCAACCTGCTCGGCGGCTTCACCGATCTGCGGTCGGCCGTCGTCGGTGCCATCGCCGGCTATCTGGTGCTGTGGAGCGTGTACTGGGCGTTCAAGCTGGCCACCGGCAAGGAGGGCATGGGCTACGGCGACTTCAAGCTGCTGTCCGCGCTCGGTGCCTTTCTCGGCTGGCAGATGCTGCCCGTAATCATCCTTCTGTCGTCGCTGGTCGGCGCCGTGGTTGGCATCGCACTGATCGTGCTGCGTTCGCACGGCCGCGACGTGCCGATTCCGTTCGGGCCCTATCTGGCCGCCGCTGGCGTGATCGCGCTGTTCTTCGGCGCCACGATCAACCGCACCTATCTGGGGCTGATGTAGGCATCTGCCGGGGCTTGAATCCCCAGAATGGGCGCCCCATTTCCGATGCGCAGCGTCCGTTTCGCGCACCCGCTCCCGCCACGCGCGGGGCCGGCGATTTCCTGGCGCGAAATGTGCATGTGCAACAATGCCTTAGTCTATAATTTCGCGTTTTCTGGAGCTCGACATGCCGATCTACGGTTACCGCTGCTCGTCCTGCGGTTTTGAAAAGGACGTGATGCAGAAGATCAGCGCCGCGCCGCTGACCGATTGCCCGTCCTGCGGCGCATCGACCTTCACCAAGCAACTGTCCGCAGCCGGCTTCCAGCTCAAGGGCAGCGGCTGGTACGCCACCGATTTCAAGGGCGGCGGCTCGAGCAACAGCACCACGACGCCGAAGGCCGAAACCTCCGCATCGACGGCATCCTCCTCGTCAGGCGACAGTGCTGCCGCGCCCTCGACGCCCTGTGGCGGCTCCTGCGCCTGCCATTGATGAAGCGTTACTTCATCACCGGTCTGCTGATCTGGATTCCGCTGGCCATCACGATCTGGGTGCTGGCCTGGATACTGGGCACGCTGGACCAGACCATGCTGCTGGTGCCCTGGCAGTGGCGACCGGCCCAGCTGTTCGGCTTCGACGTACCGGGCCTGGGCGTCATCCTGACCGTGCTCATCATCGTGGTCAGCGGCGTCATCGGCCACAACATCATCGGCCAGCGCCTGCTGCGTTACTGGGAAGGGCTGCTGTCGCGCATCCCGGTCGTGAAGTCGATCTACAACGGCGTGAAGCAGGTGTCGGACACGCTGTTCTCCAGCTCCGGCGAAGCCTTCCGCAAGGCGCTGCTGGTCCAGTACCCGCGCGAGGGCAGCTGGACCATCGCCTTCCTGACCGGCCAGCCGGGCGGGGACGTGGTCAATCACCTGCCCGACCACGTCAGCGTCTACGTGCCGACCACGCCCAACCCGACCTCGGGCTTCTTCCTGATGCTGCCGCGCAGCGACGTGATCGAGCTCGACATGACGGTGGACGAAGCACTCAAGTACATCGTGTCGATGGGCGTCGTCCCGCCGGCCAGAAAACCGAAACCGCATGCGGCCGTCGTGCCCGCACTCGACAACTGAACCGGGGTTTTCCGACCCCGCACTTTCCCGGAATCACACCATGCGCACGCAATACTGCGGCCTGCTCGACGCGGGCTACCTCGACCAGACCGTCACCCTGTTCGGCTGGGCTCACCGTCGCCGTGACCACGGCGGCGTCATCTTCATCGACCTGCGCGACCGCGAAGGTCTGGTGCAGGTGGTGTGCGACCCGGACCGTGCGGAAACCTTTGCAGTGGCCGAGTCGGTGCGCAACGAGTTCTGCCTGCGAGTGACAGGCCGCGTGCGCCGCCGCCCGGAAGGCACGACCAATGCCAACCTGGTGTCGGGCGAGATCGAAGTGCTGGCACACGAGGTGGAGGTGCTGAACGCCTCGGTCACGCCGCCCTTCCCGCTGGACGACGACAACCTGTCGGAAACCGTGCGTCTGACCCACCGCGTGATCGACCTGCGCCGCCCGGCGATGCAGAAGAACATGATGCTGCGCTACAAGACGGCGATGGCCTTCCGCCGCTTCCTCGACGGCCAGGGCTTCATCGACATCGAAACGCCGATGCTCACCAAGAGCACGCCGGAAGGCGCGCGTGACTATCTGGTGCCCAGCCGCGTGCACGACGGCCAGTTCTTCGCGCTGCCTCAGTCGCCGCAGCTGTTCAAGCAGTTGCTGATGGTGGCCGGCTACGACCGCTACTACCAGATCACCAAATGCTTCCGTGACGAGGATCTGCGCGCCGATCGTCAGCCGGAATTCACCCAGGTCGATATCGAAACCAGCTTCCTGACCGAGCACGAAATCACCGCGATGATGGAAGACATGATCCGCTATGTCTTCAAGGAAGCGCTGGCGGTCGACCTGCCCGCGCCCTTCCCGCGAATGACCTACGCCGAGGCGATGAGCCGCTTCGGTTCGGACAAGCCGGACCTGCGCGTCACGCTGGAACTGGTGGACGTGGCCGATGCGGTCAAGGATGTCGCCTTCAAGGTGTTCTCCGGCCCGGCCAATGACCCGGCCTGCCGCGTCACGGCACTGCGCGTGCCCGGCGGGGCCTCGCTGTCGCGCGGCGAGATCGACGGCTACACCGAATTCGTCAAGATCTACGGCGCCAAGGGCCTGGCCTACATCAAGGTCAATGACGTCACCAAGCTGAACGAGGAAGGCCTGCAGTCGCCCATCGTCAAGAACCTGAGCCCCGAGTCGCTGGCCGCGATCATGGCCCGTACCGGGGCGCAGAGCGGCGACGTGATCTTCTTCGGTTCCGACAAGGCCAAGGTCGTGTCCGACGCGCTCGGCGCGTTGCGCCTGAAGATCGGCCACGAGAAGGGCTATGTGACCGGCGACGCCTGGCGCCCGCTGTGGGTGGTCGACTTCCCGATGTTCGAGTACGACGAGGACGAAAAGCGCTGGAACGCCTGCCACCACCCCTTCACCAGTCCGAAGGACGAGCACATCGCGCTGCTGAAGACCGATCCGGGCAAGTGCCTGGCCAAGGCCTACGACCTGGCGCTGAACGGCTGGGAAATCGGCGGCGGTTCGGTGCGTATCCACCAGGCCTCGGTACAGGAAACCGTGTTCGAAGCGCTCAACATCGGTCCGGAAGAACAGCAGCTCAAGTTCGGCTTCCTGCTCGACGCGCTGAAGTACGGCGCGCCGCCGCACGGCGGCCTCGCTTTCGGTCTGGACCGCATCGTCACGATGATGACCGGCGCCGAGTCGATCCGCGACGTGATCGCCTTCCCCAAGACCCAGCGCGCCCAGTGTCTGCTGACCCAGGCACCGAGCCCGGTGGACGAACGCCAGCTGCGCGAACTGCACATCAAGCTGCGCAACACGCCGAAGGCCGACGCTGGCGCCTGAGCACGTGATGACCCGCCTGCCCCGCCGGCTCCCGGCGTCACTGCTGGCGCCGATTCTGGCGCTGTGGCTGTTGCTGACCGGCTTCGCCTCGCCCGAGGTGGAGCTGGCGCAACTACCGCCGGAAGCGGCGCAGACGCTGGCGCTGATCCGCCAGGGTGGGCCTTTCCCGTACAACCGTGACGGCGTCGTGTTCCACAATCGCGAACGCCGTCTGCCGATGCAGAAACGCGGCTATTACCGCGAATACACGGTGCCCACGCCCGGCCTGAACCACCGCGGCGCCCGTCGCATCGTCGCTGGCAGCGGCGTCGACGGCGACGTGCGCAATTCGGGCGAATACTGGTACACGGCGGATCACTACCGCAGCTTCCGCCGCATCAAGGAATGAACGATGTCCGCACTGCCCCCTGATTCAATGCAGGCCCGCCTCGGCGACGCCGCCCGCAGCGGCGTGTTTTCCGCGCAGCCGACAGCCGCCGCGCGCGCCGCACGCTTCGCCGAACCGGCCGGTCTGCTGCTGATCGGCCTCGACCTGAAGGACAGCCGCGACCAGGCGTCGCTGCTGCAGCTGTTCGCCGAAACGATGGGCTTTCCCGACACCTTCGGCCACAACCTCGACGCGCTCGGCGACTGCCTCGGCGACCTGTCGTGGTTGCCGGAAAACCGCGGCTACCTGCTGCACCTGAGCAACTGCGCCAAGCCGGTCGAGCGCTGCAAGGACGATTTCGACGCGCTGGTCGCCGTACTGAACGACGCGGCCGACGAGTGGCGCGGCCGCGGCACGCCCTTCTGGGTGCTGATCGACCAGCCACACACCCGCGCCCGCCCCTTCATGGCCAGCGCATGAAGCGGCCACAGTCGGTCCTGGTGCTGATCCACAGCGACGGCGGCGACATCCTGCTGATCGAGCGGGCAAAGCACCCGGGCTACTGGCAGTCGGTCACAGGCAGCATCGAGTCCGGCGAAACGCCGGAACGGGCGGCGCAACGTGAAGTCGAGGAAGAGACCGGCATCGTCGCACCAGCCGAGGCTTTCGACCGCTGGCATCACAGCAGCCGCTTCGAAATCTATCCGATCTGGCGCCATCGCTATCCGCCCGGCGTCACCCACAACACCGAGCACGCATTCAGCCTCTGCGTACCGCGCGACACGCCGATCCGGCTGGCGCCGGACGAGCACCGCGACTGGCGCTGGCTGCCCTGGCGCGAGGCGCTCGATGCGGTGTTTTCGTGGACGAATCGCGATGCGATCCGGATGTTGACCCAGCGCAAGCGCCTGAACCGGTAGTCTTGAAATCGGTTTTTTCCATCCCTAGTTTGGGTGTACGCGGATACCCGCACCCGACATGGAAAGGACGAAACGATGAATCAAGTCACCCGCTGGGATCCTTTTGAAAATCTGTTCAAGGACTTTCGCGGCCTCGTGCTGCAACCGGTCGACCTCGCCAACAACCCCGACGTACCGGCGCTCAAGGTCGATGTGAAGGAAGACAAGGACGCCTACACCGTGCACGCCGACCTGCCGGGTGTGGCGAAGGACGACATCCACGTCAACATCGAAGGATCGGTGGTGTCTATCAGTGCCGAAAAGAAGCGCACAGTGGAGAACAAGGAAGGCGAGCGCGTGCTGCGTTCCGAGCGCCACTACGGCAAGGTGTCGCGCAGCTTCCAGCTCGGCCAGGACATCGACGAAGCCCGGGCGCAGGCCCGTTTCGCCGACGGCGTGCTGGAACTGACACTGCCGAAGAAGGTTGTTGCCACCTCGAAGAAGCTCACCATCCAGTAAGCCGTTCGTACCCCGGCAAAAGCGGACACCCAGCCGGTGTCCGCTTTTTGTTTGTGCGGTGCAAGGCTAGAATCCGGCCTCATCCTCACACCTCTCCCGAGCCCGGAAAATGCCCCTGACCTCTGACCTCACCTCCGGTATCACGCCGCACGCCAAGGCCGCGGTGCTGTCCGAGGCGCTGCCCTACATCCGCCGCTTCCAGGACCGCACCATCGTCGTGAAATACGGCGGCAACGCGATGACCGACCCCGCGCTGAAACTGGGCTTCGCGCGCGACGTGACGCTGCTCAAGCTGGTCGGCATGAACCCGGTGGTGGTGCATGGCGGTGGCCCGCAGATCGATGACCTGCTCAAGCGTGTCGGCAAGCAGGGCACCTTCATCCAGGGCATGCGCGTCACCGACGAAGAAACGATGGACATCGTCGAGATGGTGCTCGGCGGTCATGTGAACAAGGACATCGTGAACCTGATCAACCAGGCCGGCGGCAAGGCCGTGGGCCTGACCGGTCAGGACGGCTCCTTCATCCGCGCCACCAAGCTGATGATGCCGAACAAGGACAAGCCGGACGAAATGCTCGACATCGGCCTGGTCGGTGACATCGTGTCGATCGACCCGACCATCATCAACTTCCTCGACAGCGGCGACTTCATCCCGGTGATCGCGCCGATCGGCGTCGGCCCCGACGGCGAAAGCTACAACATCAACGCCGACGTGGTCGCCGGCAAGCTGGCGGAAATACTGAAGGCGGAAAAGCTCGTGCTGCTCACCAACACACCGGGCGTGCTCGACAAGGAAGGCAATCTGCTGACCGGCATTACGCCGCGCGACGTCGACGCGATGATCGCCGACGGCACGCTGTCCGGCGGCATGCTGCCGAAGATCGGTTCGGCGCTGGATGCTGCGCGCAGCGGCGTCAAGAGCGTGCACATCATCGACGGTCGCGTGCCGAACGCGCTGCTGCTCGAAGTGCTGACCGACGACGGCGTCGGCACGCTGATCAAGAGCAAATGACGTCCCCCAGGGCCGGGCGTCGCCCGGCCCGTCCCCCGGAAGGCGCAAGACATCAGCCCTGACCCGATTCACGCGCGACGCCTGGACGCAGGCAGGCAGCCGGTCTGGATCTTCGATCTGGACAACACCCTGCACGACGCCAATCCGCACGTCTTTCCGCACCTGAACCGGGCGATGACCGCCTGGTTGATGGACGAACTGGGGCTGACGCACGCCGAGGCAGACCACCTTCGTGTGCACTACTGGCACCGCTACGGCGCGACGCTGCTCGGCCTGATGCGACACCACGGCACCCGCCCCGCACACTTCCTGCGCGGCACGCACGACGTCGAGGCGCTGCGCTCGGGCATCGTGTTCGACCGCGCGCTGCTGCACGTGCTGCGCCGCCTGCCCGGCCGCAAGATCGTGTTCACCAACGGCCCGCTGCACTACGCCGAAGCCGTGCTCGACGTGATGGGCATGAGCACGCTGTTCGACGGCATCCACGCAATCGAGCACTCGCGCTATGCGCCGAAGCCGCGGCTGGCAGGTTTCCTGCACCTGCTGCGCGACTACCGGCTCACGGCTTCACGCTGCATCATGGTCGAGGACACGGCAACCAATCTGCGCACCGCCAAGCAGCTGGGCATGCGCACCGTGTGGATCAGCCGCAATGCCGCCCATCACTCCTATGTAGACGTGCGACTTACGTCGGCGCTGCAGTTGCATCGCATGCGTTGGGTCATGAATCGCTGACGAATGAAACGGCCCATGCAATATCGGCCGGATTCCCTGCGAACAGCCCATCTACACCACGGCTGCGCTTCGGCCCCTGCTGAGCCACGCCCACCCGCATACCGTAAGCAGCCCGCACAGAACAAGCGTCGCCGGCTGCGGCTCCGGTACAGCCGCCGCATATGCGAACTCTAGGCTTGAGAGACGATAGCTGTCCTCGGTTGAGAGAACGGAGAACGACGAAAGAGGAGCAGAGGCAAATAGACCTGTAATCACCACACTCGGGAAGGGTTCCACATTCGAGGCGGTACCGATCACCGCTCCGTCAGAATTGAAGGCATGTACAACAGCTGAGTGGAACCGAATGCCCCCGAGATTGCCGATTGCAGAAGCATTCAATCTGACGAACGCGACCGGTGCGGCAAACGAGAATGTCAGCGACTCTCCGGGGTCCAGTGTGTAGTCTTCACCGCCGACTACGCCGATTCCATTCAGATCGAGAAACTGGACGGCACTGGAACCCGTGATCTCCACCCCATCCTTCTTCCAGTTCGAAGTCTGGAACGTTCCCTTATCGTCGAAATCGACGACAATATTCGCGCCCAAAGTTGTGGCAGGCAGCACCAGGAGTGCTCCGGCGATAGCGGTCAGACGGCTTAAGCGCGATCTGTTCAATCCGATGAACCGGAGCATGAGGTGTCCTCCCGTTAACTTCGTCGAGCGAAGCGCAGTACTCGCGAAGCATAGACATCAGCGCGACAGAAATCACCCCATCATTCGCGGGCGGTCCCTGGTCTCGGGTGCGCTACCCCCATGCTGGCCAGGACCTTCAAACCTGACGTACGGAAACTGTTCGACTGCCGACCGTGGCGTGTCCAAGGCGTGCTCAGTTACCTAGGAAAATCCATCACTCCTGCAGCCAGCGCGCCGCGTCCAGCGCGTAATAGGTGAGGATGCCGTCGGCACCGGCGCGCTTGAAGGCGAGCAGCGCCTCCATCGCGGTCGCCCGCTCGTCCAGCCAGCCGTTGGCCACCGCTGCCTTCAGCATCGCGTACTCGCCACTCACCTGGTAGGCATAGGTCGGCACTCCCAGTTCGGCCTTCACCCGACGCACGATGTCGAGGTAGGGCATGCCCGGCTTCACCATCACCATGTCGGCCCCCTCGGCGATGTCCAGCGCGACTTCGCGGATGGCCTCGTCGCTGTTCGCCGGATCCATCTGGTAGGTGTACTTGTTGCCCTTGCCCAGGTTGCCGGCCGAGCCCACCGCGTCACGGAAGGGGCCGTAGAAGGCCGAGGCGTACTTCGCCGAGTAGGCGAGGATGCGGGTGTGGATCAGCGCGTGCGCGTCCAGTTCGAAGCGGATGCGACCGACCCGGCCATCCATCATGTCGGACGGCGCCACCACGTCGGCGCCGGCCTGGGCGTGGCACAGCGCCTGTTTTGCCAGCGCTTCCAGCGTTTCGTCGTTCATGACGTAACCGGAGGCGTCGATCAGGCCGTCCTGACCGTGTGAGGTGTAGGGGTCGAGGGCGACGTCGGTGATCACGCCCAGTTCGGGGAAGCGCTGCTTCAGCGCGCGCACGGTGCGCGGCACCAGACCGTCCGGATTCCATGCTTCGGCCGCGTCGTCGGTCTTCAGACCGGCGTCGATGACCGGAAACAGCGCCAGCGCCGGCACGCCCAGCGCCACCGCCTGTTCGGCCACGCCGAGCAGCAGATCGATACTGACCCGATTCACGCCCGGCATCGACGCCACCGCTTCGCTGCGGCTCGGGCCGTTGAGTACGAACACCGGATAGATGAGGTCGTCGGCGCTGAGGCGGTTCTCGCGCATCAGGCGGCGCGAAAAGTCGTCGCGGCGCATGCGGCGCATGCGGGTCGAGGGGAAGTGGCTGGCGAAAGAGGACATCGTCTGGACCTGCGAAAACGGAAGCCGCGATGATAGTACGCGGCGCCCTTCCGCTCGATCCGCCGCCGCTTCAATTAGCACACGAAGCGAGCGGAACTTTGAAAAAGAGGCCCCGGTCAGAGCGTGCGACGGTGCGAGCCGTCACCCGCTTCACCTCCCTGAGCGGGTGCCTTGCGTGCGAGGCGTTTCGAGCCCACGGCTTCATCCCCTTTAGCCGTGGGCTTTTTTCTTTTTTCAGGCCGCGGACGTGTCCGGCGGTGGCAGTGCCGCGCTCAGCCAGGGCGCAACCACCTGCTCGACCTCGTCGACGCCGGTCTTCTTCAGGCTGGAGAACAGTTGCACCGTCACCTGCTCACCCATGCCCGACAGCTGGCGACGCACGTCGGCCAGCGTCGCCGCCTGTGCGCTGCGCGTGAGCTTGTCGGCCTTGGTCAGCAGCACGTGCATCGGCTTTCCGCTCTGCGAGAACCACTGGATCATGTTCCAGTCGAGTTCGGTCAGCGGGTGACGCGAATCCATGATGAGCACCAGCCCGACCAGGCTCTCGCGCTCCTTCAGGTAACGCTCGATCAGACCCGCCCAGGCGCGACGCACCTCGACCGGCACCTGGGCGAAGCCGTAGCCCGGCAGATCGACCAGGAAGCCGCCCTTGACCAGCTTGAAGTAATTGATCAGCTGGGTGCGGCCCGGCGTCTTGCTGACGAAGGCCAGCCGCGTGTGACCGACCAGCGTGTTGATCGCACTGGACTTGCCGGCGTTCGAACGCCCGGCGAAAGCGATCTCCGGGCCGATGGGCGCTGGCAGGCCGGACGGCTTGGCAACGGAGATATGGAAGGAGGCGCCGCGGAAGAGAGAGGACAAATCAGAATCGCGCAATGCGCGCCCGGGAAAACACGGTAAAATGAGGAGTTTAGCGTATCACCGAAATTTTCCCGGACCTTTGCCCGGCATCACCGCTCAAGGAAAGTCATGCGCCACCTCACCGCTCTTGGTTTCGCCCTGTCCCTGACCCTCGTTTCGGCCAGCGCGCTGGCCTCCGAAGAAAAAGCAGCCCCGAAGGCCGACGCAGCCGCGGGCAAGACCATCGCCACCCAGGTGTGTGCGGCCTGTCATGGCGCCGATGGCAACAGCGCCATCCCGGCCAATCCTAAGCTCGCCGGCCAGCACCCCGAATACCTGTACAAGCAGCTGATGAATTTCAAGGCGAAGGACGGCAAGCCGGCCGAGCGCGTCAATGGCGTGATGGCCGGCATGGTGGCCGGGCTGTCCGAACAGGACATGCGCAACCTCGCCGCCTACTACGCCGGCCAGAAGCCGAGCGGTGGCGAAGCCAAGGGCTCGCGTGAAAGCATCGAACTGGGTCAGAAGCTGTGGCGCGGTGGCGACCAGAGCAAGGGGCTGCCCGCCTGTGCCGGCTGTCACGGCCCGGCCGGCGCCGGCCTGCCGGCGCAGTACCCGCGCATCGCCGGCCAGCACGCCGACTACACCGAAGCGCAGCTGAAGACCTTCCGCGTCGGCGAACGCGCCAACGACCCGGCCAAGATGATGCGCATGATCGCGGTGAAGATGACCGACGCCGAAATCAAGGCGGTGGCCGACTACGCAGCCGGCCTGCGCTGATTCGCCAGCGTTTCGATCTCGCTCTCCGAAAAGCCCGCCTCCAGGCGGGCTTTTTCGTTGACCGGCGGCTGCAGCCGCGGCGCATCGAACTCGTTGAACAGGTGCAGGAAGGTCGCCTCCGGCGCCAGCCCGCGCTGCGCACACAGGTGACGGAACCAGCGGTCACCGACCGCCACGTGGGTGATTTCGTCGCTCAGCACGATGTCCAGGATGTCCAGCGCCGCCTGATCGCCGATCGCGCGCAGCTTGGCCATGATGGGTGGCGTGGCGTCCAGCCCGCGCGCTTCGAGCACACGCGGCACCAGCGCCATGCGGACCAGCGCATCGTGCGCGGTGCGGCGCGCCATGTCCCACAGACCGGCGTGCGCCGGAAAATCGCCGTAGTCGTAGCCCAGCGTGCGCAGGTGGGTACGCAGCAGACCGAAGTGGCGTGCCTCGTCGGCCGCGACACGCAGCCAGTCGCCCAGATAGTCGTCCGGCAGTTCACGGAAGCGCCAGGCGGCGTCGAGCGCCAGATTGATGGCGGTGAATTCGATGTGGCAGATGGCGTGGATCATCGCGCCGTGGCCTTCGCGACTGCCGATGCGGCGCGAACGCAGGGCCGACGGTTCGACCAGTTCGGGCCTGGTCGGCCGGCCCGCGTCGTCGATGGCGTGCGGCGGCGCTGCCGTCCGGTCGAACACGGCGCCGGTCTGCCATTCGCGCCACAGGCTCGCCACCTGCGCACATTTGTCGTCGGGGTCGGCGCACATCAGCGCATCGTGCAGTGTGTCGAAAATCTTTCTGCTCATTTGCGGTCTTCGGTAAGGACTGGCGACCTGACACGGTCTGCACAGACATGAAGCCAGGAGTGTACCCATGCTGATCAAACGCCAGACGGACATCGTGCCGTCGGAAATCACCCCGCGCGCGCTGTTCGACAGCCGCCGCGATTTCATCCGCGCCGCCGGTCTCGGCGTCGGCGCCGCGCTGCTCGGCGCCGGCCTGTCGGGCGAAGCGCGCGCCGCCGGCTACGGCGGCCAGTCTCTCGGCCCATTGCTGAAAAGCCCGCTGTCGACCGACGAAAAGCTGAACGACTACAAGGACATCACCAGCTACTGCAATTTCTACGAATTCGGCACCGACAAGAGCGACCCGTCGCGCCACGCGCACCGGATGTCGACCCGGCCGTGGACGGTGAGCATCGAAGGCATGGTGCAGAAGCCGAAGACGCTGGCGATCGAGGACGTGCTGAAGCTGGCGCCGCTGGAAGAGCGCATCTACCGGCTGCGCTGCGTCGAGGCGTGGTCCATGGTGGTGCCCTGGGTCGGCCTGCCGCTGTCGGCGCTGCTGAAACAGGTCGAGCCGCTCGGCGGCGCGAAATACGTCGAGTTCACCACGCTGGCCGATCCGAAAACCATGCCCGGCGTGCGCAGCGCCGTGCTCGACTGGCCTTATGTCGAGGGCCTGCGCATCGACGAAGCCATGCATCCGCTGACGCTGCTGGCGGTCGGCCTGTACGGCGAAGTGCTGCCGAACCAGAACGGCGCACCGATGCGCCTGGTGGTGCCGTGGAAGTACGGCTTCAAGAGCGCGAAATCGATCGTGAAGATCCGCTTCACCGACAAGGAACCGGTCAGCGCCTGGACCCGCGCCGCCGCGCGCGAGTACGGCTTCTATTCGAACGTGAATCCGGAGGTCGATCACCCGCGCTGGAGCCAGGCGCGCGAGCGGCGCATCGGCGAATTCACCAAGCGCAAGACGCTGATGTTCAACGGCTACGGCGATCAGGTCGCCTCGCTTTACACGGGCATGGATCTGAAGAAGCACTACTGACCGTGCAGACCCGTCGATTCAACCCTGATCGCGCTCAGTTCGCGTGGATCTGGCGCATGCTCTGGGCAGCCTGCCTGCTGCCGCTGGTGTGGCTGACTGTCGGCGGCCTGCGCGACGCGCTGGGCGCCAATCCGATCGAAACCATTACCCGCGCCACCGGCGACTGGACCTTGCGCCTGCTGCTGCTAACGCTGGCGGTGACGCCGCTGCGCCAGCTCACCGGCTGGCACTGGCTGGTGCGGCTGCGCCGCACGCTGGGGCTGTACGCCTTCTTCTACGCCTGCCTGCACCTCGCCACCTATGTCTGGCTGGACCAGTTCTTCGACTGGCCGGGCATCGTCGCGGACATCGTCAAACGTCCCTTCGTCACGCTGGGCTTCGCCGCCTTCGTGCTCATGCTGCCACTGGCGGTCACATCGACCAACGGCATGATCCGTCGTCTCGGCGGCCGCAGCTGGCAGCGCCTGCACCGCGCCGTCTACGCGGTCGGCGTGCTCGGTGTCGCGCACTACTGGTGGCTGGTGAAGAAGGACCTGACCGAACCCATCGCGTACGCCTTCGTGCTGGCCACGCTGTTCGCGCTGCGCCTGTGGCACGGCCGCCGCATGCGGCGCACGCTGGAAGCGCAGGCCGCCTGAGGCGGATGCACGCCGGCCGCCCGTCGTGCGCCGGTATCATGGCGCCCGATCCTTACACGGAATCGTCCGCGTGAACATCTTCTCTCCGCTGTACACACGCGCCATGCAGTGGGCGCGCCACCGTCGCGCGCCCTGGTTCCTCGGCGCGATGAGCTTCGCCGAGTCGTCCTTCTTTCCGATCCCGCCCGACGTGATGCTGGCGCCGATGAGCATGGCGGCGCCGCGGCGCGCGATGTTCTACGCGCTGATCACCACGCTCACCTCGGTGGCCGGCGGCCTGTTCGGCTACCTGATCGGCGCCTTCGCCTTCGATCTGATCGAACCCTGGCTGCGCGACAGCCGCTACTGGGCCAGCTACGAAACCGCGCAGCAGTGGTTCGGCGACTGGGGCTTCTGGGCCATTTTCGTCGCCGGCTTCTCGCCGATTCCGTACAAGGTATTCACCATCGCCGCGGGCGCCATCTCGATGGCGCTGCTGCCTTTCACGCTGGCCTCCATCATCGGCCGTGGTGCGCGCTTCTTCCTGGTGGCCGGGTTGATGGCCTGGGGCGGGGAAAAGATGGAGGCGACGCTGCACCGCTACATCGATCGCCTGGGCTGGGCGACCGTGTTGCTGGTGGTGATCGGTGCAGCGGCCTGGAAGATGACGCGCGGCGCCTGAGCGCTCAGATGCGACGGCGGGCGCTGGCGACGATGACGCCGAGGCCGCCGAGCAGCAGCGCCCAGCCCGACGGCTCGGGCACCGGCGTGATGCTCAGGTTGTCGATCGCCAGCGCGCTGGTCGCCGTGTAGTCGCCAACATCGACGATGCCGAAACCGAGGCGGACCGCGCCGGACTGCGTGAACACGTACTCGAAGGTCGACCGATTGCTCTCGCGACGGAAGGGCGTAGTCGGCGGAAAAGGCGCGTCCGACTCGTCGGCGATACGGATGACCTGATCGCCGACCAGCAGGAAGGCGTAGTCCGGCAGCGGATCGACATAGGGCTCGGAGGTGGCGAACAGCCAGTCGAAGCGCAACGTATCGCCAGCGCTCACAGTCAGTTCGCGCCACATCGCCGAACCTTCGTAGGCGAAGCCGTCGGCCGTATCGAGCGCGCCGGGCGTCAGACCGATGCGGCTCTCCAGCCCGTCGGCGACGCCGACCTCGACCGCGGTGACGCCGGAGAAATTGAACACGCCGGCCGGCAGCGGAGCATCGTCTACCTCGGTCAGCGAGGCGGTGGTCAGGGCGATGTAGCCACCCGGGTTGGACACGTCGCCAGCGGCGAACCAGCCGTTCAGGCCGCTTTCAAAATTGTCCGCGAAGGCGGCTGCGCTGGCGGCGCCGCTCGCCAGCACGAGGCCGGCCGTCATCAAGCTGCGCACGAGGGCGTGGGTTTTCATGGTGTATCTCCTGCGAGTATTCGGGATAGGGCTCAGTAGGCGAAGTTCTGGCCGCTCAGTTGGCCGGGCTGCACACCGCTCAGCGTGACCAGCGTGCGCGGCACCCCGGTGCCGGCAAAGCCGTCGCTGTCGATCTGCACCAGCGTGCCGGCAGCGTTCGCAACGAGGCGCAGGTGGCCGGACTGCTGCGGATCGCCGACGATGCCCAGACCGGCCAGCAGGGCGCGCAGATCGAGCACGTCCTGCGCCGGCGCGAAGTCGGTGATGAGGTCGGCCGCGTCGCGCATCGACTGATAGACGAAGGTGTCTGCGCCGGCACCACCGGTCAGCGTGTCCGCGCCAGCGCCACCGGTGATCACGTCGTCGCCGGCGCTGCCGTTCAGGCGGTCACGACCGGCCGTGCCGGCAATCTTCTTCTGCAGCGACAGCCCGATCACCACCGGGTCGTGATCCGACGACCGGTAGGCGTGCGGCGCGTACAGGTCCTGCGGCTTGAACTCGGTGTTGTAGTCGATGACAAAGGGCTCGTCGGTGTTGATGTGCCAGTGCGCGATGCCGCTGGTCTTCGCCGCCAGCGCAGGCGTGGCCAGCGCGTGATCGAGCGCCCCGCTCTCGCCGTCGAAGGTGTAGCTGTAGGCCAGATCGATGCCGGCGGCCAGATTCACCATGCCGGCCGCAGTCAGCGCATTGACCGGGTCTTCCTTCCCGTAGGCGTTCAGGTCGCCGATCACCAGCACGTCGGCGGCGCCACTGCTCGTCGTCAGCTGCTGCACGAAGGCGTTCAGCGCCGCCGCCTGCTGCACGCGCAGCGGGTTCCAGCAGCCCTGCCCGTCACCCTGATCAGCCTCGGCGCCGGCCGCGTCGCCGCAGGACTTGGACTTGAAGTGATTGACGACGACGCTGAAGCGCTCGCCATTGATGGCGGCGAAGGTCTGCGCCAGCGGCGGACGATTGTGGATGGGCGCGGTGTCGCTGAGCGCGCTTCCCACCGTCGATACACGCGCCGGCTTGTAGATCATCGCCTGGCGGATGGCGTCGGTGCCGCTGCCGCCTGTCGGCACACCGACCGCGGCATAGACGGCTGCGCCGTAGGCCGCGTTGAGCGCCGACACCAGATTGTTCACCGCGGTCTGGCCGTTGTTCTCGATCTCGATCAGCCCGACCACGTCGGCGTCGATGGCGCGCAGCGCGGCGACGATCTTGGCCTGCTGACGCGAGAATTCGAGCGCGCTGTCGGCGCCGCGGCAGTCGCTGCGCGTACCCGACGGGAAGCACGACGCACCGCTCTGATCCACCGTCGTGAAATAGTTCAGCACGTTGAAGCTGGCCACCTTCACATTGCCGCCGACCGGCGCTGGCGCAGCGGTGCGCGGATGCGTGCGCTCGAACACCGGGGCGACGGTCGGGTGGATCTTGTAGTCGCGCGGGCCGTCACCGGCGGCGGTGATCAGACCGTGGTCGATCACGCCGGTCAGCATCTGCACCGTATCGCCGGCGCGCAGCGTGTCGTCGGCGCCGATGAAGGGGATGGGGTTCGGATTCTGGGCAGTCGAACCGTCGTCGAGCACGATGCGGCGACGCGCATTGTCGTCGCGCAGCGCGAGCGCCTCGGCAGTACCCGCAGCATGGCGATTGGTCGGGATTTCCAGGCGGCCGCCGGCAGACAGCGTCACCTGCCCGTAGCGCCCCTGGAAGTAGTTCTGTGACACGGTGAGCGGCGACACGATGCGCACCAGCATGCCCTCGTAACGCTCCAGCTCGCCTTCGAACGCTTCCGGCAGCACGACGTCGGTCGGCTGCACGCTCACGCCGCTGCCCAGCACCTGGACGGCGGTCGGCGACACCAGTTCGGTCACCGTATTGAACTCGGTCACGCCAGCACTGAGGCGCAGACGCTGACCGACCTGAGCGGTATTGCCCGGCGCGTAGACGAAGATGCCGTCCGAGGTGGCGACGTCGCCATCGCCCGCTTCGTCCTGCAGGTAGTAGCCGGACAGCCCCGGGAACACCGCGGTGACGACGCCCTCTGTGGTGACCGTCTGGCCGTTCAGCGGACTGGCGCTGCCGCTGCCCTGGATGGCCGGAATCGGTGTGATCGCCGCCGCCGTGGCGACGGTGATGTCGACCGTGCAGTCGGCACTCTGTGCGTCGTCGTTGGCGAAGCGCAGGCCGATGGCATAGCTGCCGGCAGAGGTACCCGCAGCGACGGTGACGGTGGCCGACGCGCTGGCGCCGTCGCCGGCGGCGGGCGTCAGCGCACCCAGGGTGATGCCGGCCGGCAGGCTGCCGATCAGGCTCAGCGCATTGACCGTGCTGTCGGCATCGCTGGCCGACACATTCACGCCGCCGCCCTCGCCCGCCTGCAGGCTCAGCGCCGGGCAGCGGGTGACGATGGGCTGATTCACGCCACCGCCGTTGCTGCCATCGACCACGATATTGTCGACGCCCACCCATTCGTCGTTGCCGACCGCATTGGTCGTGATGATGCGCAGCTGCAGCAGCGGCTGGTTGTCGGCCGCTGCCGGCAACGTCACTGACACCGGCGTCACCTTGCCGGCCAGCGACGGACCTTCGGTCGCATCGGCGACGAAGGCCGCCGGCACGTTGATGAAGTTGCCGCTGTTGCCGACGCGATACTGCAGCGCCACCGGCTGGACCGCGTTGTCGGTCGAACCATCGAGATCGCGCAGGTCGTAACGCACGGTGATGCCGCTGCGGCCGCTGGTGTCGAGAGACAGCAGCAGGAAGGGCGCGTCGGCCGTGCCGGAACCGGTCAGCGCGACCACCGGATCGGCCAGATGGAATTCGGTCACACCGCCGGTGGTGAAGGTGTCCGGAGTTGTCTGGTTGGCATTCACGTCCACCGGCGTGCCGTTGCCGTCAGCGACGATGGCCTGCGGATCGGCAGCCGTGGCGCCGGTCAGGCTGTCACCGCGATAACCGGTGACGCCCGGCACCGCGGACCAGTCGTCGTTGCCGACGATGAGGCCGATGTTCGACCAGTCCTGACCAAAGGGCAGCGTTTGCGGCGTGCTGTCGGCGAGTACCGGCTGACTGAGCAGACCGGCGGCGGCAAGCGCGAGAACGAGGGTGCGCGGCAGCACCGGGCGAACGATTTTCGATGACATGTGGAAATCCGGTCGAGATGGCTAGCGTAGCCCATGGACCCGCGGCGTGCGGACCCTGGACGCCGAAAGACATCAGACTAGATCGCCAGCATGACCGTCGCGTGGCTGCACGCCCCCGCATCGATGGTCCGAAGGAACTATGCCGCCCGCCGCCCGAGCATCGCCCACAGCAGGCAACCGGCGCCCAGCGTGCCGAAGCCGAACATCCATGCACGCGGGACGGTCGCACCGCCGCCGAGATCGAGCGCGGCACCGAACACCAGCGGCGCGACGAAGCCGGCGCCGAAGCCGCCCAGCGAGTACAGCGCCATCGCTGCGCCGCGCTGCGCCACCGGCGCGGCGTGCACCAGCCCTGCGGTGAGAGAGGCCGAATCGGCCATCACGGTCACGTTGTACAGCGACAGCAGGATCAGCAGCAGCCACCACGGTCCGCCGGCCGCGGCTCCGGCGACCCAGCACATGAGGCCGGAGGCGATCATCATCCAGACGATCCAGCGCTGGCGTCCGAAGCGGCTGGCCGCCTCGTTGCCCAGTATGCTGGCCGGCTGCCCGAGCAGCATGACCAGCGCCGCCGCCTCGGTCGGCGCGAGCCGGGGCGTGCTCGCCGACAGCGTCCAGCCAAAGGCGATGAAGGCGACCAGCCAGGAACGCAGGCCGAACAGTTCCCAGCAATGCACGGCATAGCCGCTGACCAGACTGCGCACGCGTGGATGCGCCAGCACCGGGCCGAAGCGCGGCAGCCAGCGCGCTTCGTGCGCGGCCGGCGGCGCGACATGGGTGACGTTCAGCCAGACGAGCGCGGCGGCGAGCAGCGGGCCGATGGCCATCAGCGCCACCGCGATGTGCCAGCCGAGATGGCGGCCGAGCACGCCGGCCAGCAGCAGCGCGGCGCTGGTGCCGATGCCGAAGCTCGACGTGTAGAAGGCGATGTGACGGGTACCGGCGTCGTGCGGCACGCGATCGGCCAGCACGCGAAGGCCGGGCATGTAACAGCCCGCCAGCCCGGCGCCGCTGAGCGCCTGGAAGAAAGCCGCGCTCCACAGCCCGTGCGCGGCGAAGGCGAAGCCGATCATGCCGAGCGCCATCAGCAGGTTGGACAGCACGAACACGAGGCGCGCGTCGACGCGGTCCGTGGCGCCTGACAGGAAGGGCACGGCCACCATGTAGCCAAAGAAGAAGGCGCCGCCGATGAAGCCCGCCTCGGCGCCGCTGAGCGACCACAGCGCCGACAGTTCGGTCAGGAAGGACGGGTAGGCGGCGAGGCTGGTCATGCCCAGCACCTCGGCCGCGCACATCAGCAGCGTCAGGCGCGCGGTGCTGCCGGTGCGCACGCTCACTCGTCGCGCGACTTCAGCCAGGCCGCCTTCTGGCGGGCGCGCCCGGCCTTCTTGTCGGTACGCGCGTGCTCGCCGCCCTTGCGCATCAGCGCCGCCGTCGCCAGCGGGTTGCGCGGCTTCAAGGTGCGCCGCTTGCTGCTCAGCCGGGCAGCCGACTTCTCGTTCATCGCCGACCTCCGCGCTCGAACTTGATGATGGCGCGACCGTCTTCGGTCTGCTTCGGCTCGCCGCGCCAGGCGTGTCCGTAGATGATTTCCATGGTTGCCGGCAGACGGCCGTCGTCGAGCCTGCGCAGCAGCGCCGCGTCGAGCCGGGACCTCGCGCGCGGCGTCAGCAGCCCGCGCGGGCGCGTTGCCAGCGCACCGAAGCTGCCGGTGTCGGCGAGATCGCGATAGAGATCGGCCGGCGACGCGAAGGTGAGCGTGATGTGCTCCATGTCCATCACCGGCTCGGCAAAGCCGGCCTCGACCAGCATGTCGCCCACGTCGTGCATGTCGATGAAGCGGTGCACGCGGCCGTGCAGGCCGGCCTCGACCAGCGCTGCGCGCAATTCCTGCAGCGTGTCCGGACCCAGCATCGAGAACATGAACAGGCCGCCGACACGCAGCGTGCGCTGCACCTCGCGCAATGCGCTCGGCAGATCGGGCAGCCAGTGCAGCGCCATGTTGGACCACACCATGTCATGGCTGCGCGGAGCGATCGGCAGCCGCGCGATGTCGGCCTGCACGACTGCGGTCTGGCTGCCGCCCAGCACGCCGGGCAGCCAGCGGCGCCAGCGCGGCGTGCGGGTGGCCGCCTGTGCCAGCATCGCCGCCGAACGATCGAGACCGGTCATCAGCGCGTCGGGATAGCGCGCGCGCAAGGGCTGCAGGTCAGCGCCGCTGCCGCAGCCCAGATCGAGCAGGCGATGCGGTTTCAGCGTGACCAGATCGAGCCGCTCGGCCATCCGGCGGGCGACTTCCCGGTGCAGCACCGCGGCGCTGTCGAAACGACCGGCGGCACGCTCGAAGCCGCGTGCGACCGCACGGGCGTCGAGCGCAAAGTCTGGCGGTACGGAAGAGGTCATCGCCACCCCCTGAGGCATCAGACGACCCTCCTGTCGCTGCGCGACACCTCCCCGAGGGAGGATTGAGCGCCTTCGGGCGGCCGAGCGGCGCTCACGTCGAACGGATACCCAGTCGCTCGAACAGACGGCGATCGTTCTCTGCCTGCGGATTGCCGGTGGTGAGCAGCTTGTCGCCGTAGAAGATCGAATTGGCGCCGGCGAGGAAGCACATCGCCTGCATTTCGTCGCTCATCAGTTCGCGCCCGGCCGACAGGCGGACATAGCTCTTCGGCATCGTGATGCGGGCGGCGGCGATGGTGCGCACGAACTCGAACGGATCGAGGTCCGGCGTATCGGCCAGCGGCGTGCCTTCGACCTTGACCAGATTGTTGATCGGCACCGATTCCGGCGGCGTGTCCATCGACGCCAGCGTGGCGATCAGGCCGGCGCGCGCGCGGCGCGATTCGCCCATGCCGACGATCCCGCCGCAGCACACGTTCATGCCCGCTTCGCGCACCGCTTCGAGCGTGTCGAAACGGTCTTCCTGGGTGCGCGTGCCGATCACCTCGCCGTAGTAGTCGGGCGCGGTATCGATGTTGTGGTTGTAGTAGTCGAGGCCGGCTTCCTTCAGCTTTTCGGCCTGGCCCTCGCGCAGCAAGCCCAGCGTGGCGCACGTCTGCAGGCCGAGGCCCTTCACCGCCGAAATCATCTCGGCCACCTTCTCGACATCGCGGTCCTTCGGACCACGCCAGGCCGCGCCCATGCAGAAGCGGGTGGCGCCGGCATCCTTCGCGGCACGGGCCGCTTCGAGCACTTCGTCGATCGGCATCAGCTCCTGGCTGGTGACGCCGGTGTCGTAGCGCACCGACTGCGGGCAGTAGCCGCAGTCTTCCGGACAGCCGCCGGTCTTGATCGACAGCAGCGTGGACCGCTGGATGGCATTGGCATCAAAGTTCTCGCGATGTACCGTCTGTGCGCGGAACATCAGATCGGCAAACGGCAGTTCGTACAGCGCCTCGACCTGTTCGGTGGTCCAGCGCTGGGGCGCTTGCGAACGGGAGGACGGCGGCAGATGGATGACCTGGGTGTGCATGAGTACAAGACGGGCGCACGCGAATGCGCCGGAACGGCGAAGCCGCCATTTTCTTCGAAAACAGGCCCTTCATGTTGCAGCGCGTGATCGGCGGCACGGCGCGCCGTGTCCTTGACCTGCTGCTGCCGCAGGACTGCAGGCTGTGCGGCCTGCCTGCCGGCAAGGCGCTGCTGTGTGCCGGCTGCCGCGACGAGCTGCCGCGACTGCCGGCGGCGCACTGCCCGGTGTGCGCGCTGCCGGTGCCGACGGCACAGGTGTGCGGCCGCTGTCTGAAGCATCCACCCGCCTTCGACGCGACGCTGGCCGTGTGGGCCTACGCCGAGCCGGCCGACGGGCTGATCCACGCGTTGAAGTTCCGCGCCCAGCTGCCGCTGGCCGGGCTGTTCGCCGATGCGCTGCAGTCGCTGGGCCTGCCGCCGGCCGACCTGCTGCTGGCGATGCCGCTGCATCCGCGGCGGCTGGCCGAACGCGGTTTCAACCAGTCGGTCGAGATCGGCCGCCTGCTGGCCCGACGTGCGCAGCTGCGCTTCGACGCCTTCGGCCTGGAGCGCCTGCATGACACGCCGCCGCAGCGCGACCTCGCCTGGTCGCAGCGCAGGCGCAACGTACGCGGCGCCTTCGCGCTGCGCGCCGAGGTCGCCGGGCTGCATGTCGCGGTGATCGACGACGTGCTCACCACCGGCGCCAGCCTGCACGAGGTCGCGCGCGTGCTGAAGGCGGGCGGCGCGCTGACGGTGACCAATCTGGTGCTGGCGCGCACGCCGAAGCTGCGCGGCCCGCGATTCAATGGCAACAGACCCTAGCGCGCCTCGTTCGCCTGCTGGAAGTAGTCGATGAAGGCGCGCAGGCGTTCCGGCATCTGCGCCCGGCTCGGGAAATACAGGTGTATCGCCGACATCGGCATCGCGACATCGCTCAGCACGGCACGCAGCGTGCCGCGCGCGAGATCGTCGGCGACCAGCGAATCCAGCGTCTGCACCAGGCCCAGGCCACGGCGCGCCAGATCGATCTCGGCGTCGGCGTCGTTGACGATGTAGCGACCATCGACCTCCACCTCGAGCGGCCGGCCGTCGCGCTGGAATATCCAGCGCATCGTGCGACCGCTCGACGCGTAACGGTAGCGCACGCATTCGTGGCGGCCGAGATCGTCCACCGACTGCGGCGGCGGCCGCTGCGCCAGATAGTCGGGCGCGGCCACGGTGATCATGCGGTTGGGCCCGCCGATGCGCACCGCCACCATGTCGGCCTCTATCGTGTCGGTCAGGCGCATGCCGGCGTCGAAGCGCTCGGCCACGATGTCGGCCAGCCCATCGTCCAGCGCCAGTTCCAGCTGCACATCCGGATGACGCACCGCGAATCCGGCCAGATGCGGCGCGATCAGCACCCGGTAGGCCGGGCGCGGCATATTGATGCGCAGCGTGCCGGTGACCCGTCCCTGCGACTGGGCCAGGCTGTCCAGCGCCGCGCCCAGTTCATCCAGCCCGACGCGCACGCCGTCGTAGAAGCGCTCGCCCTCTTCGGTCAGCGACACGCTGCGTGTCGTGCGGGTGAGCAGTCGCACGCCCAGCCGCTGTTCCAGCGTGCGCACGCTCTGTGACAGCGCCGATGCCGACACGCCCAGTTCGGCCGCCGCACGGGTGAAGCTCGCATGCCGTGCCACGCACTCGAAAGCGCTCAGCGCCGGCAGCATGGCGGGCTCCAGTTTGAAGTTCTGCTTCATATGGCTTGAAAGATTACCCCGTCGATCTAAAAAAACAAAGCGACTATGTTTCGCACTGTGTCGTGCGAAAGCGCGGGCACACCCCGCCCCGGTCAACGAGCGCGACGACGCCTCGCCCCGATGCGCCGCCTTTGATTCGCCCGCGGGTTTCCGCAGTACGGAGGTATCCCCATGAACATCATTGCCCCCAGCACGGGCCTGAGCCGACGCAGCTTCCTGAAGCTGGGCGCGGCCGCCGGTGGCGGCCTGCTGATCGAACTGAACCTGCCGGGCGCACGTGCGCTGGCCGCAGAGGACGCACGCTTCGAACCGAACGCCTTCATCCGCATCGGCCGCGACGGCGTGGTCACGCTGGTGATGCATAAGGTCGAAATGGGCCAGGGCACCTACACCGCCATCCCGCAGCTGATTGCCGAAGAACTCGACGTGCCGCTGGACGCGGTGAAGCTGGAACACGCGCCGCCGGATCAGAAGTACGCCGACCCCATCATCGGCGCCCAGATCACCGGCGGCTCGACCTCGATACGCGGCGCCTGGAAGCCGATGCGCGAAGCGGGCGCGACCGCGCGCACGCTGCTGGTCCAGGCGGCGGCGAAGAAGTGGAATACCGACGCCGCCAGGCTCACCACCCGCGACGGTACGGTGATCGACGCGGCCGGCGGACGCCGCGCCGGCTACGGCGAACTGGTGGATATCGCCGCCACGCTGCCGGTGCCCACGGCCGTAACGCTGAAGGACCCGAAGAACTTCCGCCTGGTCGGCAAGCCGGTGCGCCGCATCGACGCCGCCGGCAAGGTGAATGGCAGCGCACGCTTCGGCATCGACGTCGTGCTACCCGGCATGAAGGTGGCCACCGTCGCCGCCTCGCCGGTGTTCGGCGGCACGCTTGCGGGCGTCGACGACGCGGCCGCGATGAAGGTGAAAGGCGTTCGCCAGATAGTGAAACTGGACAACGCGGTGGCCGTCGTCGCCGACCACATGTGGGCCGCGAAACAGGGGCTCGCCGCCTGTGCGCCGCGCTGGAAGGACGGCGCACACGCGAAACTCGACACCGCGCAGATCTTCGCCCACCTCGAGAAGTCGTCCGCAGGTCCGGGCGCCATCGCCCACAGGGCCGGCGACGCGTCGGCCGCGATGAAGACCGGCGCCCGCCGCATCGACGCCATCTACCGCCAGCCCATGCTGGCACACGCGACGATGGAACCGATCAACTGCACGGTCGACCTGAAGGCCGATGGCCTGGACGTCTGGGTCGGCACCCAGGTGCCGGGCATCGCGCAGGCGGTGGCCGCACAGACCGCCGGCCTGAAGCCGGAGCAGGTACGCATCCACAACCATCTGCTGGGCGGCGGTTTCGGCCGCCGGCTCGAGGTCGATTTCATCGCCCAGGCGGTGGCCATCGGCAAGCAGGTGCACGGCCCGGTCAAGGTCGTATGGACGCGCGAGGAAGACATCCAGCACGACATGTATCGCCCGCCCTATCTCGACCGCATCAGCGCAGCGGTCGATGCGAAGGGCATGCCGGTGGCGTGGACGCACCGCATCGCCGGCTCGTCCATCATGGCCCGCTTCTTCCCGCCGGCCTTCAAGGACGGCGTCGATCCGGACGCGGTCGATGGTGCGGTCGAACTGCCTTACGCGATCCCGGCGATGCAAGTCGAGTACCAGCAGGTCGAGCCGCCGGCGGTACCGACCGCCTTCTGGCGCGGCGTCGGGCCGACCCGCAACGGCTTCGTGGTCGAGGGCTTCATCGACGAACTCGCCGCGGCCGCCGGACAGGACCCGGTGGCCTACCGCCGCGCGCTGGTCAAGGACGCCCGCACGCGCGCCGTGCTCGATCTGGCGGCGGGGAGGTCCGGCTGGGGCACGCCGCTGAAGGCCGCCGCCGGTACGCGCGCCGGCCGTGGCATTGCACTGATGCACGTGTTCGGCAGCCGTGTCGCCCAGGTGGCCGAAGTCGAGGTGAATGCGGACAACGAGGTGCGCGTGCGCCGTGTCACCTGTGTCATCGACTGCGGCTTCGCGGTCAATCCGCTCACCGTCGCCGCACAGATGGAGGGCGGCATCATGTTCGGCCTCACCGCTGCGCTGTGGAACGAGATCACGCTGGCTGACGGCCGCGTGCAGCAGAGCAATTTCCACGACGTGCGCATGATGCGAATGAACGAAGCGCCGCGGATCGACGTCCACATCGTGCCCAGCGCCGAAGCGCCGGGTGGCGTCGGCGAACCCGGCACCTCGGTGGCGATTCCGGCCGTGGTGAACGCGGTGTTCGCCGCCACCGGCCAGCGCGTACGCACGCTGCCGATCGCCGGCCAGCTGAAAGCCACCTGATTTCCATTTGAACTGCGGGCACTGCCCGCGCATTCCAACCACCACCGGCGGCCCGACCGCCATCGATGAGGGCTCAACCATGGCAACGATCAATCTCAATGGCCGCGACGTCGCGGTCGACCTGCCCGACGACACCCCGCTGCTGTGGGCGCTGCGCGACGGCCTGAACATGACCGGCACCAAGTTCGGCTGCGGCATCGCCATGTGCGGCGCCTGTACGGTGCATGTCGACGGCCAGGCTACGCGCTCCTGCGTGACGCCGATCTCGGCCGTCGCCGGCAAGAAGATCACCACCATCGAATCGGTCGGCGAAGCCAAGGTCGGCGCTGCCGTGCAGGCCGCCTGGCAGAAGCTGGACGTGGTGCAGTGTGGCTACTGCCAGTCCGGCCAGATCATGTCGGCCACCGCGCTGCTCGCTTCGAACCCGAAGCCGTCCGACGCCGACATCGACGCCGCGATGAGCGGCAACGTGTGCCGCTGCGCCACCTATGTCCGCATCCGCGCGGCCATCCACGAAGCCGCCAAGTCACTGGCCTGAGGAGCGCACAGATGAATTTCCGCATCGAGAATGCATTCCAGACCACCCGCCGCGGCTTCCTCAAGGGCGGCGCCGGGCTGGCACTCGCCATCGTCGCGCCGACCGTTGCACTGGCCGAGGTCGGCGGTCCCGGTCACGCCGGCAGCGCGATGGTCGACGGCGAGTTCTCGCCGAACGCCTTCCTGCGCATCGGCACCGACGGCACGGTCACCGTGGTGTCGAAGCACCTCGAAATGGGTCAGGGCGTGTACACCGGCCTGGCCACGCTGGTCGCTGAGGAGCTGGATGCCGACTGGTCGCGCGTGACGGTCGAGGGCGCGCCGGCCGACGCCAAGCGCTACAGCAACCTGTTCTGGAAGGCGCAGGGCACCGGCGGCAGCACGGCCATCGCCAACTCCTACGAACAGATGCGCCGCGCCGGCGCCACCGCGCGCGCCATGCTGGTGTCCGCCGCGGCACAGCAGTGGAAGGTGCCGGCGTCGCAGATCACGGTGAAGAACGGCGTCGTGTCGCACGCCGCCAGTGGCCGCAAGGCCGGCTTCGGCGAACTGGCCGAGGCGGCGGCGCAACTGCCGGTGCCGGCCAACGTGAAGCTGAAGAATCCGAAGGACTTCACGCTGATCGGTCGCAGCGCACCGCGCGTGGACAGCGTCGCCAAGACCACCGGCCGCGCCACCTTCACCCAGGACGTGAAGCTGCCGGGCATGCTGGTCGCCGTGGTCGCCCACCCGCCGCGCTTCGGCGGCCGGGTGAAGTCGGTCGACGACAAGGCGGCCCGCGCGATCAAGGGCGTGAACGACGTGGTCGTCATCCCGAACGGTGTGGCGGTGCTCGCATCCGACTACTGGACCGCGAAGAAGGGCCGCGACGCGCTCAAGGTCGAATGGGACGAGGCACAGGCCTACCGCGGCAGCAGCGACGCCATCGTCGCCGACTACCGCGAACGCGCGAAGACGCCCGGGCTGAACGCACGCAACGACGGCAACGCCGAGGCCGCGCTGGCCAAGGCGGGCAAGGTGATCGAGGCGGAATACGTGTTCCCCTACCTGGCGCACGCGTCGATGGAGCCGCTGAACTGCGTCATGAAGCTGGAGAACGGCGAATGCGAGGTGTGGAACGGCGAACAGCTGCACACGGTCGATCAGTTCTCGCTCGCCAAGACGCTGGGCATCGAAGCCGACCGCGTGAAGCTGAACATGGTGTATGCCGGCGGCAGCTTCGGCCGACGCGCCAACCCGCAGTCGGACTACCTGCTCGAAACCGCGCAGATCGTGAAGGCGATCAACGGCCGCGCACCGGTCAAGCTGGTGTGGAGCCGTGAGGACGACATGCGCGGCGGCTTCTATCGCCCGATCTACCTGCACCGCGTGCGCGCCGCGCTCGACGCCAAGGGCATGCCGGTCGCCTGGCAGCAGCGCATCGTCGGCCAGTCCATCATCGCCGGCTCGCCGTTCGAACCGATGCTGGTCAAGGACGGCGTCGACATCACCTCGGTCGAGGGCGCGTCCACGCTGCCCTACGCCATTCCCAATCTGAACGTGGACCTGCACACCACCAACGCTGACGTGAAGGTGCCGGTGCAGTGGTGGCGTTCGGTCGGCTCGACCCATACCGCCTACGCGACCGAACTGTTCATCGACGAGCTGGCGCTGAACGCCGGCAAGGACCCGGTCGCCTACCGCATGGCGCTGCTGAAGAAGCACCCGCGCCACGCCGGCGTGCTCAAGCTGGCCGCCGACAAGGCCGGCTGGAACAAGCCGCTGGCGCCGGCCGCCGACGGTGCGAAGCGCGGCCGCGGCGTCGCCGTGCATGAATCGTTCAACAGCTTCGTCGCCGAGGTGGTCGAGGTGACGGTGCAGAAGGACGGCAGCTTCAAGGTCGACCGCGTGGTCTGCGCCGTCGATTGCGGCGTGGTCGTTAACCCGGACGTGGTGAAGGCGCAGATGGAAGGCGGCATCGGCTACGCGCTGGCCGCCGCGCTGACCGGCTCGATCACGCTGAAGGACGGCGTGGTCGAACAGTCCAACTTCAACGACTACCCGGTGCTGCGCATCAACGAAATGCCCAAGGTCGAGGTGCATATCGTGAAGTCGGCCGCCGCGCCCACCGGTGTCGGCGAACCGGGCGTGCCGCCGCTGGCCCCGGCACTGGCGAGCGCGCTGCGTGCGGCCACCGGCAAGGTGATCCACACGCTGCCGATCGGCGAACAGCTGCAGGCCTGACCGGCGCATCGCCCCCGCGGGCGGCCGCGCACGCGCGCCGCCCGCGTCATGAAGGAATGACATATGGACAGCCTTGATCTCGAAGTACTGACCCGCGCCCGCGACTGGTTGCGCGACGGCCACCACGTCATGCTGGCGACCGTGGTGCGCACCTGGGGCTCGTCGCCGCGCCCGCCCGGCGCGCTGCTGGCGCTGCGCGACGACGGCCGCGCGGTCGGTTCGGTATCCGGCGGCTGCATCGAGGACGACCTCATCTACCGGCTGCGCCGCGACGGCCTGCCGACCGAAGCGCACTCGGTCAGCTACGGCGTCACCGCCGACGAGGCACGCCGCTTCGGCCTGCCCTGCGGTGGCACGCTGCAACTGGTGCTGGAACCGCTGGCCGACGCCGGCGCGCTGGACGATCTGCTGACCCGCCTGGGTCGCGGCGAACTGCTCACACGCCGCCTTGATCTGGCCAGCGGCCGCGCCACGCTGCACGCCGGCCACGCCGACCAGGCGCTGCATTTCGACGGCCACACGCTGATCAGCGTGTTCGGCCCACGCTACCGACTGCTGCTGATCGGTGCCGGCCAGCTGTCGAGCAGCCTCGCGCGCATCGCCAGTTCGCTCGATTTCGCGGTCACCGTGTGCGACCCGCGCGAGGAATACAGCGAAGAGTGGGCGGTACCGGGCACGACGCTGACGCGCGACATGCCGGACGACGTGGTGATGGCGATGCAGCCGGACGCGCGCACCGCGGTGATCGCGCTGACGCACGACCCGAAGCTGGACGATCTGGCGCTGATGGAGGCGCTGAAGTCGCCCGCCTTCTACGTCGCCGCGCTCGGCTCGCGCCGCAACAACGACGTGCGCCGCGAACGGCTGAAGGAATTCGACCTCAGCGAGGCACAGATCGACCGCCTGCGCGGTCCGGCCGGTCTGTACATCGGCAGCCGCACGCCGGCCGAGATCGCGGTGTCGATCGCCGCCGAACTGGTGGCGATGAAGAACGGCGCCGCCGCCGACAGTCTGGTGAACGTGCGCGACGCCAAGGCCGCGCTCGACATCGCGGCCGACACGCTGTCGTCGTGCACGCTCGGTCCGAACTGAATCTCGCGCCCGCCACGGCGGGCGCGACCACGAACGGCGTACGGCCGCCGGGCAGACGACACCCCCCTCCGTCGTCGGTCCGGCGCGCCGGCACGCCGTACCCCGGCCGTCCGCCGGTCAGGCAATGATCCAGGGCGTCCTGCTCGCCGCCGGCTACGGCCGGCGCTTCGATCCGAGCGGCCACCGCAGCAAGCTGCTGGCCACGCTGCCCGACGGTCGCAGCGTCGCCTGGCACGCCGCGCGCGCGCTGTGCTCCGCATTGCCCGGCAGCATCGCGGTGATCCGCCCCGGCCACGCCGTACTGGCCGAGGTGCTGCACGACGCCGGCTGCCGTGTACTGGAAAGCCGCGACGCCGAAGCGGGCATGGGCAGCGCGCTCGCGCACGCGGTGCGCGACAGCGCCGGCGCCGGTGGCTGGCTGGTGGCGCTGGCCGACATGCCCTGGCTGCCGGTCGCCACCATCCGCGCGGTCGCTGCCGCCATCGACCAGCCGGAGCGCATCGCCGCCGCGGCCTGCGACGGCCAGCGCGGACACCCGGTCGGTTTCGGCGCGGCACACGGTGCGGCGCTGGCGGCCCTGCGCGGCGACAGCGGCGCGCGCGAACTGCTGCGCACGCATCCGGTACAGCTGATCGAAGCCGGCGACGACGGCGTGCTGCACGACGTCGACCTGCCGCATCATCTGCAGCGCGCACGCTGACACAATTGTTTCACCCGCACCCGGCATGACAGATGCACAGCGCACGGTGTAGGCTGCGCACGTCGACGCGCACACGACGCGCGGCCGACTCAGACGACGAACGAGAACGCGGCGCCACGGCCACCGCGCATTCCGGAGCATGGCCATGAATGACACGGTTTCATTTGAAACCCTAGACGATGACAGCGGCGGATCGCTGACCGCCCAGATGCAGTGGTTGCACGCACGCGTGCGCCAGCACCATCCGCAGGTGCACCGCATTGCGATCGCGCTGTACGACGCACGTCACGACGTGCTGAAGACCTATGTGAACAGCAGCGACGTGACCGATCCGCTGTCGCTGTACGAGCGGCCGCTGGCACAGGTGCCGTCGCTGCTCGAGCTGGCCGGCAAGCGCGAATCTCGCGTCATCCACGATTTCACCCAGCTGCCGCTGCCGCACGGCGAACACACCGCCTGGCTGCTGGCACACGGCTATCGCAGCAGCTACACGGTGCCGCTCTACCAGTCGGGCACGCTGCTCGGCTTCCTGTTCTTCGATTCGCGCAAGCCGGGTGCCTTCGACGGCCGCCTGCCGGACGAACTGCAGATCTACGTGCAGCTGTGCCGGCTGTCGGTGCTGAACGTGTTCAGCCTGTCGCACGCGGTCGAAGGCATGGTGAAGGTGGCGCGCGGGCTGGCGCATCTGCGCGACATCGAAACCGGTCGCCATCTCGACCGCATGTCCAGCTACAGCCGGCTGATCGCGCAGCGCGTCGCCGCGCACTTCGGTGTCGGCGACGAGTTCATCGAGCACGTGTATCTGTTCTCACCGCTGCACGACATCGGCAAGGTGGGCATTCCGGACAACGTACTGCTGAAACCCGGCCGCCTGACCCCGGATGAGCGGCTGAGGATGCAGGGCCACGTCGAACTGGGCGTGCAGCTGATCGACGAAGTGATGCACGAAGCAGGTCTGGCCGAAACGCCCTATCTGTCCATCCTGCGCAACATCGTCAGCCACCACCACGAGTGGCTGGATGGCAGCGGTTACCCGCGCGGCCTGCGTGGCGCGGCGATCCCGCTCGAAGCGCGCATCGTCGCGGTTGCCGACATCCTCGACGCGCTGACCTCGGAGCGACCGTACAAGAAACCGTGGAGCAACGAGGACGCGCTGGCCGAACTGCGTCGCATGGCCGACGACGGCAAGCTGGACCCGGTCTGCGTCGATGCGCTGGCGCAGTCGGCCGAGGAACTGCGCGCGATCCAGGCGCTGTTCGGGCTGGACGACTGACGGCGGCGCGGCATCAGCGGCATCGAGCTGGCATAGAATCCGTCCATGCATTCAGGGACCCGGACCGGATGAAGACCTCTACGCCGCATCGCCGCTCGGTCGCACAGCGACTGTCGCGCACCCTGGTCGCCGGTATCGTGGCGGCCGTCACCCTGCTGGTGGTGCTGATCGCCATCGCCTGGCTGCTGCCGGACGCCACGCGCAGCGCGCCGGCACAGGCCCTGCTCGATACGCCGCCCGCCATCGACGAAACCGGCAATGGCGCGCTGCTGCTCGAAGGCCTGCGCGCGCCGGCCGGCAGCGACAGTGTGGCCTTCGGTCGTGCGCGGCTCGCGCACGCGCGCGCGCACTTCGCCCGCGCCGACGCCGGCCCGTATCAGCCGCCCGAACTGCCGGCCGACGCCTTGCCGCTGCCCGACACGCAGGCGCTGTGCGATCCGGTGCACGGCCCCTGCGTCGAGCGCTGGCTGGCGCAGGCAGCGCAAATCGTCGCGCTGTCCGACGCGCACCGCGCCGCGCTCGACCGGCTGGACACCCTCATCGCGCAGCCGCGCTTCCAGGCGCAGATGCTGGCGCACCCTGACGCCCCGCTCACCGGCTACGGTCCGCTTGCCGGTCTGCTGCGTCTGAGGCTGGCCGAGGCGACGGTGGCGATGGAGAACGACGACAGCGCACGCGCGCTCGACATTCTGGCCGCACAGACCGGCTTCCTGCGCCGCCTGCTGGCCGCGCCCGACGCCTCGCTGATCCAGAAGATGGTCGGCACCAGCCACCTGCGCGTGCATCTGACGGTGCTGGGCGAATGGCTGCATCGCTGGCCGGACGCGGTGACGGACGCAGCACAGCTCGCGCCGCTGCTGGCCGACGCCAGCGACGCCGAACTCGATCTGCGCGGCGCCATCCGGCAGGAAGCGAGCTGGATGGCCGCCACGATGAACGCCCTGCCCAGCGGCCGGGCGAACGCCATGTTCGCCGACGGCGATTCGCCGTCGCTGCTCGAACAGCTGCTGCTGCCCGCCTTCTACAAGCGCGACGCGACGCTCAACGACTGGGCGACGCACGCGGCAGCGCTCGACGCTGCGCTGGCCGATCCGCACGACGCGCGGCTGGCGGCGCTGCAGGCGCAGAACCGCGCCTTCCTGCAGGACGCGGCGGACTACGGCGACCTGTCGCGCGTGCTGTACAACCCGGCGGGTCGGCTGCTGCTGACGCTGGCCACCACCGACTACGGCGACTACCTGCTGCGCCTGTATGACACGCAGGCGGTCGGCCGCATGGTGGCGCTGCAGGCCGCGCTGATCCGCGACGGCGTGCGCGCCGACGACATCCCCGGACGTCTCGTTGTCGGCACGCCGGCCTCGCCACAGCGCATCGGCTACGACGCGAAGGCGCACGCACTGACGTGGGCACCGCTGGGCAGCCAGGGCATCGTGCAGAAGCTGGAGGGCGGCCTCTACCTGGCCAGGCTGCCGCGCTGATCAGCGCGGCACGCCACCCGCGCGCGCCAGCGCCTGTTCCAACGTATCGCGCGCCTCCGGCGCGTCCGGCTCGCGCGCCAGCCACAGCTGCGCGTGCTGCGCCAGCGCGTCCCAGCGACCTTCGTGTTCGTACTGCACCGCCTGCAGGAAGGGCAGACGCGCATCGGTGGCGTCGGCCCAGAACGGGCGCGCGTCTGCCGTCTTCGATTGCACGCCGCGCGCCAGCACCTCCGGCACCCAGTCGGCCGGAATGGCGAAGAACATGCTCTTGTCGCTGCTCAGCTTGTAGAAGGTGAGGATGCCAACCAGCCGTCCTTCGGCATCGAACAGGCCGCCGCCCGAGGCGCCGGCGGCGAAGGCCGCGCTGCCGCGCAGCACGCGGCTGCCGTCCATCCCGTACAGCTGGCGTACCTCACCGAGGTCGTAGGCGAAGCGGCCGCCGGTGAAGCCGAGGCTGAACACGACGTCCTTCTTGCGCACCTGACTGGCCGGAATCAGCGGCGCCGCGCGCGTGGTGATGATGTCCGACTTCAGGATGCACAGGTCGCGCCGCCAGTCGGCGGCGACCAGCGATACCTGCAGCGCCTCGCCGGTCTGCACGACGACCGCGTTCGTGGCGTCGTTCAGCACGTGGCAGCTGGTCGCCAGCAGACCGGGGCCGACCATCACCGCCGAGCCGCTGGACGTGCCGCGCTCGCTCTTCGCGTACAGCTGGAACACGGTGCGCGCCGCCACCGGCACGCGGTCGAGCAGGCCGGGCGGTGCGTCGTCGCTGGCCGCAACCGGCGTGGCACAGAAGAGCAGCAGCGCCAGCAGCGGCGCGCACAGTCTGCAGACAGGGGTCGGACAGGTCATCGAAGCTCCTCGCAATCGGCGTAGGCTGTGGTGTTCGGCACACGTCGTGCTTTGTGTCGGCAAAGCGGTGGCCGGTTCCGGCCGTGCCGCGATTTTTGACACGTCCTCATGCACACCCCGATACCAGACGCCGGCAGCGACGCCGGCTGGCAAGCCCGCATCGCGCTCGGCTACCGCGCACTCGACGGACGCACCGTGCTGGCGCGGCGCGAGCACAGCGGCCCGCTACGCGTGCAGAAGCCGCTCTATCCGGAAGGCGACGCGGTCTGCCATACGCTGCTGCTGCACCCGCCGGGCGGCATCGCCGGCGGCGACGCACTGCAGGTCGAACTCGACACCGGCCCCGGCGCGCACGCGCTGATCACCACGCCGGGCGCCACCAAGTGGTACCGCAGTGCCGGTCCGCAGGCGCGCTCGGACCTGCACCTGCGCGTCGGCGCGGGCGCCGTCGTCGAATGGCTGCCGCAGGACGCCATCGTGTTCGACGGCGCGCGAGCGCACGCACGCAACCACATCGACCTCGCGAGCGACGGCCGCTTCGTCGGCATGGATCTGTGGTGTCTGGGCCGCACCGCCAGCGGCGAACGCTTCGAGCGCGGCGAACTGGCACTGGACACCCGCATCACCCGCGACGGCCGCACGCTGTGGCTGGAACAGGCGCGGCTCGCCGCCGGCGCGCCACTGCTGCAGTCGGCCGCCGGTCTGGCCGGCGCGCCGGTATTCGGCACGCTGGTCGCCGCCGGCATCGACGCCGACGCCACACTGCTCGCCGCCTGTCGCACCGTCCCCGCACCACAGGGCCAGTCCGGCGTGACCCGGCTGCCCGGCCTGCTGCTCGCCCGCTACCGCGGCGACTGCACGCAGGCGGCGCGGGCATGGTTCGTGCATCTGTGGGGGCTGATACGGCCGGCCATGACCGGCCGAGCCGCGCAGACGCCGCGCATCTGGAACACCTGACGGGCACACGCACAGAAGAAAAATGGAACTGACACCGCGCGAGAAGGACAAGCTGCTCATCTTCACCGCCGCCCTGCTGGCCGAACGCCGGCGTGCGCGCGGGCTGAAGCTCAACTACCCGGAAGCGGTCGCCTACATCACCGCCGCCATCATGGAAGGTGCGCGCGACGGCCGCAGCGTGGCCGAACTGATGAGCCACGGCACGACGCTGCTCAGCCGTGACGACGTCATGGAAGGCGTAGCCGAGATGATTCCGGACATACAGGTGGAAGCCACTTTCCCGGATGGCACCAAGCTGGTCACCGTTCATCACCCTATACCGTGAGAGCCGCCCATGAGTGACGACGACATGGAACTGGCGCGCCGCCTCGCGCGCTTCAAGCTGGGCGTGCGGCGCAGCCTGGGCGAGTCGGTGAACCTCGACGCGCTGCGCACCGATCTCGACTACCGCACCCGTACGCTGGCCGACATCGAGGAACGAACGAATGACGAGGAACTGCTGGTCAGCCTGCTGCTGGTGCGCGAAATGCTGGAGCGCCGCAGTGACGGCGAGACGATGACGGACGGCACCAAGGCCGGGCGCGATTACCGTTTTGGTGCGCGTTCGGGCTGACCGGCGCGGGAAGGAACACGATGATTCCAGGACAGATGCAGGTCGCCGATGGCGACATCGAACTGAACGCCGGCCGCGACACCGTCACGCTGGACGTGCGCAACAGCGGCGACCGGCCGGTGCAGGTCGGATCGCACTACCACTTCGCGGAAACGAATGACGCGCTGCTGTTCGACCGCGCCGCGGCGCGCGGTTTCCGTCTCGATATTGCGGCCGGCACCGCGGTGCGCTTCGAGCCGGGACAGATGCGCACGGTAAAGCTGGTCGCGCTGGCCGGCGAACGCAGGGTTTTCGGATTCAAGGGACGGGTACAGGGCCCGCTCGACACACAGGGAGAACAGCAATGATGCAGGCACTGATGACTTTGGCACTGGCATGGAGCAGCGTCGCGTGGGCCCACCCGGGCGAGCACCACGGCAACGTCGGCGACGCGCTGCTGCACCTGATGAGCGAGCCGGACCACGTGGCGCTGCTGATCGCGGCAGCGGTCATCGGTGGCCTCGGTGGACTGATGATGCGCCGGCGCGCGAAGGCCGCGCGTCGCATGTTCAAGGACTGATCAACGCATGAGCACGCGCATCAGCCGGCAGGCCTATGCGGAAATGTTCGGCCCGACCACCGGCGACCGCGTGCGTCTGGCCGACACCGGACTGTGGATAGAGGTCGAACGCGACTACACGGTCTACGGCGAGGAAGTGAAGTTCGGCGGCGGCAAGGTGATCCGCGACGGCATGGGCCAGAGCCAGCGCTGCGCGGCGGAGGTGATGGACACCGTCATCACCAATGCGCTGATCGTCGACCACTGGGGCATCGTCAAGGCGGACATCGGTCTGAAGAACGGCTTCATCGCCGGCATCGGCAAGGCCGGCAATCCGGACATCCAGCCAGCGGTCACGCTGGTCATCGGCCCGGGCACCGAAATCATCGCCGGCGAGGGCATGATCGTCACCGCCGGCGGCATCGACAGCCACATCCACTTCATCTGCCCGCAGCAGATCGAAGAGGCGCTGATGTCGGGCGTCACGACGATGCTGGGCGGCGGCACCGGGCCGGCCACCGGCACCTTCGCCACCACCTGCACACCCGGCCCCTGGCACATCCACTCGATGCTGGCCGCGGCCGACGCCTTTCCGATGAACCTCGGCTTTCTCGGCAAGGGCAACGCATCGCAGGCCGCGCCGCTGCGCGAACAGATCGAGGCCGGCGTGATCGGCCTGAAGCTGCACGAGGACTGGGGCACCACGCCGGCGGCGATCGACACCTGCCTGTCGGTGGCCGAAGAGATGGACGTGCAGGTCGCCATCCACACCGACACGCTGAACGAATCGGGCTTCGTCGAAACGACGATGGACGCGTTCAAGGGCCGCACCATCCACACCTTCCACACCGAAGGTGCGGGCGGCGGTCATGCACCGGACATCCTGCGTGCGGCCGGTCTGCCCAACGTGCTGCCGTCATCGACCAATCCGACCATGCCGTACACGGTGAACACCATCGACGAGCACCTCGACATGCTCATGGTGTGCCACCACCTCGACGCCGCCATCGCCGAGGACGTGGCCTTCGCCGAAAGCCGCATCCGGCGCGAGACGATCGCGGCGGAGGACATCCTGCACGACCTCGGCGCCTTTTCGATGATGTCGTCCGACTCGCAGGCCATGGGCCGTGTCGGCGAAGTCATCATCCGCACCTGGCAGGCGGCGCACAAGATGAAGATCCAGCGCGGCACGCTGAGCGACCCGGAGGGCCGCTCGCCGGCCGCCGACAATTTCCGCGTACGCCGCTACATCGCGAAGTACACGATCAACCCGGCGATCACGCACGGCATCGGCCATATCGTCGGCTCGGTCGAGCCGGGCAAGCTGGCCGATCTGGTGCTGTGGCGCCCGGCTTTCTTCGGCGTCAAACCCAGCCTGATACTCAAAGGCGGCATGATCGCCGCCGCCGCAATGGGCGACCCGAACGCGTCGATCCCGACGCCGCAACCGGTGCACTACCGGCCGATGTTCGGCAGCTACGCCGGCGGCCTGAAGACCTCGCTCACCTTCGTGTCGCAGGCGGCGCTGAACAACCCGGCCGTACGCGACCTGGGCCTCGCCAAACGGCTGGAACCGGTGCGCAACACGCGCGCCATTTCGAAATCCGACATGGTGCTGAACGGCTGGCAGCCGCAGATCGACGTCGACCCGGAAACCTACGAAGTGCGCGCCGACGGTGAGCGGCTGGTGTGCGAACCGGCCGACGTTCTGCCGATGGCGCAGCGCTATTTCCTGTTCTGAACCTGCGGGCCCCGCCCGCACACGACATGCTGCTGATCGAAACCTTCGCGCCGGCCGACGCCGTGCCGGCCGAAACGCTGACGCTGACCTTCGAACTGCGCGCCAAGTGCAGGCTGCGCACGCGCCTGGATTCCGGCGAGGAGGTCGGCCTCTTCCTGCCGCGCGGCACGATACTGCGCGGCGGCGATCTGCTGGCCGGCAAGGACGGACGCGTCGTTGTGGTGCGCCCGACGCCGGAGCGGGTGATCGAGGCACGCAGCGCAGACGCGCTGCTGATCGCGCGCGCCGCCTACCACCTTGGCAACCGCCATGTCGCGGTCGAGGTGCAGCCCCGCCTGCTGCGGCTGGCGGCCGACCACGTGCTGGCGCAGATGCTGGTCGGCCTGGGCCTCGACGTGCGCGAGACGCAGGCGCCGTTCGAGCCCGAAGCCGGTGCCTACGGCGGTCACCCGGCCCACCACACGCACGCCCACGCCGAAGAGACCGGCGCCAAGCTGCACCTGTTCGCGGGTGGCGCATGAATCCGCTCGCGCTGGTGCGCCTGCTGCAGCTGGCCAGCCCGACGCTGCCGGTCGGCGCCTTCAGCTATTCGCAGGGGCTGGAATGGCAGGTCGATTGCGGCGCCATCCGGACCGAAGCGGACGCCGGCGACTGGATCGCCGCTGTGTTCGACGCCGGCATCGCCTCGTTCGAACTGCCCTTGCTGGCCGAGCAGATGCGCGCCTGGACGGCCGACGACGTTGTGGCGGTGATCGATCTGAACGACGACTACCTGGGCAGCCGCGAAGCGGCCGAGCTGCGCGCCGAGACGGTGCAGATGGGCTATTCCAGCCTTCAGCTGCTGAAGGCGCTGCCGGAATGCAGCGCGGTCGCGGCACGGCTTGCGGACATCGGCGACGTCGCCTTCCCGACTGCGTGGTCGGGCGCCGCGGTGGCGCTCGGCGTGCCGATCGAGCCGGCGCTGACCGCCTGGGCCTGGGCCTGGGCGGAGAACCAGGTGATGGCGGCGATCAAGGCGGTCCCGCTCGGGCAGACGGCAGGGCAGCGGCTGCTGATGTCGCTCGGGGCGATGATCCCGTCGCGCGTGGCGACCGCGCTGGTCCTGCCGCGCGAGGACTGGAGCAATTTCGCACCCGGCCTCGCCATCGCCAGTTGCCTGCACGAAACCCAGTACTCGCGCCTGTTCCGCTCGTGAATCCGAAACCGGCCATGATCTTCGAGGATGGCCCGCCTGCCCGGCGCGCCCGACCACTCTGAAAGGAAGACGATGACGACCTCCACTCCCCGCCCGCCGCTGCGTGTTGGCATCGGCGGCCCCGTGGGCTCCGGCAAGACCGCCCTCACGCTGGCGCTGTGCCGCGCGCTGCGCGACCGCTACAACATCGCCGCGGTCACCAACGACATCTACACCGAGGAGGACGCGCAGTTCCTGGTGCGCAACGAGGCGCTGCCGCCGGAACGCATCATCGGCGTGGAGACAGGCGGCTGCCCGCACACGGCGATACGCGAGGACGCGTCGATCAACCTCGAAGCGGTGGCGCGTCTGAGCGCGCGCTTTTCCGGGCTGGAAGTGATCCTGATCGAATCCGGCGGCGACAACCTGGCCGCCACCTTCTCGCCCGAACTGTCCGACCTCACGCTGTACGTGATCGACGTCGCCGCCGGCGACAAGATTCCGCGCAAGGGCGGCCCCGGCATTTGCAAGTCGGACCTGCTCATCATCAACAAGATCGATCTGGCACCGATGGTCGGCGCCTCGCTCGACGTAATGGAACGCGACGCGAAGAAGATGCGCGGCGAGCGGCCCTTCCTGTTCTCGAACATGAAGACCGGCCACAACCTCGACGCCATCATCGCCTTCATCGAGCGCGAAGGCATGCTGGGCGCCGGCTGACGCGTATCGTGCTGCGCCGCCACACTTGACGCTACACTTCCGCGACTTTCCACAGCGGGCAGGCGCGTGAAGATCATCATTCTCGGGGCAGGACAGGTCGGTTCCTCGGTGGCGGAAAACCTGGTGTCGGAGGCCAACGACATCACCGTGGTCGATACCGACGTCCCACGCCTGCAGGCGCTGCAGGACCGTCTCGACCTGCGCGTGGTGGCCGGCAACGGCGCCAGCCCGGCGGTCATGCGTCAGGCCGGCGCCGACGACGCCGATCTGCTGATCGCGGTCACCGCGTCCGACCAGACCAATCTGTGCGCCTGTCGCATCGCGCAGACGCTGTTCAACCTGCCCACCCGCATCGCCCGGCTGCGCTCGATCGACTACGCCGACTACCCGCAGCTGCTCGACGACAACAACTTCGCCGTCGATTTCTCGATCTGTCCGGAACAGGAGGTCACCGACTACCTGAAGCGGCTGATCGCCTTCCCGGAAGCGCTGCAGGTGATCGAGTTCGGCAAGGGCCGGGTGAGCATGGTGGCGGTTCGCGCGGTCGGCGGCGGGCCGCTGGTCGGGCGCCAGATCAAGGCGCTGCGCGAGCACCTGCCCGACATCGACGCCCGCATCGCCGCCATCTACCGGCGTGACACCGCCATCATCCCCGATGGCGACACGGTGATCGAGCCGGGCGACGAGGTGTTCTGCGTTGCCGCGACCGAGCACATCCGCGCCGTCACCGCCGAGCTGCGCCGGCTGGACAAGCCGATGCGCCGCATCATGATCGCTGGCGGCGGCAACATCGGTTACCGCCTCGCTTCGTCGCTGGAGAACCGCTACGAACTGAAGCTGATCGAGCACTCGCGCACGCGCGCCGAATTCCTGTCCGGCAGCCTGCACAAGACACTGGTGCTGGCCGGCGACACCACCGACGAGATGCTGCTCGAGGCGGAGAATGTCGACGACATGGATCTGTACCTGGCGCTGACCAACGACGACGAAAACAACATCATGTCGTCGCTGATGGCCAAGCGCATGGGCGCGCGCCGCGTTGTGGCGCTGATCAACCGCCGCGCCTACGTCGACCTGGTGCAGGCGGGCGCCATCGACATCGCCATCTCGCCGGCACAGGTGTCGATCGGCTCGCTGCTGGCGCACGTGCGCCGCGGCGACGTGGTGGCGGTGCACAGCCTGCGCCGCGGTGCGGCCGAAGCGCTCGAACTGGTGGTGCACGGCGACCGCAAGACGTCCAAGGTGGTCGGTCGGCGCGTCGATGAGATCAAGCTGCCCGAGGGCGCGATGATCGGCGCCATCGTGCGTCACTCGGAAAAACCGATCAGGGTCGAGGTGACCGATCTGGCCGTGCGCGAGACGCACGAGCAGGTGATCATGCCGCACCACGACACGGTGATCGAGCCGGAGGACCACGTGATCGTGTTCTGCTCGACCAAGCGTGTGGTGGCACGGGTCGAGGGGCTGTTCCAGGTCGGATTCGGGTTTCTCTGATGCTGGCCGTACTGAATGTGCTGGGCCGCCTGCTGGCGGTGTTCAGCCTGACCTACCTGGCGCCGATCGCCTGCTCGCTGGTGTTCCACGACGGCATGCTGTGGCATTTCATCGACAGCATGGCAATCAGCGCGGCCGGCGGCGTACTGCTCTACATGGCGACGCGACGCCACTACCGCGAGCTGAAGCCGCGCGACGGCTTCCTGCTGGTTACGCTGTCCTGGGTGCTGATGTCGGCCATCGCCGCGGTGCCGCTCATGCTGTCCTACGACACGATGAGCTTTACCGACGCGTTCTTCGAAACGATGTCCGGCCTGACCACGACCGGTGCCACGGTCATGACCGGGCTGGACCATGCGCCGCAGTCGATCAATCTGTGGCGCCACCTGCTGAACTGGATAGGCGGCATGGGCATCATCGTGTTCGCTGTCGCCATCCTGCCGCTGCTCGGCGTCGGCGGCATGCAGCTGTACAAGGCGGAAACGCCGGGGCCGATGAAGGACAGCAAGCTCACCGCGCGCATCACCGATACCGCCAAGGCACTCTACCTCGTCTATGTCGGCATGACCGCCGTGTGCCTGCTGTCGCTGCGTCTGGCTGGCATGGACTGGTTCGACGCCGTCTGCCATTCCTTCTCGGCGATGGGTCTGGGCGGCTTCTCGACGCGCGACGCCAGTGTCGGGGCCTTCGATTCGGTCCTGATCGAGGTGGTGCTGAGCTTCTTCATGCTGCTGGCCGGCATCAATTTCGCCACCCACTTCCTGGCCGTCCGGCGGCTGTCCATCGGTCCCTATGTGCGCGACGCCGAAGCACGCGCCTACCTCACCATCATGCTGCTCGCCTTTGTCGGGCTCACGATCTTCCTGCTCGCCGAGGGCGTGTATGACGACGTCGGCACCTCGGCACGCATGGTCCTGTTCAATCTGGTGTCGCTGGGCACCGGCAGCGGCTATGCCAGCACCGATTTCGCGCAGTGGCCGATCTTCGCGCCACTGCTCATGCTTTTTCTGGGCGGTCTCATTCCCTGTGCCGGCTCCACCGGCGGCGGCATCAAGATGGTGCGTACGCTGGTGCTGTTCGGTCAGAGCCAGCGCGAAATCCTGAAGCTGATCCACCCGGCGGCGGTGCGTCCGCTGATGATCGGCCGCACCGCCGTGTCCGAGCACGTCGCCCAGTCCGTGCTGGGATTCATCTTCCTGTACTTCATGAGCGCCGCGCTGATGGTTTTCGCGCTGCTGCTGACCGGTCTGGATTTCATCACCGCCTTCACCGCCGTGATCGCCTGCATCAACAACATCGGCCCTGGCCTTGGCGAGGTCGGACCGGCCGGCAATTACCAGGGACTGAGCGGCCTGCAGACCTGGATCTGCAGCTTTGCCATGCTGCTCGGCCGGCTGGAGGTGTTCGCCGTGCTGGTCATCTTCACCCCCGGTTTCTGGCGCAAATAGGTCCGATCGTCGCCTGCCCGGGCAGGCAGGCGGGCGCATCGGCTATCCTTGCGCCCTGCACTTCAAGGATTTCCCATGTCCGCACTCCGCAACGACACCTTCCTGCGCGCGCTGCTGCGCCAGCCCACCGACTACACGCCGATCTGGCTGATGCGCCAAGCCGGCCGCTACCTGCCCGAGTACTGCGCGACCCGCCGTCGCGCCGGCAGCTTCCTGCAGCTGTGCAAGTCGCCGGCCATGGCCTGCGAAGTGACGCTGCAACCGCTGGAGCGCTTTCCGCTCGACGCCGCCATCCTGTTTTCGGACATCCTGACGGTGCCCGACGCGATGGGTCTGGGCCTGTATTTCGCGGAAGGCGAAGGCCCGAAGTTCGAGCGCCCGCTGCGTTCGGAAGAGGCGATCCGTGCGCTGGCCGCGCCCGACCCCACCGCCGAACTGGGCTACGTCATTGACGCGGTGAGTGAAATCCGCCGCGCGCTGGACGGTCGGGTGCCGCTGATCGGCTTCTCCGGCAGCCCGTGGACGCTGGCCTGCTACATGGTCGAAGGCGGCGCCTCGGACGACTACCGGCATCTGAAGACGCTGATGCTGGACCGCCCGGAACTGCTGCACCACATGCTGTCGGTGACCTCGAAAGCGGTGACCGACTATCTGAACGCGCAGATCGAGGCCGGTGCGCAGGCGGTGATGATTTTCGACTCCTGGGGCGGCGCGCTGTCGGCGCACGGCTATCGCGAATTCTCGCTGGCCTACATGCAGCGCATCATCGCCGGCCTGAAGCGGGAAAAGGACGGCCAGCGCGTGCCGGTCATCATGTTCACCAAGGGCGGCGGTCAGTGGCTGGAGGCGCAGGCCGAAGCCGATGCCGACGCGCTGGGCCTGGACTGGACCACCGATATCGGACTGGCCCGCCAGCGGGTCGGCGACAAGGTGGCGCTGCAGGGCAACTTCGACCCGACCGCCCTGTTCGCACACCCGGAGGGCATCCGTCGCGAGGCGCGACGGATTCTCGACAGTTACGGCAATCATCCGGGCCACGTGTTCAACCTCGGTCACGGCATTTCGCAGCACACGCCGCCGGAGCACGTCGCCGCGCTGGTGGAGGAAGTTCACCGCCACAGCCGCGCCCTGCGGGCAGGCTGAACCGGGCAGCCGGCACGTTCCGCCGGCTTTTTCCGCACAGTTCGGCCACCGCAAGGGGTTGACTTATGCACAGTCGGCCGCTCAGGCCGACTACAAGCCGAAGGGCCGGTGCACTACAAGAGCCCTCCGCGCAAGTCACTGATAAGCAAGGAAGTATTTTTTTCTTGACGCCTGGCGGAAAATTTGGTGGCCGTTGATGTCAGGTTCGTGACGGACGGACACGAAGTTTCCCACAAAGTTATCCACAGCTTTTGTGGCACTCAAAACCTTGCCGGATGAGTGCGTTGCGGACACAAGCACCCAGTCTTGTTGAACGACATGCCGCAAGTCACTGAATCCATTAAAAGCCCGCATCAGCGCTTGGAAAGCACCGCAGCAATTCTGCCGTCGCATCTGTTGCAGGTCGCGCTTTCGCGACCGATTCCCACGCTGTTCGACTATGACGCCTCGGCCTTTCCCGATGCCGAACCGGGACAGCGTGTGCGCGTGCCCTTCGGCCGCAGCGAACTGTGGGGCATCGCCTGGGGCTGGCGCGAAGCGGGCGAGGTCGACGCTGCGCGCATCAAGCCGCTGCTCGACATCGACCGCGGCAGCCCGCCGCTGCCGGCCAACTGGCGGGCGCTGGTCGAGTTCGTCGCCCACTACTACCAGCAACCGATAGGCGAAGTGGCGGCGATGGCGGCACCGCCGGCCATCAGCGCGACCCGTGCCGAGCGGGCCAACCGGCGTTTCCGTGCCACCCCGGCCGGCACCGCCGCGCTCGACACGCTGCCGGCGCGCGACGTCCGCCGCAAGCTGCTCGCCGCGCTGACCGAGGCCGGCGACCTGAACGAGGCGGAACTGCGCGCTCTGTCATCGCGCGCCGCCGTGGCCCTCGAACGCCTGCTGGCCGACGGGCTGATCGAGCCGGCCCTGCCGCAGGCGCCAGCCGAGGCCGCACATGTACTGAGCGCCGACCAGGCGGCGGCGCTGGCCGCCCTGCAATCGACCGCCGGCTACGCCGCCAGCCTGCTGCACGGCGTGACCGGCAGCGGCAAGACCGAGGTCTATCTGCGACTGATCGAGGATCAGATCGCCGCCGGCCGGCAGTGCCTGCTGCTGGTGCCGGAAATCGCGCTGACGCCGCAGTTGCAGGCGCGCGTCGCCGCCCGCTTCCCGCGCGCCTGCCTGCACGTGATGCACAGCGAAATGAGCGACGGCGCCCGCGCGATGGCCTGGGCGGCGGCGCAGTCGGGTGAGGCTGACATCCTGCTCGGCACCCGGCTGGCCGTGTTCGCGCCGCTGCCGCGACTGGGCTGCATCGTGCTCGACGAAGAACACGACCCCTCCTTCCGCCAGACCGAGGGCGTGCGCTATTCGGCGCGCGATGTCGCCATCTGGCGCGCCCGCAACGAAGACGTCCCCATCGTGCTGGGCAGCGCCACGCCGTCGCTGGACACGCTGCGTCACGCGATCGACGGCCGCTACCGCTGGCTCAGACTGACCACGCGCGCCGGCAGCGCCCGCCTGCCCGAGGTGCATCTGGTCGACACGCGGGTGTTCCGCGCCACCGACGGCCTGAGCCAGCCCATGGTGCGGGCCATCGAAAGCCGGCTGGCACGCGGCGAACAGACGCTGCTGTTCATCAACCGCCGCGGCTACGCGCCGGTGCTGAGCTGCCCGGCCTGCGGCTGGGCCGCCGGCTGCACCCAGTGCACCGCCAACCTGGTGCTGCACGCCGCCGACCGCCGGCTGCGCTGTCACCACTGCGGCGCCGAAGGCCCGGTACCGCAGGCCTGCCCGAAATGCGGCAACCAGGACATCCAGGGCTACGGCCGCGGCACCCAGCGGCTGGAAGAAACGCTGGCCAGCCGCTTCCCGACCGCACGTCTGCTGCGCATCGACCGCGACAACGTCCGCGGCCGCGAGCACTGGCAGGAACAGCTGGACCTGATCCGCCGCGGCGAGGTCGATCTGGTGGTCGGCACCCAGTTGCTGGCCAAGGGCCACGACTTCCCCGGCATCACGCTGGTCGGCGTGATCGGCGCCGACGCCTCGCTGCACGCCGCCGATTTCCGCGCACAGGAGCGGCTGTTCGCCCAGCTGATGCAGGTCGGCGGCCGGGCCGGTCGGGCCGACAGCGCCGGCGAGGTGCTGATCCAGACCGCGCAGCCCGAACACCCCTTGTTCGCCGCGCTGAAGGCCCACGATTTCGACGGCTTCGCGCGCAGCCAGCTGGCGGAACGCGCCGCGCTCGGCCTGCCGCCGCACGGCTTCCAGCTCATGCTGAGCGCCGACGCACCGGAACTGCAGGCCGCCCTCGACTTCCTCGAAGCGGCGCGCCGCGCCGCGCTGGCGCTGGCTGTCGATGGCGTGCAGATCTACGACGTCGTGCCGATGCGCATGGTGCGCCGCGCCAACCGCGAACGCGCCCAGCTGGTGGTCGAATCGCGCAGCCGTCCGGCCCTGCGTACGCTGCTGCTGCCCTGGGTGGCCAACCTCTACCGCCTGCGCGTCGCCCGCGGCCTGCGCTGGCACGTCGATGTGGATCCGGTCGAGGTGTGAACACGCTTGCTGCGGCGGCCGTTCTCGGTTCTCATCCGCGCTCGTCCCCTGCCGAACACCCATGAGAGCCGACCAGACCCTCGTTGCCCGCAGCCTCGCCCGTTCCCGCACCGTTGCCCAGGCGCTGATCGCGGCCGGGCGGGTTCGCGTCGCTGTCGGTGCCGGCTGGACGGTAGTGACCAAGCCGGCCCAGGACATCCCGGACGGTGCCGAGCTGCAGGTCGAGGTGTCGGACGACGACCGCTATGTGTCGCGCGGCGGGCTGAAGCTGGCCGGGGCGCTCGACCGGGCCGGGCTGGACGTCGCCGGCCTGACCTGTCTCGACGTCGGTCAGAGCACCGGCGGCTTCACCGACTGCCTGATCCAGCGCGGTGCCGCGCGTGTGGTCGGGGTCGAGGTCGGCCACGGCCAGCTCGACCCGCGGCTGCGCGGCGATCCGCGCATCGTCTGCATCGAACACCTGAATGCGCGCACGCTGGACGCCGCCATGCTCGGTATACATATGGCGGCCGGTGGCTTCGACCTGCTGGTGTGCGACGCCAGCTTCATTTCGCTGACGCTGCTGCTGCCGCAGTGGCCGGCGCTGCTGGCCCCGGACGGACGCGTGCTCACGCTGGTGAAGCCGCAGTTCGAACTGGGCCCGGATGCACTGGGGAAAGGCGGCATCGTGCGCGATGCGGCACAATACCCGGCCCTGGAGGTGCGCATGCGGACGTTTGCCGAAGCAAACGGTCTCAGCGCACTGGATTACTTCGACAGCCCGATCAAGGGCGGCGACGGCAACCGCGAGTTCTTCCTCTACGCGGCCCGGCGCGACGCGACCGACCACCATGACTGACAACCCCACGCGCATCTGCAGCGTCGAATTCTTCCCGCCGGCTACCGAAGAGGGTGCGGAAAAGCTGCGCGCCACGCGCCGTCAGCTGCGCCAGCTCAACCCGTCCTTCTTCTCGGTCACCTACGGCGCCGGTGGCACCACACGCGATCGCACGCTCGAAACCGTGCTCGAAATGAAGGCCGAAGGCCTGAACGCGGCGCCGCACCTGTCTTGCATCGGCTCGACCCGCGACAACCTGCGGCAGACGCTGGAGCGCTACAAGGAAGAAGGCATCCACCACATGGTGGCGCTGCGCGGCGACCTGCCGTCCGGCGTGGTCGATCCGGGCGATTTCCGTTACGCCAACGAACTGGTCGAGTTCGTGCGCGCCGAAACCGGCGACTGGTTCCACATCGAAGTGGCCGCCTACCCGGAAGTGCATCCGCAAGCACGGAACGCGGCCAAGGACCTGCAGAACTTCGTGCGCAAGATGAAGGCGGGCGCCGACTCGGCCATCACCCAGTACTTCTACAACACCGACGCCTACTTCGCCTTCGTCGATGACGCGCGCTCGATGGGCGTCGAGGCGCCGATCTACCCGGGCATCATGCCGATCGCCAACTTCTCGAAGATCGCGCGCTTCTCGGAAGCCTGTGGTGCCGAAATCCCGCGCTGGATGCAGCGCAAGTTCGAAGGCTTCGGCGACGACGCCGCCTCGGTCAAGGCCTATGGCCTGGACGTCGTGACCACGCTGTGCGAACGGCTGCTGGCCGGCGGCGCACCGGGCCTGCACTTCTACACGCTGAACCAGGCGGGGCTCACCTCGACCATCTGGCAGCGGCTCGGCCTGTAATTTCACCCGCGACCTCTCCCGGAGAACGGCATGCGCATCTTTTCCGTCCTCGCCCTGCTGCTGGCGCTGTTCGGCGGCTACACCTGGCTGGTGCTGAACTGGAGCTATTCCACCGGCGAACGTGCCGGTTACGTGCAGAAATTCAGCAACAAGGGCTGGTTCTGCAAGACCTGGGAGGGCGAACTGGCGATGGTCACCATGCCCGGCACGCTGACCGAGAAGTTCGAGTTCTCGGTGCGTGACGAGAAAGTGGCACAGAAGCTGAACGAAAGCATGGGCCAGCGCGTATCGCTGCATTACGCGCAGCACATCGGCGTACCGACCTCCTGCTTCGGCGAGACGCAGTACTACGTCAGCGACGTGCGCGTAGTGGAGATGCCGGACGCCGAGCGCCGCGCCTTCGAAGCACTGCCGGCCGTACCGGCCGTCGCGCCGCCGCCGGCAGCCCCCGCCCAGTGAGCCGTTCGCCGCGCAGCCTGGCCTTCCTGCTGGCGGGCCTGTCGGCCATCGGTCCGTTCGCGATCGACACCTATCTGCCGGCTTTTCCGGCGATCGGTACCGATCTGGGCGCGACCAAGCTCGAAGTGCAGCAGTCGCTCACCATCTACCTCGGCTTCTTCGCGCTGATGACGCTGTGGCATGGCGCCGTCGCCGACGCGCTGGGCCGGCGACGCGTCGTGCTGTGGTCGCTGGTCATGTTCTTCCTGACCTCGGTCGGCTGCGCGCTGGCCACGCAGATCGAGCACCTGTGGATCGCCCGCGCGCTGCAGGGCATGTGCGCCGGCGCCGGCATGGTGGTCGGCCGCGCAGTCGTGCGCGACCTGTTCGAGGGCGCGCAGGCGCAGCGCCTGATGAGCACGATACAGCTGCTGTTCGCGCTGGCGCCGGCGGCTGCCCCCATCATCGGCGGCTGGGTGTTCGGCCTGTTCGGCTGGCGTGCGGTGTTCTGGTTTCTCGCCGCCTATTCGGCGCTGATGTGGCTGCTCTGCCTGCTGCGCCTGCCGGAAACGCTGGACCCGGATCACCGGCGCAGCCTGCATCCGGTCAAGCTGGCGCGCGATTACGCCCACATGTTCGCCCACCCGGCGCTGCTGGCGCTGGTGATCGCGGTGTCGATGAACTTCGCCGGTTTCTTCCTTTACGTGATGTCGGCGCCGGTGTTCCTGATGGAGCACCTGGGCGTGTCGCCCCAAGGCTTCGCCTGGCTGTTCGGCCCGACGGTGGCCGGCATGATGACCGGCTCCTGGCTGGGCCGCCGGCTGGCCGGCAAGATGGCGCCGCAACTGCAGCTCAAGATGGCGTACACCATCATGCTGGCGGCCGCCTTCGGCAACGTGATGCTGAATGTGCTCACCCCGGCCAGCCTGCCCTGGGCGGTGCTGCCGATCGCGCTGTACAACATCGGCCAGGCGCTGGCCATGCCGATACTGTCGCTGCTGGCGCTGGAGCTGTTCCCGCGCGCGCGAGGCATGGTGTCGTCGTGCCAGGGCTTCGCACAGTCGCTTACCAACGCGATGGCCGCCGGCCTGGTGGTGCCGGTACTGTGGGGCGAACCGCTGCATCTGGCCGCCGGCATGGCCGCTTTCGTCTTCGTCGGCTGGCTGGCCTGGCTGCGCTACCGGAGCATGCACGCATGAGCGACAAGCGCTACCAGGTACGCAGCCGCAGCGAACACAACTTCTGGCAGCACGAGGTGTTCGACAGCACGACCGGGCTGGCCGTGCTGGAACCGAACACCGACCTGTCCTGGTGTTTCGACGGCGCCGCGCTGCTCGAATCCGGACTGAGCATCGACGAGACGCTGGAACTGCTGGCAGTGCGTCCGGTGATCCGCCAGTGCGGCTGCTGAACCGCCGGCCCGCCATCCCTACCCATTAGGGATTACTCCCTCCTGAGAATTGCCGCTCGCCGTGGCCGCCCCGAATAATGCACAGGCCGGCGCACCGACGTGCGTCACCTATCGGGAGAGAACAATGAAAGTGGTGGTGGCCTACGACGGTTCGAAACACGCGCACAAGGCGATCGATCAGCTGCAGATCCTGAACGGTCCGCTCGATGCGGTCATCGTGTCGGTGGTACGCGGCCCCGCGCTGGGCATACGCGGTACCGCAGTGGAAGTGGACCAGGCCGAGATCGACCACGCGCGCGCGGCACTCGACAAGGTCGCGGCCGAACTGGCGGCCCGCGGCGTGACGGCGCGCACCCGGCTCGCGATGGGCGAACCGGCCGACGTCGTGGTCGATATCGCGGAAGAGGAGAACGCCGAACTGATCATCCTCGGCACGCGTGGCCTGAGTCTGGCCAAGCGCATCGTGATGGGGTCGGTCAGCAGCAACGTGCTGCACCACGCGCCGTGTGCGGTGCTGGTGGTGCGCTGAGGGAGCAAGTTACCTGCTCCCGTGTGCGCGGTCCCCTGACCGCGACCGCCGCGCCCGAAACATCGGACGTTTGCGTGAGCGGCGGTCCTGTCGCGGTCAGAAGACCGCGCCCACAGAGACCTGCCGCGGCACCGACGCCCGGTCAGACCAGATCCAGCCCAGACGTCACGTTCAGGTTGCGGTCCTGCGCTTCCTTGCTGTTCAGCTTGATCTGCAGGCGCAGGTCGTTGACCGAATCGGCGTTGCGCAGCGCGTCCTCGTAATTGATGCGGCCGGCCTCGTAGAGGTCGAACAGCGCCTGGTCGAAGGTCTGCATGCCCAGCTCGCGCGAGCGCTTCATCACGTCCTTGATCTCGCCGACATTGCCCTTGAAGATGTGGTCGGCGATCAGCGGCGAATTCAGCATGACCTCGATCGCTGCCGCCCGGCCCTTGCCTTCCTTCAGCGGCACCAGACGCTGCGAAATCATCGCCCGCAGGTTCAGCGACAGGTCCATCAGCAGCTGTTCGCGCTTGTTTTCCGGGAAGAAGTTGATGATGCGGTCGATCGCCTGGTTGGAGCTGTTGGCGTGCAGCGTGGCCAGGCACAGGTGACCTGTTTCGGCGAACTGGATCGCGTGCTCCATCGTTTCGCGGTCGCGGATTTCGCCCATCAGGATCACGTCCGGCGCCTGCCGCAGCGTGTTCTTCAGCGCGATTTCCCAGTCCGCCGTGTCGAGCCCGATCTCGCGCTGCGTCACCACGCAGTTCTTGTGGTCGTGCACGTACTCTATCGGGTCCTCGATCGTGATGATGTGGCCATAGCTGTTGGTGTTGCGCCAGTCGACCAGTGCGGCCAGCGAGGTCGTCTTGCCGGTGCCGGTACCACCGACGAAGATGACGAGGCCGCGCTTGGTCATCGCGACGTCCTTCAGCACCGGGGGCAGGCCCAGTTCGTCCAGTGTCGGAATCTTGGCGTTGATGGTGCGCAACACGCAGCCTATCTTGCCCTGCTGCACGAAGGCATTGACGCGGAAGCGGCCGATGCCGGCCGGCGAGATCGCGAAATTGCACTCCTTGGTCGCCTCGAATTCGGCCGCCTGCCGGTCGTTCATGATGGCGCGCGCCAGTTCGGCCGTGTGCTGCGGCGTCAGCGACTGGTTGGACTGCGGCACGATACGGCCGTCCACCTTGATCGCCGGCGGAAAACCGGCGGTCACGAACAGGTCGGAACCGCGCTTGGTCACCATCAGGCGCAGCAGGTCGTACATGAATTTGAGGGCCTGATCTCTTTCCATCTGCGCTCTCCGCGGCGGTTGTCGTTGTCAGTGTAGCGGCAGGCGCGGCACTCAGCCGGCGAACATGTCCTTGTTTTGCGCACGGGTGCGCGCTTCGGCCGGCGAAATGACGTTGCGGCGCACCAGTTCCTGCAGGTTCTGATCCAGCGTCTGCATGCCCAGACTCTGACCGGTCTGGATGGCCGAATACATCTGCGCGATCTTGTTCTCGCGGATCAGGTTGCGGATGGCCGGCGAGCCGACCATGATTTCGTGCGCGGCAACCCGGCCGGTACCGTCCTTGGTCTTCAGCAGCGTCTGCGAAATGACTGCGCGCAGCGACTCCGAGAGCATCGCCCGCACCATCTCCTTTTCCTCGGCCGGGAACACGTCGACGATACGGTCGATCGTTTTCGCAGCGCTGGAGGTATGCAGCGTGCCGAACACCAGGTGACCGGTTTCGGCCGCGGTCAGCGCCAGCCGTATCGTTTCGAGATCGCGCATTTCACCGACCAGAATCACGTCCGGGTCTTCCCGCAGCGCCGAGCGCAGCGCGTTCGAGAAACTCAGTGTGTGCGGCCCGACTTCGCGCTGGTTGATCAGGCAGCGCTTGGATTCGTGCACGAACTCGATCGGGTCTTCGACGGTCAGGATGTGGCCGTACTCGTTTTCGTTGATGTAATCGACCATGGCCGCCAGCGTGGTCGACTTGCCGGAGCCGGTCGGGCCGGTCACCAGCACGATGCCGCGCGGCGTGTTGGCGATGTCCTGGAAAATCTTCGGCGCCTTGAGGTCTTCCAGCGTCAGCACCTTGGACGGAATGGTCCGGAACACCGCGCCCGCACCCCGGTTCTGCACGAAGGCGTTGACCCGGAAACGCGCCAGATTGGGCACCGCGAACGAGAAGTCGGCTTCAAGGTGCTCTTCGTACACCTTGCGCTGGGTGTCGTTCATGATGTCGTAGATCATGCCGTGCACATCCTTGTGCTCCATCGGCGGCAGATTGATCCGGCGCACGTCGCCATGCACGCGGATCATCGGCGGCAGACCGGCCGAGAGGTGCAGGTCGGACGCCTTGTTCTTGACGGAAAACGCGAGCAGTTCGGTGATGTCCATGACGGGCCTCGGGCAATGAATGGGGTGTTGTGCCGAATATAATTCGAAGAAATTCAGGGCATTATGATGAGCATTTCAGACAACCTGCAAGCAATTCGCCACCGTATCGCCGACGCCGCCCGCGCCTGCGGCCGCGACCCCGCAGACATTCTTCTGCTGGCGGTGAGCAAGACCAAGCCGGATGCGGACATCATCGCCGCGTATGCCGCCGGTCAGACCGCCTTCGGCGAGAACTACGTGCAGGAAGGCTGCGACAAGGCGCAGCGCCTCGAAGAAGCCGGCCTCGCGCTCGACTGGCATTTCATCGGACCGCTGCAGAGCAACAAGACGCGTCAGGTCGCGACCTGGTTCGACTGGGTGCATTCGGTGGACCGCGAGAAGATCGCCGCGCGGCTGTCCGAACAGCGCGACCCGCATCGGCCGCCGCTGAACCTGTGCATACAGGTCAATGTGAGCGGCGAGACCTCGAAGAGCGGTGTTGCTCCGGACGAGGTCGCGGCGCTGGCCGACGCCATCGCGGCACTGCCGCGACTCGCACTGCGCGGCCTGATGGCCATTCCCGAACCGACCGATGATGTCGCCCTCCAGCGTCGCCGTTTTGCGCATTTACGGCAGTTGAAGGACGATCTGAACGCGCGCGGACACCGTCTCGACACACTTTCGATGGGCATGTCACAGGATCTCGAAGCGGCGATCGCCGAAGGTGCCACCATCGTGCGCGTCGGCACGGCGCTGTTCGGGGCAAGGAGCTGATCGACGAAAGTTGCGGACATGGAAGTCGCGACCGCTAACATCCGCCTTAGCGGTGCCCGCCGGCACCGCCCTTCCCGGTTCGAACCGCCCCACCCGGATGTCTGCCGATGATTCACGTTTACACGCTGCAGGACGGCCGACTCACCCGCGCCGCCGAAGCGCTGCACGACGCGGTGCCCGACCAGGACATCGTCTGGATAGACGCGCTCGATCTCGACGGCGACGAGGAGCGATGGCTGCAACGTCGCTTCCGCATCGACGTCGAGGCGCCCGATGACGACGCCGACATCGAGGCCAGCGCGCGAGTGTTCGTCGACGCACAGGGCAATCTGAACCTGCGCGCCGATTTCCTGATCGGGCGCGGTCACGAGTACGTGACCGAGGCGCTGCGCTTCGTGATCGGCCCGCACATGCTGATCAGCCTGCACGACGACGAACTGCCCATCATGCGCCTGCTGCGCATGCGCAACCGCGCGCAGCCGGGCAAGCTTGCGCAGCCGACCGACATCCTGATCGAACTGTTCGCGCTGGACGTCGAACAGTCCGCCGATGCACTGGAACACATCTACACCGAACTGGAATCGGTCAGCGCCCGCGTGCTCGGCGAGCAGCGCGGCTCGGACGACGCAGCGGCCGACAGCATCACCCGCATCGCCCGCAACGAGGACCTGAACGGCACCATACGGCGCAACCTGATGGACACGCGACGCGCCCTGTCGTGGCTGATGCGCGAGCACCGGCTGGGCAAGGCGCAGACCGACAAGGTGAAGCAGATCCTGCGCGACATCGAATCGCTGGACGGCCACACCGCCTTCATTTTCGACAAGATCAACTTCCTGATGGACGCCATCATCGGCTTCATCAACCTGAACCAGAGCAAGGTGGTGAAGATCTTCTCGGTCGCGTCGGTCGCCATGCTGCCGCCGACGCTGATCGCCAGCGTCTATGGCATGAACTTCGCGCACATGCCCGAACTGGGCTGGCGCTGGGGTTACCCGTTCTCGCTCGGCCTGATGGCGCTGAGCGTGGCCTTGCCCTTCTGGTACTTCCGCCGCAAGGGCTGGCTGAAATAGCGGCGGGCCAGGAAACGAACGCACCCGCCCGGCAAAGTTAAACTGTCGGACCGCACAGCCACCTCTCCTCTTCCGTGCCTATCCACGACTACCTGATCCACCCGACCATTTCCCCGATCGCCTTCGAGATCGGCCCGCTGGCCGTGCGCTGGTACGGGCTCATGTATCTGGTCGCCTTCGTCGCCTTCATGCTGCTCGGCCGCGTGCATGCGAAGCGGCTGGCCGCGGCCGGTGCGCCATCGCTGGACGCCAAGCAGATCGACGACCTGCTGTTCTACGGCGTGCTGGGCGTGGTGCTGGGCGGGCGGCTGGGCTATGTGCTGTTCTACAAGCCGGCCTACTACCTCGAACACTGGACCGAAATCCCGGCCATCTGGTCGGGCGGCATGAGCTTTCACGGCGGCTTTCTCGGCGTGCTGGTGGCCGTCGCACTGTTCGCGCGGCGCGCCGACTGGCGCTTCTTCCAGCTCACCGACTTCATCGCGCCGCTGGTGCCGCTGGGCCTGGCGGCCGGACGCATCGGCAACTTCCTGAACGCCGAACTGGTCGGGCGCGTCACCGACGTACCGTGGGCGATGATCTTTCCGACCGTGGACATGCTGCCGCGGCATCCGTCGCAGCTCTACCAGTTCGCCGGCGAAGGGCTGGGGCTGTTCGTGCTGCTGTGGTGGTTCTCGCGCCGTCCGCGACCGATGGCTGCGGTCAGCGCCATGTTCCTGATCGGCTATGGCGGCTTCCGCTTCCTCGCAGAGTTCGGCCGCGAACCGGATGACTTTCTCGGCCTGCTGGCGGGCGGACTGTCGATGGGCCAGTGGCTGAGCCTGCCGATGATCATCGCCGGCATCGCGATGATGATCGGGTCCTACCGACGCAACACAGGAGTGAACACATGAGCCGTCCCTTCCGCATCCTCGGCCTGCAGCAGATTGCCATCGGCGGCCCCGACCGCACGAGGCTGCGCCGCCTGTGGGTGGACCTGTTCGGCCTCGGTCTCGAAGGTGACTTCACCTCGGAACGCGAGAACGTGGTCGAAGACATCGCAGTGCTGGGCAGCGGCCCGCACCGGGTCGAGGTCGACCTGATGCAGCCGCTCGATCCTTCGAAAAAGCCGCGCGTGGACGAGCCGCCGCTGAACCACATCGGCCTGTGGGTGGACGACCTGCCGACCGCGGTCGAATGGCTCACCGCGCAGGGCATGCGCTTCACGCCGGGCGGCATCCGTCGCGGCGCCGCCGGTCACGACATCGTGTTCATCCACCCCAAGGGCAACGAGGATTTCCCGCTGTGCGGCGAGGGTGTGCTGATCGAACTGGTGCAGGCGCCGCCGGAGGTGATTGCGGCGCTGGGGTGATCGACGCACGCCGTCCGCAGCGGTATGCGTCGCGGCGGCCGCAGCCGGCCCTTACTCCAGCAGCGCGTTAACCGCCTCGATTTCCGGCTCGGCCAGCTGGCCGGCGGCGGCTTTCAGGCGGAGCTGGGCGAGCAGCGTGTCATAGCGCGCCTTGGCGAGGTCACGACGGGTGACGTAGAGCTGCTGCTGCGCGTTCAGCACGTCGATGTTGATGCGCACGCCGACCTCGTAGCCAAGCTTGTTGGCATCGAGCGAGGACTGTGACGACACCTGCGCGGCGCGCAGTGCGGCGGTCTGAGCGATGCCGTTGGCCACGCCCAGCCAGGCCTGACGCGCCTGCTGCGCGGCGTTGCGCCGTGCGAAATCGACTTCGGCGCGGGCGCGGTCGAGCAGGTGGGCCGATTCGCGCACGCGCGACTCCTGCCCCAGGCCCTGGAACAGCGGCACCGACACCTGCACGCCGACCGTACCGGTCGTCGTTTCGTTGTTCAGCGGCGCACCGGCGAAAGTGATGACGGTCTTGTTCTGACCGTAGGTCGCGACCAGATCGACCGTCGGGTAGTGGCCCGCGCGCTGGCGTTCGATCTCGCGGTTGGCGATCTCCTGGTTCGCCAGCTGCGCCAGCACCGTCAGACTCTCGGTCTGCGCGCGATCGACCCAGTCCTCCATGCGCGCCGGCTCCGGCAGCGTGAAAGCGACTTCGCTGCGCAGGCCGCGAAGCGCATCGGGTGCGCGACCGGTGATCACCGCCAGCGCGTGCCGCTTCACCTCGATGTCGCTGCGCGCGGCGATTTCCTGCGCGGTGGCGAGATCGAAGCGCGACTGCGCCTCGTGCACGTCGGTGATGGTGACAGTGCCGACCTCGAAGCTCTTGCGCGCCAGTTCGAGCTGCTCCGAGGCGGCCGTCTTCTGCGCAACGATGGAGGTGAGCACATCCTGCGCATAGAGCAGATCGAAATAGGCCTGCGCCGCGCGCAACAGCGTGTCCTGCCGCGCCTGGGCAAGCTGGGCGTCGGCCGCGGCGACCTGCAGCTTGCCCTGCTCGAACTGCACCCAGTTGGCCCAGCGGAACAGCGGCTGGGTCAGCTGGAAGCCGAAGTTGTGCGAGTTGTACTGCGTGCTGCGATCGACCGGCTTGCTGATCTCGACGTCGTTCCACTGCGTCGTACCGTTCAGCGTCAGGCTGGGCAGCAGCCCGGCGCGCGCCTGTGGCAGCTTTTCCGAAGTCGCCTCGCGCTGCGCACGCGCCGACTGGAACTGGGCGTCGTTGGCCAGCGCCGCACGCGCAACAGCCAACAGGTCTTCAGCCGCCAGCGTGCCGGTCGATGCCAGCAGGCCGGCAATCAGCGCAGCCGTCCGCGAAAGGCGCATTGCTCAGTACCGTGCCATCGAGCTGTCGACCTGCAGCGCCCAGGCGTCCACGCCGCCGCTGAGGTTGAACACGTTCGAGAAGCCATTGCGTTCGAGGAAGATGGCGACCTGCATCGAACGGCCGCCGTGGTGACAGACGCACACCAGCGGCCGCTCCGGGTCGAGTTCCTGCAGCTGCGCCGGCACCGTGTTCATCGGCATCAGCTGGCTGCCCTCGATGCGGCAGATGGCCCACTCGTGCTTCTCGCGCACGTCCAGCAGCTGCGGTTTGGGACGGCTTTCATCGGCCAGCCAGGCGGCGAGGTCGGTCACGCTCAGTTGCTGCATCGCGCCCGCCTCAGAACACGAAGCGCTGCGCGCCGCGCGCGTTGCGCAGCGTCGGCACCACCGTTTCGAACAGTACTTCCTGCGACTGCGTGCCGTCGGCGTTCAGCCTGACCAGCACACAGTTCATCAGCGGCTCTTCGCCGATGAAGGCGATCAGGCGACCACCCGGACGCAGCTGGGCCACCAGCTCCTGCGGCAGCACCGGCAGGCCGCCGGACACCACGATCACGTCGTAGGGGGCGTGCGTGGCCCAGCCCTGGGCGGCGTCGCCGACTTCGACGCGCACGTTCAACGCGCCGGCAGCGGTCAGATTCTCGCGGGCACGCTCGGCCAGTGCCGGTTCGATCTCGACCGTCGTCACCTGGCTGGCACGGGCGCCCAGCAGGGCCGCCATGTAACCGGAGCCGGTACCGATCTCGAGCACCGTATCGGTGCTTTTCAGCTTCAGTTCCTGCAGCACGCGCGCCTCGATCTTCGGCTCCAGCATCGCCGCGCCGTGGCCCAGCGGAATCGCGGTGTCGGCGAAGGCGAGCTGGCGCAGCGGCGCCGGGACGAAGGTTTCGCGCCTGACGACGAACAGCAGGTCGAGGATGTCCTGGTCCAGCACGTCCCACGGCCGGATCTGCTGTTCCACCATATTGAAGCGCGCCTGTTCGATATCCATTTTTCGGTCCCCTGAAAGAAGCGGCGATTGTACCGTGATGCAGTGCGTCAGAAACTTGAGCGAAGTCGGGTGCGTGCAGTGCGCGGGCGCATGCAGGCGATGTAGAGGGCGGGCATCACGAACAGCGTGAGCACGGTGGCGACACCGAGCCCCCAGACGATGGCGCCCGCCACCGGCCCCCACAGCAGCGAATAGCCGCCGATGCCGGCGGCCAGCGAGAACAGTCCGCCGACGGTGGTGCTGGTGGTGATGATGATGGGCACGACACGGCGGCGGGCGGCGTAGATCGCCGCGTGCAGCACGCTCATGCCGGCCAGGCGGCGTTCGTTGGCAGCGTCGATCAGCACGATGGCCGAATTGACGACGATGCCGGTCAGCGCGATCACGCCGTACAGCGTGTACAGCGACAGCGGCGAACCGCTGACCAGCAGGCCAACGGCGACGCCGGTGAAGGCCAGCGGCACGGTGGCCAGAATCATCAGCGGCTGCCAGTAGCTGCGGAACTGCGCCGCGAGAATCAGGTAGATGAGTCCGACGCCGAGCAGGAACAGCACCTTCATCGCCTGCAGGCTTTCCTCGACGTCTTCCAGTTCGCCGGAGAAGTCGAGGTCGGTGCGCGGAAAACGCGTGCGCGCCTCTTCCCACGCCGTCTTCAGCGCGTCGGTCACCTGCAGCGCGTTCAGCTTGTCCTTGTCGAGGTCGGCCTCCACGGTGATCGTGCGGCGCAGGTTGTAGTGCTTGATCACCCCCGGGCCGCGCGTTGTGTCGGCGGAGACCAGCGCGCGCAAGGTGGTGGCCGCACCGCCGGGCAGGGCGATCGGCGCGTCGAGCACGCGCATCACGTCGTCATCCGCGTGGCCGGCGGCGGCGACGCGCACTTCGAGCTTGGCGCCCTGATCGCGGGTGACGGCGACGATTTCACCCTCCACCTGCAGCCGCACTGCGCGCGCAACCTGGTCAGCGGTCAGGCCGGCGTCGCGCAGCGCGTCGCGGTCGAGCTGAAGCGCCAGCTGCGGCCGGCCCGGGATGTCGTCGTCGACGATGTCGCGCACGCCGTCGATGGCGCCAAGAATGCGCTTGACCTCCGCACTTGCGGCGCGCAGTTCGACCAGATCGTCGCCGCGCACCCTTACCTTGACCGGCTTCTGCACCGGCGGCCCGCCGGACAGCTGGGTGAAGCTGATGGTGCCGGCGCCGGGCAGCCCGACTACGGCTGCACGCATGCCGTCGACGATGGCGCCGACCTCGCGCCCTTCGTCCGCGCGCGGCAGCAGCGCCACCACCACCTGACCGTAGGCGTCGCCGAACAGCGCTTCGGCGTCGGTGAACTTGGCGCCGGCCAGCGCCGCCACGCGCCGCGCCTCGCCGTCCTGCAGATGGCGGCGCACCTCGCCTTCGATCTGCTGCACCCGCGCCAGCGTCGCCGACAGCGGACTGCCGGCCGGCATGTCGATGTTCACGTAGAAGATGCGCATCGGGTCGAAGGCGAAGAACTGCACGCGCACCAGACCTGTCGCCATCGCACCGACCGCGCCAGCGACCAGCGACAGCACGATCACGCACAGCACGATCCAGTGGCGTACCGCGAACGCCAGCACCTTGGCGTAGCGATGGCGCAGCACGCGGGTGAAACGGGTGCGGGTGGCCTGCAGCCGCGACGGCCGCTCGACCGTGCGGCCCATCGACAGCACGTGGGCAGGCAGCATCCAGTACGCCTCGATCAGGCTGATCGCCAGCGCCAGCGTGACGACGAAGGGGATGACGAACATGAACTTGCCTACGATGCCCGGCAGCAGCATCAGCGGCAGGAAGGCCGCCATCGTCGTCGCGACCGAAGCGAGAACCGGCGCCCAGACCTCCTGCACGCCGCCGACGACGGCGTCCAGCGTGGCCGCGCCGCGCTGCAGCCGGTAATAGATGGCCTCGACGATGACCACCGCGTCGTCGACCAGCATGCCGAGCGCGATCACCACGCCCAGCAGCACCGATATGTTCAGCGTGAAGCCGGTCGCCTGCAGGATGGCAAAGGTGCCGGCCAGCGAGAACGGGATGCCGAGGCCGACCAGCAGCGCAATGCGCGAGCCGAGGAAGATCCAGCACAGCAGGATGACCATGATCAGACCGACCAGCGCATTCGATTCCATGATGGCAATCGCCTCGCGCGTCGGCACCGTCTGGTCGTCCATCAGTTCGAGCTTGAGCCCCTGCGCCGCCAGCACCGCGTTCTTGCGCTCGACGTATTCATTGACGCGCTCGATCAGCGCCAGCGTGTTGACGCCGGGCTTCTTGGCCAGCGAGAACAGCACGCCGGGCTGACCGTCGGACGACACCTGCTGCGTCGGCCGCGCGCGGGCGCGCACCACGGTCGCCACCTCGTCCAGCTTCACCATGCTGCCCGGGCGGGCCCGCGGCGCGACGCCGACGTCGGCCAGCCAGCCGGGATCGGCGTCCTGACCGACTACGCGCACCAGCCATTCCTGCTCGCCGGCGCGCTGCCGGCCGGCGAACACGTCGCGGAACCAGGCGCCGACGCCGTCGGCGATGTCGGTCGGCAGCAGACCGCGCGCCTGTGCCGCCTGCGCCGAGTATTCGACGCGCAGTTCCGGGTCGTGCAGACCGAGCGAGAACACGCGATCGACGCCCTTCATCCGTTCCAGATCGGTCTTCATTTCACGGCCGAGCGCGCGCAGCACCTCGTCGTCGGCGCGCCCGGTGAGCAGGATCTGCGCGGTCGGAAAGCCGTTCGAACTGGTGATTTCGATGATCTGCGCTTCCTTCGCCTCGACCGGCAGCTCGGCGCGCGCCTTGTTCTGGATTTCGCGCCGCAGGTCGTTCACCCGCTTGTCGAAGGTGCTGACCGGCACTTCGTCGAAGCGCACCAGGATGCCGGCCAGACCGTCGCGCGCGGCCGACGAGATGAAGCGGATGTCGGACACGTTCTGGATCGCGTCCTCCAGAGGCTGCAGCACCCGCTTCTCGACATCCTCGGGCGAAGCGCCGGGCAGCGCCACGGTGATCTGCACCCAGTTGAAGTTGATTTCCGGGTCCTGTTCGCGCGGCAGACTGAGATAGGCCATCAGGCCGAGCAGCAGCACCACCATGAAGGTGATGTTGGCCAGCGGGTGATTGCTGATGAAGCGCGAATAGAACTGCATGCGGTCTTTCATTTCAGCGACTGTCCGTCGACCAGGCTGTTGCGGCCGTCGACCGCGATGCGCGTGTCGGCCGGCAGATCGGTCCGCGCCGGTCGGCCCTCCTGCGCGCCGTCCAGCGGCACGAAGCGGGCGCTGCCTTCGCGCACGACGAACACGCCGAGCGCCGCACCGCGCCGCACCAGCAGTTCGCCCGGCACGTGCGGCGCCGGGTCCTGCCACACCAGCCGCCCCTCGGCGCCCGACGGCGCACGCTCTCCGGTGAAGACGGCACGCACCTCGTGCGTACGGGTGGCGTCGTCGATCGCCGGCGAAACGCGGGCGATGCGCAGCGGCTGGCGGCCGGCCGGAGACACGAAGGCGAGTTCGCGTGCGGCGCGCAGCGCGTCGAGATCGCGCGGCGCCACACGCGCCGACACTTCCACCTTCCGTGCGTCGTCCAGCGTCATCAGCAGCGTGCCGACGCCGGCCAGCGAGCCGGCCGAAGCCTCGCGCGTGCGCACCACCGCGTCATAGGGCGCACGCAGCACGCATTTGTCGACATTGCGCCGCGCGAGGTCGACCGCGTTGGCGGCGACGGCCACATCGGCGCGCACCACTTCGACTTCGGTCTCGCGCTGCGTCAGCGCCTCCGGCGAAACGAAGTTCTGGTCGCGCAGGGCGCGCGTGCGACGCAACTGCGCGTCGGCCTGCGCCAGCCGTGCCTGCGCCGCCTGCAGCTGCGCCTGCGCACGCTCCAGCGCGAGCTGGTAGTCGCGCGCATCGAGGCGAACCAGCACCTGACCCTTCTTCACGCGCTCGCCCGGCTCGGCGTGCGTGGACGCCACGCGCGCGCTCAGTTCGGCGGCGAGCTGGGTGCGGTTGAGCGCCACCGCCTGCGCCGGTGCATCGCGCTGCGGATAGGTGGCAATTTCGGACAGCGGCTTGAAGCCGACGGCGGGCGGCGTCTGCGCCGACGCCGGCAGGACCGGCAGCAGCGCGGCGAAGCAGAACGCGAACAGCTTGATCATGGGAGCAGGGCCTGAATGGAGAATTCGATGCGGAAACGGATGTCGTCGGCTTCGGAAGCGCCGCAACAGGCATCGGCAATCGAACCGAAGGAATGTTTCATCAGCACGTACAGCAGCAGCGGCGCCATCACCGCGTCGACGGTGCGTGCGTCGCCGGGCGAGCGGAATTCGCCACGCGCGTGACCGTAGTCGATCGCCCGCGCGACCAGCGCGCAGCCGCGCTGCATCACTTCGCGGTGGTAGAGCTCGGCGATGTCGGGAAAATTGCGCGCTTCGGCGACCATCAGCTTGGGCAGGCCGCCGAGCGGCGTCTCGCCGATCAGCTGCCACCAGCCGGCGAGCAGCTGGCGCATCAGGTCGGGGCCGCTGCCGGCCCAGCCGGCCACCAGCGCCTCGCCCTCGGCCAGCGCCGGCACCAGGCCCTCACGCACGACCGCGGCAAACAGCGCCTGCTTGGAATCGAAATAGAGGTAGAGCGTGCCCTTGGACACGCCGGCCGCGTGCGCCACGTCCTCCAGCCGGGTGGCGGCGTAGCCGTGCTCGACGAACAGGTCGAGCGCGCAGCGTATCAGCGCCGCCGGATCGACCAGTGCGGGTCGTCCGCGGCGAGCCGCGACGCTCATCGTGAGCGCCCCGGGAAAGTGGCGGAAAGGCGTGCTGTCACGGCGTACAGGACATCCGGTTTTTAATGACTGAATGTTCAGTTAATAACTTTCCGTCGTCAAGGTGCAACATCGGCGTCGTCGACGCGTCGACCACTGTTGTTGCATGGCATCATGCGCGCCCTTGCCCGCCCACCCGGCGAGCTGGACTCGAGCCATGCGCAGGTCACCCTCCGACCGCACGGCAGGAAAGGATCCAACGATGGACACCCCGAACACCGCGGCACTGCGCCGCACACCGTTTCATCCGCTGCACCTGGCGGCGGGCGCGAAGATGGTCGCCTTCGCCGGCTGGGACATGCCCATCCAGTACGCCCCGGGCATCCTGCAGGAACACCTCCACACGCGCGCCCACGCCGGCCTGTTCGACGTGTCCCACATGGGGCAGATCGAGGTCAGCGGCCCCGGCGCCTGCGCCTGGCTGGAATCGCTCACCACCGCCGACCTCGTCGCGCTGCCCGACGGCCGCCAGACCTATTCGCTGCTGCCCAACACCGCCGGCGGTCTGATCGATGACCTGATGATCCAGCGGCTGGGCGACACCTTCCATGTGGTCTGCAACGCCTCGCGCCTCGACGACGTGCTCGCCCAGTTCGACGCTCACGCGCCGGGCAACGACTGCACCTGGCGCCTGCGCGACGACCGCGTGCTGCTCGCGCTGCAGGGCCCGGACGCCGAAGCGGTGCTGCAGCCCTACGGCGACCTGACCGGCATGCGCTTCCTCGACGTGCGCGAATTCAACGACGGCGCGCGGGTCAGCCGCAGCGGCTACACCGGCGAGGACGGCTTCGAGATTTCGCTGCCGGCCGAAACCGGTCCCGTCTTCGCCGAACGCCTGCTCGAACATCCGCATGTGCGCTGGATCGGCCTCGGCGCACGCGACACGCTGCGGCTGGAAGCCGGCATGTGCCTGTACGGCAACGACATCGACGCGACGACGACGCCGGTATCGGCGGCCATAGGCTGGGCGGTCGCGCCGGCGCGGCGGGCCGGCGGCGTGCGCGCCGGCGGCTTCCCGGGCGCGGCGGTCATCCTCGGCGAGTTCGCCGCGCCGCCGGCGCGGGTGCGCGTCGGTCTGCTGCCGGAAGGCCGCGCGCCGCAGCGAGCAGGCGCCGTGGTGGTCGACGCCGACGGCCGCCAGATCGGTGTCATCAGCAGTGGCAACCACAGCCCGACGCTGGGCCGCCCGATCGCGATGGCCTATATCGAGCGCGCCGCCAAGCTGGCCGGCACGCCGCTGTTCATCGAATCGCGCGGGCAGAAGGTGCCGGCCGCACCCTCCCCGATGCCCTTCGTGCCGAACCGCTACAGGCGCTGAATCCCGACCGCACACAGCGACGCTTCTTTTTTCTGCTGAACCTCGACTCCGGTCAGACGTCGACATGACGCGAGACCGGTACCTTCACCAAAGGACCGCCAGAAGCGGCCCGGAAAGGACTGTTGAACCATGGACAAGCGTCCCTCCCTCGAAGCGCTGGAAGACCGCGGCGACTTCATCCGCCGTCACATCGGCCCCGACGAACGCGACCTCGCCGTCATGCTGGCCGCACTCGACGTCGCCAGTCTGGACGAACTGATCGCCCAGACCATACCCGCCGACATCCAGCTCGACGCGCCGCTTAACCTGCCGGCGCCGCGCTCCGAGCGCGTGGTCGACGACGCGCTGCGCCGCATGTTCGCGCGCAACGAACTGCACACCAGCCTGATCGGCATGGGCTATTACGACACCATCACGCCCAATGTCATCAAGCGCAACGTGCTCGAGAACCCGGGCTGGTACACCGCCTACACGCCCTACCAGGCGGAGATTTCGCAGGGACGACTGGAAGCGCTGCTGAATTTCCAGCAGATGGTGATCGACCTGACCGGTCTGCCGGTGGCCAACGCCTCGCTGCTCGACGAAGCCACCGCCGCCGCCGAGGCGATGACGATGGCGCACCGCATTTCCAAGGTGAAGTCGCCGCGCTTCATCGTCGACGCCGACACCCACCCGCAGACGCTGGCGGTGGTGCGTACGCGCGCCGAGCCGCTGGGCATCGAGGTGGTGCAATGCGATCCGTGGGCCGGCATCGACGGCGAGTACTTCGGCGTGCTGCTGAGCTATCCGGGTTCCAGCGGCCGCCTGCGTGACCCGTCGCCGGTGCTGACCGCGGCGCGTGCTGCCGGCGCGTTGTCGGCGGTGGCCGCCGATCCGCTGGCGCTGGTGCTGCTGAAGGAACCGGGCGCCGAAGGCATGGGCGCCGACATCGTGTTCGGCAGCGCCCAGCGCTTCGGCGTACCGATGGGTTACGGCGGCCCGCACGCCGCCTTCTTCGCCTGCCGCGACGAACACAAGCGGCAGATGCCGGGCCGCATCATCGGCGTATCGACCGACGCCAACGGCCGGCCCGCGCTGCGCATGGCGCTGCAGACGCGCGAACAGCACATCCGCCGCGAGAAGGCGAACAGCAATATCTGCACGGCGCAGGTACTGCTCGCGGTCATCGCGTCGTTCTACGCGGTCTATCACGGCCCCAAGGGCCTGCGCACGATTGCCGAGCGGGTGCACCGGATGGCCGTGCTGTTTGCGCAGGGCCTGCGCGAGCTGGGCTTCGACGTCGTGCATGAGCGCTACTTCGACACCGTGCAGGTGCGCGTGCCGGGCATCGCCCGCCGCATCGCCGCGCGGGCGCGCGAAGCCGGCTTCAACCTGCATGTGATAGACGCCGACCATCTGTCTGCCGCCTTCGACGAAACCTCGCGCCGCAGCGAACTGAAGCGGCTGCTCGCCACCTTCGCCACCCGCGCCGACAGCGTGCTCGACCTGGCGGAGATGGACGGCCGCGTCGCCGACTGCATCCCGGCGGAGCTGCGCCGCGAATCGGCCATCCTGACGCACCCGGTATTCCAGCGCTATCACTCGGAAACCGAAATGATGCGCTACATGCGCCGGCTGGCCGCGCGCGACATCGCGCTCGACCGGGCGATGATTCCGCTCGGCTCGTGCACGATGAAGCTGAACTCGACCACCGAAATGACGCCGGTCACCTACCGGCTGTTCGCCGCGCTCCACCCCTTCGTGCCGCTGGAGCAGGCGCAGGGCTACCAGCAGCTGTTCGAGGAACTGGAAGAGCGGCTGTGCGAGATCACCGGCTTCGCCGCGATGTCCTTCCAGCCGAATGCCGGCTCGCAGGGCGAATACGCCGGCCTGCTGGTGATACGCAAGTACCACCAGACACGTGGCCAGGGTCACCGCAATGTATGCCTGATCCCGGCGTCGGCGCACGGCACCAACCCGGCGAGCGCAGTGCTGGCCGGCATGGAAGTGGTCGTCGTCGCCTGCGACACGCTGGGCAATGTCGACTTCGCCGACCTGAAGGCCAAGGCAGAACAGCATGCCGACCGGCTGGCCGCGCTGATGATGACCTACCCGTCCACGCACGGCGTGTTCGAGGAAGGCGTACGCGACATCTGCGCGCTGATCCACGCGCACGGCGGCCAGGTCTACATGGATGGCGCCAACATGAACGCGATGGTCGGCCTGGTGCGTCCGGGCGACATCGGCTTCGACGTGTGCCACCTGAACCTGCACAAGACCTTCTGCATCCCGCACGGCGGCGGTGGCCCGGGCATGGGTCCGATCGGCGTCGCACCGCACCTCGCGCCCTTCCTGCCGGACCATCCGGTAGTGCAGGGCGTGAATCCGGTGGCGGGCCCGGCCGGCACCATCGGTGCGGTGTCAGCCGCACCCTGGGGCTCGGCCAGCATCCTGCCCATCGTGTGGGCCTATATCGCGCTGATGGGCGCGGCCGGCCTGAAGCGCGCAACCCAGGTGGCGATACTCAATGCCAACTACATTGCGCAGAAGCTGGCGCCACACTATCCGGTGCTCTACACAGGCAAGCACGGCCGCGTCGCCCACGAGTGCATCGTCGATCTGCGTCCGCTGAAGGACACGAGCGGCGTCACCGTCGAGGACGTGGCAAAGCGGCTGATGGACTACGGCTTCCACGCACCCACCGTGTCCTTCCCGGTGCCCGGCACGCTGATGATCGAACCGACCGAGAGCGAGAACCGCGCCGAGATCGACCGCTTCTGCGACGCGATGATCCAGATTCGCGCCGAGATCGCCGACATCGAAGCCGGCCGCGCCGACCGCGAGGACAATCTGCTCAAGCACGCGCCGCACACGCACGAGCTGCTGATCGCCGATGAATGGACACGGCCCTACAGCCGTCGTGCTGCGTTCTTCCCGACCGAATCGGTGGATCGCGACAAGTACTGGCCGCCGGTCGCGCGCGTCGACAACGTCGCCGGCGACCGCAACCTGGTGTGCACCTGCCCGCCGCTGTCGGAGTACCGCTAGTCCTCGTCCGCGACGGACAGTCGATCGGGTGCCGCCCGGCCTGCGGGGCGGCACCCGATTGCAAAACTGTGTCATGTCATCGCGGCGTAACCTTGTCGAAACATCCTGTTGCTGTGATTGCGCGTCCGCAAGACGCGTATCGCCCAACAACAACAGGAGTTCGTCATGGTCAGAAAAGTCACCGCCGCGGCCATCGCCGCGCTGTTCGTTCCGGTCGTCCAGGCAGCCGATGCCGTCAGCTGGGAAAAGCTGTGGACCTTCACCCACGGCGCCGCGACCAGCGTCGCCGGGCAGACCTCGGAAATCGTCGCCTTCGACAGCCTCAACAACGAACTGTGGGTGGCCGGCCTGAAGGGCATCGACATCCTGAGTGCATCGACCGGCAGCTTCGTGCAGCACATCGACACCACGGCCTGGGGTGAGCTGAACAGCGTCGCCGTGCGCAACGGCGTGGCCGCCTTCGCCATCGCGGCACCGGTCAAGACCGCCGCCGGCACCGTGCTCACCTTCGACACGACCAGCCGCAGCATGCTGAACAGCTACTCGGTCGGCGCCCTGCCGGACATGGTCACCTTCACGCCGGACGGTCGCATCATGACCGCCAACGAAGGCGAACCGCTGCCGCTGACCGCCTCCACCACGCAGGAGGCTCGCGGCTCGATCAGCATCATCGACACCACGCGCGATGCGGTCACGACGCTGGGCTTCAGCGCCTACGACGGCACCAGCGGTCTCGGCCGCATCGTCACGCCGGGCAGCAAGCCCTCGCTCGACTGGGAACCCGAATACATCGCAGTGGCGAAGGACGGCAAGAGCGCCATGGTGACGCTGCAGGAAGCGAACGCGGTGGCGATGATCGATCTGACGACGAACTCGATCACCAGCGTGAAGTCGCTCGGCCTGAAGGACTTCAGCCTGCCGCAGAACGCGATCGACACCTCGGACCGCGACGGCCCGGCCAATACGGCGCTGACCGGCAATTACCGCACGGTGCCGGTCAAGGGCATGTACATGCCGGATGCCATCGCCGCCTACAGCAGCGGCGGCAAGACCTATTACGTCACCGCCAACGAAGGCGACTCGCGCAACCTCGACGACGCGATCCCCGGCGCCTTCAACGAGGAGATCCGCGTCGGCTCCGGCAGCTACGTGCTCGACCCGACCGTGTTTCCGAACGCGGCCGACCTGAAGAAGAATGCCAACCTGGGCCGCCTGACGGTCACGACCTCCGGCGGCGACCTCGACGGCGACGGCGACTACGACGAAATTCACACCTTCGGCGGGCGCTCCTTCTCCATCCTGGACGAGAACGGCAACCAGGTCTTCGACAGCGGCAACCAGCTCGAAGCGCTGTTGCTGGCGCAGTTCCCGGCGCTGATCGACGACGGCCGCAGCGACAACAAGGGCGTCGAGCCGGAAGGCGTGACGCTGCTGGAGATCGGCGACCGCACGCTGGCCTTCATCGGTTTCGAACGTTCGCTGCAGAGCGTGATCGCGATCTACGACGTGACCGACCCGACCGCCGCCACCTTCCTCGACTTCATCGTCGACGCCGACTCGCTGTCGCCGGAAGGCCTGAGCGCCTTCGAATACGACGGCAAGCTCTTCCTCGCAGTGGCCAACGAAGTGTCCGGCACGACCTCGATGTTCTCGATCAGCGCGGTACCGGAGCCGGAAACCTACGCCATGCTGCTGGCCGGCCTCGGCATGATCGGCCTCGCCGCAAAGCGCCGCATGCGCTGATCGCCCAGCGCCCCGAGTCGCGGCCTCGACCGCGACTCGGCCGCTGCAGTCCGCAGTCAGGCCGCCGTCGGGGTCAAGACCCCTCCCACAAAACCCTGGCTCTGGCCGCGGATTTGGCGCGATCCCTGTGGGAGCGGCCTTGGCCGCGACGCGGCCGCTGCAATCCGCAGGCTTCGATTCAGGCCGCAGTCGGGGTCAGAAGGCCCCTCCCACAGAACCCTCCCCCGAGCCCGGGCCGCGGGTCTGGCGCACTTTACGGATGGGAGCGGTGCTTGACCTTGCTCAAGCCGGCGCCGCCGACGGCCGGCTATGGTGTCGCCCACACTCCGCCGGTCCGTACACCATGATGCTTTCCCCTTCCGAAGTTTCCGCCGTCACGTCGGCGGTCAGCCCGCATGCCGAGCAGTTCGCGCGCAGCGGCCTGCAGCCGCTGAAACTCGGCGGCCGCACGCTGCTGCCCATCGTGCAGGGCGGCATGGGCGTCGGCGTGTCGGCACACCGGCTGGCAGGCACCGTGGCACAGCAGGGGGGTGTCGGCACCATTTCGTCGGTGGACCTGCGCCGTCATCACCCGGACCTGATGGAACGCACGCGCGGCCTGCGCGGTGAAGACGCCAAACAGCAGATCAACGCCGCCAACGTCGAAGCCCTGCAGCGCGAGATTGCGGCCGCGAAGGAAATTTCGGGCGGTCGCGGCATGCTGGCGGTGAACGTGATGCGTGCCGTCAGTGCCTACGCCGAACATGTGAAGACCGCGCTGCAGGCCGGCATTGACGCCATCGTCGTCGGCGCCGGCCTGCCGCTGGATCTACCGGAACTGGCGCGCGAACATCCGAAGGCGGCGCTCATCCCCATCCTGTCCGACGCGCGCGGCGTAAAGCTCATCGTGCGCAAGTGGGAACGCAAGCAGCGCGCGCCTGACGCCGTGGTGCTCGAACATCCGGGCTGGGCCGCCGGCCACCTCGGCGCAGCCAAGGTCGAAGACACCAGCGACCCTCGCTTCGATTTCGAGCGCGTGGTGCCGGAAACGCTGGAGGTGCTGCACAAGGCCGGTCTCGACGGGCAGGTGCCAGTCATCGTCGCTGGCGGCCTGCGCACGCACGAAGACATCCGTCGCATGCAGGCGCTAGGCGCCTCGGCGGTGCAGTTCGGCACTTCGTTCGCGGTGACCGAGGAATGTGACGCCGACGACGCCTTCAAGCACGTGCTGGCCGAGGCGCGCGACGAGGATCTGGTCGAATTCACCAGCGTGGCCGGTCTGCCGGCGCGCGCGGTGCGCACGCCCTGGCTGCAGAAGTACCTGTCGCTGATCGACAAGACGCAGGCGGTGGCGCACGCCAAGTCTCGCTGCGCCAAGAGCTTTGACTGCCTCGCCCAGTGCGGGCTGCGCGACGGCCTGATCGGCTGGGGCCAGTTCTGCATCGACCACCAGCTGGCCGCCGCACTGAAGGGCGATCTGAAGACCGGCCTCTTCTTCCGCGGCCGCGGTGGCCTGCCCTTCGGCAACCAGATCCGCAGCGTGCGCGCGCTGTTCGACTACCTGCTCACGCCCGTGGCCGCGTAAGCCAAGCGTGGATCGCCATGCCGGCGATCATCGCCAGCACGAACACCACGGCCGGCGCCGAGCCGGTACCCAGCGATACCAGCGCCGGGCCCGGGCAGTAACCGGCAAGCCCCCAGCCGACACCGAAGGTCAGACTGCCCAGCACCAGCGGCGCATCGATCTGCGTGGCGCTGGGCAGCGCCAGCGCGCAACCGGCCCAGGCGGTGCTGCGCCTCCGGGCCATCGTGAAGGCGGGCAATGCGGCGCCGATGGCGCCAGCCATCACCAGCGCCAATGACGGATCCCAGTTCCCGGCCAGATCCAGAAAGCCGACCACCTTGGTCGGGTTGGCCATGCCGGACAGCAGCAGGCCGAGGCCGAACAACAGCCCGGCGACGAGTGCGATCAGCGCTTGCATGTTCAGGCTCCCAGCAGGTGACGGACGACGTAGACGGTGACGAAGCCGGCGCCCATGAAAGCCAGCGTGGCCACCAGCGAGCGCGGCGACAGCCGCGACAGGCCGCACACGCCGTGACCGCTGGTGCAGCCCGAGCCGTAGCGGGTGCCGATGCCGACCAGCAGTCCGGCGACGACCAGCAGCCCGCCGCCGGCCACCGGCTGCGCTTCGGGCAGCGCGGCAAACAGCCGCCACAGCAAGGGCGCGACCAGCAATCCACCGAGGAAGGCCAGGCGCCAGGTCGTGTCCGGGCCACCCGGCTTGAGCAGACCGCCAACGATGCCGCTGATGCCAGCCACCCGCCCGCTGCCCAGTATCAGCAAGGCGGCCGACAGGCCGATCAGTATGCCGCCGGCCAGCGAACTCCAGGGTGTGAAGGCGTCCCAGGCGATGCTCATCGTTTTTCTCCGTCAGGGTGGGCGCAGAAGCGCGCGTGCAGGGTCTGCATGACCGCCAGCGCGTCGTCGCTGGCGATGCGGTAGTGGATGTACTTGCCGTCGCGCCGCGTATCGACCAGCCCTTCGCGCCGCAGCACACCGAGCTGCTGTGACAGTGTGGGCTGGACAATGCCCAGCGCCTGTTCCAGCTCACCCACCGTGTGCTCGCGCTCGGCCAGCCGGCACAACAGCACCAGCCGGTCTTCGTGCGCCAGCACGCGCAGCAGCGCGCAGGCGCGCGAAGCCGAAACGCGCAGATCGCCGAGCGTGGGTGTGTCCATGACCAACAATATATCTTCAGATATATTGTTTTTCAACAGAATGTCGGGCTCGGACCTGCGCCGGTACTCAGCCGCCGGGCAGGTTGCGCTCGATCTGCTCGCGCAGCCGGTCTTCCTGCGCGCGCAGTTCGGGCGTCATCGCGTCGCCGAAGTCGTCGGCTTCGAAAATCTGCCGGATCTCGATTTCCGACTCGCCCGGCATCGGGTTGGGACAGCGCTTCACCCAGTCGATAGCCTCCTGCAGCGAGGCGCACCGCCAGATCCAGAAGCCGGCGATCAGCTCCCTGGTTTCCGCGAAGGGGCCATCGGTGACGGTTCTCGCCGCCCCCGAGAAGCGCACGCGCGCCCCGCGCGAACTCGGGTGCAGCCCTTCGCCGCCCAGCATGACGCCGGCCTTTACCAGTTCCTCGTTGAAGCGGCCCATCTCGGTCAGCAGCGTCTCGCCCGGCATCACGCCCGCCTCGCTGTTCGCGTCGGCCTTGATCAGCACCATGAATCGCATATCGGTGTCTCCTGCAAGTAAGTGAGGGGTACGTCCGGACGACGAAGCAGACGCGCAGGAATCGACAACGCGGGCGCATCCGGTGAACGACTTATTGCCGGCGTCGGCCGGCGCGCCGAGCATCCGCTCATTCCTTACTTCCCAGGGCGCCGCCATGATCACGCTCCGTCAGCTCTACCGCTACCCGGTAAAGGGCCTCTCCGCAGAACCGCTCAACCACGTCGAGCTGCGTGCCGGCGAAGGCATGCCGCTGGACCGGCTTTACGCGCTCACCAACGGCAGCTGGGACTTCGATGCCGGCAGCTATCAGCCACGCCCGAAGACCGACTTCATCGCGCTGATGGACCACCCGGCACTGGCCGCCCTGACCACCCATCTCGACGACGACGCGCGCCGCCTCACCGTTCGCACGCCGGACGGTCGCTCGCTGCAGGTCGACCTCGACGACAGCGCGGCCTGCGCCCGCTTCGCAGATTTCGTCGCCCGCCACCTCGGCGCCCGCTTAGAGGGCCCGCCCACGCTCGTCGCTGGCGAAGGCTTCCGCTTCACCGACGTGAGCGTACTGTCGCACGGCATGATGAATGCAGTGTCGCTGATCAACCTCGCCACGGTGCGCCGCATCGGCGAGGAATGGGGCGTGGACATCGACCCGATGCGCTTTCGCGCCAACCTCTACATCGACGGGGCGGAGCCGTGGGCGGAAGCGGGTTGGCTCGACCGCGAACTGACGATCGGCAACGTGCGCCTGAAGGCGGTCATGCGCACCCCGCGCTGCGCCGCCACCGGCGTGAACCCGCTCACGGCGGAGCGCGACATGACCATTCCGGCGACCATGATGGAGCGCTACGGACATCGCGATCTGGGCGTGTATCTGGAGGTGGTGGCAGGCGGCGCGATCGAACCCGGCGCGGAAGTACGCGTGAGTTAGTCCCGGCCGCCGTCGCGGGGCTTGCGTGTAGTCAAGGCGGCGACGACGATTGCAGGCATGCTTGCGCTATCTGCCCTGCCTGCGGAGCCCCGAACGCGATGACCGATTCCCCCGACGCACGCCTGCGCACCGCGCTGTCGACGCAGCGCGCCCTTGCCCTGCTGGATGACGGCGCCCACGAGGCGCTGGCCGCCGCCGCCCGTGTCGTCGCCTTCGACGGCGAGGCGGCGGTCGATGCCGACGCGCTCTACCTGCTGCTCGACGGCCACATCGACCTGATCGACGCCGACCACGGCGGCCGCGTCGCGCTCGCGCCGGGCGAACTGTTCGGTTACGGCACCGCCGCCCGCGTACCGGAACCGTGGACGGTGCGCGCCGACCGCGGTGCCACGGTCGCCCGCTTTGCCGCTGCCGACATCGACGCCGCCTGCGCCGCCCATCCGGCGCTGCGCGCCTTCATCGTGCCGGGTGGCAGCCCCGGCACCACCTCGCGCAGCAGCGATCCACACCTGAACCTGATGACCACGCCAGTGCGGGCCCTGGTCAAGCGCACACCGATCACGCTGGCGCCGGACACCACCATACGCTCGGCGGCGCAGCTGATGCGCGAACAGCGCGTGTCCTCGGTGCTCATCGTCGACGAAGCCGGCCATCTGTACGGCCTGGTGACCGACCGCGACCTGCGCAACCGCGCCGTCGCCCAGGGGCTGGACATCGACCGTCCGGTGATCGACATCGCCACCGTCGCACCGATGACGATGGACGTGCGCAAGCCCGCCTTCGACGCACTGCTGCTGATGGCGCGCCACAACATCCACCACGTGCCGGTGATGGACGGCGATCGCGTGGCCGGCATGATCACCGCCACCGACCTGACCGAACAGCACAGCACTTCTGCCGTCTACCTGGCCGGCGACATCTACAAGCAGACCACGGTCGAAGGACTGGCCGCCGCCGCCTCACGCGTGCGCCAGCTGCAGCAGAACCTGGCCGCCGCCGGCGCCACCGCCTACAGTACCGGCCACATCATCACCGCGGTGACCGACGCCATCACCTGCCGGCTGGTGCAGCTGGCCGAAGCGAAGTTCGGCCCGGCACCGGTGGACTACGTGTGGGTGGCCGCCGGCTCGCAGGCACGCAGCGAACAGACGGCCAAGTCTGACCAGGACAACTGTCTGGTGATCGACGACAGCTACGACGCTGCCATGCACGGCGACTATTTCAAGGCCTTCGCCACCTGGGTGTGCGACGGCCTGGACGCCTGCGGCTACATCCACTGCCCGGGCGAAATGATGGCGATGACCGACCAGTGGCGGCAGCCCAAGGCGCGCTGGATGCAGTACTTCCGCAAATGGGTGGACCAGCCGGAGCCGAAGGCGCTCATGCTCACCTGCGTGTTCTTCGACCTGCGCGCCATCTACGGCAAGACCGCGCTGCTCGACGAACTGCGCCGCGACGTGCTCGCACACACGCGCGACAACCGCATCTTCCTCGCCTACATGGTGGGCAATGCACTGAGCCACACGCCGCCACTGGGCCTGTTCCGAAGCCTGTCGACGATACGCAGCGGCGACAACAAGGGCACGCTGGACCTCAAGCACAACGGCATCGTACCGGTGGTCGACCTGGCGCGCGTCTATGCACTGGCCGGCGGCCACGACGCGGTCAACACGCACGACCGGCTGGCCGTCGCCGCCGCCAGCGGCGAGATCAGCGAACAGGCCGCACGCGACCTGCGCGACGCGCTGGAATTCATCGCCACGCTGCGCATCCAGCACCAGGCCCGCCAACTCGCCGCCGGCCTGAACGCTGACAACTTCCTGCGCCCGGACGAACTGTCGAACTTCGAACGCAGCCAGCTGAAGGACGCCTTCAGCGTCGTGCAGTCGCTGCAGAACGTGCTGGGGCAGCGCTATCAGGCGGGGCGGTTCTGACGCGCCCCGCCACGCTCAGTACTTGATCCGCGCGTAATACGTTTCCTGCGCCGCCTCCATCGCCTGCCCCAGCGTGTGGATGCCCTTCTCGGCGAGCAGCGGTATCAGCTTCAGGAAGACCTCGGCGGTGACGATGGCGTCACCGAGCGCGGTGTGGCGGCCGATCACGGTGATGTTGAAGCGTTCGGCGATGGCCTCCAGCCGGTGCGACGCCTGGTTCGGGTGCACCAGCGCCGACAGCAGCAGCGTGTCGAGCACCGGCTGCTCGAAGCGCACGCCGGTGCGCGCCTCCTTCAGCTGCAGGAAACGCATGTCGAAGGCGGCGTTGTGCGCAACCAGCACGGTGTCCTGGGCGAAGGTGTGGAAGGCAGGCAGCACGCGGTCTATCGTCGGCTGGCCGGCCACCATGTCGGGCGTGATGCCGTGGATGGGGATCGATGCCGCCGGAATGCCGCGCTGCGGATCGACCAGCTGTTCGAAACTTTCCTGCCGCAGCAGCTTGCCGTTGACCACGCGGGCGGCGCCGATCTGGATGATTTCGTCGCCCTCGCCCGGGTTCAGGCCGGTGGTTTCGGTGTCGAACACGGTGTAGGCCAGTTCGGTCAGCGGCCGGTCGGCCAGTTCGCGGCTGGATTCGGTGGCGCGGAACAGGTCGAAGTCGTAGTACTCGGGGCGGCTGCCCTGCGGCACGAAGGTCGCGACGTCGAGCTGTTCGCGCTCGCTGGCCAGCGGCAGCAGGAAGCGGAAGAAGGCGCGGTGGCGCACCCGCTCGCGCTCCAGCCAGAACTCGCCGCCGTGCCGTTCGACCACGTCGCGCACCGACAGCGGCGAGCGCTCGCCGCCGGCCGTCATCGCGTCCATCTGCCAGCTCATGACGGTTTCGGTGCTCATGGTCTGACCCTGCCAGATCAGGTCGAGGTGGGCGCGGTTGTCCTGCGGCGCGGCGACCAGTCTGAGCATGACGACGCGGATGTCGTACTCGTCGGCCAGCCGCTCGGCCAGATAGGCCAGTGCCTGCAGCAGCGAAAAGCTGTCGACCTTGAGCCACAGCGTGGCGTCGATGTCGTCCGGCTGCACGCGCGGGCCCTTCACCGCCTCGATGCGGCGCGTGGCCGCCGACAGCAGATCGGCACCCAGCATGTCCTCCAGCGGCCAGCGCGCCTTCAGGCCGCGCGTCGCCTCGTCGGCCAGATCGCGGATGCGCCGGCTCATCGCGCCCACCTCGTCGCGGATGACGCCGTGGAAGCGCTCGCGCATCGCCGGTTCGAGGTCGGGGTAGTCCAGCATGTCGATCGCCGCCTGCATGTTGGCGAGCGAGGCGCGGCTGCCTTCGGTCAGCCCGAGCAGCAGGCGATCGCGCTCCGAGTCCTCCTCGAAGTCGCGCGTGATGTTGTCCAGCATCAGCACGAAGCCGCTGATCGCACTGTCGCCGTCGTCGCCGCTGCGCACCGGCGTCATCTGCGCGCGCAGCAGCTGGCCGGCGCGCGTGGTGGTGACGAACTGCGCCGACGGGCTGGCGACGCCGCGCTGCATGCGCTGGCCGATGTTCTCCAGCGCGTGGGCGACCAGCTTGCGGTCGAACACGGTGTAGATCGAGCGGCCGAGGCCGATCAGTTCGGCGCCGTCGGCCAGACGCGGGGCGTCGGACAGCGCACGGAACTGCAGCCGCGCGCGGTTGTTGTAGAGCAGGATGCGACCGTCCAGATTGCACACGACGACCGACTGCGTCAGTTCCGACATCAGCGCGGCGAGCCGGCTGCGTTCCTGTTCGACGTTGCGGCTGGCGGCGCGCACCTGTTCGGCGATGTCGGCGCGCAGCCGCGCGCGCTGTTCGACAAAGCCGGCGATGACGTCGGCCAGCGCGCGGTTCTCGACGTCGCCCTGCGGCGTCAGTGCGCGCTCGGCATCGGTGCCGAGCACGATGCGCGCCTCGTCCACCAGCCGCGCTGGCGCGACGATGTAGCGCCGATAGAGCTGATTCAGACCGGCGGCGGCCAGCATCAGCACGAACAGCAGCGTCATCAGCGCCAGCGGCATGCGCCCGCCGAGCAGCGACAGCACAGTGTCGCGTTCGCTGGCGTCCAGCGTGGACAGCAGCAACAGACAGGTCACCACCGCCCACAGCAGCAGCAGACCAGACAGTGCCGCCAGCACTTGCCAGAAACGGCGATCGGGACGGCGGTTCGGATTCATCCGAGCATCTCGCGCACCTTCTGCACCAGTTCCCGTGTGGAGAAGGGTTTGGTCATGTAGGCATCGGCGCCGAGCGCGAGGCCCTTGGCGACGTCGGTGTCGCGCCCCTTGGCCGTCAGCATCAGGATGCGCACGCCGCGCAGCGCGTCGTCGGCACGCACTTCCTGGCACACCTCGAAGCCGCTCTTGCCGGGCATCATCACGTCGAGCAGCACCAGTTCGGGCTGCTGTTCGCGGATGGCAGCCAGCGCTTCGACGCCGTCGCGCGCCACGCTGACGTCGAAGCCTTCGCGCTTCATCAGGAATTCGAGAGAGACGAGGATGTTCGGCTCGTCGTCGGCAATCAGTATCTTGCTGCTCACTGGGGAGCTCCTCCTTGCTGTCCGCCCTGCACGGGGTTTGCGGTCGGATTGTCGGGTGCCTGACGGCCCTCTTGTATCTGCCACGGTAGATGGAAGGCGAAGCAGGCGCCTTGGCCTGCATCAGATTCCAGCCACATTCTGCCGCCGAAATGCTCGACGATCTGTCGGCTGATCGGCAGGCCGAGTCCGGTGCCCTGCGGCCGGTTCACCCCGTCGCCGCCCTGGCGGAATTTCTCAAACACCAGCGCGTGCTCGGCCACCGGCACGCCGGGGCCGTTGTCGCGCACTTCGACCGTGATACCGCTGTCGTCGCTGCGCATGCGCACATGGATGCGTCCGCTGCCGCGCGGTACGAACTTGGCGGCGTTGGACAGCAGGTTCAGCAGCACCTGGGTGAGCCGATCGGGGTCGGCGCGCAGCGTCGCCACGGCGGACGGTGCGTCCAGCGTCACGTCGGCACCGCGCTCGCGGAACACCTCATGCGTCGTTTCGATCGCCTTCAACACCAGCGCCCGCAGATCGACATCGGCGGTGTGCCATTCGGCGTGACCGGATTCGATCTTGGCCATGTCCAGCACCTGGTTCACCAGGCGGCTCAGGCGCTCGGTCTCGGCCACGACGATGCCGAGGAAGTGCTGGCGCTGCGCACTGTCCATCTGCGGGTCGTCCACCATCAGCTCGGACAGCGCGCGGATCGAGGTGAGCGGCGTGCGCAGTTCGTGCGTGACCGAGGACATGAAATCGTCCTTCAACCGGTCCAGGCTCTTCAGCTGCTCGTTGGCGGCGCGCAGTTCGGCGGTGGCGCGCTCCAGCGACTGCGACTTCTCCTCCAGCGCGTGCGAATAGGCGCGCAGCTGCGACGCTTCGTCGAGGATGCGCATCACGTCGTCGAGGTCCAGCGCCTCCTCCTCCACCACCGACGCCACCATCACGCGTGCCGACGCGCTGCCGATGGCGCCAGCAAGCTGGGTTTCGACGAACTGCACCAGACGTGCATCCGGCTTGATCTCGTCCACGCCGGCTACACCGCTGGCGGCGGCGTAGTCCTCGAACAGCTTCTGCGCGCGCGCCGCACCCAGAAAGCGCGCGACCAGCGGCAACAGGTCGGCCACCTGCGCACGCCCGCGCCAGAACACCGGCCGGCTGCCTTCGGTCCGTTCGAACACATCGACGAACAGCAGCGCCTGGCTGGTTTCCGCCGCCGACGGCGTGCGCCACAGCGACACGCCGACATAGGCGCCAATATTGGCGAGCAGGCTCCAGAACAGCGAATGCGTCAGGTTGTCGAGGCCGGCCAGGCCGAACAGCTGTTCCGGCTTCAGCAGCTCGATGTCCCACGGACCGTGCGCAATGAAACCTGCATCCATCCAGCCGGACTTGGCGATGGACGGCAGCATCAGCGTCCATGCCCACAGCGCGAAACCGGCGCTGAGCCCGGCGAGCGCGCCACCGCGGGTGCCGCCCTTCCAGTACATGCCGCCGAGCGCGGCCGGCGCGAACTGCGCCACCGCGGCGAAGCTGATCAGGCCGATGCTCACCAGTGCGTAGGCCTCGCCGGCGACGTGGAAGTAGATGTAGCCGAGCAGCATGACGCCGACGATGGCTGCGCGCCGGATGCCGAGCAGGATGCCGGTGAGGTCACCGGCGGCGCGGGCGCCGAAGCGGCGGGTACGCAGCAGCAGCGGCATCACCAGGTCGTTGCACACCATGGTCGACACCGCGATGGTTTCGACAATCACCATGCCGGTCGCCGCCGACAGCCCGCCGATGAAGGCGAACAGTGCCAGCGCGTGCCAGCCGCGGTCGAGTGGCAGCGACAGCACGAAGCTTTCCGCATTCATGTTGCCAGCGCCGAAGTGCAGCAGGCCGCCGAGCGCGATCGGCAGCACGAACACATTGATCAGCAGCAGGTAGAGCGGAAACACCCACACGGCGCGGCGCAGGTGGCGCTCGTTCACGTTCTCGACCACCATCACCTGGAACTGGCGCGGCAGGAACACGACCGACAGCATCGACAGCACGGTCAGCGCGAACCACTGTTCGTAGGCGAAGGGGCGGCCCTGCTGCTCCAGACCGAGCAGCGGCGCGAGGTCCGGGTTGTCGAGTGCGCGCCCGAACAGGTCGGCCGGGCCGTCGAACAGCGACCAGCAGACGAAGCTGCCGACGGCGATGAAGGCGATCAGCTTCACCACCGATTCGAAGGCGATGGCCGCCACCATGCCCTCGTGACGTTCGGTGGTGTCGAGGTGGCGGGTACCGAACACCATGGTGAAACCGGCCAGCGCGAGCGCGACGTAGAGCGTGCTGTCGCGCCACCAGTCGGACGGGCTGCCGACCGCCTCGCCCGGCACCGTGGTCATCACCGCGTAGCCGCTTGCGATGGCCTTCAGCTGCAGCGCGATATACGGAACGATGCCGACCACGGTGATCAGTGTCACCAGTCCGGCCAGCGTCGGGCTCTTGCCGTAGCGACTGGCAACGAAGTCGGCGATCGACGTGATGCGGTAGCTGCGCGCGATGCGGATCATCTTGCGCACCACCATCCAGGCCAGAATCATCGCCAGCGTGGGGCCGAGATAGATGGGCAGGAACCACACGCCTGAGGTCGACGCGCGGCCGACGCTGCCGAAATAGGTCCACGCGGTGCAGTAGACCGCCATCGAGGCGGCATACACCCAGGCGTTGTCGATGACCGAGCGCCCCTGTTGCGCGCGATGGTCGCCGTACCAGGCGACCGCGAACAGCAGCAGCAGGTAGGCGAAGGACGCACCGACCAGCAGCGGCGCGGACAGCACAGCTAGCGCTCCGTGCGCTCGATCACCAGCGCGAGCAGCGCGATCAGCGCGCCCCACACCAGGAACAGCGCGGTCGGGAACAAGGGCAGACCGAACAGCAGCGCGTGCCGGTCCCACAGTGCCAGCAGCGGGAAGTTGAACAGCAGCAGGGCCGCGGCGAACAGCCCGATCAGCCGCTGCGAGCGGATCGGCGTGTTCATCGCCGTGCGGCTCAGGCGGCCTTCTTGGTCGCGTTCATATGGGCGTGCCGGCCCAGCGCGAAACTGGTGAAGAACTTGCACCAGATCGTCGTGCCGGCGATGGCGCTCCACTGTTCATAACTCAGCGTGCCGGTGACAACGCCGCCGATGACGAACAGGATGACGATGCCGCCGATGCCGTTGATCGTCAGCTCATACGGCGCCCAGCGGGCTGCGTCGGGCGGCGGTTCGCCGCGCTTGAGCGCGACCTCTGAAAAATCCCGCTTGACCAGGATGCGCCAGCAGCGGCGCAGCCAGAAGAAAGCGATCGGGAACAGCGCGAGAAAAAGTATCCACGTCATTGCGACGCCGATGTCGAACACCATGCTGTGTCTCCTCCCCCGCCTCTGCCGCGCGCAACGGCACGACGGGTGTATCAGTGAAAAGGCCCCGCCAGAACGGCTGGCAGGGCCTCTCATTAAACCACCGGCGCGGCAGGGCCGCGACGGTGTCCTGCTCGGCTTCGGCCGGAACTCAGTGAGCGCCGTCCACCAGCTTCGAACCGCGCGGGATGCGCACGGATTCGACCATGTGCTGGATGTGCTCCGGCGGCTCCTTGGTCACCTTGTCGACCAGGAAGGCGACGATGAAGTTCACCAGCGCACCGATGGCACCGAAGGCTTCCGGCGTGATGCCGAAGAAGGAGTTCGCGCCACCGATCATGTCGACGAAGTCCGTGCCCTTGATGAAGAAGATGCCCTTGTGCGCGAACACGTAGAACAGCGTGACAGCAAGACCTGCCAGCATGCCGGCGATGGCGCCTTCCTTGTTCATCTTCTTCGAGAAGATGCCCATCATGATGGCCGGGAACAGCGACGACGCCGCGATACCGAAGGCCAGCGCCACGGTACCTGCCGCGAAGCCCGGCGGATTCAGGCCGAGATAGCCCGAAATCACGATGGCCACCGCCATGGCGATCTTGCCCGCCAGCAGCTCGCCCTTCTCGCTGATGTTCGGGTTGAACACGCCCTTGACCAGGTCATGCGACACGGCGGACGAGATCGCCATCAGCAGACCGGCAGCGGTCGACAGTGCGGCAGCCAGACCACCGGCAGCCACCAGCGCGATCACCCAGTTCGGCAGCAGCGCGATTTCCGGGTTGGCCAGCACGATGATGTCGGCGTTCACCGTCAGCTCGTTGCCCTTCCAGCCCGCGGCTTCGGCCTTGGCCTTCGCTTCGTCGCTCTTGGTCTTGTCGTCGTAGTACTGGATGCGGCCGTCGCCGTTCTTGTCTTCCCACTTCAGAAGACCGGTCTTTTCCCAGCGCTTCATCCAGTCCGGACGGTCTTCGTTCTTGATGCTGGACTCGACGGCGTACAGGTCGCCGTTGGTCTTCACCGCGGTGTTGACCGTGCCGTGCAGGTTCATCTTGGCCATCGCGGCCACGGCCGGAGCGGTCGTGTAGAGGATGGCGATGAACACCAGCGCCCAGCCAGCCGACGAGCGTGCGTCCTTGACCGTCGGAACGGTGAAGAAGCGCATGATCACGTGCGGCAGACCGGCGGTACCGATCATCAGCGACAGCGTGTAGACGAACATGTTGAGCGTCGAGCCCGCCGTGGTCGTCGTGTACTTGCCGAAGCCCAGCTCGGTCACCACCTGGTCGAGCTTGGCCAGCAGCGACACGTCGGTGCCGCTCAGCGTGCTGCCCAGACCCAGTTGCGGGAGCGGGTTGCCGGTGAACTGCAGCGAAATGAAGATGGCCGGGATGGTGTAGGCCAGGATGAGCACGATGTACTGCGCCACCTGGGTGTAGGTGATGCCCTTCATGCCGCCGAACACCGCGTACAGGAACACGATGGCCTGGCCAACGTAGATGCCGGTGTCGCTGGACACGTTCAGGAAGCGCGAGAACGCCACACCGACGCCGGTCATCTGACCGATGATGTAGGTGGTCGACGCGGTCAGCAGGCAGATCACCGCCACGGTCGAGGCCGACTTCGAGTAGAAGCGGTCGCCGATGAACTGCGGCACGGTGAATTTGCCGAACTTGCGCAGGTACGGCGCCAGCAGCATGGCCAGCAGCACGTATCCGCCGGTCCAGCCCATCAGGAAGAGGCCGCCGCCGTAACCCATGTTGGAAATCAGGCCGGCCATCGAGATGAAGGATGCAGCCGACATCCAGTCGGCGGCGGTTGCCATGCCGTTGGTGATCGGATGCACGCTGCCGCCGGCGGCATAGAACTCGCTGGTCGAACCGGCACGCGCCCAGATGGCGATGCCGATGTAGAGCGCGAAGCTCAGACCGACAACGATGTAGATGGTTGTTTGAAGGTCCATGTGATCAATCCTCGTGAACGTCGAACTGGCGGTCGATGTCACCCATCTTTTTCGCGTAGTAGAAGATCAGCGCGATGAAGATGTAGATCGAACCCTGTTGGGCAAACCAGAAGCCGAGCGGATAGCCGCCGAGCTTGATGCCGTTGAGCGCATCGGCAAACAGGATGCCTGCGCCGAACGAGACTGCGAACCAGATGATCAGGATCCTGGTCAGCAGTCCCAGCGTGGCTTTCCAGTAGCCTTGGCTGTTACTGTCCATGGGTACTCCTCCTCCTGTGTTTATGAACAACCCGGTTTATCCAGCCTGCCGGGGGGTACCCGACAGCCCCGCACCCGGGCGCCTTGAGTGCAGCGTGGCGGATGCTAGGGAGCGAACCTTACGGCAAGCTTATAAACGCACCGCCCGCAGTCGCTTATTTTTTGTGCACCGCAACCTGCGAGCCGCGTCGGCGCTGGGTTCCGCGCCACCCCTCGAATACGCCCCGGAATACGCACGTCATCAAGGCAGCTCTCTGCCCTTCAGGCAGGCCGCCGTTGTCGATGCGACGACGCGACGGCGACCGTGCGGCAGCAAAGAGGTCCGGCGTGCCGACGGAAGGACCGCGCGCGCACTTGTCCGAAGTCATGTGCAGTGCAACAGGAACTCCGTAAGATTCGACGCGTAGTGTTTACCCGTCCATCCGAACCGATTCCGGCAACGTCATGACCGCTTACACCCCTCCGCTGTCCGGCAAGAAAGGCCTCGTCGTCGGTCTTGCCAACGATCGCAGCATCGCCTGGGGCTGCGCGCAGACCGCTCGCGCCCAGGGCGCCGATCTGGTGCTGTCCTGCCTCAACGACAAGGCGGCGCGCTACGTTGCGCCGCTGGCCGATCAACTCGCCTCGCCGCTGTTCACCTGCGACGTGGAGAAGGACGGCGACCTGGAGGCACTGGTCGCCGCCGCGGTCGCCCATCTGGGCCGGCTCGATTTCGTCATCCACTCGATCGCCTGGGCGCCGCTGGAAGACCTGCACGGCCGCGTGATCGACAGCTCGAGCGCCGGCTTCGCCCGGGCGATGGACATTTCCTGCCACAGCTTCGCCGCACTGGCTCGTCTGTGTGCACCGCACATGGGCGCCGGCGGCAGCCTGGTCACGATGTCCTATCTCGGCGCCGACGAGGCGGTGCCGAACTACGGCCTGATGGGGCCGGTCAAGGCCGCACTGGAATCGATGGTGCGTTACATGGCGATGGAACTCGGCCCCGCCGGCATCCGCGTGCATGCGGTGTCGCCCGGCCCGATCCTGACGCGCGCAGCCTCCGGCATCGCGTCCTTCGACGCACTGATGGACAGCGCTGTTCGCAAGTCGCCGCTGGGCCGCCTGGTCACGCTGGACGAGATCGCCGGGCTGACCGCCTTCCTGTGCTCGGACGCCGCCTCCGGCATGACCGGGCAGACCCTCTACGTCGACGCCGGCTATCACGCCGTCGACTGAACCGCCACCAGACAGGACTCCCGCATGGACACCTCACCGCACGACATGCACGGCACCGAGTGGATCGAGAACATCACCTACGACGAACTGACGATAGGCCAGAGCGCCCGCCTGCTGCGCACGCTGACGCTGGCCGACATCCAGGCTTTCGCCGCGGTGTCCGGCGACACTAACCCGGCCCACATGAACCCGGCATACGCCGAGGAAACGCTGTTCCACGGCGTAATCGCGCACGGCATGTGGGGCGGCGCGCTGATCTCGGCACTGCTCGGCACGCAATTCCCGGGGCCGGGCACCATCTACCTGGAACAGGTGCTGCATTTCACCAAGCCGGTGCGCATCGGCGACACGCTGGCGGTGACGGCCACCGTCATCAGCAAGAACGACGCGAAGAAGTGGGTCGAACTGGATTGCCAGGTGGTGAACCAGAAAGGCGACCGTGTGCTGCATGGCACCGCCCGCGTGCTGGCGCCGACGCAGAAGGTGCGGCTGGAGCACGTACGCGCGCCGCAGATCCGGCTGTTCGATCCGGAAGCGCGCTTCCGCGAACTGCTGGCGCTGGGCGACGGCATTCCGCCGGTACGCTGCGGCGTGGTGCACCCGTGCGACGTCGAGTCGCTGAGCGGCGCGATGGATTCGGCTCGCCACGGCCTGATCATTCCGGTGCTGATCGGGCCGGAAGCGCGCATCCGCCATCTCGCAGCCGAAGCAGGCATCGACCTGAATGCCGCCGAAATCGTCGGCGTACCCCACAGCCACGCGGCCGCCGACAAGGCCGCCGACATGGCGGCCGCCGGCGAGGTCGACATCCTGATGAAGGGCAGCCTGCACACCGACGAAATGATCCACGCGGTGCTGTCCCGCCCGGCGCTGCGCACCGGGCGTCGCATGTCGCACGTGTTCCGCTTCGATGTGCCGCTGTACAGCAAGCCATTGCTGATCACCGACGCCGCGCTGAACATCCGGCCGACGCTGATCGAGAAGGTCGACATCGTGCAGAACGCGATCGACTTCGCGCGCATCCTCGGCGTGAAGCAGCCCAAGGTCGCCGTGCTGTCGGCGGTCGAGACGGTCAATCCGAACATCCCGTCGACGCTCGATGCCGCCGCGCTGTGCAAGATGGCGGATCGCGGCCAGATCACCGGCGGTCTGCTCGACGGCCCGCTGGCTTTCGACAACGCCATCTCCGCGCGCGCGGCACAGGTGAAGCACATCCAGTCGCCGGTCGCCGGCGACGCCGACATTCTCGCGGTGCCGGATCTGGAAAGCGGCAACATGCTGGCCAAGCAACTGGAATACCTCGGTGGCGCCAGCGGTTCGGGCCTGGTGCTCGGCGCCCGTGTGCCGATCGCGCTGACCAGCCGCGCCGACGGCCCGATGACGCGCGTCGCCTCGGCGCTGCTGGCACTGCTCGCCGCCCACAACGCGCGCCGCGATCACCCGCGCGAAGCGTGGTCTCAGCACTGAGCCGGATACACATCGATGGCCATCCTGTCCGTCAACGCGGGCTCGTCCACGCTGAAGTTCTCCATCCACCCGCTGCGTGACGGCGAGGTGCAGGCCAGCCTGCTCACCGGCAGCATCCAGGGGCTGGAACCCGGCGGCACGCCGGACATGGGCTGGACACTGAACGGTCGCCGCGGCCGGCGTTCGCTTGAAGCCAGCGACGCGCCCTTCACCGCCGCACTGGCCGGGCTACGCGAACTGCTGGACAGCGAAACCGGCGTGCCGGCCATCGAAGCGGTGTCGCATCGCGTCGTACATGGCGGTCGCGATTTCTGCGACAGCGTCATCGTCACCGACGACATCCTCGCCCGCCTGAGCCGGCTCGATTCACTGGCGCCGCTGCACCAGCCGCACAATGTCGCCGGCATCCGCGCTTTCCGCGAGGCCTTCCCGGCGCTGCCGCAGATCGCCTGCTTCGACACCGCCTTCCACGCCGGGCTGCCGGAAGTGGCCAGCCGCTTCGCGCTGCCGCGCGCACTGCACGACGAAGGCGTGCGCCGCTACGGCTTTCACGGCCTGTCCTACCAGTACATCATGGGTGCGCTGCAGCGGCATTCGCCGCGCGCCAACGGCCGCGTGCTGATGGCCCATCTCGGCAACGGTGCCAGTCTGTGCGCCGCCCTCGATGGCCGCAGCCAGGCCACCACCATGGGCTTCTCGGCGCTGGACGGCCTGATGATGGGCACACGCAGCGGCACGCTCGATGCCGGCGTACTGCTCTATCTGATGGAACAGGGCTGGGACCACGACCGGCTGCAGACACTGCTGTACCGGCAGAGCGGCCTGCTCGGCGTGTCCGGCATCTCGGCCGACATGCGCCGGCTGCGCGCCGACGCCGGCGCCGCGGCGCGCGAGGCGGTCGAGCTGTTCACCTACCGCGTCGTGCGGGAGGCCGGCGCGATGGCCGCGTGCATCGGTGGTCTCGACCTCATCGCCTTCAGCGGCGGCATCGGCGAACACGACGCGACCCTGCGGGCCGACGTGTGCGCCGCGCTCGCGTGGATGGGCGTGCGCGTGGACGGTGCACGCAACGCCGCGGCCACCGGCGACGCGGTACAGCGCATCGACAGCGACGACAGCGGCATCGAAGTGTGGGTCGTGCCGACCGACGAAGGCCGCGTCGCCGCACAGGCGGCCGCCGCCCTGATCGCGGCCCGCTGACTCAAGAAAACGCTGGGCCGCTTCCGAGTTTTCTTGCCCCCCTCGGGGGGCCTGACGCGAAGCGGCAGGTCTGGGGGCGCTCAGCCGCGCTGCCGGAAGGTGACGTAGTAGACGCCGGCCACCAGGATGCTGCCGCCGACGATATTGCCCAGCGTGGCGGCCAGCAGATTGGACAGCATGCCGACGAGGGTCAGGCCCGACAGGTCGACGCCCGCGGGTACAACGCCACCGGCATGCAGCAGCATGCCCATCGGAATGAAATACATATTGGCGATGCAGTGCTCGAAACCGGCGGCGACGAAGGCCGACACCGGAAAGATGATGGCCAGCACCTTGTCGGTCACGCTGCGCCCCGCGGTGGCCAGCCACACGGCGAGGCAGACCAGCGCATTGCACAGGACGCCCTTCATGAACACGGTGGTGAAGGAACTGGCGGTCTTGCCAGCCGCCACCTTCACATAGGCTTCGGCCACCGCGCCGCCATTCATGTCGGTATGGTGCGACAGCATCACCAGCGCCACCATGCCCAGCGCACCGACCGCGTTCGTCACATAGACGATGGCCCAGTTGCGCGCCAGCAGGCTGAACGGAATGCGCCCCTCGGCCCAGGCCATCACCAGGAAGTTGTTGCCGGTGAACAGTTCGGCACCCGCCACCGCCACCAGTATCAGCCCGAGCGAGAAAGCCAGCCCGCCGAGCACCCGGGTCAGCGCGAAGCCGAGCGACGCATCGCTGGCGACCAGCGTGAAATAGAGCGCGCCGAAGCTGATGAAGGCGCCGGCCAGGATGCCCAGCATGGCCATCGTGCGCAGCGGCAGATTGGCCTTGACGACGCCGATGTTCTCGACCTTTTCCGCGATCTCCTTCGGCGAGTACAGATCGATACCCAGATTGCTGGCCATGCGGATGCTCCTCTCTGTTGTTCTCTGTGCGTTCTGACCCGTCTCCTGCGGGCAGCCGACAGTGTAGGATGTGGTCCTTGCTGCCGGTAGAGCCGGCAGTCGCGGACAGCCCGTCTGTACCGCGAGCGGAACACCCTCCAGCCGAATCAGCCTGACGCACAGTGCGCGCGAACAACCTTCCGCGCCTGCGCCCCGCCGGACCACCCGTCACGGCCAAGCGTCGCCGGGGAATCGCAGTACCGCGTGCGCACGCACCGGGATTCCTCGTCAGCCCAAGAACCTGACGGAGACAACCGAATGAGAACCCGCCTCACCCTCACGCTCGACGACGCGAAGCAGATCGCCGCCGCCGCCGAGGCCGAAGCACTGAAACGCAACTGGCCGGTCACCATTGCCATCGTCGACGACGGCGGCAACCTGATGTGGCTGCAGCGCCTCGACGGCGCGCCGCCCATGAGCACCCAGATCGCCCCCGAGAAGGCCCGCACCTGCGCACTGGCGCGCAAGCCCAGCAAGGCGATCGAGGACGTCGTGAACAGCGGCCGTCTGGCGGCGCTGCGCATGCCGGTACTGCCGCTGGAAGGCGGCGAAATGATCATCGTCGATGGGGAATGCGTCGGCGGCGTCGGCGTATCCGGCGTCAAGTCGAGCGAGGACGCCATCGTCGCCCGCGCCGGCATCGCCGCCATCGGCGCGAGCTGGGAAATTCCGCTCTGACCGTCGCGCGCTGACCGGCCGGCCTCACGGCCGGGCGTCAGCGCCCGAGCAGGCCCTTCAGCTTGTCGCCGACCTGCTGCTGGACCTTTTCCTTCGCTTTTTCCTGCAGCTTCTGCGTCTGTTCCTCGACCTTGGCGCGCGCGGCGTCCTTGACCAGGTCGCCGAATTCGATCTTGTAGTCCAGGCTGGCGAACGGGCCGTACAGGCGCACCGGCACGGTGACGCCCCTGAGGTCGGCCGCCGCCTTGCCGTCCTGACCCTTGCTGGTCGCCGCAAGCGTCACCTTCGCAAGGTAGTCGAGACTGGACTTCGGCAGGTCGATGGCGCCGGCGCCGGCCAGGCGGAGGAAGGGCGAGCTGGCCGCCAGATCGTCGTTGCGCGCGATGCCGTCCTTGATGCGGAAGCTGGCGCTCATTTCCGAGAAATCGGTCTTTTCAGTCGCGTTCGCCTTCTGCGCCGCCGCTGCGCCACCGCCCAGCGCTGCCTTCGCCTCGCGCAGGCTTTTCGCCAGATTGATGCCACGGATCGCGCCGTCGCGCAGCTTCAGCGAGGCGCTGCCGTCAAGCGCCTTCTTCAGCGCGCCGACCGTGCCGCCGGCCGTCACCAGGTCGAGCGACACGTTGCCGCGGCCTTCCAGCAGGTCCTTGTCCGCCGCGTCCTTGAGCAGCGGATGGATGTCGATATCGGCCAGGGTCTGCTTCAACGCAATCCGGTTGCCCTCCGCGTTCAGGCTCAGCGCGCCGCTGGCGGTGCCGCGGTAGAGCGCGGCCGACAGCGGGGCGACATCGACCTTGCCATTGGCGGCCTTCACGTTCAGCCGCACATTCGTCATCCGCACGCCGGACACCTGCAGTTCGCCCACCTTGACGCTGCCGCTGGCGTTGAGGCCGCGCAGCGCCGACAGGTCGACCGGCGTGTCGTCCGCATTGCCGGCAGGCTTGGCGTCCGCCTTCGCTGGCGGCAGGTAGCGGTCGACATTGAGGCGATCGATGTCGACGTCGAAATTCAGCGCCAGCGGATCGAACCGGGTGGCACCGAGCTTCAGCTTGATCTGGCTGTCGTCGAGCCGGGTGGCGAGGTCGAGTGCCGCGGTCTGCTTGCCGACGTCGGCCTGCAGCGCGCCCTTGACCGGCAGCTTCACCGTCTTCATCGGCAGCGCCGGGTGGGCAACATCGACGGTGCCGTCCAGCGCCGGCAGATCGATGACCGGGCCATCGATACGCACGTTCAGCGGCGTCTGCAGCGAAGCCTTGACGGTGGCGTCGTCCATGCGCGCATCGACGGTCAGCACCAGGCCACTGGCCCTGATCTCCTCAGCGCTGCCCTCGAGCCCCTTGAACTGAAGCGCCAGATCCGCGGCGCGCGCCTTCGATTCGAGCCGCGCGCTGAAGCTGACATCGCCGCCGCGCAGTGCGCCGTCCGCCAGCTGAACCGCTGGCGCCGACAGCTTGGCGCTCAGCGCCTCGCCATCGCGGGTCGCCACGGCGTCGAGCTGCAGCTTCTGCAGCTCCAGCTGCCCTTCGCCCACCAGCGCGATGCGTGAGGCACCCAGCGTCGCTTTCAGCGCCTGCAGCTCGAGCGCTTCGCCATCGACCCTCGCGCTCAGATCGTCGAGCGCATAGCGCTGGGCCGGCAGATCGTAGTCGTAGGTGGCGGCCAGCACGATGCGGCTGTCGATGGCCGGCTGCGTGGACTTCAGGTGCGCCGCCAGATCGAGTTTGCCGCGCGCGGCATTCGCCAGCTTGCCGAGCGACAGTTCGATCTCTTCCAGCTGGTGCGCGGCGCCCGAGGCCTCGTCGCGGAAGGCCAGCGCCGAACGCGACAGCTTCAGCCCGGCGACGTCGAACCTGACCGGCGAACTGTCGTCGCTGTCGTCGGACAGCAGGTCGCTGAAGTTGAAGCTGCCGTCCTTGTGCCGCGTGATCTGGATGTAGGCACCTTCGATGCGGATCTCGTCCACCACCAGTGAGCCCGACAACAGCGGCATCACCGCGACCGACACGCGCGCCGCGTCGACCTGAGCGAAACGTTCGGCACTGCTGTGCTCGGACAGCGTGGTGCGACCCAGACGGAGACCGAGATTAGGGTAGAAGGACAGATCGACATCACCCTCGATGTCCAGCGTGCGCTGCTTCTGCTCCTGCACGACACGCTTCAGTTCGTCCTTGAGCTTTGCCGCATCGAAGGTGATGGCGACGTAGAGCACGACGGCGGCCAGCAGCGCTGCAATACCGCCCAGCGCGAATGCTGCGTATTTCAGTACTTTCATGCCTTCTCCATGCGAAACAGGCGGACCGGGGTCGCCGACCTCCGGCCACGCCGCGCCGCGCGCCGCCGGGCGGGCGCACTTCAGGACATGGCAGGCAAATCAGGTAACGACGAACCGCGGCGCGCGATGGCGACCGTTCAGGGTGACAGCGCCCGACCGGACACTCGATGAGCACGATGGTCCGCGAGCGTAACAGAGAAGCCTGCGCGCCGGCCGGGGCGCAGCGCACACAGTCGCCTGTGCTATCTTCGCGCTCGCTGCACAGGTCAGACATCCCCACCGAAAGAGGAGAACCGCATGAGCTTCGTGTCCGAATTCAAAGCCTTCGCCATGAAGGGCAATGTGGTCGACCTGGCGGTCGGCGTCATCATCGGCGCAGCCTTCGGCAAAATCGTCGACTCCGTCGTCGGCGACCTGATCATGCCCATCGTCGGTGCGCTGTTCGGCGGCCTCGATTTCAGTCAGTTCTTCATCGTGCTGAAGGACATCCCGCCGGGCGTGCCGGAAACGCTGGCCGACCTGAAGAAGGCCGGCGTGCCGGTGTTCGCGTGGGGCAGCTTCCTCACCGTCGCGCTGAACTTCGTCATCCTCGCCTTCATCATCTTCATCATGGTGAAACAGATCAACCGGCTGAAGCGCGAAGAGCCTGCTGCACCGGAGGCACCGGCCGAGCCGCCGGAAGAAGTCGTGCTGCTGCGCCAGATCCGCGATTCACTGCAGAAGTAATCGGCGGTCTTGGAAATGAAAAAGGAGCCGCGAGGCTCCTTTTTCATTGGTGGACCGACATCTCAGGCAGCCGGCTGTTCTTCCGCCCGCTTGCCGTCGTCGGCCACGCGTTCCAGTCGATAACCGTAGTTGTAGGTCGAGGCGAGGCGGTAGCCGTTCTCCGGCCGCAGCGCGAGCTTCGAGCGCACGCGCGACATGTGGGTGTCTACGGTGCGCGTCGGCACGTCGCCCTTGCGGCCCCACAGCGATTCGAGCAGGTGGCCGCGCGACACCAGGCGGCCGACGTTGCGGAACAGGAAGACGGCCAGTTCGAACTCGCGCTCGGTCAGGTCTATCACCTCGCCGTTGAGGCGGGCGGTGTGCGAATTCATGTCGAACTGGTAGGGCGCGGCATCGATCACCGGCTGGTCGGCCGGCGGGCGGCTGCGCCGCAGCACGGCTTCGATGCGGGTGAGCAGTTCCATGCGTCGCGCCGGCTTGACGATGTAGTCGTCGGCGCCCGCGGCCAGCGCGGTCACGATGTCGTTCTCGTCCTGCCGGGCGGTGACGAAGATGACCGGGGTCGTCAGCCCGCGCTCGTTGCGCAGCCAGCGCAGCACGTCGGCGCCTGGCAGATCGGGCAGCTCCCAGTCGATCAGCAGCAGGTCATAACTTTCCCGCACGGCTTCTCGCATCAGGTCGCGAGAGCGCATGAAGGTGTGGATGTCATGGCCGGCGGCACGCAGCCAACTGCCAAGGATTTCGACCTGTACCGGGTCGTCTTCGAGCAATGCTATTCGGGCGGTCTGCACGGCGATTCTGTATCCGTAGGAAATAACCGGTTCAGAAAGCGTTCACGGCACGCGCAACGCGGACTGAAGGGTGACTGTGTAATTTCGTGACCTCCGGCCTGTAAGGCAGTATGCCCCAGTGAGCGGGTCAGCGCATCCGTTCGCCATCGAACAGACCCTGCATCCAGTCCAGCCAGCGCCGCGCCGGCTCACCGTCGGCCGGTGCCCAGGGCGCGAATTCGGCCTCGGTCAGCGCACGGTAGGGGCCCGCTTTCGCCTCGAACATGACAGAGCCGGGTTCGAGGGCCACCAGACTGTGAAACTGACCGTGCGCGATATCGACGCCGAAGCGCTCGCCACCGGGTGCCAGCACGCAGGTTTCCTGCACTGCACCGCTGTCGTCGAAAAGGATGCACCCCAATCGACCCTTCACGCAGAGGATGGTTTCATCCTTCAGCGGATCGAGATGTCGGTGGGGTCTGACATAGCTGTCGGGTTCGATGGCATTGAGCAGGCGGTGCGCCGGATGATCGTCGTGCGGATGGAAGTTGCGGTTCATCCGTCGGCGCGGGCTGCGCTGCGCCTCGGCAACCACCGCGTCGAGCAGTGCCCGGTCCAGCCAGCGCGCGCTCATGCCACGACCCTCCGGTCACTGCGTGACCACCTCCCCGTGGGAGCGTGAGCGCCCTCTTCGGGCGGCCGGGCGAGGGCGTTCATTCCACGGCCCTCCGGTCACTGCGTGACCACCTCCCCGAGGAAGGGTGAGCGACCTCTTCGGGCGGCCGGGCGAGGGCGCTCATGCCACGACCCTCCGGTCACTGCGCGACCACCTCCCCGAGGGAGGGTGAGCGACCTCTTCGGGCGGCCGGGCGAGGGCGCTCATGCGTACGCCACCGATACCGCGTCGGCCGGCAGCCAGTCGCGCAGACCATCGAACAGCGCGTCGTCGAGCCGGACCCGCCACGGATCGCCGAAATCGAGCGGCGCGACGGCGTCGTTGCTGCGGTAGTGCAGGCGGACCGCGCAGCCGCTTTCGGTGCGGAAGGGTTCGAGCAGACTGCGCAGCCGGGCGCAGGCGGCGTGCGCACCGAGCGTGGCCACTTCGCCGTTCAGCTTCAGTTCGAGCCGGCGCGCGAAGCGGGCGCGTGCCTCGCCGGCACTGAGCAGGCTGTCGGCGACGACGCGCATCGAGTTCGAATACTCATCGAACTGCGCCCGGCCCTCGACCACCAGCACTTCGTCCTCGCGCAGCTTGTTGCGCGACGCTTCGTACAGTTCGTTGAACACCGACACCTCGATCTGCGCCGTGCCGTCGTCGAGCGCGACGAAGGCCATCTTGCCGCGACGCGTCATCTGCACGCGCGAACTGACGACCAGACCGGCGACCACGGTCGGATCGCGCGACGATTCGAGCTGGGCCAGCTTGCGCCGGGCGAAGCGCGAGAACTCCTGTGCGTAGCTGTTATAGGGATGGCCGGACAGGTAGAAACCGAGCGCCTGCTTCTCGTTGGCCAGCTTTTCGCGCTCGCTCCACGGCTTGACCTGCACATACTCCGGCGCGCGCGCGCCGGTGCCGCTGGGGGCGTCGTCGAACAGGCCGCCCTGGTGCGCGTTGGCCGCCGCCTGTTCGGCCGCCTCCATCGCCAGCGCGACGCTGCTCATCAGCGTGTTGCGGTCGTGCGGCGTGCCGGCGATCGTCGCGTCGAAGGCGCCGGCACGGATCAGCGCCTCGATGGTGCGGCGGTTCACCATGCGGCGGTCGACGCGCAGGCAGAAATCGAAAATGTCCTTGAACGGCCCGCCCGACTTGCGGGCTTCGAGAATGCAGTTCACCGCCTGCTCGCCGGTGCCCTTGACCGCGCCGAGGCCGTAGCGGATTTCGCTGCGCGACACCGGCACGAAACGGTATTCGGACTCGTTGACGTCCGGCGGCAGGATGGTGAGCCGGTTCTTCTTCGCGTCGAGGTAGAAGATGTTCACCGTGTCGGTGTTGTCCATGTCGGACGACAGCGACGCGGCCATGAAGGCGGCGCAGTGGTGGGCCTTCAGCCAGGCGGTGTGGTAGGTGACGACGGCGTAGGCGGCGGTGTGCGACTTGTTGAAGCCGTATTCCGCGAACTTGGTCATCAGGTCGAACAGCTGTTCGGCCAGCGCCGGGTCGTAGCCCTTCTCCTTCGCACCGGCGGCGATGGTTTCGCGGTGCTTGGCCATCTCCTCCGGCTTCTTCTTGCCCATCGCCCGGCGCAGCATGTCCGCACCACCGAGCGTGTAGCCGCCGATGATCTGCGAAATCTGCATCACCTGTTCCTGGTACACGATGACGCCATAGGTCGGCGACAGGCAGGCTTCCAGGTCCGGGTGGAAATAGTCGATCGCCTGCTGGCCCTTCTTGCGCAGGATGAAGTCATCCACCATGCCCGAGCCGAGCGGGCCCGGCCGGTAGAGCGCCAGCACGGCGATGATGTCCTCGAAACGGTCCGGTGCGAGCTTGCCGAGCAGCTTCTTCATGCCCTCGGATTCAAGCTGGAAGATGGCGGTGGTGTTGGCATCCTTCAGGATCTGGTAAGCGGCCGGATCGGTGAAGGGCAGGCTCAGCAGGTCGGGCCGGTTGCCGGTCATGCGCTCGATGTAGTCGACCGCCAGCTCGATAATCGTCAGGTTGCGCAGACCGAGAAAATCGAACTTCACCAGGCCGATGGCTTCGACGTCGTCTTTGTCGAACTGGCTCACCGGCGAGGCGTCATCGCCGTCCTGCTGGTAGAGCGGGCAGAAGTCGGTGAGCTTGCCCGGCGCGATCAGCACGCCGCCGGCGTGCATGCCGACGCCGCGGGTCAGGCCTTCCAGCGGTTCAGCCAGGCGCAGCAGTTCGCGCACTTCCTCCTCGGCCTGTTCGCGCTCCGCCAGCTGCGGCGCCTGCTCGCGCGCCTCGGCCAGCGACAGCGGCTTGTTCTGCACCACCGGGATCAGCTTGGACAGCTGGTCGCAGAAGTTGTAACCCATGTCGAGCACGCGGCCGACGTCGCGGATGACCGCGCGCGACGCCATCGTGCCGTAGGTGGCGATCTGGCTCACCGCATCGGCGCCGTATTTCTGGCGCACATACTCGATCACCTTCCAGCGGTTGTCCTGGCAGAAGTCCACGTCGAAGTCGGGCATGGACACCCGCTCCGGATTCAGGAAGCGCTCGAACAGCAGTGCGTAGGCCAGCGGGTCGAGGTCGGTGATGCCGAGCGAGTAGGCGACCAGCGAGCCGGCGCCCGACCCCCGACCGGGGCCGACCGGAACGCCGTTCTTCTTCGCCCAGTTGATGAAGTCGGCCACGATGAGGAAGTAGCCGGGGAAGCCCATCTGGATGATGGTGTCGCACTCGAACTTGAGCCGCGCCTCGTATTCCGGCCGCTTCTGCTCGCGCACCGTCTCGTCCGGGTAGAGCTGGGCCAGACGCTTCTCCAGGCCCGCTTTCGCCTCGGCGATCATGAATTCGTCGATGGTCATGCCGGGCGGCGTCGGGAACTGCGGCAGGTAGTTCTTGCCCAGCGTCAGCGTCAGGTTGCAGCGTCGCGCCAGTTCGACCGCGTTGTGCAGGGCTTCGGGAATGTCGGCGAACAGCGCGGCCATTTCGGCCGAGGTCTTGAAGTACTGCTGTTCGGTGAAATCGCGCGGCCGGCGCTTGTCGCTCAGTACATAGCCCTGGGCGATGCAGACGCGCGCCTCGTGCGCCTTGAAGTCGTTCGGCGACATGAACTGCACCGGGTGGGTGGCCACGACCGGGATGTCCATTTCCGACGCCAGCGCGCAGGCGTCGGCGATATAGGTTTCGGTGTTCGGGTGGCCGGCGCGCTGCAGCTCGATGTGGAAGTCGCCGTCGAACAGCCGCAGCCATTCAGCCGCCGCGCGGCGTGCCGAATCCATATTGCCGGCCAGCAGCGCCATGCCAACGTCGCCCAGCATGCCGCCGGACAACGCGATCAGACCGGCCGTGCCCTCGGCATCGCGCTCCAGCCACTCGCGGCGCAGCTCGGCGCGGCCGCGGTACTTGTTTTCCAGGTAGGCACGGGTGAGCAGCCGGCACAAGGTGCCGTAGCCCTCGCGGTTGCGCGCCAGCAGCAGCAGGCGATGCGGCTTGTCGCGCTCGGCGTCGTTGCTGACATAGACATCGACCGCGCAGATCGGCTTCACGCCCTTGCCGCGCGCCGCCTTGTACAGCTTGACCAGGCCGAACACGTTGGCGAGATCGGAAATGGCGATCGCCGGCATGCCATCCTTCGCAGCAGCCTTGACCGCCGCATCGACGGTGACGATGCCATCGACCACCGAGTACTCGCTGTGGATGCGCAGGTGGACGAAAGGTGTGGGGGCCTCGGCGGCCGGGGAGAGGGTGGTGCTGTCGGAGCTCATCCGGCGATTTTACTCGGCCACGCCGAACGTAACGACTGCAGGGGCGACTGCGCTAGCATCGTCGCTTTCCGTCACCGCCGGACACCATGCGCCGCCACCTCCTGCCCCTCGTACTGCTCGCGCTCGCCCTGCCCGCCGCCGCACAGAAGGACCGCGACTGGCCCACCTTCGGCCTGGACCATGCCAACACGCGGCTGGCCGACGTGCCGGCAATCACGCCGAAGACGGTGAAGAAGCTGGTGCCGAAGTGGATCTACCAGAGCGGCGTCGCGGCAACCTTCCAGGCGACACCCATCGTCACCGGGGGCCGCATGTATGTGTCACTGCCCGGTTCGCACGTGGTCGCGCTGGATGCGCGAACCGGCGCCGAGCTGTGGCGTTACACGCACCGGAAGCGCACCGACAAGCTGTGCTGCGGCCCGGCCAACCGCGGCGTCGCGGTGGACAACGGCCGCGTGTTCGTCGCCACCGTCGATGCGCGCCTGGTGGCGCTCGATGCCGTCACCGGCAAACCGGCCTGGGACATCGAACTGGCGCGGCCGGACAGCGCACTGACCGAAAGCGGCGAAGGCATCAAGGGCGAAGTCGGCGGCGGCTCGGGGGTGGGCGCGGCCGCGGCGCCGCTGGTGGTGGACGGCAAGGTGATCGTCGGCATCAACGGCGTCGGCTACGGCCTGCACATCGACGCCCAGGGACGCGCCGGCCAGCTGGCCGCTGTCGTGGGCATCGCCGGCAAGTACGGCGGCATCGGCTTCCTCGCCGCCTTCGACGCGAAGACCGGCAGGCGCGTGTGGCAGTTCGACACCGTGCGCAAGCCGGCGGAGGGCGGCTGGGAGGGCGATTTCGTCGAGCGCACCGCCGACGGTCTGCCGCTGAACCGCAACACGGCCGAAGAGCGTGCCAATGCCGGCAAGTACGCCGACGCCTGGGAATACGGCGGCGGCTCGGTATGGAACGCGCCGGCCTACGACGCGAAGAGCGGCCTGCTCTACTTCGGCACCGGCAATCCGAGCCCGCAGATCAACGACAGCACTCGCCCGGGCGACAATCTGTATACCGCCTCGCTGGTCGCCATCGACGCGAAAACCGGCCGCCACGCCTGGCACTTCCAGCAGATTCCGCACGACAAGTGGGGCTACGACGTGGCCAGCCCGCCGCTGCTGTTCGACCACCGCGAGCCGGACGGCCGCGTCGTGCCGGCGGTCGGCCAGGCGTCCAAGCTGGGCTGGTTCTACGTGCACGATCGCGCCACCGGCGCCCTGCTCTACAAGTCCGACGCCTTCGTGCCGCAGGACAACCTGTTCGCAGCCGCCAGCCGCGAAGGCACGCGCATCACGCCGGGCGTAGCGGGCGGCGTGAACTGGTCACCCGCCGCGCTGGACACGCAACGCGGTCTGGCCTTCGTCGCCGCGATGCACATGCCCATGCGCTACTGGATCAAGGAAAGCGCAGCCACCGCCGACAAGCCGGCGCAGCGCTATGACAGCATGGAACCGGCGGACGAGGCGCAATGGGGCGTGCTGGCGGCGATCGACCTGAAGAAGCGCGGCAAGCTGAAGTGGACGGTGAAGACCGATCAGCCACTGATCGGCGGCGTGCTGGCGCTGAAGTCCGGCGTCGTGTTCACCGGCGAGGGCGACGGCCATCTGTCGGCCTTCGACAGCCTCTCGGGCAAGCGGCTGTGGCGCTTCCAGACCGGCGCCGGCGTCAATGCGCCACCGATCGCCTACGTGCTCGACGGCAAGCCCTATGTCGCGGTGGCCGCTGGTGGCAGCGCGATCTGGGGCTACCGCCAGGGCGATGCGGTCGTCGTGTTCGGGCTGCCCGACTAAAGGCCGTCCACGGCCTTCAGCAGGCGGCGCAACGCCGGTGGGTCGAGCCGCATCACATACTCCAGCCCGTCGACCTCGTCGATGAAGGAGGCGATGCGACGGAAGCCCGTGCTGGTCAGCAAGGAGCACGAGGCGAGATTGTCCGGCCGCACCGAGGCGATGAAGCGCGGCACGCCCTGATCGAGGTGTGCCCAGCGCAGCAGCGCGATCAGCGCCTCGCGGCCGAGGCCGCGGCGGCGGTGCGGCGGATAGACGGTGTAGCCAGTCTCGACGCCGTCCGGCGCGTAGGGCAGCAGATACTCCGGCGCCGGCCGCGTGTGAAAGCCGGCGTGGCCGATCATCTCACCGCTGTCGCGCAAGGCGATAGCGCGCACCGACCACGGCGCGTATTCCGGGTCGGACCGCAGGTCGGCCAGGCGCAGTGCCGCCAGATCGGCTTCGGCAAGCCAGTCCTCGGCCACGGTCAGCCCGATCAGCGCGGACAGGTCCCGCACACCGCAACCCTCTGCCGACGCCTGCAGGAAGTCGGCGCTCATCGGTCGCAGCAACAGACGAGGGGTCAGGATATCCACGGGGCGGAAAGCATCGGTCATTACGGGGCGAAGAAGATAGCCGGTCTGGCGCCGACCTTCCAGCCCGGCAGGAAATGGTGCATTGCGTTCACAAATTTTTCCCCTAAAGAAACTTTCTTGATCGTCGTCAACCCCTTCTCACTCAAGAACGAGGTCGATCATGAATCTGCACGCCCTGAGTCTGCGCACCAAGCTGCTGGCATCCACCGTCATCACCGTCCTGCTCTGCTTCTCGGTCACGCTGGGTGTGCTTGCCTGGCGCAGCCATCAGGCGGTGCTCGAACAGGGTCTGGCGCGCGCGGAGAGCGTGGCCGCCTCGGTCGCGCACGATGTCGGCGCCAACCTGGACGAAGCGATGGCCGTGTCGTCCACGCTGGCGCTGTCGCTCGAAGGCCTGCACTCGAAGGGCACGCCCGACCGCGATGCGGTCAGCCGTCTGCTGCGTCGCACGCTGGAAGGCCGCCCTGCACTGCTGGGCGTCTACACCGGCTGGGAAGCCAACGCCTTCGACGGTCGCGACGCCGACTTCGGCGGTGCCGCCGGCCATGACGCCAGCGGCCGCTTCGTGCCCTACTGGAGCCGCAGCGGCGACAAGCTGTCGGTCGAACCGCTGGTCGATTACGACAAGCCGGGCGCCGGCGACTATTACCAGCAGCCGAAGAAGACCGGCCGCGCCTATCTCGCCGAGCCCTATGAATACGTGGTCGGCGGCCGGAAGATGCTGATCACCTCGCTGGTCAAGCCGCTGGCCGTCAACGGCCGCTTCGCCGGCATCGCCGGCGTCGACATGGCGCTCGACCGGCTGGCCGACGACCTCGGCCGCATCAAGCCCTTCGACGTCGGCACCGTTGCGCTGTATGCGCCGTCCGGTCTGGTGGTCGCCCATGCCGATGCAGCCCGCATCGGCAAGCCGGCCTCCGATCTGCCGGCCGACGCGCTGGCTGCGCTGGGCGAAGGTCGCAGCCTGCAGTGGCGCGACGCCGCCGGCGTGCGTCATTTCCTGCAGCGCGTGTCGCTGAGCGACGGCGACGCTTGGTGGGGCAGCGTGGTGTCGGTGCCCGAAGACGTGATCACCGCTTCGGCCAACGCACTGCGCAACACCGCCATCGTCATGGGCATCGTCAGCGTGCTGCTGACGGCCGGCGTGCTGTTCGCTCTGCTCGGCGCGATGACGCGGCCGCTGGAAACGCTGGCCGACGCGATGCAGGCGCTGGCCAGCGGCGAAGGCGATCTGACGCGCCGCCTGCCGGAAACCCGCAGCCGCGACGAACTGGGGCGTGTCGCCACCTCGGTCAATGCCTTCCTCGGCAGCCTGCAGCGCATGTTCATCGAAGTGCGCGATCAGAGCCACACCCTGGTCGGCGGCATCCGCGAAGTGTCGGACGCCACCAGCCACATCGCCGGCAGTTCGCGCTCGCTGGCCGGCACCACCGGTGACAACGCGGCGACCATCGAGGAGATCACGGTGTCGATCGGCCACATCGCCAGTCACGCCAACGACGCCAATGGCGTCATGCTGGACACGCACACCGCATCGCAGCGCAGTGGCGAGGCGGTGCGCGGCATGCAGACGCATATGCGCGACATCGCCGGCAGCATGGAAACACTGGCCGGTTCGCTGACCGGCCTGGCCGAACGTTCGGTGCAGATCAACGGCATCGTGCAGGTGATCCGTGAAATCGCCGACCAGACCAATCTGCTCGCGCTCAATGCCGCGATCGAAGCCGCCCGCGCCGGCGAGCAGGGCCGCGGCTTCGCCGTCGTCGCCGACGAGGTGCGCAAGCTGGCCGAACGCACCAGCAATGCCACCACCGAAATCCGCGACATGATCGCCGCGATGCACAGCGAAACCGACCGCGCGGTGGACAGCATGAACAGCACGCGCGAAGCGGTCGAGTCGGGCGTCGAGCGCGCCGCCCGCGTGGCCGAGGAGATCGGCGGCATCGAGGCCGGCATGCAGCGCGCCGCCGAACGGGTACGCGAGATCGCCGAAGCGACTCAGGAACAGTCGGCCGCCACCACCGCGCTGGCGCAGTCGGCGGAGCAGGCGTCCGAAGTGGTGCAGAACACTGACGAGGCGATCCAGCGCACCTCAGCCACGCTGTCGCAGATCGGCCGCGCCTCCGACCATCTGGGCGAACTGGTCGGACGCTTCAAGCTGTAAGCCACGGTTCGGGCGGGAAGACATCCCGCCCGGGTCGGCGCAGGACTACGCTGTCCTACGCCGGACACCCACAGCCCTCATGGCAGCGCACACCTAGGATGAGGATTCGGCGGCACGTCGCCGCACTCATCACCGAGGAGACGTCATGAGCAATCGCACTGTCATCGAAGTCCTGAACACCCTGATCGAGACCTGCAAGGACGGCGAGTACGGCTTCAACGAATGCGCCGAACACGCCCAGGCCGGACAGCTCAAGGCGCTGTTCAACAACCGCGCGCTGGAATGCCGCGCGGCCGCACTCGAACTTCAACAGATCGTTGCCGCGTCCGGCGGCGAACCCGATACCAGCGGCACCGTCAGCGGCGCCCTGCACCGTGGCTGGGTGTCGCTGCGCAGCGCACTGCCGGGTGACGACAACGTGGCCATGCTGAACGAGGCCGAACGCGGCGAGGACAAAGCGCTGCAGCGCTACCGCGAGGCGCTGTTCCAGCCGCTGCCGTCCGACGTGCGCATCGTGGTACAGCGCCAGCTGGCCGGCGTGCAGCGCAACCACGACCAGATCCGCCTGCTGCGCGATCAGTACCGCGCCGTCGCCTGACCGGCCGGACGCCCGTAACGCGGACCGCCTGCGGGCGGTTCCGCCCACTGCTTCTTCATCCCGTTCTGGAGCGCTCAGCGCGCAGCATCGACCGCGGCGTGGTCGTGCTCAGCGCGACAGCATCGTCGCCAGCGCGATGACGACGAACACCAGCAGCCCGGTCCCGGCCACGGTGATGACGCGGACGCGCAACCTGAGCGCCCCGATCTCGCTCACCAGTTGCGCGTTCTGTTCGGCCAGCGTGCGGATGAGCTGGGACGAGGCGAGCGCCTCCTTCTGCAATTCCGTCACCGCCTGTTCCAGCGCAGCGATGCGTACGTCGTCGCTGGCGCCGGGCGGCGCGACCACGGATGGCTCCTCGCCCTTCTTCCGCTTCTTCGCGACACGCTCCCACAGCGCGTTGGCGCCCTGCACGACAGACGGTGCGGCGGCGATGACGTCACCCCAGGGGACTGCCTTGACGGCGCCGAGCAGACTGATGGACATGGATGGACCTCGACGGATATCTGGAGCGTCAGCCTACGTTCACCACTTCGCCAGATCAATGCCGAAGGTGAACATCACGCCGGCGGTGCCCAGCAGCGCCACCTGCGCGCTGTAGCGGTCCACCTGGTAGCCGAGCGCCGGAATGACGGCGAAGGCCACACCATTGTGGTTGAACGGAATCTTGTCCTCGTAGCGGCCGGTATAGCCGAGCAGCGCACCGGCAGTCACCTTCACGTAAAGATTGGAGCTTATCGAGTCCAGATCCCAGCGCTTGCCCGCGTAGTAGTACTCGGTCGGCTGATCGAAGGAGTTACGCAGGAAGGATGCGCCGGCCAGCCACTGCGACGGCGCCATGTATTCGAGACCGATCAGGCCGGGCGTGTTCTTGTGGTCCGGATCGTGGTCCCAGTGGTGGACGTAGGGACCCAGCTGCAGACTCAGCACATGGTTGCCTTCATCGGCAAGCGCCGGTGCGGCGACGATCAGACAAGCGCTGGCGAGCAGCGCATGCAGGGTATTGTTTTTCGATTGCACGATGCCTTGCCCTGGATGGAATATGGATGGGGCAGGCATGGTGCGGGTCATGTTCCCGCAAACGATGACCGCAGTGTTGCCGGATGTTTCACCGCGTCGCGCGCCAGCGGACCAGCCAGTGATCGGCGGACAGCATGCCAGGCCCGAAAGCAAGCACAGCCAGCAGGCCGGCGCCCCACCACAGATGGGACTGCACGGCAGCCGGGCACTCGAAGGCCCACAGCGCAGGATACGCCATCAGCGCCATCGCATTGACGACGGTCAGTCCGAGCGCGGCGAAGCGACCGGCCAGGCCGATGGCGAGCAGCGGCGGCAGCAGCAGTTCGCCGGCAGTGCCGAGCAGCGCGGCCAGCGCCGGCGGCAGCAGCGGCACCGAATATTCCTCGGTGAACAGGAAGAGCGTGGTGTCCCAGTCCTCGATCTTGGTCAGGCCGGCCTTGAAGAAGACCGAGGCGATATAGAGGCGCAAGGCAAGCAGCAGCAGCGGACGGCCGTAATCGGCCAGGCGGGCGAACGGCAGGGCAAAGTCGTAAAGACGAAGGACGGCATTCATGCGGGCGCTCCCGGGGTGACAGGCAGGTGCAGCCAGCCGCCGGCAAGTGCCTGCGCAATGGCCGCTGCAAGATCGAAATGCGGGTCGGTCGCGCTGGCTGCAGCCCACGCTTCGCCCACCGGCGCGCCATCGACCAGCGCCTGCCAGAAGGCATGCGTTGCCGGTTGCAGCGCGCCGACGCGCACGCGGTAGCCTTCGCGCCAGACGACGGCGTGTTGCGGAAGATCGAGGTCGATGGTGAGCTCGCGCGCGTGCGGACCACCGGCCTCCGGCGGGTGTTGCAGCCAGATGTCGGCCACCGGCCAGCGGCTGGCGTGCAGTGCGAAGCCGGGCGTCATGCGCACGCGCAGTGCCGCCAGTGCGTCGGGCGCCAGGCCGGCGAACAGCTCGCCGCCTGCCGGCCGCGCGTCGGCTGCCGTCGTTGCCACATGCACCGACCATTCGAGACGGGCGACGTCCGGCAGATAGGGCAGCGCGCGCACCGGTTCGAAGCCATCGAGGAAGGCGGCGAAGCGGTCGCCGTAACGGTTCAGGTCGCCGTCGCGCGACGGACAGGCCGCGCGATAGCGGCGCGCCAGCGCATCGAAGTAGTCGTCGCCGGTGATCTGCCGGCAGACCGGGTAGGCCAGCCGCAGTGCCGCCGTGGCGTTGGCGATCGAGGTGGCGCGGTAGATCGACAGCAGCGCCCGGTTGCGAACGTCGTTGCCCGCCAGCAGCGGCAGCGCATCGTCCTCGCCGTCGGCCGACGACAGCGCGGCGCCGAAGCGGCGCTGGACTTCAAGCAGCGCGGGCACGAGGATGCTCCGCATGATGGCCACCGATGCGGTCGGCCTGCGCCGCCTCGGCCAGCAGCAGGTCGAGATCGGGCAGGTCGGTGTCCCACTCGATCAGCGCCGGCGCGCCGACACCGCGCAGCCGCACATCGCGCAGCAGCGCCCATACGTCGTCGCAGACGCGGCTGCCGTGGGTGTCGATCAGGCCGTATTCGGTCACCGCGTGACCGGCCAGGTGAATTTCGCCGACCGCGTGCATGGGCAGGCGGTCGAGCGCGTCCAGCGGGTCGCCGCCGAAGTTGCGCGCATTCACGTACAGATTGTTCAGATCGAGCAGCAGACCGCAGCCGGTCAGGCAGACCAGTTCGGCCAGGAAGTCGGCTTCGCTCATTTCGCTGTCGCGGAACTGCACGTAGGCCGACAGGTTTTCGAGCAGCACCGGCCGCTTCAGCCTGTCCTGCAGCGCGGACACGCGGCCGGCGACCAGCGCCAGCGCCTCACTGGTGTAGGGGAAGGGCAGCAGGTCGTTGTAATGACGATCGCCGATGCGACCCCAGCAAAGATGTTCCGACACCAGCGCCGGCTCGAAGCGATCGACCAGCGCGGCCAGCCGGTCGACGTGCGCGTCGCCGCCGCCGTCGGCCGACGCCAGTGCCAGACCGACGCCGTGCAGACTCAGCGGGTAGCATTCGCGCGCGCGCTGCAGCACCTGCAGCGCCGCGCCGCCGTCGTGAAAGAAGTTCTCGCTGTGCACTTCGACGAAGCCCAGCGGCGGGCGCTCTTCGAGCACCCGTGCATAGTGCGGCTGGCGCAGGCCGATGCCGGTCGGGGAGGACATGATCATGATCGACTGCCGGCGCGGCGGGCGCGCCGGCTGCGCTCCGATTACTTGCCCGGCGCCATCGTCTTGCCACCCATCTTCTCGCAGGTGCCGGCGGCGACGAACTTCCATTCATTCGGGTCGTTGTCCATCTTGGCCTGACCGGCGCAGCTGTGGCTGCCATTGGCCGAAGCGCAGTCGTTGGCGCCCTTCTTGGCGACGCCGTAGCACTTCTCCTTGCCCTTGTCATCGGCGGCAAGAACCGGGTTTGCGACCACACCGAGCGCGAGGACGGAAGCGAGTGCGGCATGCAGTGCAACGGATTTGCTCATCTATGTACTCCTCTGAAGTGACAGGCTGGAAGCCGCCTGTGGGGCTTGCACGGCAGTAGACCTGCAAGCGCAGCGAACCTTACAGCGGTCCGCGAAAAATGCCGGCAGCACCTCACCACAGCCAGGCGGCACCGCGCACGCCCGACGAATCGCCGTGCAGCGGCGGGCACAGCCGGGTGACGATGCGATCGGAAAACACATGGGGCACCCACAGCCGCGGCACCCGCTCGTAAAGCCGGCCGATCGAGGACAGACCGCCGCCGAGCACGATCACGTCCGGATCGAGCAGATTGATGACGCCGGCCAGCGCACGCGCCAGCCGCGCCTCGTAGCGCTGCAGCGTCGCCTCGCAGGCGGCATCTCCGGCCGCGGCGCGGGCCACGATGTGTTCCGGCGCCGCCGTCTCGCCGCTCGTCCGCAGATGGTCGGCCGCCAGCGCCGGACCGGACAGCCAGGTTTCGACGCAGCCGTGGCGGCCGCAGTAGCAGGCCGGCGCATGACCACCGGTGTCGTCGCCCGGCGGCAGCGGGTTGTGCCCCCACTCGCCGGCCACGCCATTGGCACCCTGCAGCACGCGGCTGTGGACCACGACGCCACCACCGACCCCGGTACCGAGGATGACGCCAAACACGACGTCGGCACCCCGGCCGGCGCCGTCGACCGCCTCCGACAGCGCAAAGCAGTTGGCGTCGTTCGCCAGCCGCACCGCGCGACCGAGCGCCGCCTCGACGTCCTGCTTGAGGGGCTGCCCGTTGAGACAGGTCGAATTGGCGTTGCGCATGCGGCCGTCGATCGGCGACTGCGAACCCGGTGTGCCGATGCCGACGCTGGCGCGCACACCCAGTTCGTGCTCGGCCCGCGTCACCATCCCGGCGATCAGCGCGACCGTCGCCGCGTAGTCGCCGGCCGGTGTCGGCGCGCGTCGGCGCAGGCGCACCGCGCCATCGTCGCCGAGCGCGATCAGCTCGGTCTTGGTACCGCCGAGATCGACGCCTATGCGCATGGCGCCGCCACCACGTTCCGCGCGACAATGTCCTTCGTCACCCACCGAGGTCCATCGATCATGATCGTCACCTTCAAGTCATCCGCCACTGCCGACACCCTCATGTTCGGCGACAACGCAAAGCAGCTGCTGTCGCTGATGGGCAAGTCCTTCGACGCGAAGGGCATTATCACGCTGGAGCAGCTGCCCGCCGCGATCGACGCACTGAAGCAGGCGATCGTCGCCAGCCGGGAAGCGGAACGCGCACAGCCGCAGGACGACGACAACCCCGAGGACCGACCGCCGGCCATGCTGATGCCGGTGTCGCTGGCCCAGCGTGCCGCACCGCTGATCGAACAGCTCGAACGTTCGCTGAAGGCGAAACAGCCGGTGATCTGGGAAAGCTGAGGGTGCTCAAGGCGCGGCGGCGCCGGTCGTTGATGTGTGCGACACCGACTGTTTACCCGACGACACCGTCCGCACACCATGCCGACCACCACAGCACCTCCGGTACTCGACGACGCACGACTGGCCGAATTGCAGGACATGCTCGGACCGGTGATCGATGAAGTGCTGCGTGCCTGGTTGCAGGACACGCCGCGCACGCTGCAGACCGTGCACCGGGCACTGCGCGACGGCGAGCTCGGTTCCGCCATCTGCGCGGCACATGCACTGAAGGGCAGTTGCAGCAATGTGGGCGCGGCCAGCCTGTCGGCGAGCGCCCAGGCGCTGGAATGCGCGCTGCGGGAGGGTGGCGCTGATTGCAGCGCAGCAACGATCGCACTGGCGCAGCTCGATGGCGAGTACGACAATGCGGCCCGTCTCATCACCGCCCGTTTCCGCCTATGACCGAAATGCTGTCGGCCGCATCGCTCGACGAGGATGTCGCCCCCGTTCCGCCCACCATGCCGATGGACTCCGAGTGCTGCGAATCCGGTTGCGAGCGCTGCGTATGGACCGTCTATCAGGAAGAGAAGCTGGAGTACGAACGCCGCTACGCTGCCTGGCTGCAGCGGCATCCGGAAGAACGCCCGCGCCTGTGACCGGCGCGGGCGCAGGGTGGATCAGCCCTGCGGCGACCCGATGGTGGTCTTGTTGATGAATACCGCCCGGTCGATCGGCACCACCCAGACCAGACCGTCACCGGTCTGGCCGGTGCAGGCAACGCTGATGATGCGGCGCACGATGTCGTCGACCTTTTCGTCGGGCGCGACGATTTCGATGCGCACCTTGGCGGAGTAATCGGTCAGCTCCTCCTTGATGTTGTGCGGTGTGTGCTCGCTCGGCGCACCGAAGCCCTCCACCTTGCTCACCGTCATGCCCGGGAAGCCCGGCATTTCACGCAATACGGTGCGCAGTTTCGGCAGCTTGTTCGGCCTGATGATGGCGCGAATTTCCTTCATGTCGTCTCTCCGTCTTCGATGTTCGCTCAAGCTTCAAACGGCTTGTCGTCGAACCAGGTGTACAGCGCCGGTACCACCACCAGCGTGAGCAGCGTGCAGGTGATCAGACCGCCGATCACCACGATGGCCAGCGGACGCTGGACTTCGGAGCCGGGACCGGTGGCGAACAGGAAGGGCACCAGACCGAGCAGTGCAACGGTCGCCGTCATCATGACCGGCCGGAAGCGCATCTTGGCGCCCTGCACCACTGCCTGCATCAGTTCCATGCCCTCGTTGCGCAGGCCGCGGATGTAGGACACCAGCACCACGCCGTTCAGCGTCGCGATACCCCACAGCGCGATGAAACCCACCGACGCCGGCACCGACAGGTACTCGCCGCTGACGAACAGCCCGATCACGCCCCCGATCGACGCGAAGGGCAGCACGGTAATGATGAGCGTGGCGAAACGCAGCGACCCGAACAGCAGGAAGAGCAGGAAGAAGATGGCCGCCACGGTGATCGGCACGATGACCGACAGGTGGCCGAGCGCGCGCTCCATGTTCTGGAACTGGCCGCCCCACTCGAAGTAGTAGGCCTCCGGCAACTGCACCTGGTCCTTCACCTTCTGCTGCAGTTCGGCGACGAAACCACCGAGGTCGCGGTTCGCCACGTTGATGCCGATGACGATGCGACGCTTGCCGGTCTCGCGCGAGATCTGCGCCGGGCCGTCGCGCACGTCGATGGTGGCCAGGCTGGACAGCGGGATGGCTGCGCCCTCCGGCGTCGGTACCAGCATGTTGCGGATCGCCTCGATGTTGTCGCGGAAGCGCTCCGGCAGACGCACCACCGCAGCGAAGCGCCGCTCCCCCTCGAACACGTCGGTCACGTGACGGCCGCCGATGGCCGCTTCGATCAGGTCGTTCACGTCGCCCACGTTGAGGCCGTAGCGGGCGATGGTCGGCCGATCAATCTCGATGGTGAGGTACTGCTGGCCGGTCACGCGTTCGATCTTGATTTCGCTCGCGCCCTGCACGCCACGCGCAACGCGCGCGATCTCGTCGGCCTTGGCCTTCAGCAGGTCGAGGTCGTCGCCGAATATCTTCACCGCGACGTCGGCGCGCACACCGGTCACCATCTCGTCGACGCGGTCGGAAATCGGCTGCGCCATGATGATGTTCACGCCGGGCAGCGCCTTCAGCTTCTCGCGGATCTGCTCCTGGATGGTTTCCTGCGTCCAGCCTTCCGGCCATTCGTCACGCGGCTTCAGCGACACGATGGGCGTGGACTCGTTCTGCGACTGCGGATCGGCCGGCGACTCGCCGCGACCGACACCGGACACGGCGGACTTCACGCCCGGCACCTCCATCACCAGGCGCATCGCCTCGCGTTCCATGCGCAGCGATTCCTGCAGCGAAATGTTCGGCACGCGATCCATCGCCGGCACCACCGAACCTTCCTTCATCTCCGGAATGAAGGCGGTGCCGAGGAAGGGCAGCAGCAGGATGGCGCCGATGAAGGCCGCCACCGCCAGCGATACCGTCTTCTTGCTGTTGGCGACCGCCCACTCGAGCATCGGCACATACGGCTTCTTCATCATGCGGATCAGCCAGGTGTCGTGGTCGGCACCGCCCTTGAGCAGATAGCTGGACAGCACCGGCGTCAGCGTCAGCGACAGCACCAACGACACGAACAGTGCGATGGCGATGGTGTAGGCCAGCGGCGCGAACATCTTGCCTTCCATGCCTTGCAGCGTCATCAGCGGCAGGAACACCAGAATGATGATGCCGATACCGAAGATGACCGGTGTCGCCACCTCCATCACCGCCGACAGGATGACGCGGATGCGGCTTTCGCCTTCCTCCTTCGCATGGCCGAGGCGCTCGAAGGCGTTCTCGACCACCACCACCGAACCGTCCACCATCAGACCGATGGCGATGGCCAGACCGCCCAGCGACATCAGGTTGGCCGACAGCCCCAGCTGGTTCATCGCCATGAAGGTGACCAGCGGCGTCACCACCAGCGTGGCGATCACGATGACCGACGAACGCAGATCGCCGAGGAAGAGGTAGAGCACGATGACGACGAAGATGACGCCCTCGATCAGCACCTTGATCACGGTGGCCAGCGCCGCATCGACCAGTTCCGAGCGGTCGTAGTAGGGCTCGATCTTCAGGCCGCCAGGCAGCATGTTGTTGTCGTTGATGTCGGCCACTTTCTTCTTGATGTCCGACACCACGGCCTTGGCGTTGCCGCCGGCCATCATCATGACGACGCCGCCGACCGCCTCGGTGCTGCCGTTCTTGACCACCGCACCGACGCGTACCGCGTGACCGAAGACCACCTCGGCGACGTCGCGGATGAACACCGGCGTACCGTTGATCTCCTTGACGACGATGAGGCGGATGTCGTCCAGATCCTTCACCAGACCGACGCCGCGGATCAGGTACTGCTCGGCGTTCTGCGGCAGCACGCCGCCACCGGCATTGGCGTTGTTGCGCGCCAGCGCCTCGTACACATCCTTGACGGTGAGCTGGTAGTGACGCAGACGGTCCGGATTGACCAGCACCTTGTACTGCTTCTGGTAGCCGCCCTGCGAGTTGATTTCGGCCACGCCGCGGGTCGAGCGCAGCAGCGGACGCACCACCCAGTCCTGGATGGTGCGGCGCTCGGTCAGTTCCGCCTGCGTCAGTTCGCGGTCGCCGTCGTCCGGGCGCACCAGCGTGTACTGATAGACCTCGCCCAGACCGGTGGACACCGGGCCGAGCACCGGCACCACGCCGGCCGGCATGCGGTCACGCACTTCGAGCAGCCGTTCCATCACCAGCTGGCGCGCGAAATAGACGTCGGTCTTGTCAGTAAACACCAGCGTGATCAGCGACAGGCCCGGCTTGTTCAGCGAGCGCATTTCGGTCAGACCGGGCAGACCGGTCATGCCGATCTCGATCGGCACGGTGATGAAGCGCTCGACCTCCTCCGGCGAACGGCCGGTGGCGTCGGTGGCGATCTGCACCTGAACGTTGGTCACGTCGGGGAAGGCATCCACCGACAGCTTGCGCGCCGCGTCGAGGCCGAAGGCCAGCAGACACAGCGCGACGACGACGATGACGAGGCGCTGTTTGAGCGCCCCGCGCACGAGGGATTCAATCATGGCGTCTCCAGTTCATCCGTTCAGCGTTGGCGCGAAGTCGTGCGGTTCTCATTCGAGTTCCTTGCGCTTGCGCTCGTTGTTCAGATGAAAGGCGCCCTCGGTCACCACCTTCGTGCCTTCGGCCACACCGCCCAGCACCGGCCGCATGGTGCCGATGGCGGGGCCGAGCGCGACTTCGGTCAGCTTGAACTGCTGCGGGCCGACCTCGACGAACAGGTAGTCCTTGTTGTTCTCGCGCACGATGGCGGTGTCGGGCACGACCAGACGCGCGGTCGGCCGCCCCTGGATCAGCACCGTCGCCAGCATCGCCGGCTTGAGCGAGCGGTCGCTGTTGTCCAGTTCGCTGCGCACCATGATGGTCCGCGTCATCGGATTGACGGTGTCGGCAATGAAGATGAGCTTGGCCGTCAGCTGCTGGCCGAGCGCCGGGATTTCGACCTGGATGGTCTGGCCCGGCCGCACCGCGGCAGCCTGCTGTTCCGGCACTTCGGCCTCGACCCAGACGCGCGACAGGTCGGCCACCGTAAACATGACCTCGCTCGGCTGCACCACCTGCCCCTGGGCGACCAGGCGCTCGACCACGGTGCCGGCCATCGTCGCCACCACCGGCGACACCGAATTGATGGCCCCGGTCGACGTGAGCTTCTCCAGCGACTTCGACGACACGCCGAGTACGCGCAGCTGGTCGGCGGCGGCGCGCATTTCGGCGCGCGAAATCGACAGTTCGCTCTCGCGGCGCTGCAGTTCGGCGCTGCCGATCACGTCGGCTGCGAACAGCTGCTGCGCGCGCTCGACATTGCGTTCGTTCAACTGCGCCTGCGCGCGCGCCTTCATGTAGGCGAGCTGGGCGGCACCCAGCTCGGTGCTGTTGAGCACCGCCAGCGTGTCGCCCACCTTCACCTGCTGGCCCAGCATGGCGGTCAGTTCGGTCACACGGCCGGTCACCGTGGCACCGATGCGGGTCACCCGTTGTTCGTCGAAATCGACCTGACCGGCCACGCGCAGCGTGTCCGACAGCTCCATGCGGCTGACCGTGCCGAGCTTGATGATGTTGCCGAGGTTGTCACCGGCCTGGACCAGATTGGGGTCGACCGGCGCCGCAGCGGCCGTCGGTGCCGCGGTATCGGATTCTTCCGAGCAGGCGCCGAGCAGAAGGGAAGCGCCGAGCAGTCCGGCGCACAGCAGGGGGCGTTGGATAAGTTTCATAGCGGATCGGAATGTGGATGAATTCGTTGTGCGTGAGCCGGCTCAGCGCAGGGCGCCAAGGCGTTCGATTTCGGCGACGGCATTGATCAGTTCGTAGCGGGCGCTGATCAGCTCGTTGCGGACGGCGCGGAAGGTGCGCTGCGCATCCAGCACTTCGAGGATGCCGCGCTCACCGAACTTGTAAGCCGCCTCGGCCACCTTCAACGCGGCTTCGGCCTGGCGCACGATGCCGCTCTCCAGTGCTGACACCTGAGTGCGCGACAGGTCGTACTGCCGGTAGGCGGCATCGAGCTGCTGCTGCAGTTCGAACATGCGCCCTTCGAGCGCCATGCGATTGCGTTCGCCGATCGCGCTGGCCTGCGCGATCTGGCCCTGGCGGCGGTCGAACAGCGGAATGCTCACGGCGACGCCGATGCGGTTGGCTTCGTATTCCGGATCCTGGTCGCGGCCGAGCTTGAACGACAGTTCCGGCATGCGGCGCAGCTTTTCCAGTTCGATCTGCTCCTTCGCGCGCTCGATCTCGGCGCGCAGACGGGCGATCTCCGGATTGCGCGTCAGCATGTCCTCGCGCAGCTTTTCCAGCGGCGGCAGCTCGACGTCGTTCACCAGATCGCCCTGCAGTTCGTAGTCGATCGGCAGCACGCCGCCGACCAGTCCGCGCAGTCGCGCCTTGGACTGCGCAATGCGCAGCTCGGCCGCGTCGGCGTTCTTCTGCGCGCTCAGCAGCTCGGTATCGGCGCGGATCAGTTCGTAGCGCGGTGCTTCCCCGGTATTGACCCGCACCTCGACACGGTTGCGGATGGCCTTGGCCAGTTCGAGGTCCTCGCGTGCGGCGCCCAGCTCGCGCTCGTGGCGGATGACTGCGTAGAAGCTCTGCTTCAGGCGGGTCAGCAGATCCACCTCGTATGCCTGGGCGCCGGACATGGCGGACGTGATGCCCGCTTCGGCCACGCGCAGGCGGGCGTCGCGCTGCGACGGGTAGTCGAAGCGCTGCGACAGCGTGATCGAACCGAGCGAACCCGGTGCCAGATTGGGTCCGCGCGAATTGCGGTCGCCGCCCATCACTTCGAGTTCCGGATTCGGATAGGCGCGGGCGGTCAAGGTGTCGGCGCGGCTGACATCGACGTCGGCGCGCGCGGCGCCGAGCGATGCGTTGGACTGCAGGGCCAGCGTCTGCAGCTGGCCCAGTGTGTAGCGCTCGGCGGCCCCTGCCGCGTGCGCACACAGGCCGAGGGCGGCCAGAAGGGCGATGGCTTTTGTTTTCATGAGTCTGATGCCCTGACGGGAACGATGAAACAGGCGAACACGCCTGCGCGCACGGCATGCCGCGCAGGTCGTGAAGAAACGGATATGGACGGCGCCCGCGATGGCGGGCAGCCGCGCCTCAGCCCAACCTGGGCGGGCGCAACGGAACCCGGTCGGGCTCGGGGTCCTGCAGGACGAGGGCGGAGGCGATCTGTTCGGGGCGTGCCTGGCTGCGCGCGCGCTGCGGCACTTCGGCGACGAATGGGTCCGGCGGATCGCCGGCCAGATCGAGACGGTGCATCAAGGCACCGTAGACGTCGGTCGGCGTGGCATCGGGGAATTCGAAGGACGCACAGCTCACGCACTGTTCCGGTGCATCGGCGAGCGCACGCTGCCCGGCCCACAGGGCAGACAGCGCAAACAGCAGGACACCGATCAACAGGAAGGCTCTGGCGGAACTCATGAGGCGTTCGGACGCACGGCACGGAATTTAAGTTCCCTTTCATGAAACCACTGTTTCAACTCGCGGTGCAACACGAAACATCACGAAGCAGCTTCCATGCCGGTGGCCGGCCCTGCTTTGGTAGACTGCGCACGCTGTTCTGACCACCGGTAACTTTCATGCTCAAGCTGTTGCGCTGCACCGCGCTTCTCGTGTCCGCCGCACTTCCGTTCGCCGCTTCCGCCGACCTGATCCCGCCACCCCAGCCCGACGCCAAGGCCTGGCTGCTGATCGACCACGAATCCGGGGCCGTGCTGGCGCAGTCGCGCCCGGACGACAAGGTCGAACCGGCCTCGCTGACCAAGCTGATGACCGCCTACCTGACCTTCAAATCGCTGAAGAACGGGCAGCTGAAGCCCAACCAGGCGGTGCCGGTCAGCGTCGCCGCATGGAAGACCGGCGGCTCCAAGATGTTCATCGCGCCGGACAAGCCGGTCACCGTCGATGAATTGATCCGCGGCATGATCATCCAGTCCGGCAATGACGCCTGCGTTGCACTGGCCGAGGCGATCGCCGGTTCGGAGGCCGCCTTCGCCCAGATGATGAATGCCGAGGCGAAGCGTCTGGGCATGTCGGGCACGCAGTTCCGCAACTCGACCGGCCTGACCGAGGACGGTCACTACACGACGGCACGCGACCTGGCCATCCTGGCGCGCGCGCTGATCCACGACTTCCCCGAGTACTACCCGCTGTACTCGACGCTGGACTACACCTACAACGGTATCAAGCAGGGCAACCGCAACCGCCTGCTGACGATGGACCGCAGCGTGGACGGCATGAAGACTGGCCACACCGATGCGGCCGGCTGGTGCCTGGTGTCGTCGGCGAAGCGCGAAGACCGCCGTGTCGTGTCGGTGCTGCTCGGCGCGCCGAACGAAAAGGGCCGCATCGAATCGTCGGCCACGCTGCTGAACTACGGCTTCAACGCCTGGGAGAACGCCCGTCTCGCCAGCGCCGAGGAAGTGCTGGCCACGCCTGCCGTCTACAAAGGCGCCGCCGCCAGCGTGCAGGTCGGCGCGGCCGAGGACGCCGTCGTCACGGTGCCGCGCGGCCAGGCCGGCAAGGTGACGCGCGAGATCGTCATCACCACGCCGGTGATCGCGCCGATCGCCGTCGGCCAGCAGCTCGGTACGCTGAAGGTGGCGATCGACGGCAAGCCGGCCGGCGAGTATCCGCTGGTGGCCAAGGTGGCGATCGACGAAGGCGGTTTCTTCCGCCGCATCTGGGACACGATCCGGCTCTGGCTGGGTCTCTGAACGCGTTTCCGAGGACAGACCGATGGCCGATCAGCCACAGCCGTCGCGCACCGACACCCTGCTCGAGTTTCCGTGCGACTTCCCGCTCAAGATCATGGGCGAGCGCCACGACGACTTCGCCCAGGTGGTGGTCGAGGTGGTGCTGCGCCACGCGCCCGACTTCGACCCGGCGACGCTGGGCATGCGCCCGTCGTCCGGTGGCCGCTACATCGGTCTGACCGCGACGATACGGGCGACCTCGAAGGATCAGCTCGACGCGCTGTACAGCGAACTGAGCGGCCATCCGATGGTGAAAGTCGTCCTGTGACCGCCCTCGTCCGCGCGCTCGGCCGGGTGGACTACACGCCGGTGTGGCGGGACATGCAGGCCTTCACCGCGGCGCGCGCTGCCGACACGGCGGACGAGTTCTGGCAGGTCGAGCACCCGCCGGTATTCACGCTGGGGCTGGCCGGCAAGCGCGAACACCTGCTGCGCGACGTCGGCGTGCCGGTGGTCGACAGCGACCGCGGCGGCCAGGTGACCTATCACGGCCCGGGCCAGGTCGTCATCTACACCCTGATCGACCTCAAGCGCGCCGGCCTCGGCGTGCGCGAGGTGGTGAACCGCATCGAACAGGCGGTGATCGACCTGCTGGCGACGCACGACGTCGGCGCGCAGCGACGCCCCGGCGCACCCGGCGTCTACGTCGGCACGGGCGACGACGAAGCCAAGATTGCCGCACTGGGCCTGCGCATCCGCAACGGCCGCACCTACCATGGCGTTTCGTTGAACGTGGACATGGACCTGACACCGTTTACCGCGATCAACCCCTGCGGTTACAGTGGGCTGCGCGTCACACAGACGCGCGATCTGGGCATCGCACTCCCACCGGAGGCGATCTGCCTGCAACTGACCGGCGCGTTACAGCGCGCCCTCTATGAATAGGTAAACAGCAGCCATGAGCGACACCGCCTACGACCCGACCGAAAAACAGAAGGGGTCATCGAAAACCGCCCGCATCCCGATCAAGGTGGTGCCGGCCGAAACCCTGCGCAAGCCGGACTGGATACGCGTGCGCGCGGCGCGCCCTGACAGCCGCTTCGGCGAGATCAAGCAGATCCTGCGCGACAGCGGTCTGCACACGGTGTGCGAGGAGGCGAGCTGTCCGAACATCGGCGAGTGCTTCGGCGGCGGCACCGCCACCTTCATGATCATGGGCGACAAGTGCACCCGCCGCTGCCCCTTCTGCGACGTCGGCCATGGCCGCCCCGACCCGCTGGATGCCGGCGAGCCGGAAAAGCTGGCGAAGACCATCGCCGCGCTGAAGCTGAACTACGTGGTGATCACCAGCGTGGACCGCGACGACCTGCGCGACGGCGGCGCCCAGCACTTCGTCGACTGCATACGCGCCGTGCGCGAGCACTCGCCGCGCACACAGATCGAGGTGCTGGTGCCGGACTTCCGCGGCCGCCTCGACATCGCGCTGTCCATCCTCGACGCCGCGCCGCCGGACGTGATGAACCACAACCTGGAAACCGTGCCGCGGCTGTACAGGATGGCGCGCCCGGGCTCCGACTATGCGCATTCGCTCGACCTGCTGCGCCAGTTCCGCGCCCGCCACCCCGAAATACCGACCAAGAGCGGCCTGATGCTGGGGCTGGGCGAAACCGACGACGAAATCCTCGACGTGATGCGCGACATGCGCGCGCACGACGTGCAGATGCTGACGCTGGGTCAGTACCTGCAGCCGTCGGGCGGTCATCTGCCGGTGCTGCGCTACGTGCATCCGGACACCTTCGCGATGTTCGAGCGCGAAGCGACGGCGATGGGCTTCAGCCACGCCGCCTGCGGCCCGCTGGTGCGCTCCAGCTACCACGCCGACCGCCAGGCGCACGCTGCCGGCGTCGCCTGATCCGAGCGCACCGGCACGCACCTCTCTCTGCCGGTGCGCCCGCGCCTCAGTCGTCGCGCAGTTCGGGGTGGGCCGACACGAAGGCGCGCAGGATGGTCAGCGCCTCGGGAAACTCGAAAGCCTCGATCAGGCGGGTCAGCGGATGCACCGCCGCCTCGCCGAACTGCACCACCAGTGCCGGCTTGAGTTCGCGCCAGATGGCGCCGGATTTCATGTCGTCGTGTTCAAGCAGCAGGCAGAGCTGGCTGACCAGACTGCGCACGCGCGCGGTCGGCAGGCCGACTGCATCCGCCTCGGCGCGGGGCAGCGCGCGTATCTCGTCGCACACCGCACCTATCTGCACCGCGCAGGCGGCGATGTCGTCGGCGATGGTCTGCACCGGGGTGCCGGCATGCAGAGCCTGTTCGAGTGCAAGCGCGCGGTCGCGCAATGCGTGCGCACCGATGGTCGCCGCCACGCCCTTCAGGGTGTGCGCAACGCGCTCGGCGAGCACCCGGTCGCCGTCCTTGATCGCCTGTCGCAGGCGATCGACGTCGCCGCTGTGGTTCGCCAGGAACATGTCCAGCACCTGGCGGTAGCCCGCGGCATCGCCACCGAGCGCGCGCACGCCGACGTCGCGATCGATGACGGCGGGCACCGTCGGCGTCAGCGGCGACGCGGCCGCATGCTCGCCCTCCGGAATCCACTGTGCCAGCGCGGCGAACATGCGCTCCGGATCGACCGGCTTGACCAGGTGACCGTTCATGCCGACCTCCTCACAGCGGCGCCGGTCATCCTCGAAGGCATTGGCCGTCATCGCGAGGATGGGCAGCGTCCGTCCGGCCTCGGTGGCGCGGATCCGGCGCGTCGCCTCGACGCCATCCATCACCGGCATCTGCATGTCCATCAGCACGATGTCGTAATGCGAGCGGGCCACCTTGTCGACCGCCTCCGCGCCATCGGCGGCGACATCGACCATCAGTCCGGCGCCTTCGAGCAGTTCGCGCGCCACCTCCTGGTTGATCGCGTTGTCCTCGACCAGCAGCACGTGCGCGCCAACACGCACGCGACGCTGACGGGTGATCGAATCCGGCCGCAGCGCCGCGTCGCCGCGCTGCAGGCGCACGGTGAACCAGAAAGTGCTGCCTTCGCCCGGCACACTGCTCACACCGACGTCGCCGCCCATCAGCCGTGCCAGCCGACGGCTGATCACCAGACCGAGTCCGGTGCCACCGTACTTGCGCGTCGTGGCCGCCTCGGCCTGTTCGAAGGCCTCGAACAGCTGCGCCTGCTTCTGTGGCGCGATACCGATGCCGGTGTCCTCGACCTCGAAACGCAGCATGACCGCGGTCGGCTGCTCGGCCAGCACCTGCACGCGCAAGGTGATGCTGCCGCGCTCGGTGAACTTCACCGCATTGCTCAGGTAGTTGATCAGTATCTGACCGACGCGCATCGGGTCGCCGAGCAGCGACAGGCCGGTCAGCCGCGGATCGACTTCCTCCTTCAGCAGCAGCCGCCTGGAGGCGATGCGGTCCGCCATCATGCTGCGCACTCGGTCCAGCGTCGCCAGCACGCTGAACGGCACTTCCTCCAGTTGCAGGCGGTCGGCCTCGATCTTCGACAGGTCGAGCACGTCGTTGATGAGGCCGAGCAGGTGCTTGGCCGAAGCGGTGATCTTTTCCAGCTTGTCCAGCTGTGACGGCGCCGTCAGTTCTCGTCGCAGCAGGTGGGTGAAGCCGATGATGGCGTTCATCGGCGTGCGGATTTCGTGGCTCATGTTGGCGAGGAAGGTGCTCTTCGAGCGGCTCGCCGCCTCGGCGTCGATGCGGGCGCGTTCCAGTTCGGCGGTGCGGCTGCGCACCAGTTCCTCCAGATGGTGGCGGTGCGCATCGAGCTCGGCCTCGGCCGCCCGCTTGGCCGTGATGTCGCGGGTGACACCCTGCAGGAGAGTGATCTGCCCGTCGGCGTTGGTGCGCAGCGTGGTCACCACCTCGGTCATCACGACACGCCCGTCGCGACAGGGCTGTTCGATTTCCATCGTCTGCGTGCGCATCGATTCGTCGCCCGCACTGAAGGCCGCCAGCCGCACGGCGAAGGCCTCGCTGACGCGGCGGTAGCTGTCCGGCGTCATGGTGTCCTGCATGCTCTGTCCGAGCACCTCGTCTACGCTGTAGCCACGCAGTCGTTCGATCGCCTGGCTGATGTAGACGAAGCGCTCGGCACGCAGGTCGTACAGCCAGATCACGTCGCTCGCGTTCTCCGACAGCAGGCGGTGCCGCTCCTCGCTCTCGCGCAGACGCCGCTCCGCCTCGCGGCGGTCGGTCACGTCGCGCAGCACGACGTGCAACAGCGCGCGCCCGTCGTGCTCGATTGCGGTGGCCAACACCTCGGTCGCCAGTGTTTCGCCGTCGGCGCGCTGCATCAGCCACTCGAACTGGTGCGAACCACCTTCGCCCAGCCGGCGCATGATCTGCTCGAAGGCCTGCGCCGAGCGGATGCCGTCAGACTGGAACTCGGGCGCGACATCAACCAGCGAGCGTCCGATCAGCTGCGTGGCGTCCTGCATGCAGAGCATTTCCAGGGCGGCGCGATTGGCGTCGATCAAGCGCTCCTCCTCCATCAGCACCACGGCCTCACGCGTATCCTCGAACAGCTTGCGGAAACGCGCCTCGCTCTCGCGCAGACGTTCTTCCGACTGTCTGCGCTCGGTAATGTCGATATGGGTGCCACGGATCAGCAGCGGGCGCCCGTCCGGCGTGCGCTGCGTCACCCGCCCGCGGTCGGCGATCCACACCCAGTGGCCGTCGCGATGGCGCATCCGGACGTCGCACTCGTAATAGTCGGTTTCGCCGGCCAGATGCCGTTCCAGTGCTTCGTTGGCCTGCCGCAGGTCATCCGGATGGACAAAGCGCGCCCAGGTGTCGACGGTGAAGGGCTGCAGATCGGACAGCGCATAGCCAAACATGCCCGCCCAGCGCTCGTTGAACACCGCGTCTCCAGACTGCAGATTCCATTCCCAGGTGCCGGCGTGGGTACCGTCGATGATGTCCTGCAGCCGCTGCCGCTCGCTGTCGAGCTGGGCCTGCACCTTGGAGCGCTCGGTCACGTCCCACCAGATGTCCGATACGTAGACCCGTCCCTGCACGTTCACCGGCTGCACGCTGACCCGCACGTCGGTGAACGATCCGTCCTTGCGTCGGCGCCGGGTGTCGAACTGCGTCCCGCCGCGTGCGACCACCTGCCGCATGGTCGCGCGCAGTGCGTCGCGGTCGAGCTCGGGATTGATGTCGGCCAGCGTCAGCGACGCGAACTCCTCTCGCGTATAGCCCAGGCCTTTGCACGCAGCGTCATTGAACTCGACGAAGGCCAGCGTTTCGGCGTCGATCAGCGTGATCGAATCGGAGGCCTGTGCCACGATGGCGCGGTAGATGTCCTCGCGCTGCGTCGCGCGTGCTTCGTCCTCGCGCCGGGCGATGACGCTGGCGATGCGGTCGGCCAGCGCCTCCAGCAGCATGCGTTCTTCGAGCAGGAAGGGCCCCTCGTCACGCACAGGCATTTCGCTTCGGTAAGCGACGCATAGCCGTCCGCGCACTTCGCCACGCAACAGCAGCCGCGCATGGATGGACTGAACCGCGCAATCGAAGCCGGACGTGGCGACCGTTTCGCCGTCGAATTCGATCGCTGCTTCCGCTTCCTCCGCATGCATCCAGCCGCTGGGCAACAGACCCGCCACTTCGCGCAGCACATCAGGCAGCGGCCGGCGCAGGTCCTCCGTTGCACGGAACACCGCGTAGAGGCAACGCTGTTCCTTCACCCGCTGTGCCAGCGCCTGCTCGATCTCGCGCATCAAGGTGACCTCGCGCGCCACGCCGAGCACGCCGACCAGCTGTCCTGCGCTGTCGGTGACCGCCGTCTTCGTCGTCTGGTAGAGGCCCTGCTGGCCACCGACGCGGAAGGTAAGCCACTCCTCGTTGATCAGCGGTCGGCCTGCGGCGATCGCCGCGCGGTCGTGCGTACGGAAGAAGTCGGCCAGTTCGCGCTCGACAAAGTCGTAATCAGTGTGTCCGATCAGCTGCGCTTCGGGCACGCCGAGCAGCTGCTCAAAACGCGGATTGCAGAAGCGAAAGGTGCCGTCGGCATCCTTCAGCCAGACAAGATCGGGAATCGCGTTCAGCAACATGCGCAGACGGCCGCGCTCCTGTTCCAGTTCAACGGCATGACGGTCGGCAAGCTCGCGCGCGCGACGCAGGCGTCCGGCGTGCCGCCACTGCGCCAGCAGCAGCGCGCACACCAGCGCCAGACTGAAGCCGAGCACCAGCAACAGCACGTGGTGATCGCGCCACAGTTCGAGCAGCGTGTTGGCGGGCACCTGCTGCGCCAGAGCCGGTGTGGCGAAACAGCAGAGACAGACGACAGCGGTCGCCGAACGCATCAGGCGAGCGGCAGCAAGGCTCGGTATGGACGTCATCATCGGCGCGACTCAGGCGGGTGCGTTCGGGGTCTGCTCGGCCAGGTCGGCGTAGCGCGCGGCAATGGCCGCGAACTCGTCGAGATGTGCGAGGTAGGCGTCAACGACGTCCGGATCGAAATGCCGGCCACGCCCCTCGGTGATGATGGCGGTCGCCCGATCGAGCGGAAAGGCCGGCTTGTAGGCGCGCTTGCTGATCAGCGCGTCGAACACGTCGGCCAGCGCCATCAGGCGCGCCGGCAGCGGAATGGCCTCGCCGGCCAGACCTTCCGGGTAGCCGCTGCCGTCCCACTTCTCGTGGTGGTAGTGCGCGATGTCCATCGCGATGTAGAGGAAATCCAGCGCTTCGCGCTCCTCCTGGTCGCGGATGGCACGCCAGATCGCGTCCGATCCCTGCCGGGCGTGGGTCTTCATGATTTCCCACTCGTCGGGCGTGTGCTTGCCCGGCTTGTGCAGGATGTGATCGGGAATCGCCACCTTGCCGATGTCGTGCAGCGGCGCCGCCTTCGTATAGGTTTCGACCCGCGCCGGCGTCAGCTCGCCAGCGTAGCGCGGCGTCGTCGCCAGCGCCCGTGCCAGCACATTCACATAGGCTTGCGTGCGCAGGATGTGATTGCCAGTCTCGTCGTCGCGCGCCTCGGCGATGCTGGCGAGCGCGCGCATGCTCACGTCCTGCACCACCTGGTTCTGCCGCATGCGGCGGGCGATCTCGGCTTCCAGCCGGGCGTTCTGGTCGCGCATGCGATCGCGCGCCTCTTTCAGTTCGAGTTGCCCGCGCACGCGGGCCAGCACGATGGCCGGACGCACCGGCTTGGTGATGTAGTCGACCGCGCCCAGCTCCAGTCCGTGTGCTTCGTCTTCGGTGCTGTCGAGCGCGGTGACAAAGATGACAGGCAGTTCGCGCGTGCGCGCATCTGCGCGCAGACGGCTGATCACCTCGTAACCGTCCATCTCCGGCATCATCACGTCGAGCAGCACCAGATCCGGCCGCGGATCGCTGGTCGCGGCCGCCAGCGCACGTGCCCCTGAACTGGCGACGCGGACACGGTAGTGAGGCATCAGGATTTCGCCGAGTACGGTCAGATTTTCCGGCGTGTCATCGACCAGAAGCAGGGTCTTCTGCGGGGTGGTCGCCGCGCCCTGGTGTGGGTTCACTGGGTGTCTCCCGTGTTGTATCCGGAGCGCAGGCACCGGTCGGACGCCCGCGCCAGTTCTGTCGATGATCTTACTCCGCCCCTATGCGGTCGACAGCAAAACAGTGTGCCGACGCGGCTTTGCGGCGCATGAGACGACGAGGAAAAGACGATGAAGGCAGTACTGACCGGCCACACGCACGGACTGGGCGAGGCGCTTGCCGCCACGCTGCGCGCACGCGGCATTCCGGTGCTCGGGCTCGCACGCAGCCGGTCGCCGCAGCCCGACGACGACGGCTTCACGCAGGTCGCACTCGACCTCGCCGACGCGGCGGCGCTGGCGCGATGGCTGGCGGGCGACGCGCTGTCACGCTTCGTTGCCGCCGCCGACCGCGTGCTGCTGATCAACAACGCCGGCACGCTGGGTCCGGTGGCGCCGGCCGGGCGTCAGGGTGCGGCGGCCATCGCGCAGGCGGTGACGCTCAATGTCGCCGCCCCGCTGGCACTGACCGACGCCCTGGTCGCCGCCGCTGCGCACGCGAACGAACGGCGCATCGTGCACATTTCGAGTGGCGCCGCGCACACGCCGTATGCCGGCTGGTCCATCTACTGCGCCACCAAGGCCGCGCTCGACCAGCACGCCCGCGCCGCGGCACTCGACGCCCCGGCCGGCACGCGCATCGTCAGCCTGGCGCCGGGCGTCATCGACACCGCGATGCAGGCGCAGATCCGCGCCACGCCGTTGGCGGACTTCCCGAACCGCGCACGCTTCGAGGCGCTGCAGCGCGACGGCGCACTGCTGTCGCCGGCCGACTGCGCGCGCCGCCTGGTCGACTACCTGCTGTCCGAGCGCTTCGGCGTCGAACCGGTGGCCGACCTGCGCACCGCTCTGCCTTGATCGCGCATCGCCGTCACGCGTCCATGCGCACCGCGCGCACGGCATCGATGGCGAGCGCGCGGCGGGCACCGATCAGCGCGGCGATGGTGGCCGCCGCCAGCATGGCCAGCACGATGCCGGCGAGCAGACCCCAGGGCACCACCCAGTCCATGCTCCAGTGGAAGGACTGCCGGTTCACCACTTCGATCAGCAGCGCGCTCATCGCAAAGCCTGCAAGCAGACCGAGCAGCAGGCCGGGCACGGTCGACAGCAGGCCCTCGGCGGCGAGCTGCGCAGCGATCTGCCGGCGCGTGAAACCGACGTGGCGCAGCAGGCCGAACTCGCGCACGCGCGCCGCGGCCGACGCGGCGAAGGCGGCGGCGATGCCGGCCAGACCGATCAGCGCCGACGCCGCCTCCAGCGCATAGGTGGCAGCGAAAGTGCGGTCGAACACACCCAGCGACAGCCGGCGGATGTCCTCGCTCGACGTCAGCTCCAGCGTGTCGCCGGCGCCGCTGGCGTCGCGCAGCGCCGCGGCGACCGCGCTCGGGTCTGCGCCATCGGCCAGCCAGAGGCCGAAGTCGTCGGCCAGCCGGTCGCCGGTCAGCGCGCGGTAGCGTTCGAGGTCGATCACCAGCGCGCCGTGCTGCCGCGCGTAGTCACGCCACAGCCCGGCCACCTGCACGCGCAGCGCGCGCCCGGCCAGCGGCAGTTCGACCTCGCTGCCGGCACGCCAGCCGTACAGATCGGCCATCGCCTCCGACGCCCACACGCGTGGAAGGGCGCCCGGTGGCGCCATCGATCCGACGCGCGGCAGCACCTGTCCGGCGTCGTCCGGCAGCGCCCGCGCGATCAGCGCCACCGGCGGCAGGTCCGCGCGCAGCAGCAGCGACTGGTGACGCAGCACGTCGACGCGGGCGACGCCGGGCACCGCCGCCAGCCGGCGCTCGACGTCGTCCGGCCACGGCCGGTCGCGATCGCCGCGGATATAGAGCTCGGCCGGCAGCACGTCGCCCAGCCAGCGATCGACCGACGCGCGGAAGGACGAGACCATGACCGCCATCGCGACGATGAGCGCACTGGCCGCCAGCACACCGGCCGCGCTGCGCGACGCGAAACCCGGTTCGGCGCGCAGTCGCGCCGCGGCCAGCGTCAGCGGCAGACTGGCGTCGTCGGGCAGCGCCCGCGCCAGTGCCGCCGCGAGCGGTGGCACCGCCAGCACCGCGCTCGCCAGCACGCAGCCGATCGCCAGATAGCCGCCCAGAGGCAGCCCGCCCAGCGCCGGCTGTGCCGCGGCTACGGCGCCCAGCCCGAGCAGCGCCAGCAGGCCGACGGCCCGGCGGCGATTACCCAGCAGGCGCAAGGGCGGCGTGAACACCCCGCCGCGCAGTGCCTGCGCCGGCGTGATGGCCAGCGCATCGCACGCCGGCCAGGCGGCGCCGGCCGCCGCCGACGCCACGCCGAGCAGGCCGAAGCCGATGCTAGCCGACACATCGAAGCCCAGTTGCGGCGCCGCGCCGGCAATCAGGCCGGCGCCCAGGTCGCTGCCGATCAGATGGAGCCCCAGCGCCGCCAGCGCGTGACCCAGCGCAATACCGATGGCGGCACCGGCGGCACCGAGCAGCGCGCCTTCGCCGACCAGCAGCCGCATCAGCTGAGTGCGCGTCAGCCCGGCCGCGCGCAGGAAGGCGATTTCCGATACGCGGCGGGCAATCGCCGCCGCCTGCGTCGCCGCCACCAGGAAACTGCCGACCGCCAGCGCGATCAGCGCCAGCAGGCCGAGATTGACGCGATAGGCACGCGACAGCCGGTCGGCCCGCTCCAGCGCCTGCGCCGGCGTCTGCAGCGTCACGTCGGCCGGCAGTGCGGCGGCGATGCGCCCGATCGCATCGGCGCGCCCCACGCCCGCGTGCAGGCGCAGCGCGACGCGGTGAATGCGGCCGGCGCTGCCCAGCCGCCACTGCGCGTCGCCGATGTCGGTCACCGCCAGCACCGCGCCCTCGCCGGCCGCCGGCAGCCAGCCGGCAACGCGGAAGGCGTGACCGCGCAGCGTCAGCGTGTCGTCCGGCTGCAGGCCGAGTGCGCGACCGGCCGCGTGGCTCAGGTAGAGCGTGCCCGGCTGCATCAGGCGGCCGATGCCGTCGGCCGGCGGCAGCAATGTCGGCTGCACGGCGGCAGCGCGGAAGGCGTCGATGCCGATCACGCGCAGCTTCAGCGTGCGGCCGGCGTGCGCGACCTCGATCTCGCGCTCGACCAGCGGACTGGCCGCCGCCACGTCGGGCAACGCAGCCAGCCGGGGGTAGAGCATTTCGTCCATGCCGCGCGGCGCCACCGCCTCGACGTCGGCGCTGCCGGACACGCTGCGCAGGCCGGATTCGAATTCGTCGAGCGCCGCCCGGTGGATGGCCGACACCGCGACGCCGAGCGCCACGCCGAGTGCGATGGCGAGCAGCGCCAGCACGCTCGCGCCGCGCCGGGCCGAGCGCCACAGCAGCTCAAGCATCGTGCAGGCGGCCGTCGCGCGCCAGCCGCAGCACGCGGTCGGCACTGTCCGCCATCGCGGTCGAATGCGTCACCAGCAGGCCGCAGGCCTTGCTGGACTTCACCGCGTCGCGCAACAGCGCGGCGACGCGCTCGGCGTTGTCGGCGTCCAGGTTGCCTGTCGGTTCGTCGGCCAGCAGCAGGCGCGGGCGATGCACCAGCGCGCGGGCGATGGCCACCCGCTGCAGCTCGCCGCCGGACAGCCGGGTCGGGCTGTCGCCGGCACGCTCGCCCAGACCCACTGCATCGAGCTGCGCGCGGGCACGGGCGGCCCGTTCGCGCACCGGCACGCCAGCCAGCGCCAGCGGCAAGGCGACGTTGTCGGCCAGGCTGAGCCAGGGCAACACGTGAAAGGACTGGAACACGAAACCGACCTCGACCCGCCGCCACAGCGTGGCCGCGTCGTCGTCGAGCGTGGACACCGCGTGCGCACCGAACTGGACGCTGCCGGCGTCCGGTCGGTCGAGGCCGGCGACCAGATTGAGCAGCGTCGACTTGCCGGCGCCCGATTCGCCGATCACCGCGACGTATTCGCCCGGCGTGACGGTCAGGTCGACGGCGTCGAGCAGCAGGCGCGGCGGCGTACCCGGCAGGGTCTTGCGGAGTGAATGGAGGGTGAGCACGGCCGATGGACTGCGCGGCGCGCGCCGGGTTCAGCCGCGCGTGGCGAGGAAGTGACGGAACTCGCTGGCGTCCATCGGTCGCGCGTACAGATAGCCCTGCGCGATCTCGACGCCCTGCTCACGCAGATAGTCCGCCTGCTGCTCGGTCTCGACGCCCTCGGCCACCATGTGCAGACCGCGCGTGCGGGCGATCTCGGCAATGTGCGGCACCAGCGGCGCGTGCGGCGTTTCGGCGCCTATGGTGCCGACGAAGGCGCGGTCTATCTTCAGCGCGTCGACCGGCAGGTCGTGCAGATAGGACAGGCTGGAGTAACCGGTGCCGAAGTCGTCCAGCAGCACCTTGTGGCCAGCCTCGCGCAGCCGCGCCAGCACCTCGCCGGCCGAGCCAGCCTGGATCAGGTTGCGCTCGGTCAGCTCGAGTTCGATCTGGCTGCGGCGGATGCCGTTGCCGTCCAGCGCGTCGGCCAGCAGTTCGGTCAGATCGCCGCGCTCGAGGTCGTGCGAAGCCAGGTTCAGAGACACCGTCAGCTCCGGCCGGCGCTGCAGCAGATCGCCGATCTCGGAAATCGCGGTGCGCAGCACGCGGGCGGTGATTTCGTGCTCGAAACCCGAATGCTCGGCCAGATGCACCAGGTCGTCGGTACTCATGACCGGCTCGTTCTGATCGGGCCAGCGCACCAGCAGCTCGGCACCGACGCAGCGGCCATCGGACAGGCGGATCTGCGGGTGGTAGGCCACGCGCAGTTCGCCGCGGCGTATCGCCGACAGCAGCGCGCTGGCCGGCGAGAAGTACTGGCGCGCGAAGCGGCGCACCGCCCACATCAGCAGGGTGCTCACCAGCACGCCGAGCAGCGTCATCATGACCAGCGGCTCGGTCCATGCGGCCATCAGCTGTGCGCGCGATTGCGCGCCGACGGCGACGATGGGCAGCTGCGCCGACTGCGCGACGGCATACAGGCGATCGCCCTGGATGCGCTCGCGACCGGTCACCGCGGTATCGATCATGCTCGGCAGCAGCGGCTGGTCGAGGTGGGCCAGCGGCAGCCAGTCGGTGGTGCTGAGCACCGCCAGTTGGGTATCGCCGACCGCGCGCGCCTGGAAGTGACTGGCGTGAATCAGCGCGATGTGGCTGCCGCGGCCTATGGCCACCGACGGCCGCGCGTCGTCGAGCGTGTGGGTGACGCGGAACCAGATCTGCCGCCCCTTGCCATCCGACCAGTCGGCCGCCGGCAGCACGCGATGGGCTTCGCTGCCCATGCTGCTGCAGGCGATCTGGCCGTTCTCGACATAGGCGATCTCGCGCACGAAGGGCGTGCAGTAGGCGATCTGCCGCAGCCGCTCGATATGGGCCGGCGAGCAGGCCGGCTGCGGGAAACTCTGCAGACCGCCCAGTTCGGACTGCGCGTCGTCGAACACCTGCTCGGCGCGGGCCAGCGCCTGCTGCGCCAGCGCATCGAGGTGCTGGGTCTCCACCCGCAGCGTGTAGGCCCAGGAGAAATAGAGCGCAGCCGCCACCGGCAGCAGCCCGGCAAGCAGGGCGGCCACGGTCAACAGCGTGGTCAATGCGCGACGTCGCATCGGAGGCGTTCTTCGATTATGGCGGCCGCTCGGGCGACCTTGTTCTTGATGTGCACAGAGGCGGAAGTTTAAGCGCTTGCGACCCCGTCACAGCGCGCCCACGTCGCAATCTTCGTGCTTTTTTGTGAATGCCCGGCGTCAGCGCAGGGTGAGCAGCAGTTCGACGCGTGCCTGCACCGGCGTCAACGCGCCGGCCGACGGCAGCGCCTGCGCGCTCGTTTCGACGATGCTGCCGCGGCCGATGCGGGTCGCGCGCAGCACCGCAACACCGGCCGCCTGCGCGCGCAGCAGCGCACTTTCGAGCGCAGCGGACAGTGTGCCGTTGCCAGTGCAGGCGGCGACGATGCCACGTGCGCCGAGCGCGACCAGCGCGTCCACCAGTGCGCCGTCGACACCGGCCGCGCTGACGACAATGTCGACGCGCGGCCAGTCCTCGCGCTGCGTGCAGGCCAGGGCGAGCGCCTCGCCCGCGGGCCAGTCGCGCAGTTGCCGCAGATGCCCCTCTTCGATGTAGCCGAGCGCACCGGCGTCACCGGAATCGAAGGCGTCGATACGGAAGGGGTGTACCTTGCGCACGTCGCAACCGGCGTGCACCGCACCGGCGATGCAGGCGAGCACGCCACGCGCACCGGGCAGCGCGGCGACCCGCACCGCGTCGAGCAGGTTCTGCGGGCCGTCCGGCGCCAGCGCGTTCGCCGGCCGCATCGCGGCGGTCAGCACCACCGGTTTGGCCGGCGCCAGCACGCGATGCAGGAAGTAGGCGGTCTCCTCCAGCGTGTCGGTGCCGTGCGTGATGACGATGCCGGCGACCTCGTCGCGGGCGAGGTGATGCGCGGTGCGCTGCGCCAGCGCGCGCCAGATGGCGAAGGACATGTCCTTGCTGTCGACCTGCGCCACCTGTTCCGCTTCCAGCGCGAAGCCGGCCAGCGCCGGAATCGCCGCCAGCAGATCGCCGACGGCGATCTGCGCAGCGGTATAGCCGACATTGTCGCCGGCCTGCCGGGCCTGACCGGCGATGGTGCCGCCGGTGCCGAGGATGACGATGCGTTTCATCGTGTCGGTTCGCGAGTGAAGTTGCCGCATTCTCGCGGAGCGCTCGCGGCACGCGCAAGCGCGCGCGTGGTCGAAGCCGGCAACGCGGCTTCACAGGTCGCCGCCGCTTCGGACACAATGCAGGCCGCCGGGCACCCGCGGCGGCTTGCCCGCCGTCGGCGCTGCGCCGCCTCTCACTGGATCTCATTCATGCGCGTACTGTTCTTCTTCGCCGCCCTCGGCTTCGCCATCGTCGGCATGTCCGGGGTGACGCTGAGCCTGCTCAACCTGATCGACGAAAGCCAGACTGGCGGCTGGCCGCTGTGGCAGTCGCTGATCATGACCGCGGTCGGCGTCGCCGGCTTCCTGTTCTGCCTGATCAAGGTGATACGCGGCGTGCGCGAGGAAACACCGCCCGCGCCGCCGAAGCAGGTCGACTGACCCAGCGCCCGCGCGGCGGAGGACGAGGGCATGCCCCTGGACGTGATGGCGGTCGTGCTGTTCGCCGCGCTGCTGCATGCCGGCTGGAATGCGCTGGTGCGCAGTTCGCAGGACACCTTCGCCGACACCGTGTTCATGGTCGGCGGCGCCGCGCTGTGGGCGGCCTGCCTGCTGCCGCTGCTGCCCATGCCGGCGCCGGCCAGCTGGCCCTGGCTGGGCGCGTCGATGCTGATCCACGTCGTCTACTTCTCGCTGGTGGCGCTCGCCTACCGCGGCGGCGAACTGGGCCTGGCCTATCCGCTGATGCGTGGTTCGGCACCGCTGCTGACCGCACTGGCGGCGACGCAGCTGCTTGGTGAACGGCTGTCGCCGGGTGCGTGGACCGGCATCGTGCTGATCGGCGGCGGCATCCTGCTGCTGGCGAGCGACGCCCGGCGCCGCGGCCACCTGCACCTGGGCTCGGCCGCACTGGCGCTGGCCAATGGCGCGGTGATCGCCTGCTACACGCTGATCGACGGACGCGGCGTGCGGCTGTCCGGCACGGCGTTCGGCTACACCGCGTGGATGCTGCTGCTGACCGGGCTGGCGCTGGCCCTGCTCTTCTGCCTGCGGCGTGGCCGACCCGACCTGGCACGGCTGCGCGGCAGCGGCCAACGCGCACTGATCGGCGGCGCCGGCACGCTGGCGTCCTACACGCTGGTGCTGTGGGCGATGACGCGCGCGCCGATCGCGCTGGTGGCAGCGCTGCGCGAAACATCGGTGGTGTTCGCGCTGCTGATCGCCGCCGGCGTGCTGAAGGAAACGGTCAGCCGGCTGCGCCTCGCCGCCATCGTCGTGGTCGGTGCCGGCGCGATCGCACTGCGGCTGCTGCAGTAGAAAGGCGCGCCCTAGCCGCGCGCGGCGCGCAGCTTCGCCGGCGTGGTGCCGAGCCGTGCGCGCAGCACGCGCGTCATGTGCGCCTGATCGGAAAAACCGCAGCTGGCAGCCACCTCCTTGACCGCCAGGTCACCGGCGGCGAGCAGCTGGCGCGCACGTTCGACACGACGGTCGATCACGAAGGCGTGCGGCGCCCGGCCCTGCGTCTCGCGGAAGCGGCGGTGGAAGGTGCATACGCCGAGACCCGCCGCCTCGGCCATGTCTTCCAGCGTCAGCGCTTCGTGCAGGCGGCTGTCGATCAGGTCGAGCACGCGGCGCATCTGCGCCGGCGACAGGCGGCCGCCCGGCAGGTCGTGACGGAAGGTGACCTGGGCATACCTGCGCAGCAGGTGCACCGCCAGCTGGGTGCCCAGCGTCTCCGCATACAGCGGACCGCCCATTTCGGGCTGCACCGCCTCCTGGGTGATGGCGTCGGTGATGGCGAGCAGCGTCGGGTCGCGCGCGCACAGCACGTCGTGCAGCCGCACCTCGGCGACCGGCCTGTCCATCACCTCGCCGGCCACGCGCGACATCAGGCTGTTGGACAGATAGACGTGCGACACGTCGATCTGCTGTGTCCAGTGCCAGTGCGAGGCCTCCGACATGGTGAGCAGCGAGGCGTCGCCCGGACGGCAGTCGGCGCGCGACCAGCGCTGATCGAAGCAGCGGTCCATCGGCGTCTGGCCAGCGGCGTAGCGCACAACCATGAAGTGGTCCAGCGGCGGGATCGGCACATCCAGCCCGGCATAGCGATAGGAGCGATGACCCACGCCCTTCCAGCCGAGGTTGTCGCTCGACGAAAGCACCTCGCCGGGCACCCACTGGGGCAGTTCTTTCGGCGTGATGATGTTCGGCATGTCGTTCTCCCCCGACGAGAAGGCCGGACGCGATCCACTGCGCCGCCGGTCACGCCTGCCGGCACGCGCCGGCAGGCAGAGGCAGCTTAGCAGAGCATCCGGCGCGCCGAGGTTGCAGCGCAGCGAAGCCGCCGCGCGCTCAGCCGGCAGGCGTGGCGAGCAGCTCCGCGAGGTGGGCGTCCACCTGCGCCACCATCGCCGGGTCGGTGCCCAGCAACGCGAAATGGCCGTCGATGCTGTCCAGCACGCGCAGTTCGCTGCCCGCCACCAGGCGCTGTTCGCGGCGGCAGTCCTCGGGCGGGAAGAACATGTCGTGGCTGATCGGCATCACGTACATCTTTGCGCGCACGCGGGCGAGCGCGGCCGCGAGATCACCGCCGGCGTGGCGGCTGACGTCGCCACGCTGCCACTTCCACGCCATGCACAGCAGGTCGTTGGCATCCATCGGACCGAAGTAGCCGACCATGAAGCGTTCGACGAAATCGGCGACCGAGTCGAAGCCGAGCACGCGGTGCCGCCCTTCGCGGAAGAAATCCACGCTCCAGCCCATCACCGTCCACAGCTTGGCGTGACGGCGCAGGCCGTCGATCACGTCGTACGAGGCGGCGTAGCGGCCGCCCTTGAAGTTCGGATCGGTGACGATGGCCTCGATCAGCGTTTCGGCAAACAGGTAGTCGTGCTCGCTGTTCTTCGCGGTGCCGGCGATCGGCGCCGCGCGCAGCACGCGGTCGGGAAAGCGCACCGCCCACTCCCAGGTCTGCTGTGCGCCCATCGATCCGCCGACCACCAGCGCCAGCTTCTCGATGCCGAAGTGCTGCGACAGCAGACGCTGCTGCGCGCGCACGTCGTCACCGATGCGCACGCGCGGAAAGCGCTCCATCGCGATGGCGCCGTCGCTGTTGTGCGGTGAGCTCGACAGGCCACTGCCGATCTGGTTGATCTGCACGATGAAGTACTTGTCCGGGTCGAGCGCGTGGCCCTTGCCGATGTAGACCTGCGCGATGATCTTGCTGGTACCCGAGTACCAGGTGGGCACCAGGATGGCGTTGTCCTTGCGCGCGTTCAGCGTGCCGTGCGTGACCACGGCCAGCCGGCAGTCGGGAATCGTGCCGCCCTCCTCCAGCTCCAGCGCACCGATGCTGATGAGCTCGTAGGGGCCGTGCATGTCCTGGCTGTAATAGTCGTTCTGGATCATTTTCCTGCTCCTCCGTCGTCGCCGTCACCGGGTGGTGCGGCGCTGTATCCGGGCCCGGCCGGCATGCCGGCCGGGTGCATCGCCGATCAGGCGAAGGTGAAGCCGCGATAGCCGCTGGCCGCGACCTCGTCGCACTTCTGACGGTAGGTGCCGACGCCGCCGATGTAGGACAGCAGGCGGCGCGGCTTGCCGGCGACGTTGGTGCCCATGTACCAGGAGTCGGTCTTCACCACGAGCGTCTTGTTCGCCGTCTCGTCGTGGTGGGCGACCCACTGGTCCTGCAGCGCCTTCGACGGCTCGATCACCTGCTGGCCCTTGTCGCGCATCGAGCGGATGCAGGCGGTGATCCAGTCGACCTGCTGCTGCAGGCAGGTGGTCATGTTGCACAGCGCGGCCGACGGCGCCAGCGGCGCGCCGGTGGTGAACATGTTGGGATAGCCGTGAACCTGCAGGCCCATCGTGGTGCGGATTTCCTGGCCCCACTCCTCCTTCAGCGAACGGCCCTCGCGGCCGCGGATGTCGATGCGGGTGAGCGCGCCGGAGCCGGCGTCGAAGCCGGTGGCGAGCACCAGGATGTCGAGCGCATGCACGGTGCCGTCGGCGGTCATGACGCCCTCGGGCACGATGCGCTCGATCGGCGCCTGCTTCACGTCGACGATCTCGACATTGGGCTGGTGGTACACCTCGAGGTAGTTGCTCTCCAGCGGCACGCGGTGGGTGCCGAAGCCGTAGGTCGTCGGAATGAGCTTGTCGCACAGCACCGGGTCCTTGATGCGCGCGCGCATCTTGTCGCGCACGAATTCGGACACCACGTCGTTCACCTTCTCGTCGAAGAACATTTCGGCGAAGGAGGCCAGCCACAGCGACAGCGAGCCGTCGGCCCACAGCCGCTCCAACACCTCGGTGCGCTGCGCCGGCGTGAGGTCGGCCCAGGCGCCGTTCTCGAAGTCGTACTCGAAGCCAGAGAAGGTGCGCGCCACGCGGTCGCGGATCTGCGCGAAGCGCTCGCCCTGCTTCGCCCAATCGGCCGGGCTGTACTTCGGGTTGCGCATCGGTATCACGTACTGCGGCGTGCGCAGGAACACCTTCAGGTGGCCGACCTGCGGCGCGATGGTCTGGATAACCTGGATGCCGGTGGCACCGGTGCCGACCACGCCGACCCGCTTGCCGACGAACTCGACTCGCTCCTTCGGCCAGCGTGCCGTGTGGAAGATCTGCCCCCGGAAGCTGTCCTGTCCCGGGAACACCGAAGTCAGCGGCGCCGACAGCATGCCGGTGCAGCAGATCAGGAAGCGCGCGGTGACCGTGTCGCCCGCATCGGTCGTGATCGCCCACTGCCGCCGCGCTTCGTCGTAGCGTGCCGCGGTGACGCGGGTATCGAAGCGGAAGTGCTTGCGCAGGTCAGCGCGATCGGCGACGTAGTTCAGCCAGCGCTCGGTCTCCGGCTGCGCCGGGAAGCGCTCGCTCGGCTGCCAGTTCTTGAACATGGCTTCGTCGAACCAGTACTGGTAGATCTCCGCCTCGGAATCGAAGCGCGCACCCGGATAGCGGTTCCAGTACCAGGTGCCGCCGACGCCGGACCCGGCCTCGAAGCCCTGCACCGACATACCCATCTCGCGCAGCCGATACACCTGGTACAGCCCGGCCACGCCGGCGCCGATCACCACCGCGTCGAAGGTGCTCGCACCCTCGCTCGCTCCCGCCGCTTTTGCGGCCACAGTTGCTTCGCCCATCTTCCCCTCCGTCATTTTGGCTATGTGCAGAACCCGGAATGCCCCCGCGCAGGGCGGGACCATCTGGCGCTGACTGTAGGGACGGGCGGGCGGACGGGCTTGAACAATCCCGGCAAATCTTTGAACGATCCGGGAGACGGCCGCGGAGGAATGTTCGCGAGGCCGCCCGGATCAGGTCGGGGACAGGCCGGAGGCTGGGCACGCACGAAAAGCAAAAGGCCAGTTCCGTAGAACTGGCCTTTTGCTTTTGCATCTGGTGGGTTGTGAGTGGCTCGAACACTCGACCTACGGATTAAGAGTCCGCTGCTCTACCAACTGAGCTAACAACCCGGAAACCTGCTTCGCGTACTGCTTCGGCCCACCGAGTGGTGGGTCGGGCGAGACTCGAACTCGCGACCAACGGATTAAAAGTCCGCTGCTCTACCGACTGAGCTACCGACCCTCGCCTTGCGAAGACCGCGGACTATAGGTGAGAGGAAGGGCCCTGTCAACCCGGAATTTGACACCAGACACAGGTCGCAGCTCAGTCGCGCATCAGCCACCACATGGTCGCCTTCATGGTCAACGCCGAGCCGGCGATGATGGCGAGCAGTGCGATGGCCGAACCCAGTGCGAGCGTCGATACGCCGGTGATGCCCTGGCCGACGCTGCAGCCGGAGGCGAGCACGCCGCCGATGGCCATCAGCGCGCCGCCAATGCCGTGACGCACGACGTCGGCGGTGCCGCGGAACCACTCGACGCGGAATTTTCCGCTCGCAATGGCATGAATGAATGCGCCGACGACGACGCCGGCCAGCGCCATCAGGCCGAAGTTCAGCAGTGCGGCATTGGTCGGATCGAGCAGCCAGCGCGCGCCGTCGGCCATCGGGCCGACGAAGGTGTAGGACTGCGCCTCCACCCGGCTCGGCATGACGTCGGCGAATTCGGCCCACTCCTTCCACGCCGCAGCGCGCGGGCCGGCGGTCAGCCACCAGCCCGCCAGCACCGCCAGACCGAAGCCGATGCCGCCGGCCACATGGTCGATGTTGCGGCGGAAATCGGCCGAGGCGAAGGCCCACACGGCCAGCGCGGCGGCGATGATCCAGGCCAATGCACGATTCAGCGTGGCGGCGTCACCGCCGACCGCACCGGCAACGACGGAACCGAGCGCCTGCGAATCGATGCCGCGCGCGTCGAGCGACAGTGTCCAGTCGTTCATCCAGCCGAAGGCGCTGGCGTAGAAATCGGTGAAGATCATCAGATAGGCGAACACAGCGCCGACCGCCAGCACGAACAGCGACTTCAGGTTGCCGCCGCCGATGCGCACCAGCGTCTTGTTGCCGCAGCCGCTGGCCAGCGTCATGCCGACGCCGAACATGAGGCCGCCGACGATGTAGCGCAGCCAGGCGAGCTGCGGCGTGCGGTAGGGCGGATAGGTGGTGCTGAGGTCGACCACGCCAGCCGATTCGAGCCCGACCAGGCCGGCCATGGCGGTGGCGATCGCCAGCATCCACGAGCGCATGCGGCCGAGGTCGCCGATATTGATCCAGTCGGACACCGCACCCATGGTGCAGAAGCCGGTGCGCGAGGTGAGCGCGCCCAGCGCGACAGACAGCGCAAACACGGCTGCCAGTGTTTCGGTGTGGATGTTCAGTTCCATCGTCGTTCCGGAGCGGTAACGCCGCCCCGGAATGCGGGACGACGGTTCAGCGGTAGCGCGTCGGGTCCGCCACCCCGGCAGCCGCGAATCCCTCGCGCCGCAGGCGGCAGGAGTCGCACACACCGCAGGCGCGGCCTTCATCGTCGGCCTGGTAGCAGGACACGGTCAGCGCGTAATCGACGCCGAGCTGCGCGCCGGCACGGATGATACCCGCCTTGGTGAGGCTGATCAGCGGCGCGTGCACGGTAAGCCGTGCGCCCTCGACTGCTGCCTTGGTCGCCAGGTTGGCCATCGCCTCGAAAGCCTTGATGTACTCCGGGCGGCAGTCGGGGTAGCCGGAGTAGTCCACCGCATTGACGCCGCAGAAGATGTCCTGCGCGCCGAGCACCTCGGCCCAGGCGAGCGCCAGCGACAGCATGATGGTGTTGCGCGCCGGCACGTAGGTGACCGGGATGCCGGGCACCACACCGCCGGTCGGCACGTCGATCGCGCTGTCGGTCAGCGCCGAACCACCGAAGGCGCGCAGATCGAGCGCAATGGTACGGTGGCCGGCCGCACCGAGCGCAGTGGCCACCCGCTCGGCAGCCACCAGCTCCGCCCGGTGCCGCTGGCCGTAGTCGAGCGACAGGCAGTGGCAGTCCAGCCCCTGCGCACGCGCCATCGCCAGCACGGTGGCCGAATCGAGGCCGCCGGACAGCAGCACGACTGCGGCCCTGCCGCCTCTGCCCTGCCCGCTCACTTCTTCTGCGCCGCCTGCTTGATGCGCTGGCGCGCGACGTCGGCCGACGGCGTGCCCGGATACTGGGCGATCACCATGTCCAGCGTCTTCTTCGCACCCTTGGCATCACCCTGGATCTGCTGCGTGTTGGCCAGACCGATCAGCGCTTCCGGCGCCCGCACGTCGGCCGGCCATTGCGCATGCACCTGCTGGTACAGCTCGGCGGCGCGCGAGTAGGCCTTGGTCTGGAAGGCGGCGCTGGCGGCCCAGTAGTGGGCAGCCGGCTGGAAACTGCTCTTCGGCCAGCTCTTGATGAAGGCTTCGAAGGCCAGCTGCGCCTCGGCGTACTTGCCGCCTTTGAGCAGGTTCAGCGCCGCCTCGTAGTCGCGCGGCTCGGCAGCCGGGTCGACCTCGGGCTCGGCCGCGGCGACCGGCTTCGTCTCCAGCGCACGCAGGCGGGTGTCGAGATCGAGGTAGAAGTCCTTCTGCCGCTTGGTGGACGCCTCCAGCTCGTAGGTGAGCACCTCGACCTGGCCGCGCAGCTTGGCGATTTCGCCGCGCAGCGCCTCGATCTGGTTGCTCAGCTCGAGTTGCGTACGCTGCGACTGTTCGAGCTGCGCCTCGAGCTTGCCGGTGCGCGCCTTGGTGTCGGCGCGCAGGTCCTCGATGCGCTGGCGTGCAACCTCGTCATCGAACAGCGCGGCCCGCGCCGGAGCCGCGACGATGAACAGCGCGGCGAGCGCCGCCGCGACCCCGTTGCGGGCCTGCATCAGAACTCACCCGAGTAGAGCATTTCCGAACGACGGTTCTCGGCGTACGACGCTTCGTCGCTGCCCACCATGCGCGGCTTCTCTTCGCCCAGGCTGACCGACTCCAGCTGCGCTTCCTGCACGCCCAGCAGCATCAGCGCGCGCTTGACCGCCTCGGCACGCTTCTGGCCCAGCGCCAGGTTGTACTCACGCGAACCGCGCTCGTCGGTGTTGCCCTGGATGAGCATCTTGAACTTCGGGTTGGCCGTCAGGAACTTGGCGTGCGCCGAAATCAGGCTGGCGTAGCTGTCCTTGATGACGTAGCTGTCGTAGTCGAAGTAGATGATGCGCTTGGACAGCGGGCTGTTCGGGTCCTTCAGCTGGGCGAGCAGCGCCTCTTCGGCTGTCATCTTCTTGCCGTCGACCGACGGCGGCGTCACCGGCGACACGGAGGGGCCGGTCGGTGCGGTCGGCGACTTGTCCTCGGTCGGCGCGGCGGGTTGCTCCGGACCGGTGGACGAGCAGCCGGCCAGCACGGCCAGCGTCAGGGCTGCGATGGAAAGCTTGGTATGGGTGCGCATGGTGTTGGCCTCTCTGGTTTCGCTACTGCGTGGGGTTGTGACGGTATTTACGGTTTGTTGAACGGGCCCCAGGCCGGCTCGCGGACATCGCCGCCAGCCTGCCCGGACAGTTTCTGCTTGACGCGGCCGTCGGCCGACACCGCCGACAGCACGCCGCGTCCGCCGATTTCGGAGGCGTACAGGATCATCCGGCCGTTCGGCGCAAAGGACGGCGACTCGTCGCGCGACGAGTCGGTCAGGATCTGCGTCTGCCGCGTCGCCAGATCCATTGCCGTGATCTGGAAGCGGCCGCCGTTGCGCGACACGTAGGCCAGCGTCTTGCCGTCCGGCGACAGGCGCGGCGTCACGTTGTAGCTGCCTTCGAAGGTAATGCGCTCGGCGTTGCCGCCGCTGGCCGGCACGCGATAGATCTGCGGGCTGCCGCCGCGGTCCGACGTGAAATAGATGTACTGGCCGTCCGGCGAAAACTGCGGTTCGGTGTCGATCGAGCTGGATCCGGCCACGCGTGTCAGACCGCTGCCGTCGGCGTTGATCGTGTAGATCTGCGACGAGCCGTCCTTGGTCAGCACGACGGCCAGACGCTTGCCGTCCGGCGCCCAGGCCGGCGCGGAATTCGATCCCTTGAAGTTGGCCACCACCGAGCGCGAGGTCGTGGTCAGCGAATGCACGTAGATGATGGGCTTCTTCGCCTCGAAGGACACATAGGCGAGGCGCGTGCCGTCCGGCGACCAGGTCGGCGAGATGATCGGGTCGGCCGAGCGCAGCGCGATGCGCGGGTTCTGCCCGTCGGCGTCGTCGATGGTCAGTTCGAAGCGCGTGCCCTTCTTCACCACGTAGGCGATCTGCGTGTTGAACACGCCGCGCTCGCCGGTCATCTTTTCGTAGATGAAGTCGGCGATGCGATGGCCGGTTTCCCGCACGGTGGCCGGCGAGAACACGAAAATCATGCCGTCCGGCTTGCCCTGCCGCGCGATGTCGTACAGGCGCATGCGCACCTCGTAGCGTCCGCCTGGCACCGGCAGAATGCTGGCCAGCGCCAGCGCGTCGGCACCGCGTTCCTTCCACTGGTTGAGGTCGACGGCGGCGTCCTGGTGCACCGGGCTCGAGCCCGGGTCGACCAGCTTGAACAGACCGCTGCGCTCCAGGTCGGCGCGCACGACGCCGACCAGTGCCTGCGGCAGCAGGCCCTCGCCGGCGAAATTGGCGATGGCGATCGGAATGCGGTTGGCACCGGCGCCGGTGATTTCGACCGTGAGCTGGGCGTGGGCGAACTGCGCGGCGAACAGCAGCGCGGCGGCCATCAGTCTGAAGAGCTTGATCATCGGATCCTTTCCGTAAAGTGTCTGCGGGCGCCGGTCACTCGGCCAGCGGCCGGAATTTCAGTTCCAGGTTGCGCTCGAATACGGCCGGGTCTTCCGGCTTGGGCAGCGGCGACGACTTCACGATGGCGCGCAGTATCGCCGCATCCAGCGCCGCATTGCCGGTCGACTGTCTCAATCTGGGCTCGCCGACCACCGAACCGTCGGGCAGCAGCGAAATCGCCACCACCGCTTCCGGATTGCCGGACACGCCGGGCGGCACCACCACGTTGGGCTTCACCTTGGCGCTGATGCGGCCGGCCCAGGTTTCGCGCGCCTTGCTGCGCGCGCCGTCGGCTGCCAGCTTGGCCATCAGATCGGCTTCCTGCGCGGCCTGGCGGCGCGTCTGGTCGGCGCTTTCGCGCGCCAGCGATTCCTTCAGCAGCTTGTCCTGCAGTTCCTGCTCCAGCCGGTTGTCCGGCTTGGGCGGCACCTTGGGCTCCGGTTTCTTCTCGACCTTGGGCTCGGGCTTGGGTTCCGGCTTCTTTTCAACCGGCTTCGGCCTGGGTTCGGGTTTCGGCTCCACCTTGGGCGGCGTCTTCGGCTTCGGCGGCTCCTTGATCGCGATGTCCGGCTTCGGAGGTGGCGGAGGCGGCGGCGGTTCCACCACCGGCTCCGGCTGTTTCTCGACCAACGGTTCCGGCGGCGGCGGCGGGCGCACCGGTGCCTCGATCGGCGGCAGGCTGCCGACCAGCTCGACCTGCACTGCGGCCGGCTGGCTGGTCTGCCAGCGCACGCTGTAGAACAGGAACAGACCGAGCAGCAGGTGCATGCCGGCGGCCAATGCGGCCGACTGCCACTTGCCGGGCTGCGGACGGTTCAGGGCGAGATCGCGCATCAGCGGGCCGGTTTCGCGTTCTGCCCGGTCTGCACCAGCAGGCCGATGCGGGTGAAACCATTGCCCTGCAGCGTATCCATCACGCGCAGGATTTCCTCGTAGCGCACCGCCTTGTCGCCGGCCACGACCAGCGCGCGATTGGCGTCGCCACCCTGCATGTCGCGCAGGCGGCTCACCAGCGTGTCGCGCGTGACCGCCTCTTCCTTGCCACCCTTGTCGCGGTCGCGCAGCGCGAGCTTGCCGTCGGCCTTCACCATCACCTCGATCGGCTGCGCCGGCGTCTGCGACGCCTGGCCGACGCTGGGCAGTTCGATGCTGCCGGTCGGCGTGGCCTGCGGCGCGACCATGAAGATGACGAGCAGCACCAGCATCACGTCGATGTAAGGCACGACGTTGATCTGGTTCATCATGCGGCGCTGTCTTCTCATCGCGGCTTACCGGGCCTGACGCTGCAGGATGTTGGAGAACTCTTCCATGAAGCTCTCCCAGCGGATGGAAATGCGGTCGATATCGTGCGCGAAGCGGTTGTAGGCGACCACCGCCGGGATGGCGGCGAACAGGCCGATCGCGGTAGCGACCAGCGCCTCGGCGATGCCCGGCGCGACCTGGGCCAGCGTGGCCTGACCGACATTGGAGAGGCCGCGGAAGGCGTTCATGATCCCCCAGACGGTACCGAACAGGCCGATGTAGGGGCTGACCGAACCGGTCGACGCGAGGAAGGCGGTGTGCGATTCCAGCTCGTCCAGTTCGCGCTGGTAGGTCGCCCGCATCGCGCGGCGCGCGCCGTCGACCGCGGTCGCCGTGTCGATGTTCTGCCGCCCGCGCAGCTTGGTGAATTCGCGATAGCCCGCTTCGAAGATGCGCTCCATGCCGCCGGCGTTGTGGCGGTCGTTGGCCGCGCTCTGGAACAGCGCATTGAGGTCGCCGCCGGACCAGAACTCAAGCTCGAACTTGTCCGAACTGAGCCGCGCCGCGCGGATGGCGAAGGACTTGCGGAAGATCCAGTACCAGCTCATGAAGGAAATGCCGACCAGCAGCGCCATCACCAGCTTGACCAGCAGGCTGGCCTGCATCACGAGCGAAATGATCGAAAGGTCTTCGGAAAGATTCATGTGAGGGAGGGGACTGAAGGCTGGATGGAAGGAAGCAGGCGCTCACGCAACGCTGCGGGCAGCGATACCGGACGGTTCTTCGCCATGTCGATCGACACCACACGGACCCTGCCGTCGAACAGCAGTTCGTCGCCGCGGTAGAGGCGCTGCACGAAATCGACCGCGGCACGCGTGGTCGACGCGATGTGGCTGCGCACTTCGAGCATGTCGTTGAAGCGGGCTGGCTTCAGGTATTCGCCCTGTACCGAACGTACGACGAAGCCGACGCCCGCCGCCGCCATCTCGACCTGGTCGAAGCCGAGCGCGCGCAGCCATTCGGTGCGCGCACGTTCGAGAAAGCGGAAGTAGTTCGCGTAGTACACCACGCCGAAGCTGTCGGTATCTTCGTAGTAGACGCGTACCGGCCACGAAAAGCCGGCAACGTGCTGCGCTGGTGAAGTCATGGCGCGAGATTTTACCCGACCCGCGCCCCCGGCTTTGCGCAGGGCAGCAAATTCGCTTGGAAAGGGGATGTAACAACCGGCCGGGAGAAGGAAGCGCACGCCGCAGCCGGCTTTGATGCGGGTTAGTGTCGGGGCCAAAAAAACCTCCGACAGCCCCCCACCCGGGCTCCAGCCGCGGATCAGGCGCATTCCTGCGCCTCCTTGGCAGAGACCTTGCAGCCCTCGTTTACAGATCGTCGAGCTTCTCCAGCATCTGCCTGGCACGCTCGCCTATCGCCGTGCGCTCGGCCGGCGCGAGCTTCTGCAGATTCTTCGCCATCAATGCGGTGCGCGGATTGGCGGCGAATTCCGCTTCGTGGCGGTCGAGGAAGTGCCAGTACAGCACGGTCACCGGGCAGGCCGCCTCGCCGCTGCGCGCCGACGGGCTATACCGGCAGCCGTCGCAGTAATTGCTCATGCGCTGGATATAGGCACCGCTGGCGACATAGGGCTTGCTGGTGAAGCGGCCGCCGTCGGCGTACAGCGCCATGCCCGCCACATTGGGCAGTTCCACCCACTCCACCGCGTCGACATAGACCGCCAGATACCAGTCCTCGACCTGCTGCGGCGCAATCTCCGCCAGCAGCGCGAACTGGCCGGTCACCATCAGGCGCTGGATGTGGTGGGCGTAGCCGTGGCGCAGCGTCTGGCCGATGGCGGCGCGCATGCAGTTCATGCCGGTGTCGCCGGTCCAGTACCAACGTGGCAGCGCGCGGGCGTGGCCATAGTGATTGGCGTCGCGCAGGCGCGGCATGTCCAGCCAGTACATGCCGCGGATGAATTCGCGCCAGCCGATCACCTGGCGCACGAAGCCCTCGACCGACTGCAGCGGCAAGCCGCGCTCGCGCCAGGCGGCCACCGCGGCGGCGACCACTTCGCGTGGCGACAACAGCTTCAGGTTCATCGCCGCGCTGAGCCGTGCGTGCCAGAGCCAGGGCTGGCCGGTCCACATCGCGTCCTGGTGATGGCCGAACAGTTCCAGCCGGTGCTCGACGAAGTCCGAAAGCGCCGCCAGCGCCTGTTCGCGCGTGACCGGCCAGTCGAAGGCGGCGGTCGTGCCCGGATGATCGGCGAAGCGCGCCTCGACTTCGGCCATCACGTCGCGGGTGATCGCGTCCGGTTCGAAGCGCAGTGGTGGCGGCACCAGGCCGGGGCCCTTGCGGCCGAAGCCGCTGCGGTTGTCGGCGTCGAAGTTCCAGCGGCCGCCCGCGGGCTCGCCACCCTCCATCAGCACGCCGTGGCGCTCGCGCATCATGCGGTAGAAGAACTCCATGCGCAGCTGCCGATACTTCTTCGCCCAGTCGGCAAAGCCGGTGCGCGAAATCATGAAATGAAGGTCGTCGCGCAGGTCGAGCGCCACCCGCTCACGCTCGCACAGCGCGCTGATCGCCTGTTCCAGCCGCCATTCGCCCGGCTCGACCAGCACCAGCTTGCCGGGCGCGTGACGGCGCAGCCGCCCGGCGAGGATGTCGACCAGGTCTTCGCTGTCGCCGTCGCCGAGCGCGCGGTAATCGACCGTCCAGCCTCGGCCGCGCAGCCCGTCGGCGAAATGGCGCATGGCCGACAGGAAAAGCGCGGTGCGCGCCTTGTGGCTCCAGACAAGGGTCGATTCGCCCGCCGCCTCGATCATCAGCACGTGATCGCGCGCCGGATCAAAGCCGTCGAAAGCGGCCGATGCGTGATCGAGCTGGTCGCCGAGCACCAGTACCAGATGGCGGATGTCAGACACCTGCGCCCCCTTTGCGGCGGCAGGCTTCCGAGCAGTACTTCACCGCCTCCCAGTTGTTGCGCCAGGCGCGCCGCCAGGTCATGTCACGGCCGCAGACCGCACATGGCTTGCTCGGAAGAAAGGTCTTGTTGCCCTTGTGTCGGGATTTCATTGCGGCCATCGCGGTCATGAGTACCGCCTCTGGACAGGCGGCGCGGCCGCCGGTTTCATTGCAGCGCCGACATCCACGCAATCCGCTCAAGCGAGCCGCCCGGCCGCCCGATAATCGAACGATGAAGATTGCTCCGCTCCCCGAAGACGAGGCGCAGCGCCTGCAGGCACTGCGCGACCTGTGCGTGCTCGACACGCCGCCGGAACCGGCGTTCGACGCGCTGACCGCGCTGGCGGCGCAACTGTTCGACATGCCGGTTGCGCTGGTGAGCCTGATCGACGAATCCCGCCAGTGGTTCAAGTCGGTGCACGGGCTGTGCCTGCGCGAAACGCGACGCGACGCCGCACTGTGCACGCACACCATCGTCGCGCCACGAGGACGCATGGTGATCGAGGACACGCTGAACGATCCGCGCTTCGCCGACAACCCGCTGGTGGTCGGCGCGCCCGGCATCCGCTTCTATGCCGGCGTGACCCTGCTCAACCCGGACGGCCTGCCCTTGGGCACCTTCTGCCTGATCGATTTCAAGCCGCGCAGCCTCGACCTTCGCCAGCTGGACCAGCTGGGCGCGCTGGCGGCGCAGGCCGAAGCGCAGCTGCACCTGCGCATGCGCGTGCAGCAGCTGCATGCGCTGACGCGGGAACTGCGCCAGCAGCACGAACTGCTTGAACGCCAGCGGCAGGCGTTGCAGGCGCGCTGCGAGGAGCTGGCAACCGAAGTCCATGTGGACGCGCTGACCGGCAGCGGCAACCGCCGCGCCGGCGAGGCGCGACTGGGCGAGGAGTTCGCGCTCGCCAGCCGGCTGCAACTGCCGCTGTCCGTCTGCCTGATCGACGTCGATCACTTCAAGGACGTGAACGACAGCTACGGCCACCCCCACGGCGACGAGGTGCTGCGTCGCGTGGCCCGGCTGATCGGCGAGGCGCTGCGCGCCAGTGACTACGTCGCGCGCTTCGGCGGCGAGGAATTCCTGGTCGTGCTGCCGGGCGCCGAACCGGCGACCGCGCGCGCGGTCGCCGAGCGCATCCGCACGCACGTCGCGGACGCGCACTGGGAGCGCCCGCCCGTGCTCACCATCAGCGCCGGCATTGCCAGCCGCAGTTCGACCACCACGTCGCCGGAACACCTGCTGCAGCAGGCGGACAAGGCGCTCTACCGCGCCAAGGCCGGTGGCCGCAACCGGGTCGAATCCGGGGCCGCACCGGCGAGCACGCACGGCGACTGACGCGCGACCCACCGGCCCGGCGATCTCAGCGCGCCGGAGCCGCCGCGCGCTGCGCCATCGCTGGCGTCATGTCCACCGAGCCGTCGGCGTCCACCCGCAGCGCCATCGTCACGCCCATGCGTTCAGCCAGCGCGCGCCAGCCGTCGCGACCGACGATGAACAGCGGCTTGCTGTCCGCGTCGGAGCGGGCGCCGGCGTCCGGACCAGCCGGCATCAGCACGGTCAGCGACTGCGTGTGACGCACCGGCTCGCCGCTGCGCGGGTCGATCAGGTGGCACAGGCGCTCGCCATCCAGTTCGAAATAGCGCTGGTAATCGCCCGAGGTGCCGATCGCCTCGCCGTCGTGCAGTTCTACGGTGGCCAGCGCCTCCGGCTTGCGCGGATGCTGGACGCCGATGCGCCACGGCGTGCCGGCCTTGCTGCCCAGCGCCATCACGTTGCCGCCGATGTTGACCAGCGCGCAGCAGACGCCGCGCGCGCGCAGGATGGCGGCGGCGCGGTCCAGCGCATAGCCCTTGCCGTAGCCGCCGAGGTCGAGCTGCACCGCCGGGTTGCGACTGGACACCGTGGCGCCGCCGTCCGGCCGGGAGGTGATCACGAGATCGGCCATGCGCGGCTTCGCCGCGACCAGCGCGTCGCGCCGGGTGGCTTCGGGCCGCCGCGGCACGAACTCGTCGGCGTGAAAACCCCAGGCCTCGACCAGTGCACCGGCCGCCGGATTGAACAGGTCCTCGCCGCGCGCCGCGGCGGCCTGCACCGCCACCAGCAACGCGGCGGTCTCGGCATCGACGTCGGCCGTCTGCCCGGCCGCGAAGGCGGTGTTCAGCCGCGTCAGCTCGGACGGCTGCCAGGCGTGCAGTGTGCGGTGCAGGCGGTCGAACTCACGCAGCACCTCGCCCAGCGCGTCGCGCGCCTGCGTGCGGTCGAGGCCGTACACGACCACTTCGACGCGGGTGCCGAAAACGAAGGACTCCTGCCGCTCGACCGGCTCCTTCGTGCCGCAGCCGGCGAGCAGCGCAAACAGGAGCAGTGCGGCGGCGAAACGCTCAGCGCGTCGTCGCACGTTCGAGTGCATCGAGGAACATGGCGGCCACGTCGAAGCCCGTCTGTTCGGTGATTTCGACAAAGCAGGTGGGGCTGGTGACGTTGATTTCGGTCAGCCGGTCGCCGATCACGTCCAGCCCGACCAGCAGCAGCCCGCGCGCCGCGAGGACGGGGCCGAGCTTGCGCGCGATCGCCAGATCGGATTCGGACAGCGGCTGGGCGACGCCGCGACCGCCCGCGGCCAGATTGCCACGCGTTTCGCCAGCCTTCGGGATGCGCGCCAGACAGTAGGGCACCGGCTCGCCGTCGATCAGCAGCACGCGCTTGTCGCCCTGCGCGATCTCCGGGATGAAGCGCTGCGCCATCAGCGTGCGCGCGCCGTCCTCGGTCAGCGTCTCGATGATGACGTTGCGGTTGGCGTCGTCGGCGCGCACGCGGAAGATGCGCGCCCCCCCCATGCCGTCGAGCGGCTTCAGGATGCAGTCGGCGTGCGTGTCGATGAAGGCATTGATGGCCGCGACGTCGCGGCTGACCAGCGTCGGCGTGATCAGCTCAGGGAATTCGCAGATCGACACCTTCTCCGAGTGATCGCGGATGGCACGCGGATGGTTGAACACGCGCACGCCGGCCGCTGCCGCGCGCTCGAGCATCCAGGTCGCGGTGATGTACTCGAAATCGAAGGGCGGGTCCTGCCGCATCAGCACGGCGTCGAATTCGCGCAGCGCACGCGGTTCGGTCCCGTGGGGCACATACCAGGGCGCGTCGCCGCGTTGAGGCTGGATGCGGACTGCGCCGACCATGACCTCGTCGCCGTGCAGGCTCATCGTCTGCCGCTGGATGGTCCAGATCTCGTGACCGCGGCGCGCCGCCTCGCGCATCATCGCGATGCTCGAATCCTTGGCCGGCTTGAGCTTGTCGAGCGGATCGACGATGAAGGCGAGGCGCAGGTTCATGTCGGTCTCAACCCCGCAGTTCGGCTTCGAGCGCCTCTTCCGCCGGCGTCATCGGCAGACCCCGCTCCAGTTCCAGACTGGCCGCGACCAGCGCAAGACGAGCGACGACGCCATAGGCGTAGAAGCGGTTGGGCGGCGCGTCCGGCGCGCAGCCGGGGTCGGGCATCGAGCAGCAGGATTCGAAGGCCAGCGGCTTGAAGTGCATGCCCGGCGCGTTCAGGTTCTCGTCGATGCCACGCTCGCCATGCACGCGGTAGAAGCCGCCGACGACGTAACGATCCATCATGTAGACCACCGGTTCGGCTGCGCCGCCATCGACGCTTTCGAAGGTGGGCACGCCTTCCTGGATCAGCACCGAGCTGACTTCCAGCCCCTCCTTCACCACCGCCATCTTGTTGCGCTGCTTGCGGTTCAGGCCGACCACTTCGGACGGATCGCGCACCGTCATGATGCCCATGCCGTAGGTGCCGGCGTCGGCCTTGACGATGACGAAGGGCTCGTGATCGACGCCGTGCTGCGCGTACTTCTCGCGGATGCGCGCGAGCAGCGCTCCGACGCGCGTGGCCAGACATTCCTCGCCGGCACGCTCCTGGAAATTGATGTCGCCGCACACGTCGTACAGCGGGTCGATCAGCCACGGATCGATGTCCATGACCGACGAGAAGCTGCGTGCGACTTCGCTGTAGGCGTCGAAGTGCTGCGACTTGCGGCGCGTCGTCCAGCCGGCGTGCAGCGGCGGAATGAAGGTCTGCTCATTGACGTTCTGCAGCAGCTCCGGCACGCCGGCCGACAGATCGTTGTTGAGCAGGATGGCGCAGGGATCGAAACCGGCGACGCCAATGCGTCGACCGCCGGGCAGGCGGATCAGCGGTTCGACCGTCAGCGTCTGGCCGTCGCCGAGGTCGAGCGGCGTCGGGCCGGCGAGGTCGGGAATCAGGCTGCCGATGCGCACGTTCAGACCGGCCAGCTTCAGGATCTGCGCCAGCCGGGCGACATTGCGCAGATAGAACAGGTTGCGCGTGTGGTTTTCCGGCACCAGCAGCAGGTTGCGTGCTTCCGGGCACAGCTTTTCGACCGCAGTCATCGTCGCCTGCACGCACAGCGGCAGGAACTCGGCGTTCAGGTTGTTGAAGCCGCCCGGAAACAGATTGGTATCGACCGGCGCCAGCTTGAAACCGGCGTTGCGCAGATCGACCGAGGCGTAGAAGGGCGGGCTGTGCTCCAGCCACTGCGAACGGAACCACTGTTCGATGTCGGTCTGGCGTTCGAGAAATCGGCTCTCCAGCGCGAGCAGCGGGCCGGTGAGCGCGGTGGTCAGGTGAGGCACCATGGGCGTGAGCGGGCGCGATCCGCAATGAGGTTCAGGCGCGCGGATTCTACACCCGCAGCCGGGGTCGCCTCCCCGCTCCGGTACAATCCGGGCTTCTTGCGCATCCGCGCATGCCACACCCTAGTGAATTCCATGCTGTCCGCTTCCAACATCACCATGCAGTTCGGCGCCAAGCCGCTTTTCGACAACGTCAGCATCAAGTTCGGCGACGGTTACCGCTACGGTCTGATCGGCGCCAACGGTGCCGGCAAGTCGACCTTCATGAAAATCCTCGCCGGCGTGCTCGAACCGACCGCCGGCAACGTGTCCATCGACGCGCACGAGCGCATGGCCTTCCTGCGTCAGGACCAGTTCGCGTTCGAGGACCAGCGCGTACTCGACGTGGTCATGATGGGCCACGCCGAAATGTGGACCTGCATGAAGGAAAAGGACGCCATCTACGCCAACCCGGAGGCGACCGAAGAGGACTACATGCGCGCCGCCGAACTGGAAGGCCAGTTCGCCGAATACGACGGCTACACCGCCGAGGCGCGTGCCGGCGAGCTGTTGCTCGGCGTCGGCATCCCGACCGAACAGCACAACGGCCCGATGAGCCAGGTCGCGCCGGGCTGGAAGCTGCGCGTGCTGCTGTGCCAGGCGCTGTTCGCCAACCCGGACATCCTGCTGCTCGACGAACCGACCAACAACCTGGACATCAACACCATCCGCTGGCTCGAGCACACGCTGAACGAGCGCAACAGCACAATGGTCATCATCAGCCACGACCGCCACTTCCTGAACCAGGTGTGCACCCACATGGCCGACCTGGACTACGCGACCATCCGCCTCTACCCGGGCACCTGGGACGACTACATCGAAGCGTCGACACAGGCGCGCGAACGCGCGTCGGCGGCCAACGCAAAGGCGAAGGAACGGGTGGCCGAACTGCAGAGCTTCGTGCGCCGCTTCTCGGCCAACAAGTCCAAGTCCAAGCAGGCCACCTCGCGTCTGAAGATGATCGACAAGATCAAGATCGAGGAATTCAAGCCCAGCTCGCGTCAGTACCCGTGGATACGCTTCGACTACGACCCGAAGGAGAAGCTGCACCGGCAGGCGGTCGAACTGGACAACGTGGTGTTTGGCTACGACGGCGGCCCGCAGATCCTGAAAGGCTTCACTGCCACTTTCGACGGTGGCGACCGGGTCGCCATCATCGGCGAGAACGGCGTCGGCAAGACCACCTTCCTGAAGCTGCTGGTCGGTGAACTGACGCCGCAGCACGGCTCGATCAAGTGGGCGGAAAAGGCCCGCCTCGGCTATTTCGCGCAGGACCATTCAGCCGATTTCGACAGCGACGCGAACCTGACCGACTGGATCAGCGGCTATGTGCGCGAGGGCGGCTACGAGGGCGACGACGCGATCACGCTGATCCGCGGCACGCTCGGCCGTCTGCTGTTCGGTGGCGACGACGTGAAGAAGGCGGTGCGCGTGCTGTCCGGCGGCGAGCAGGGTCGCATGATGTTCGGCCGGCTCATGCTGCAGCGGAACAACGTGCTGCTGCTCGACGAACCGACCAACCACATGGACATGGAGTCGATCGAGTCGCTGAACGCCGGCCTCGACGCCTTCGACGGCACGCTGTTCTTCGTGTCGCACGACCGCGAGTTCGTGTCCACGCTGGCCACCCGGGTGCTCGAAGTCCGTGGCGACGGCCAGATCGTCGACTACCGCGGCGGCTACGAGGACTACCTCGCCAGCCAAGGCATCGACGACTGAGCCTGTCTGTGAGCAATACGCCGAACACCTGTCCCATCTGCGACGACACGCCCGGCCATCACTGGCTGTGGCGCGACGACCGGCTGCGCGTGATCGACGCGCGTGACGCCGACCATCCGGCCTTTCTGCGCGTGATCTGGAACGGGCACGTGCGCGAGATGACCGACCTTGCCGACGCCGACCGCGATCACCTGATGCACGTGGTGTGGCAGGTCGAGCGCTGCGTGCGCGAAATTGCGCAGCCGGAAAAGATCAACCTCGGCAGCCTCGGCAATATGGTGCCGCACCTGCACTGGCATGTCGTCGCGCGCTGGCAGGACGACGCCCACTTCCCAGGTTCGGTGTGGGGCGCGAAGCAGCGCGACGGCGCGCCGCGCCCTCGCGTACCGGCGGCGCTGTGGCGCGCCACGCTGCTGGCCCGTCTCGGCCTGCCGACCGTTGCCGTCAGCGACGCGCTGACCGGCGCCTACGAAGGCACCGACTACGCCGTGGCCCTGCCCGACGGCGAAACGACACTGCACGTCGGTGCACCGTCACCGGCGCTGGACCGCTGGCTGGCGACGCAGAACGCAACACAGTGGGCGCTGCTGGCGGCCGCCAATCCGTGGTCGGCACGCTGCGACGACGACGCCAACCGCGCCGCCCACACGGCACTGCGCGCATTGCTGACGCAGCGCGGCCTGCCGCTGCTCGACGCCGAGAACCGCACGACCGAAGCCGGCTGGACCGAACCCTCCCTGCTGTGCGCCGGCCTGACCGCCGAGGAGGCGCTGCGCATCGGCGCCGCCTTCGGCCAGAACGCGGTACTGACCGGCGATGCCGGCGGCACGGCCCAGCTGCGCTGGTGCGTGCGCCGGCAGGCCGACTGACTCAGCGAACCTGCATGCGCCGGCGCGCCACTGCGCCGACGGCCGCCAGACCGGCCAGCAGCATGGCCGCGCTGGCCGGCTCCGGCACGGCGGCGGTGATGCCCAGCCGGTAGCTGGCGTCGGCCAGCGTGTTATCCACGCCATCGACGGTCACCAGGAACTCGGTGCCCGTGGCGAACGGAAAGGTGCTGCCGCCGCCGGTGAAAGGTCCCCACGCGAAGGTGAGATTGCGACCGAAGGTGCCGACGATTTCGTTGCCGTTCAGGAACACCGACAGCGAGGCGCGCGAGCCCAGCCCGAGGTTGGAGAAATCGAGCGTGAAATCGACCGGCTCACCGACGGTGAAGCTGAAGCTGTCGGCGAAGTTGCCGAGCTGCTGTTCGAAGCTGAAGGACTGGCCGGCGACCAGCGTGCCCAGATCGACGCTGGCTGCACTGGCGTGTGCAGCGGGCAGGACGGTCAATGCGGCGATCAGTGCGGTGCGGATGGAAGTGTTCATGACGGACTCCGTAGGATGAATGAAGGATGAAAGCGTCTGCTTTCATTCGTCATCTACGGAGCCCGGGCTTCAGCGGAGACAGTCGGGTGACATCGGACTTTCCGGCAGCGTGACGGATGTCACCGTTGCCGCCCGAGACCTCATCGGATCACCACAGCTTCACGCAATGGCCGCGCAGCACGAAGCCGCCCGAGGGCTGCGCCGCGGCCGCGCCGACCGGTTCGATCGACACCGCCAGTTCGCCCACCGCCGCCAGCAGCGCTTCCGAGGTACCGGCCATCGTGATCACCTGTTTGGCGTCGGTGCGCAGCACACCAAGCCGGAAGGGCGCGCCGTCCTTCGGCAGTGCCCACAGCACCGCCTCGGCGCCCTCCGGCACCACCAGCGGCTGCAGCAGCTTCACGCTCAGTTCCACCCCATGCCGGCGCGACGACGCGAGCGCGGCAGGCTTGCCCGCGGCGTCCAGCATCAGGCCGACATAGCTGGCCGGCAGCACCGCGTGCTCGGGCAGGTCGGACGGCAGCACCCACTGCGGCTGCTCGCGCACCACGCCGACGGCCACCAGCAGGCCGAATGCGAAGCCGAGCGCCGGGCGCAGCCAGTCGCGCCAGCGCCGCTGTGCCGTCGGCCGGGGGCGCGGTGCAGCGCCGGTGCGCCGCTCGACCTCCGCCCACACCGCAGGCGAGGGCTGCACCGGCGGCACGGCAGCCGCCAGTGCGGCGCCATGCATTTCCCAGGTGCGCAGCGCGCGCGCCGCCGCCTCGTTCGACCGCACCAGCCGCTCGAAGCGGCGCCGCGGCAGCCGGCCCAGCGTGCCGAACACATAGGCGGCCGCGAGGCGGTCGAGCAGTTCCGGGTGGTCGTACTTCATGCCAGCCGCTCCATGCAGCGGCGCAGCTTGTCCAGGCCCCGGCGCAGCCACACCTTGACGCTGCCGATCGGCGAGCCGAGGTGTTCCGCCATTTCCGAGTGCGACAGGCCGTGGTAGTAGGCCAGCGCCAGACACTGGCGCTGCGGCCCGTCGATGTCGTCGATGCAGCGGCGAAGATGCAGCGCGTCGGCCGCCTGTTCGAGCAGGCCGAGCGGACTGGGCCGGTCGTCACCAAGCGCGGCGACGCCGCCCTGCCCGTCGTCGTCGTCCAGCGACTCGGCCCGCCGCAGCGATTCCGACCGCAGTACGTCGAGCGCGCGGTTGCGCACGACCGAGGTGAGCCATGTCATGGGCTGGCTCGCGTCCGCCCGATAGCTGTCGGCGCGGTGCCACACGCTGGTGAAGGCATCCTGCAGCACGTCTTCAGCCAGGTCGCGCCGGCGCAGCAGACGCAGCGCGACCCCGAGCAGCTGCGGCGCGCAGGCATCGTAGAGCTGACGGAAGGCCTGCCGGTCGCGCAGTGCAACGCGCGCCAGCAGCCTCTCAAGCTGGACCGGATCGAGCATCGCCGCATGATGCCATGCTCATCGACGGGTCGCAGCCCATCAGTAGTCCCGCGGCCGGTAGCTGCCGGCCTCGGCCGGCGCCTTGCCGCCATCGCGCACGACATGCCAGACGCCGCCGCGCCCGTCGCCGGTGGTCTGTCCGGCTTCGCTGTCGCCCACGTAGTAATAGAGCGGCTTGCCGCGGACCGCCCACTGCCGGCTGCCGTCGCTGCGCGTGACCAGCGTGTGCTCGCCGGTCGCTCGCGCATCGGCTGCCGCGACGAAGGGCGGCCACAGCGCGGCACACTGGTCGTAGCAGGCGCTCTTCCCGGTGCTGTCCTTGTCGAAGGTGTACAGCACGCGGCCGGCAGCGTCGGTCAGCAGTCCTGCCGTGCCGACGACGGACTGAGCGTGAACTGAGCCGCAGATCGCACCCAGCAGTGCAGCGCAGAGGGCATTTCTGATCATCGTGATTCTCCTTCCTTGCAGAGGTTCGACACCCGGAAATCGCGTGTCCGGATCGATATACGGACGGCTGAACACATCGGAGACAGGAGCGGCGGAAATTTGCTGTCAAAAAGAATGTCCGCCGTGCCGGCCTCCCGCGCGCAAACTGCGGCGTACACATAGAATTGGTTACATTGGCTTACATCGCCCCCCGATTTCATGCACGCCTTCGCTCTGCCCGCCATCAGCCACAGCACGCACCTGCCGGAGTTCTCCGACGCGCGGGCTGCGCGCGACTGGGTGCAGGGCATGGACAGCACCCAGCCGCTCGCCACCCAGGCCCGTCTGCTCGGCCAGCTCAACCTGCTGAATCGCTACAACATCGGCGCCGGCGAGCGGCTGCGCATCGCCGAAGAGCTGCGCGACACGGTGCTCGACGTGCAGGCCGCCACCGCCAACCGCTTCGTCGGCCGTCCGCTGCCACTGTCCGCTGGCGAACGAGCGGCCTTCGACGCCAATCAGGGCATGTGGGACACGCTGGTCACCGCCTATCTGCATTGCCTGTCCGCGGCGCTCGACGGAGATGGCCCAGTGGTCGGTCAGGCGGGCCTGATCGCGCATCGGGCGTTGAGCGCGCTGGCGCTGATGCAGCTCGACACGCTGCGCACCGCGCATCTGCCTGCGCCCGGCTACTGGCGCCGCGTGCATGCCTGCTACGACGCGGCCGCCCGGCTCGGCGCGGCGGAGCGCAAGATCCGCGACGACGCCATCCATGACGAACGGCCGACCAGCGTGCGTGCCGCCTACGTGCTGTGCGTGCTGCTGCACACCTCCAGCCCTTTCGGTCTGACCCACCGCCAGCTGCGCGTGCTGCATCGCTGGCTGGGCAAATGGGCCGGCAAGGTGGCGCTGTTCGACACGCCGGTGCCGCACAGCGCCTTGCCTCCCCTGATGCTGGACCTGACTACCGACGAACCGGTCGCCCGCACACCGCAGCCGGACAGCCGGCTGCGCTGGCTGGTGCTGGACGAGTTCTCGCACAGCGTGCGCAAGCGCATGGCGCTGCTGGCGCAGGGCGAAACACCGCTGGCACTGCGCCTGGGCGACGAACTGAGTCCGGCCCAGGCCGACCGCCTGCTGCGCCATCTGCACGCGCACTGCTGCCGCGGCGGCCTGACCCGCGCCGAAGCGCGCCGGCCGCTGCAGCAGAACGCGTCGGTGGTGATCGGCATGGGCGCGGTGCAGCAGTTTCTCGGCGGCGGCGACAACGATCCGGGCAACCGACCGGAAACGGTGGCGGCCGGCTATCTGGTCGAAGACTGGCGCATCCTCGACGACAGCCCAACCGGCCTGCGCCTTGGCCGCCGCGCCAGCGGCGACGGCGCGCGCATTGGCAACGGCATGTTGCTGGCGGTGCGGCCCGACAACAGCCCGCACTTCATGCTCGCCCACGTGTGCTGGATCATGGCGGTCGAAGGCGAGTTGCAGATGGGCATCAGCATGCTGGCCGGCGCGCCGCGTCTGGTCGATCTCGCGCGAGCGCCTGACGGCAGCGGTGAACACGAGGCGCGCGGCGTGCTGATGCCGGAAGTGCCGCGCATCGGTCAGCCGGAATGCGTCGCGCTGCCCAGCGGCTGGTACCGCAAGTCGCGCGACATCCTGCTCACCGCAGACGACGGCAAGCGGCGCGTGCGGCTGGTCGAATCCATCGAACGCGGGGCCGACTTCGACCTCGCCCGCATCGAGCCCTCAGCATGAACGCGCCTGCACCGACGCCGGGCATGCTGAACTACCGCGACGCGCAGCAGTGCCGCGCGCTGATCGCAGAGCTGCCGCTGACCAACGTGCCGCGCGTGCGCGACACGCTGACGCGCATGCTCTACGGGCTGCGGCAGACGCCGCCGCGCAGCGCCGACTACCTCGACGTGCTGGAGGCGATGCGCGCGCCGCTGCACTTCCTGCAGGAGAGCCTGGGCAAGCGCTACAGCAGCCGGCCGGTCGCGCCGGGCAGCACCGAGGACGGCGTGCTGCGTCAGGTGGTCGCACTGTGGATGGCGATGGCGCAGGCATACGCGCAGGCCGCCGAGAAGGCCGACCTGCACCCGCTCACCGACGCCCAGCTGGCGCTGGTGTGCCAGCGCTGCGTGCTGTACGCCAGCCGCGCGGTAATCGAGTATTTCCGCGCCCGGCGCACGCTGCCGCGCGGCCTCTGGCTGGAACTGCACGGCTACTACAGCACGGCCGAGGAATGGGGCTTTGCCACCCAGCCGGTGGCCGACAGTCTGAAGGAAGGCGGCTACCCGCAGAGCGCGGCTGAGTCCTACTGCAGCGTGCTGCTGGTCGACCTGGCCAACCCCTACGGCCGCAGCCCGCGCGAATTCGAGTGGGTGTGCCGCTGGGCCGACCAGTACGCCGGCCTGACCGAGATCATGCCGGTCTTCGGCGGTACCGACGCCCGGACCTATGCCATCGACCTGAACCTCGACAGCGGCGCCAAGCCGCTCGAAGTGTTTGCCCGCACGCCGAATCTGCGCCGGCTCGGTTCGGCGCGGCTGGCCAGCGAGATCGAGCGCGTGGTGGCCGGCCTGAAACAGGGCCTGTCACCGGAAACGCTGGGACTGGGCGCCGACTGTCATCCGCTGTCGGCCGGACGCCTGCTGCTGCAGCTGTACAAGCCCTGGTGCCATGCGGCCAACCCGCGCCGCTTCCAGCGACGCAGTGGCGACGGCGAGATAGACATCGCGATCAGCCAGGAGGCGATGCATTACCTGATCGCCGGCGAAGAGTTCGTGCAGCCGCCGCCGGCGCGCATCTACAGCCACAGCGATTTCGTCGACATCGCCACCTTCGGCGAACGGGCGACCGACGGCGCCGGCCTGGCCGTGCGTCAGGCCAGCGCCCGCGCGCAGTACCCGACCCAGCACTGGGCGGTGCTGGACCACAGCGTGATGGGCTATCGCCTGCGCGCCCCGCGCGAGACCGCGGCGATCGAGTACTCGCAGATGCTGGCGGTGTTCGGCCCGGACTCGGAACACTGGCGTCTGGCGCGCGTGTCCTGGCTCATGTACGAGCACGACGGCCATCTGCTGACCGGCCTGCACGTGCTGCCGGGCACGCCGCGTGCGCTGTCGGTGCGTCCGCTGGCCGACGAAGGCATGCCGGCCGAGCGCTTCGTTCGGGCCTTCCTGCTGCCGGCCGTGCAGGTGATGGGCGAAGAGGCCTCGCTGGTGCTGCCGCGCGGCTGGTTCCAGGCCGATCGCAAGCTCGAAATCTTCCTGAATGGCACGCTGCGTGCGGTGCAGCTGACCCGCCTGCTCGCGTTCGGCGTCAATTACGAACGCGCCGCCTTCGGCGAGGAGACACCCGCAAACGGCGTCTGAGCGACGCCGTTCAGAGTGCGGGCAGCGTGCGGCGGGCGGGAAAGCGGACGGTGAAGCGGCTGCCCTGACCCGGCTGGCTGTCGATCTGCAGCGTCGCCTGATGCCGTTCGAGCACGTGCTTGACGATGGCCAGGCCGAGGCCGGTGCCGCCGGTCTCGCGCGAGCGGCCGCGGTCGACGCGGTAGAAGCGTTCGGTCAGTCGCGGAATGTGCTGGGCGTCGATGCCGATGCCGTTGTCGGTCACCGAATACTCCCCGCAACCATCGACCACGCGCCAGGCGAGCTTCACGCTGCCGCCGTCCGGCGTGTAGCGCACCGCGTTGCTGGCGAGGTTGCCAAGCGCGCTGCGCAGGTCGCGTGCGCAGCCGAGCAGCGCACCGGGCGCCGCGTCGACGTCCAGCGTCACCGTGTGCCGGCCGGACGACAGCGCCCGCGTCTCGACCAACACGATGTCCAGCAGGTTGCGCATGTCCACCGGCTCTTCCGGTGTCGGCGTGTCGGTCTCCAGCGCCGACAGCGTCAGCAGGTCATCGACCAAGCGCTGCAGGCGCACCGACTGCTGCTGCGCCATGCGGATGAAGGACAGCGCCTGCTCCTGCGGCAGTTCGGGCAGCGCGTCCTCCAGCGTTTCGAGGAAGCCGTGAATCACCGTCAGCGGCGTCTTCATTTCGTGCGACACGTTGGCGACGAAGTCGCGCCGCATCGTTTCGAGCTTTTCGAGCTGGGTGATGTCGCGCGTCAGCAGCAGCTTCTGGTCGTCGCCGAAAGCCACCACCCGCAGCTGCAGCGTGCGGCCGGGCTGACGCGGCGAGGGCATGGACAGCGGCTCGCCGTAGTCGCCGGATTGCAGGTACTCGGCGAACTCGGGCTGGCGCACGAGGTTCAGGATGGGCATCGCGATGTCGCGCCGGCCGTCCAGCCCCAGGTGTTCCTCGGCCATCGGATTCAGCCACTCGATCAGTTCGTCGCGCGACATGATGAGCGTGCCGTCGGGCATCGCGCGGCTGGCTTCGCGCATGCGCTCCAGCCGGCTACGCAGGTCCTCGCGCTGCTGGCGGGCGTTGCGCTCGCGCCGCGCCAGCTTGGCAAACAGGAATTCCCACTGGCCCGCACCGTCCGGCAGTTCGGCGTCGCTGGTCGAGTTGAGCCAGCGGTCGAAGCGGCCGATTTCGTACTGGTCGCGCAGGCTGCCCGCGAGCAGCAACGCACAGGCCAGCGCCAGCGCCGGTGCCAGCGCGTCGGCCGCCAGGCCGATCAGCACGCAGACGAGGATGAGCGCGACGCGCAGGGCGGCGCGGAACCAGAATTCACGCATGGAGTACGCAGCGGGTGATCACGGCGCCGGATTATGGGCGCTCACGCGCAAAACGGCTCACTCCTTCTGGCAGGACAGGCGATAGCCGCTGCCGCGCACGGTCTGGATCAGCGCGTCGTGTCCGCTCGCTTCCAGCGCGCCGCGCAGGCGGCGGATGTGCACATCCACCGTGCGCTCCTCGACGAACACGTGGTCGCCCCACACGCTGTCGAGCAGCTGCGCACGCGAATGCACGCGCTCGGCGTGGGTCATGAAGAAGTGCAGCAGGCGGAACTCGGTCGGGCCGAGCACCACGGCCTGGCCGCGGGCCGTGACGCGATGCGTGGCCGGATCGAGACGCAGACCGTCGATCTCGACCGGGTCTTCGGTCGCCTGCGGCTTCTGCCGGCGCAGCACGGCCTTGATGCGGGCCGCCAGCTCGCGCGGCGAAAAGGGCTTGGTGACGTAGTCGTCGGCGCCGGTTTCCAGACCGGTCACCTTGGACTGTTCGTCGCCGCGTGCCGTCAGCATGATGATGGGCACGCCACGCGTGCGCTCGTCGGCGCGCAGCCGGCGCGCCAGATCGATACCACTCTGGCCGGGCAGCATCCAGTCGAGCAGCACCAGATCGGGCAGTTCGGCCTGTAGCAGGCGCAGCGCGGTTTCGGCGTCCGGCGCGCGCAGCGGATCGTGGCCGGTGCGGGTGAGCGTGACGCTGATCAGTTCCTGGATGGACGGTTCGTCCTCGACGACGAGTATGCGGGCCATGACGGTATGCGAGCGTGGGATGACGGGAACGCGACGCAGTCTATTTCAGTATGGTGACGGTTTAGTGACAGCGCCTCCGGTCGGTCCGCAGGGCCATCACGACGGGCGCGGGGTATCATTCCCGACTCTTTGCAGCGGACACGGAACATCATGGCAGGACTGGACAAGGACACCCCCATCCCCACCGAAATCAAGGTGCAGCAGAAGTCGAAGATGATGGACGTCAGTTTCGACAACGGCCGCAGCTTCAGCTTCAGTTTCGAGTTCCTGCGCGTGTGCTCGCCGTCGGCCGAAGTGCGCGGCCACGGGCCGGGACAGGAAACGCTGCAGATCGGCAAGCGCGACATCGACATCACGCGCGTCGAGCCGGTCGGCGCCTACGCGATCAAGCCGGTGTTTTCCGACGGCCACGACAGCGGCATCTACTCGTGGGACTACCTCTATCTGCTGGGCGAGAACCAGGAAGCGCTGTGGGCCGACTACCTCGCCCGCCTGGACGCCGCCGGTGCCAGCCGCGATCCGGCCTTGGTGCCGCCGCCGACCGCCAAGGGCGGCTGCGGCAGCGGCGGTTGCGGTCACCACCATTGAGCCTGCGATGAGCGACAACTCCACCGATTTCGGCTTCGAGCGCGTACCCGAAGCGGCCAAGGCCCGCCGTGTGGCAAGCGTGTTCTCGTCGGTCGCGCGCCGTTACGACATCATGAACGACCTAATGTCGGCCGGCCTGCACCGCGCCTGGAAGGCGTTCGCGATCGAAATGGCCGGCGTGCGCCCGGGCCAGCGCGTACTCGACGTCGCCGCCGGCACCGGCGATCTGACGCTCGCACACGCGAAGCGCGCCGGCGCCAGCGGCGAGGTGTGGCACACCGACATCAATCCGGACATGCTGCGCGAAGGCCGCGACCGCCTGCGCGACGCCGGCTTCGTGCTGCCCAGCCTGCTGTGCGACGCCGAGAAGCTGCCCTTCCCGGACAACCATTTCGACTGCGTCACGGTCGCCTTCGGCCTGCGCAACATGACGCACAAGGACCGCGCTCTGGCCGAGTTCCGCCGCGTGCTGAAACCGGGCGGCCGCGCGCTGGTGCTCGAGTTCTCGCGCGTCGCCAAGCCGCTCGAAAAGGCCTACGACCTGTATTCGTTCAAGGTGCTGCCCTGGCTGGGCAAGCGCGTCGCCAATGACGAGGCGAGCTACCGCTATCTCGCCGAATCGATCCGCATGCACCCGGACCAGGAAACGCTGGCCGGCATGATGCGCGAGGTCGGCCTGGGCCGCGTCGAGTACTTCAACATGAGCGCGGGCGTGGTGGCGCTGCATCGCGGCTTCAAGCTCTGAAATCCGGGTGGAGAGGCGAACGATCCGCGCATTTTGCGGTCAATTCGTGTGCTAAGTTTCGCTCTCGCGTTTTCGCCCCACCTTTGATGGAGACATATCGATGAAGAATTTCCTGTGCGCGCTGTGCGTGGCCGTCGTCGGCCTCGGCGGCGCCATGCATGACGCCGAAGCCGCCAAGCGCATGGGTGGCGGCAAGTCCTTCGGTTCGCAGCGTGATTCGACCACGATGCAGCGTGACGCCACGCCGACCTCGCCGACGCAGAACGCCACCACTGCCCAGCGCCAGGCGCAGCCCGCCGTACCCGCTGCCGCGCAGCCGGCCAAGCGCTCGTGGATGGGCCCGCTGGCTGGTCTGGCGGCCGGCATCGGCCTGGCCGCACTGGCGTCCCACCTCGGTTTCGGCGAGGAAATGGCGTCCTTCATGATGATCGCGCTGCTGGTCATGGTCGCCCTCTTCGTCTGGCGCATGTTCGCCGCACGCCGCAGCGCGCCGCCGCCGCAGCAGGGCATGCAGTACGCCGGCGCGACCGCAGGCCCGGGCGCCGCCCCGCAGCGCTTCGAAGCGGCGGCCCCGGTCGCCGCCTCGGCGCCGGCCGCCGCAGCCGGTGCAGGCAACATTCCGGGGGATTTCGACGTCGACGGCTTCCTGCGTCAGGCCAAGCTGAATTTCGTGCGCCTGCAGGCGGCGAACGACAAGGGTGACGTCGAGGACATCCGTCAGTTCACTTCGCCCGAGGTGTTCGCCGAAATCCGCATGCAGCTGCAGGAGCGTGGTGGCGAAACCCAGCACATCGACATCGTGCAGCTCGACGCCGCGCTGCTCGACTTGGCCACCGAGAACGATCAGTACATCGCCAGCGTCCGTTTCAGCGGCCTGCTGCGCGAGGAAGTCAGCGCAGCGCCAGCACCGTTCGACGAAGTGTGGCATCTGGCCAAGCCGGTGTCCGGCAGCCGCGGCTGGGTGATCGCCGGTATCCAGCAACTGCAGTAAATCATGCTCGCGACGGCCGCGCTCCCGGTACTGAACCACCTGCTCGATCAGGCGCCGGGCGCGCACGCCCGGCTGGCCCGGCATGCGGGCGCGCAGGCAAGGCTCGAACTGGGCGCGCTCGGCGTCGCCTTCAGGGTTGGCGAAGACGGCCGGCTGGCTGCGGCCTCCGATGAGCCGCTGGCGGTCACCCTGCGACTGCCGGCGGATGCCGCACTCCGGCTGCTACACGAAGGCGACGCCGTATTGCGCGATGCGCGCATCGAAGGCGACGCGGCGCTGGCCGAAACCCTCGGTCAGGTGCTGCGCGGCCTGCGCTGGGACGCGGCGGAAGACCTGAGCCGGCTGATCGGTGACGCGGCCGCCGAACGTGTGGTGGGCGGTGCGCGTGCGGCATGGGCCGGCGGCCGCGACCTCGGCGCGCGGCTCGCTGCGTCGGCCAGCGAATACGCGGCAGACGAGGCGCAGTTGCTGGTGCGTCCGGCCGCAACAGCCGCCTTTGCCGACGAAGTCGATACGCTGCGCGACGACCTGGCACGTCTGCAGAAGCGCCTCGAACTGCTCGAACGCAAAGCTCAGCCGATACGCTGATCCACCCACCAGCGCGCGAAGGTGTCGCGCTGCGCAGCACTCATCCCGACCCCGCATTTCGTCCGCCGCCACAGCACGTCGTCGGCGTTGTACGCCCACTCGTACTGTGCGCACCAGCGCGCTTCCGCCTCGAACAGCCCGCCCCCGAAGTCGCGTCCGGGTCCGCCTGCACGCGCCGCCTGTTCAAGCAGCGGCGACGTCTCGCTGCCGTGACGTCCGACCAGTGTGGCGATCCATCCTGACGACAGTGCGGGATGGCGCTGCGCCAGCGTGCGCGCGAGTTCGGAACGCTGTGTCGGGCCGGCGGCCTCGGCGCCCGGCAGCAGGCGGTCGGCGGTCACGCAGCGTGCGTTCGATCCGAGGAACGCGGCCAGTCGATCGACCGCCCGTTCAGCGAGGCTTCGATGCGTGGTGAGCTTGCCGCCCTGTATCGACATCCAGCCGCGGCCGCCGCGCTCGCCTTCCATCCTCATCCGGTATTCGCGGCTGGCCGTGCGCGCGCTGCCTCCGCCGTCGATCAGCGGTCGCATGCCGCTGAATTCCCAGCGAATATCGTTCTCGACTGGAGCGCCCCCAAAGGCACGCCGCAGCGCGTCGAGCAGGTAGCGCCGCTCCGCCGCCGTGGCGCTCAGCGCCTCGGGTGACGGCAGATCGGTTTCGGTGGTGCCCACCAGATGGAAGTCGCCAGCGAACGGGATGACAAACACGACGCGGCGGTCCGGCTGTTGCAGCAGCCAGGCGTCGTCGCCAGCGTGCAGGCGCGGTACGACGATGTGCGTGCCCTGCACCAGCCGCACCGGTGCCGCCGCAACACCGCGCAGCGCCTCGACCGCGTTCATCCACGGCCCGGCGACATTGACGACGCAGCGCGCGAGCACCGTCTTCTGTCCCACCGTGCAGCGCCAGTGCGCGCCTTCGGCCGTCACCGCGCTCAGTGCGCTCTGCGGCAGCACGCGTGCGCCGTGCGCCTGCGCGTCGAGCAAGGTGCATAGCGTCAGCCGCGCGTCGTCCACCCACAGGTCGTAATAGGCGTGTGCTGCGCTCACTGGCGGCTGCATGTGCTGCAACGAGGGAAAGTCGGCACGCAGGCGTCGCGATCGCGGCAGTGAGCTGCGCCCGGCCAGCAGGTCATACAGCAGCAGTCCGGCGGCCAGCATCCAGGCCGGCCGTTCGCCCGTGTGCGGCACGACGAAGCGCTGCGGACGCACAAGGTGGGCCGCAATGCGGCTCAGTGTCTCGCGCTCCAGCAGCGATTCGCGCACAAGACCGACGGCACCCTGCTCGAGGTAGCGCAGTCCGCCATGGATGAGCTTGGTGGAGGCTGACGAGGTGGCGCCGGCGATGTCGCCGCGCTCACAGACGATGACGTCCAGACCGCGCAGTGCGGCGTCGCGTGCGATGCCGGCGCCGTTGATGCCGGCCCCGACGATGAGCAGATCGCAGGATTCCCGGTGCATGGGCGGATTCTGCGCCGGGCGCGCCAAAAACAAAAAGGCACGCCGAGGCGTGCCTTTCCGGACCTGCTCGAAACCGCGCTCAGTGACGCTTGCGCAGCTTCTGGATTGCCGCCAGCTGGGCGATGGCCGAAGCCAGTTCCGCCTGCGCCGCAGCGTAGTCGACACCGGCCTGACGGTTGGCCAGTGCTTCTTCGGCCAGACGCTTGGCTTCGTTCGCCTTCGCTTCATCCAGGTCGGTACCACGGATGGCGGTATCCGCCAGCACGGTCACCAGACCCGGTTGCACTTCCAGCAGGCCGCCGGCCACGAAGATCAGCTCGTCGGCAGCCTGATTCGGCACCTTGATGCGGACTTCGCCCGGACGGATGCGGGTGATCAGCGGAGTGTGGCCGGGCAGGATGCCCAGCTCGCCGCTCTCGCCCGGCAGCGCGACGAATTCTGCGAGCCCGGAGAAGATTTTCTCTTCCGCGCTGACAACGTCGACATGTACGGTCATAGCCATGATTACTCCGTGAATGCTGCCCGCAAGCCGCGCCGGACCGAAGTCCGTCACGGCTCACGCTTGCCGCGTCACTGCAGCGTCTTCGCCTTTTCGAACGCTTCCTCGATGCCGCCGACCATGTAGAAGGCCTGTTCCGGCAGGTGGTCACATTCGCCATTGACGATCATGTTGAAGCCCTTGATCGTGTCCGCCAGCGGAACGATCTTGCCCGGCGAGCCGGTGAAGACTTCAGCCACGTTGAACGGCTGCGACAGGAAACGCTGGATCTTGCGGGCGCGAGCCACGGCCAGCTTGTCTTCCGGCGACAGTTCGTCCATGCCCAGAATCGCGATGATGTCGCGCAGTTCCTTGTAGCGCTGCAGCGTCGATTGCACCTTGCGGGCGACCGCGTAGTGCTCTTCGCCGACGATCAGCGGATCCAGCTGACGCGAGGTCGAGTCGAGCGGATCGACCGCCGGGTAGATGCCCAGCGAAGCGATGTCACGCGACAGCACGACGGTTGCATCCAAGTGCTGGAAGGTCGTGGCGGGCGACGGGTCGGTCAAGTCATCCGCAGGCACATACACGGCCTGGATCGACGTGATCGAGCCGACCTTGGTCGAGGTAATGCGCTCCTGCAGGCGACCCATTTCGTCGGCCAGCGTCGGCTGATAGCCCACGGCGGACGGCATGCGGCCCAGCAGTGCGGACACTTCGGTACCGGCCAGCGTGTAGCGGTAGATGTTGTCCACGAAAAACAGGATGTCGCGGCCTTCGTCGCGGAACTTCTCGGCCATGGTCAGGCCGGTCAGCGCCACGCGCAGACGGTTGCCCGGCGGCTCGTTCATCTGGCCGAACACCATCGCCACCTTGTCGAGAACCTTCGACTCTTCCATCTCGTGGTAGAAGTCGTTGCCCTCACGGGTGCGCTCACCCACACCGGCGAACACGGAGTAACCACCGTAGCTCTTCGCGATGTTGTTGATGAGTTCCATCATGTTCACGGTCTTGCCCACACCGGCACCGCCGAACAGACCGATCTTGCCGCCCTTGGCGAACGGGCAGATCAGGTCGATCACCTTGATGCCGGTGGGCAGCAGGTCAACCGACGGGCTCAGTTCGTCGAACTTCGGTGCCTTCTGGTGAATGGCACGACGTTCTTCGGTGGCGATGTCGCCCGCTTCGTCGATCGGACGGCCAAGCACGTCCATGATGCGACCCAGCGTGGCGGTGCCGACCGGCACGCTGATCGCGGCGCCGGTACCCTTCACCTTCATGCCGCGGCGCAGACCGTCGCTGGAACCCAGCGCAATCGTGCGCACGACGCCGTCGCCCAGCTGCTGCTGGACTTCGAACGTCAGACCCGCTTCAGCCGTGTGCGTACCTTCGGCTTCGTCGAGCTGCAGTGCTTCAAACACGTGCGGTATCGAATCGCGCGGGAACTGGATATCCACCACGGCGCCGATACATTGAACGATGTTTCCGGTATTCATCGTCTATCCCCAATACAAAAATTCGTTTGCGCGATCAGACTGCCGCGGCGCCGCCGACGATCTCGGACAGTTCCTTGGTAATCGCCGCCTGGCGGGTCTTGTTGTAGACCAGCTGCAGTTCGCCGATGACATTGCCTGCGTTGTCGGACGCGGCCTTCATCGCCACCATACGTGCGCTCTGTTCGGACGCCATGTTTTCGGCGACCGACTGATACACCAGCGCTTCAACGTAACGAACGAGCAGCTCGTCGATCACCACCTGCGGGTCCGGCTCGTACAGGTAATCCCAGGTGCCTTCCGGCGTGCCCAGACGATCACCCGTGAGCGGCAGCAGTTGCTCGAGCACCGGCTCCTGCTTCATCGTGTTGATGAAGCGGGTGAAGGACAGATAGACCGCGTCGAGCTCACCGGCCTGGAAGGCGTCGATCATGACCTTGACGGGCCCGATCAGCTTTTCCAGATGCGGCGTATCGCCCAGCTGCGTCACCTGCGACACCACCTTGGCGCCCATGCGCTGCATGAAGCCCAGACCCTTGTTGCCGATGGCGGCAACGCGGATTTCGGTGGCGCCCTTGCCTTCCCACTCCTTCATCGTGTTCAGCGCCAGACGCAGCACGTTGGTGTTCATGCCGCCGCACAGACCCTTGTCCGTGGTGACGACGATGATGCCGACGCGCTTGATCTGACCGACGGTCGCGAGGAACGGGTGCTTGTAGTCGCTGATCGTGGCGGCAGACAGGTTGGCAGCAAGACGGCGGATCGTGTCGGCGTAGGGCCGGGCGGCCCGCATCCTGTCCTGCGCCTTGCGCATCTTGGATGCAGCCACCATCTCCATCGCCTTGGTGATCTTCTTCGTGTTTTGCACGCTCTTGATCTTGGAACGGATCTCTTTTCCGCTGGCCATGGTTATCTCCTGTCCGCGCGCTTACGCCCAGCTCTTCTTGAACTCGGCCACCGCGGCAGCGAGCGTCTTTTCCGATTCACCGTCGAGGTCCTTGGAGGACTCGATCTTGTTCATCAGATCGGAATACTTCTGCTGCAGGAACTGGTGCAGGGCCGATTCAAAAGCGAGCACGCGGGACACTTCGACATCGTCGAAGTAGCCGTTGTTGGCGGCGTACAGCGAAACACCCATCTGGGCGACCGACAGCGGCGAGTACTGCGGCTGCTTCATCAGTTCGGTCACGCGGCGGCCACGCTCGAGCTGCTTGCGGGTCGCTTCGTCCAGGTCGGAAGCGAACTGCGCGAACGCAGCCAGCTCACGGTACTGGGCCAGCGCCAGACGGACACCGCCGCCCAGCTTCTTGATGATCTTGGTCTGGGCCGCACCACCGACGCGGGACACCGACACACCGGCGTTGATAGCCGGGCGGATGCCTGCGTTGAACAGGTCGGTTTCCAGGAAGATCTGGCCGTCGGTAATCGAGATCACGTTGGTCGGAACGAAGGCGGACACGTCGCCAGCCTGCGTTTCGATGATCGGGAGCGCGGTCAGCGAACCGGTCTTGCCCTTGACTTCACCGTTGGTGAACTTCTCGACGTAGTCGGGATTCACGCGAGCGGCACGCTCGAGCAGACGGCTGTGCAGGTAGAACACGTCGCCCGGGTAGGCTTCGCGGCCCGGCGGACGGCGCAGCAGCAGCGAAATCTGGCGGTAGGCCACGGCTTGCTTGGACAGATCGTCATAGACGATCAGCGCGTCTTCACCGCGGTCACGGAAGTATTCGCCCATCGTGCAACCGGCGTACGGTGCCAGGAACTGCATGGCGGCCGAGTCGGAGGCGGTGGCGGCGACGACGATGGTGTAGGCCATCGCGCCGTACTCTTCCAGCTTGCGCACCACGTTGGCGATGGTCGAGGCCTTCTGGCCCACCGCAACGTAGATGCAGGTCATGTTCTGACCCTTCTGGTTGATGATGGCGTCGACAGCGACCGCGGTCTTGCCGGTCTGGCGGTCGCCGATGATCAGCTCGCGCTGGCCACGGCCGACCGGCACCATCGAGTCGATCGACTTCAGGCCGGTCTGCACCGGCTGCGAAACCGACTGACGTGCGATCACGCCCGGAGCGACCTTTTCAACCTTGTCGGTCAGCTTGGCGTTGATCGGGCCCTTGCCGTCGATCGGCTGGCCGAGCGAGTTCACGACGCGACCGATCAGCTCGGGGCCGACCGGCACTTCGAGAATGCGGCCCGTGCACTTGACGGTCTGGCCTTCGGAGAGGTGTTCGTAATCACCCAGCACCACGGCGCCGACTGAGTCGCGCTCGAGGTTCAGCGCCAGACCGAACGTGTTGCCTTCGAATTCCAGCATTTCGCCCTGCTGGACGTCGTCCAGGCCGTGCACGCGCACGATGCCGTCGGTCACCGAAACCACGGTGCCCTCGGTGCGCGCCTGCGACGACAGATGCAGGTTCTGGATCCGGCTCTTGATCAGGTCGCTGATTTCAGACGGATTGAGGTTCATCAAAAAACTCCTAGTTCTGTAGCGCAGTGGCCATGGCGGCGAGCTTGCCGCGGACCGAGGCATCGATCACTTCGTCACCGACCGCAACCTTCACACCGCCGATCAGTTCGGGATCGAGCGTGACCCGGGCTTCCAGGCGACGGCCGAAACGCGGCTCGAGGTCGGCCAGCAGGCGCGACACGGTGGCGTCGTCCATCGGGAAGGCGGAACTGATGTAGGCGACAGCGCTGCGTTCGTGCTCGTTCTTCAGCTCGGTGAAGAGCTGCGCGATTTCCGGCAGCAGGGCCAGACGGCCGTTCTGCGCCAGCACGCGTGCGAAGCTGCGATGCGCGTCGGCAAGTTCGCCGGGCACTGCGGTGAGGAAGAGGAAACCACGGTCGGTCGAGGTGCGGGTCGGATCGGCCAGCAGCTTCTTGACCTGCGGCTCGGCGGCAGCAGCGGCCATCATGCCGAGGGCGTCAGCCCAGGCTGCCAGCGAGTTGCCTTCCTTGGCCAGCTGGAACGCGGCTTCGGCGTAGGGTCGCGCGATGGTGACGTTCTCTGCCATGGTGTCAGCTCAGTTCCTGCTTCAGGTTGGTGAGCAGATCGGCGTGGACTTGGGCGTTGATCTCGCGACGCAGGATGCGTTCTGCACCCGCGACCGCCAGCGTGGCGACCTGGTCGCGCAGGGCATCCTTCGCCTTCTGCGCTGCAGCCGCAGCTTCGGTGGTCGCTGCTTCGCGGGCCGCCGCGATGATGCGATTCGCTTCCGCGCGCGCATCCTCGACCAGCTTGGCCGCCTGCTTCTCTGCACCCGAACGGAGCTCGGCCGCGGACTCACGCGCTGCGCGCAGTTCCTCGATCGACTTCTTCTCCGCGTTGGCCAGATCTGCCTTTGCCTTGTCCGCAGCCGCCAGCCCGTCAGCGATCTTCTTCGCGCGTTCGTCGAGAGCCTTGACGATCGGCGGCCACACGAAGCTCTTCGTGAACCACACAAAGGTCAGGAACACGACGATCTGGATGATGAGCGTTGCGTTCAGATTCACGGCAACTTTCCCTTCAATAAATCGGTGTTGGGGCGGATGCCGTTCTTACTTCAGGAAGGTCGAAGTGGCGAACCAGAGGGCGATACCGGTACCGATAATGAAGGCGGCGTCGATCAGGCCGGCCAGCAGGAACATCTTGACCTGCAGCGCGTTCATCAGCTCCGGCTGGCGAGCCGAGGCTTCGAGGTACTTACCGCCCATCAGCGCGATACCGATACAAGCACCAATTGCACCCAGACCGATGATCAGACCGCAGGCGAGGGCGACGAGACCGAACACTTGTTCCATAACAGCTCCTTAGATTTAAAAGAAAAACGAAAACAACAAACCGGACTGCAACTGCAAACTCAGTGACCTTCGTGTGCCTGACCGATGTACACCAGCGTCAGCATCATGAAGATGAATGCCTGGAGCGCGACCACGAGGATGTGGAACACCGCCCATGCGAAACCCGCAACGATGTGGCCGAATGCGAGCAGGAAGCTCGGCGCGTTGGCACCCGTCCAGGCGGCACCCATCAGCGCGATCAGCATGAAGATGAGTTCGCCGGCAAACATGTTGCCGAACAGACGCATGCCATGCGACACGGTCTTGGCAAGGAATTCGATGACGTTCATCGCGAAGTTGAACGGCGCCAGGATGAGCTTGTCGCCGAAGGGCGCCGAGATCAGTTCGTGCGCCCAGCCACCGGCGCCCTTGATCTTCACGTTGTAATACAGGCAGACCAGCAGCACCGCGATCGACATGCCCATGGTGGCGTTGATGTCGGCGGTCGGCACGACGCGCATGTAGGCGTGGTGCGGATCGTGACCGGCGGAGGCATAGATGCCTTCCCAGATGCGCGGCAGCAGATCGAGCGGCAGGAAGTCCATCGCGTTCATCAGGAAGATCCAGACGAAGACGATGAGGGCGAGCGGTGCCACGGTACGGCGCGACTCTTCGCTGTGGATCAGGCCCTTGGCCTGGTCGGCGACCATCTCGACGAGGATTTCGACGGCGGCCTGGAAGCGACCCGGTACGCCGGACGTCGACTTAGCCGCGGCGCGGTAAAGCACGAACAGCGCGAGGACGCCGAGCAGCACCGAGTAGAAGACGGTGTCGAGATTGACCAGATTCCAGTTGATCAACTCGACCTGCTTCTCGCCGGTGTTGTTCAGGAAGGTCAGGTGGTGGGCGATGTACTCGCCGGGGGTCGGGCCGTGGGCCACTTCAGTCGCCAGTTCGGTTCCAGATGCCATGTCAGTGTTTGAACAAGAAAGCAAAAAAACCTGCCTGCAGCGCCGCGCCCAGACCCCCCAAGAACCAGCCCCACGACAATCCGGGCACGAGGTAGTGGCACAGCAACAGCAGCCCAATCGTCGAGACGACCTTGATCGCCTCGCCGAGGAAGAATTCAAGCGGGTACGACACCGCGGCCTGCGCCCCTGGGCGCGCCAGACGACCGAGACGTATCGCGAACAGGAGACTCGGCGCCGCATAACTCAGGCCACCGAGCAGGGCGGACAGTCCAGCCATCCAGCCCCCGACGAACAGCGCGATGCCCGTCACCACGAGCACCAGCGAAAGCTGCAGCATGATCGCTTTCAACATGCAGCAGGCCTTCCACGCATCCGTACCACCCAAAGTCCGCGAACCTCGAATCTTCTATAAGACACAAGTGTTCGCACTGCGACGAGCTGAACCGGCACAGCTTCGCGCGCAAAGCCCTTGACGATACATACGCTTACAGCCGCCGTCAAGAAGTTCCCGGATTTTGCCCCGGAACAGTGCGTGTGCATCGGATCCGGCAAAAAGAAAACATTTCGCACGCTCGGCTCGCGGGCAACGCTTGACCTCGATCTGAAAATAGTCGATATTTTTCGACATGAGAAACGACTACGCCCAGACCATTCCTGCCGACTGGCAGGACTACTCCCGTCTGTTCGCCGCGCTCGGCGACCCGGAGCGACAGCGCATCCTGCTGACCTTCGAGCCGGGCGAAAGCCTCAACGTGACCGAACTGACCCGCGCCTCCTCTCTGAGCCGGCCGACCGTGTCACATCACCTTAAATTGCTGTGCGAGGCCGGCGTGCTCGAACGGATGCGGCAGGGCCGCGAAATTCACTTCCGGCTGATGGCGGACTCGCTGATACAGCGGCTGCAGACCGTCATCGACTACCTGGACGCGCACCGGTGAGCAGGTCCGCTCCCCGAGTCGCGGCAGACAGACTGTCGGACCTGACGCAGCGCGCCGGGCGCACCCCTTTCTATGCCATCGACAGCGCCGCCGTGTTCGCTCGCATCGACGCCTTGCGCGCCGCGCTGCCCGCCACCTTGCAACTGTGCTACGCGGTGAAGGCCAATCCCTTGCCAGCGTTGCTGCAGTGCATCAGCACGCGGCTCGACGGCGCGGACGTCAGTTCGGGCGGGGAACTGGCGCGTGCGCTGGATGCCGGCTTTTCCGCCGCGCACATCGGCTTCACCGGTCCGGGCAAGCGTGACACCGAGCTGGCGTCGGCGATCGAGGCCGGCGTACGCATCTGCGCCGAATCGGTCGGTGAGATCGAACGCATCGCGCGCATCGCCACGCAGCAGGGACGCCAGGCACGCGTCGCGCTGCGCGCAAATCCGGACTTCGCGATCGCCGGCTCGCGTGTGCGCATGAGTGGCGACAGCTTCTTCGGCATCGACAGTGCGCAACTGGGTAGCGCCATCGCAGCCGTGCGCCGGCACGGTCTCGACTTCAGCGGCCTGCACTATTACTGCGCCTCGCGCATGCTGGACGCGGCGGAGATCGTCGCGCTGCACGCCCGCTGCTTTGCGGAAGCCATGCAGATCGCCGACGCGGCCAACCTTGCACTGCCCTGGCTGAATCTGGGCGGCGGCTTCGGCGTTGCCATCGCCGACGACGAGCAGCCGCTCGACTTCGCGCCGGTCGCAGCCCATCTGCACGCACTGGACGAGGCGCTGCGGGCGCGTCACCCGCAGGCCCGGCTCGCGCTCGAACCGGGCCGCTACCTGGTGGCGGCGGCCGGCATCTACGTCTGCAGCGTGATCGAACGCAAGACGGTGCGTGGTCGCACCTGGCTCATCGTCGATGGCGGCGCGCACCAGCACCTGCACGCGACACTGCAACCGGACCGGTTACAGCCGGCGAACTTCCCGATGACGCTGCATCCGCAGACGCCGACCAACGAAGTCGAACGGGTGAGCATCGCCGGTCCGCTGTGCGCGCCCTTCGACGTGCTGGCGCGCGACATCGAGCTGCCGCGCGCGCAGCCGGGCGACCTGCTGGTCGTTCATTGCTCGGGCGCCTATGGCGCCAGCGCCAGTCCGCTCGACTTCCTCGGCCATCCGCATCCGGCCGAACTCCTTTTCTGAACCCGCGGAGCGTTCATGCTGCGTCGCCTTGTCCGTCCCCTGCTCACCTTCGTCTGCCGACTGCTGTTCCGCATCACGCCACCGGCGTCGCCGCCGGAAAGGCAGGAGCGCCTGCTGGTGGTCGCCAATCACGAGTCCTTCCTCGACGGCCTGCTGCTCGGCCTTTTCCTGCCCATGGATCCGGTGTTCGTCGTGCACACCGGTGTCGCACGCAATCCCTTCTTCCGGCTGCTGCTGTCCCTGGTCGACTACCTCGCGGTCGATCCGACCAGCCCGATGGCGATGAAAAAGGTGATCCGCCTGCTCGAATCCGGTCGCCCGGTGGTCATCTTCCCCGAAGGACGCATCACCACGACCGGCAGCCTGATGAAGGTGTACGACGGCCCCGCCTTCGTCGCCGCAAAGACCGGTGCCACCGTGCTGCCGGTGCGACTGGACGGCGCGTCGCGCAGCTATTTCTCGCGCGTGTCCGGCCGCTACCCGAAGTTGCTGTTCCCGCGCATCGCGATCACCGTGCTGCCGACCACGAAGATCGCCATGCCGGCGGCCGGCAGCGCGAAGGAGCGCCGCCGCCGCGCGGGCGAAGCGATGCGCCGGCTGATGCAGGAAATGATCTTCGCCTCGCGCCCGCAGCAGACGCTGTTCGACGCGCTGTGCGACGCGGCCGAGATCCACGGGCGCAGCCGCCGGCTGGTCGAGGACATGAAGCAGATCGAGTATTCATACGGCGACCTGCTGAAGATGGCGCTGGCGCTCGGCCGCATCGTCGCCCGCATCACGCGGCCGGACGAGCGGGTGGGCGTGCTGCTGCCCAACCTCGCGCCGACGCTGGGCCTGGTGTTCGGCCTGAACGCGCACCGCCGGGTGCCGGCCATGCTGAACTACACCGCCGGCGTCGACGGCATGCAGGCCGCGTGCACCGCGGCCGAACTGCGCGTCATCGTCACCTCGCGCGCCTTCGTCGACCAGGCCAAACTCGGCGACAAGCTGGCGGCGCTTCAGGGTGTCGAGCTGCACTACCTCGAAGATCTGCGCGAACGCATCACGCTGACCGACAAGCTGTGGCTCATGCTGTGGGCGATGCGGGCACCGCGGCTGGCGGCCGAAAAGCTGTCGCCCGAGGCGCCGGCCGTCGTGCTGTTCACCTCCGGATCAGAAGGCAAGCCCAAGGGCGTCGTGCTGTCGCACCGCGCGCTGCTCGCCAACATCGCGCAGATCCGCGCGGTGATCGACTTTTCGGTCGACGACAAGATCCTGAACGCGCTCCCGTTGTTCCACTCCTTCGGCCTCACCGCCGGCGGCCTGCTGCCGCTGCTGACCGGCGCCAACGTGTTCCTCTACCCGTCGCCGCTGCACTACCGCGTCATTCCGGAACTGGCCTACGACCGCAACTGCACCGTGCTGCTCGGCACCAGTACCTTCCTCGGCAATTACGCGAAATTCGCCCACCCCTACGACTTCTACCGGCTGCGCTACGTCATCGCCGGCGCCGAGAAGCTGTCGGAATCGGTGCGCAGCGCGTGGTTCGAGAAGTTCGGCCTGCGCATCTTCGAAGGGTATGGCGCGACCGAAACCGCGCCGGTGCTGGCCGTCAATACGCCGATGGCCTACCGCTCCGGCACTGTCGGTCAGCTGCTGCCCGGCCTGCACGCGAAATTGATGCCGGTCGCCGGCATCGACCGCGGCGGCGTGCTGCACGTCAGCGGGCCCAACCTGATGAGCGGCTACCTGAAATGGGACAGGCCGGGCGTGCTGCAGACGCCGTCGTCGGAAGCCGGCGACGGCTGGTACGACACCGGCGACGTGATCGAATTCGACGACGACGGCTTCGTGCGCATCGTCGGTCGGGTCAAGCGCTTCGCCAAGGTGGCCGGCGAAATGATTTCGCTGGAAACGGTGGAGAAGCTCGCCACCGCCGCCAGCCCGGCCGCGCAGCACGCGGCCTCGACCCAGCCCGATCCGGCGCGCGGCGAAACCATCGTGCTGTTCACCACCGATTCGGCACTCGGCCGCGACGCACTGCAGGCCGCGGCCCGCGAGCGCGGCGCGCCGGAGATCGCGGTGCCGCGCAAGATCGTCGTCGTCGATGCGCTGCCGCTGCTCGGCACCGGCAAGACCGACTACGTGACGCTGAAGCAGATGGCGGAAGCCTCCTGACCATGGACCTCCGCCGTCGACAGCTGCTGAAATCGGGATTGCTGCTCGGCGGCGCCGTGGCCGGCGGCTGGGCGCTCAGCACGGTCGCGCGCAGCCAGCTGATGAATCCCTGCCTGGCCGCGCTGCCGCCGGAACTGGCCGGCCACGAACTGATCGCGCAGGCATTCGACGGGCTGGACCTGGCCCTGCTGCGCGACGTCCATGTACATCTGGCCGGCACCGGCGACTCCGGCCGCGGCATCGAAATGACGCCGCGCATGCTGAGCCCGCTGCATCCGGCCGAATACGTGCAGAGGCTGTTCTACCTGAACGCCGGCTGCGCCCACGAAGACCCGGGCCGCGTCGACGCCAGCTATGTCGACCGCCTGCACAATCTGGTCGAAGCGCTGCCGGCCGGCTTCAAGCTCATGCTGTTCGCGTTCGAGCGCGCCTACGACGAGGCCGGCCGTCACCTGCCCGAGCACACCGCCTTCCACGTGCCCGACGCCTACGCGCGTGACATCGCCCGCGGCAACCCGGACCATTTCGAGTGGGTGTGCTCGGTCCACCCCTACCGCGAGGATGCCGTCGACGCGCTCGAAGCGGCGGCGCGCGACGGCGCCCGCGCCATCAAATGGCTGCCGCCGGCGATGGGCATCGACCCCACATCGAAACGCTGTGACCGCTTCTACGCCGCCGCCGCCCGCCTCGGCCTGCCGCTGATCAGTCACGCCGGCGAGGAAAAGGCCGTGCATGGCGCGGGCGGGCAGGAGCTGGGCAACCCGCTGCGGCTGCGCCGTGCGCTCGACCACGGCGTCACCGTCATCGTCGCGCATTGCGCAACGATGGGTCAGGACATCGACCTCGACGCCGGCCGCGGTGCGCCACCGCGCAGCAGCTTCGAACTGTTCGCACGGCTGATGGGCGAACGCCGCCGCGGTCGTCTGTACGGCGACATTTCGGCGATCACGCTGCGCAATCGCGACGTCGAAGTCGTGCGCGCGCTGCTGCGCCGCGAAGACTGGCACGACCGCCTGCTCTACGGCTCAGACTATCCGCTGCCGGGCATCCTGCCACTGATGTCGCTGTCTTCGCTGGCACGTGCCGGCCTGCTCGACGCGGCCGCCGCACCGGTGCTCGAACAGGTGCGCGACCACAATCCGCTGCTGTTCGACTTCATGCTCAAGCGCCTGCTGCGCGACGGCAGGCACCGCTTCGCCAACAGCGTGTTCGAAGCCGCGCGCGCATTCCCGTCCGCCTGACCCCTTCCTTCGCCAGACTCCATACTGCATGCGCATTCCCGCCGCCCTCCTTACACTGGCACTCATGACGAGTGCCCCTCCCACGCCTGCCGCACCGCGCGACGCTCTGGCCGACAGCCGGATCGGCCTGTACGCCGGCAGCGACTTCCGGCTCGCCACCGGCCGCTGTACCGACTGCGCCGCACCGCCGCAGGCGCTGTGGTACTTCACCGACGACACCATCGCCGTGCCGCGGGCCGACGCTGCCGGCTTCGTCGCCACGCTGCCGGCGCAGGACGACGTGCGGCAGTGGGCCTACGCGAACGAATGGCAGCCGGACGCGCAGAAGCCCGCGCTGATCTGGCTCGGCTCACCGCATGTCGCCGACGACGCGCAGCTCGATGCCGACGGTCGCACGCTCTCCTTCGCCGACGGCACGCGCGCCGGCTTCGCGCTGGTGCCGCAGCTGCCGTCCAACGTGTCGTGGTTCAACGCCGACAGCACGGCCTGGCTGCAGGGCCAGCGGCTCTCGCTGCGTGGCGCGCGGTCGGGCGACAGCTTCACCGCGCGCACGATCTGGCCGTCGTCCTTCGACATCGACCTCGCTGCACTGACGCCGTCGCCGCTGCAGGACGGCGAAACGCTGGCGACACTGGTACGCGCCGACGACGGTGGCGCACGCACGCCGGCGTCGACGCGACTGCTGTGGGAGCGCACGCCGGGGGCTGCGCGCGCAGCGGCGGGCAAGCCAGTGCTGGCCATCATGCTCAACGGTGCGCAGGGCGACGATGACGAGGCGCACGGCGGCCACTTCGCGATCGCCACCGGCCTGATGGGCGCACGCGGCGAGTGGAAGGACTGGCTGGTCGCGAACTTCTACAACCTCGACGCGCACAGTGAAAAGGGCATCATCGCCTCGATGCTGACGATGGATGCCTACCTGACCGATCTCAACGGCGGCCAGAGCTGGTACCGCCCGTCGTACATGCTGGTCGCCGTGCTGCGCGAGGGCCGCGCGGCGCGCCTGTACGACCAGGGCATCGCGCGCGTGTTCAACCACTTCTACCGGCACGACTTCAGCTACCGCCATGCCAGCGCGAACTGCGCCGGCATCAGCCTGGACACGCTGCGCTCGCTTGGCTGGAGCATCCCGACCCTGGGTCCGACCTCGAAGGCCAAGGCCTGGCTCGGCCTGCCCTACATGGCCATCAAGGACATGAGCGTGAGCAGCGGCACGCAGGCCTTCGACTACATGATGGCTGAACGCAGCGGGCTGTTTCCGTTCGTCGCCTTCAACGTCGCCGGCAGCGACCTGCTCGGGCGGCTAACCCAGGGCAAGGTGATGGACCAGGGGCTGGAACGCCTGCTGGCCGACGACGTCGAGGCGGTCCTGTTCGTGCGCGTGCCGCAGATTCCGTCCTCGCGCGCCTTCGGCAGCGCACCGGTCGCCAGCTACGAGGAATACATGGCGCGCGTGCCGGCCGAACGCAGCCAGTGGGTGGTGCGGCCAGCGCCGCCACGCCCCTTCCCGGACGAGTTGCGCGACCCGCAGGCGCCGAAGGAGCCGCTGCCGGCGTCGCGTCGCGCGTTGATCGTTTGGCTGGTCGGCGCCGCGGCGGTGATCGCCTTCGTCGCGTACCGGCTGCTGCGGAGAACGTCATGAGTTCGCAGTTCCATCTGCTGAAGGAAACGCGCTTCCGTCCCTTCTTCCTGACCCAGCTGCTGGGCGCGCTGAACGACAACGTGTTCAAGACCGCGCTCATCACGCTGCTCACCTTCCGCGCCGGCAGCATCACCGACGTGTCGCCGGCGCTGCTGGCCACCGTGCTGCCCGGCGTGTTCATCCTGCCCTTCTTCCTGTTTTCGGCCACCTGCGGCCAGATCGCCGACAAGTACGACCGCGCGATGCTGGCGCGGCTGTCCAAGGTGATCGAGATCGCGGTGATGGGCCTGGGCGCCATCGGTTTCGTCGCCGCCAGCCTGCCGGCACTGGTGCTGGCGCTGTTCCTGATGGGCACGCAATCGACGCTGTTCGGACCGGTCAAGTACGCCTACCTGCCGCAGCACCTGCACGACGGCGAACTGGTCGGCGGCAACGGGCTGGTCGAATCGGCCACCTTCGTCGCCATCCTGCTCGGCCAGATACTCGGCGTCTGGCTGGTCGGCGTGACCGACGCCTGGGGCCTGTCGGCCGCCGTGCTGCTGCTGGCGCTCGCCGGCTGGTGGACCAGCCGCGGCATCCCGCGCTCGCCGGCGCCCGAGCCGGCCATGCGCATCGACTGGAACCCGGCCAGCTCGACCCGCGACAACCTGCGCTTCGCGGTTGGCAACCGCACGGTCTGGCTGTCGCTGCTCGGCATATCGTGGTTCTGGTTCTATGGCGCCACGCTGCTCGCGCAGTTCCCGGTCTACGCGTCGGACGTGCTGGGCGGTGGCGAGCACGTGTTCATACTGCTGCTGGCGGTGTTCTCGGTCGGCGTCGGCACCGGCTCGCTGCTGTGCGAAAAGCTGTCCGGCGGCCGCATCGAGATCGGTCTGGTGCCCTTCGGCGCGATCGGCCTCACGCTGTTCGGCGTCGATCTGTTCTTCGCCACACCGTCCGCGCCGCTGCCGGGTGACGGCAGCGTGAGCGCCTTCCTGCAGCACGCGGCGCACTGGCGCATGCTGATCGACATCGCGCTGCTGGGCGCGGCAGGCGGCCTGTACATCGTGCCGCTGTATGCGCTGATCCAGACCCGCTGCGAACGCAGCCACGCGGCACGCGTGATCGCCGCCAACAACATCCTGAACGCAGGCTTCATGGTCGCGTCCGCTGGCGTGAGCCTGCTGCTGTTCGAGGCGGGGCTGAACATTCCGCAGCTCTTCCTGGTGGCCGCGCTGTTCAACGCGGCGGTGGCGGTGTTCATCTACACGCTGGTGCCGGAATTCCTGATGCGCTTCATCGTGTGGCTGCTCGTGCACACGGTGTACCGGCTCGACCAGCGAGGGCTGGACAACATCCCCGCCGATGGACCGGCGGTCATCGTCTGCAACCATGTGAGCTTCGTCGACGCACTGGTGATCACCGCAGCATGCCCGCGGCCGATACGCTTCGTCATGCACCACGCCATCTTCCGGCTGCCGGTGCTGCGCTTCGTGTTCCGCACCAACCGCTGCATCCCGATCGCGTCAGCCAAGGAAGACCCGAAACTGCTGGAGCGCGCCTATGACGACATCGCGGCGGCGCTGGAAGCCGGCGAGCTGGTCGGCATCTTCCCGGAAGGCGTCATCACCGACACCGGTGAGCTCCACCCCTTCAAGCCGGGCATCACGCGCATCGTCGCGCGTACGCCGGTACCGGTGGTGCCGCTGGCGCTGCGCGGCCTGTGGGGCAGCTTCTTCTCGCGCAAGGGTGGCCCGGCAATGACCAGGCCGCTGCGCCGCGGCCTGTTCAACCGCATCGAACTGGTCGGCGCGCCGCCAGTGGCGCCGGAGGCAGCGACGCCGGACGCACTGCAGGCCATCGTCGCCGGCCTGCGCGGCGACCGCCGATGAGCGCCCCTGGCCACGACGGAGCGCGCCGATGCTGACCGCCATCCTCTGTGTTCTCGGCCTGATCGCCGGCGCCGCGCACGGCGAGATCGAAGCCTTCTTCGGCGCCCTCGCCGGTCTGGCTGCGGGCCTGTGGGTATCGGCGCGCACCGCCGCGCGCGAACGCGCAGTGCAGGCGCGGCTGCGCGAACTCGACGACAAGACGCGCTGGCTGTACGAAGCGCTGAAGGCGCGGCCGGCAGCGGCAGCCGACCCGGAAGCCACGCGCACGGTGCCGGAGGAAGCAGGGGCACCGGCCACCACCGAAGCGCCGCCTGCCGTCGCGCCGGTCGTGGTCGAACCGGCAGCGGTCAGCACACAGGCCGCACCGCTAGACGCGCTGCACGCCGAGGGCACGCGCGTCGCGGCACGGCCGCAGCCGCCGGCAACCGACGCGGCCGAACGCGACGACCTCATCCGCCCGCTCGCCACACTGTGGTCGCGTCTGATGGGCAGCAATCCGCTGGCGCGCATCGGCGTCATCGTGCTGTTCTTCGGCGTCGCGTCGGCACTGCGGCTTGCCGCCCAGGCCGGCTGGCTGCCGCCGGAACTGCGACTGGCCGCCGCCGTCGCCACCGGTATAGCGATGATCGTTCTCGGTCTGCGCATGCCGGGTGAAGGGCCACGCCGCATGTTCGCGCTGGCGATCCAGGGCGGCGGCTTCGCGCTGCTCTACCTGGCGGTCTATTTTGCGCTGGCGCGCTACGGCTTCATCGGGCCGGCGCCCGCCTTCCTGCTGTTTGCCGCGCTCGGCGTGGCCTGCGCTGTCTGCGCTGCGCGGCAGGCCTCGCAGGTGCTCGCGCTGCTCGGCCTGTCCGGCGCCTTCGTGGCACCGATGCTGGCGTCCAGTGGGCAGGGTCAGTACGTCGTGCTGTTCAGCTACTACCTGCTGCTCGACGCCTTCATCATCGCGCTGAGCTGGCGGCGCGCCTGGCGCGCGCTCATCTTCGCCGGCTTCCTGTTCACCTTCGCCGTCGGCGCCGGCTGGGGCCTGCGCAGCTATGTCGCGGACGACTACCTCGTGGTGCAGGGCTTCCTGATCGCCTTCTTCGTGCTGTTCACCGCCACCCATGTCGCCCAGACCGTGCTGCGCGCGCCCGGCGCCGCCGGCTGGCAGTCCGGCAGCCTGCTGTTCGGCCCGCCGCTGGCCGCCGGCGTGCTGCAGGCCGCGCTAGTACAGCCCTACGAGTACGGTGCCGCGATCAGCGCCGCCCTGGCCGGCCTGTACTACCTCGGACTGGCCGGCCTGCTGCGCAGCCGCGCGCCGGACGAAACACTGACCTTCCGCGCCCACGCCGGCATCGGTGCCGCGCTGCTGACGCTGGCCGTGCCGCTGGCGTTCGACCTGCAGATGACCGCCGCGATCTACGCGGTCGAAGGTGCGGCGGCGCTGTGGTACGGCTGCGCCCGCGCGTCGCGCCTGACGCTGTGGGCCGGCGCCACGCTGCAGGTCGCCGCCGGCTTCTGGCTGGCCGCCTCGCTCGACACGCTGACCGTCGCGTGGCCGCTGCTCAACGGCCGCACGCTGGGCTGCCTGCTGCTGGCCGGTGCGGCGTTGTCCTCGGTGCGCGTGCTGCGCCAGACCGGCGCCGGCGCCGACTGGCTGCCGAAGGCGCTCACGCTGTGGCTGGCCGGCTGGTGGCTGTTCGGGGGTCTGGCCGACATCGACGACTTCGTACCGCACGACCTGCAGCCGGCCATCGCGCTGCTGTTCGGCGTCGCCAGCGCCGCCTTCTCCGAACAGCAGGGCCGCGCCCGCGACTTCATCACCGCCCGCGCGCTGGCCGCATTGACGCTGCCCATCCTGTGGGCCGGCAGTTTGCTCGCCTGGGACCAGCACGCGCACCTGCTGTACGGTGCGATGGCGCTTGCGCTGCCACTGGCCTGGGCCACCCACCTGTGGGTACTGCGCCGGCAGGACGAAGACGGTGCTGCACTGCTGAACACCGCACGCCACGTCGCCACCGCGTGGACGCTGCTGCTGTCGGTCGGCATCGAAGCCGGCAGCTGGCTGGCCGACTGGCTGCCGGGGCAGGACCTGTGGGGCTGGCTGGCCTGGATCGCCGTCTGGCTCACGGCCGGCCGAGCGCTGCAATCGGCGCTGTCCGCTGACGGCGAGAAAGCCGACGTCTGGCCCTGGGCCGCCGCGCCCGAGGCCTACGCGCGCACCGTGCTGTGGCCGGTCGCCGGCCTTTTGCTGCTGACCGTCGTCGCGCTGCAGTTCGGCCACGACGGCGGCTCCGCCCTGCCCTATCTACCGCTGGCGTCGGCGCTCGATCTGGCCAGCGTCGCCGCGCTGCTGTGGCTGGCACGCAGCCGTCTGCTGCCGCGGACGCTGGTCGGCGCGGCCGGTCTGCTGTGGGTGTCGGCATTGGCGGCGCGCGGCGTGCACCACCTCGCCGGGGTGGCGTGGTCGGCCACCGCCATGTTCCAATCCACCCTTCTGCAGGCGACGCTGTCGCTGACCTGGGCGCTGACCGCACTCGCATTGATGATGTACGCGACACGACGCGGTGTGCGCACGCTGTGGTTCGCCGGCTTCGCGCTGCTTGCCGCCGTAGGCGCCAAGATGCTGATGATCGACCTGGCCGGCGCCGGCACGGTCGAATGGACCGGCTCGCTGCTGGGCATCGGCGCGCTCATCCTGATTGCCAGTTACGTCGCACCGGTGCCGCCCGGCACGCTTCCAGATGGAGAGGACACCCGATGAAAAGACTGCTCGTTCCTGCCGCACTCGCGCTGGCCGCACTCGGCCCTGTGCACGCCGCCGACATCAAGCCCGGCCTGTGGGAATTCAAGTCGGCCATGAGCATGCCGGGCATGCCCGACATGTCGGCGCAGATGGCGCGCATGCAGGAAGAAATGAAGAAGATGCCGCCGGAAGCGCGCAAGATGATGGAACAGCAGATGGCCGCGCAGGGCGTGGCCATGGGCAGCGGCGGCGCGGTCCGCGTCTGCATCACGCCGGACGACGCCAAGCGCAGCGACATCTACTCCGGCAAGAACGACGGCAGCTGCACCTACAGCAACGTCACGAACACCGCGAAATCGGTCAAGGGCAAGATCAGCTGCACCAATCCGAAAGCCAGCGGCGACTTCGAGGCGGTGATCGACAGTCCGACCCATTTCACGTCGAAAATGAACATGCAGTCGGCGGAGGGGTCGATGAAGGCTGACACCGACGCGCGCTGGATCGCCGCCGACTGCGGCGCGGTCAAACCGACCGCCCGCTGATCCGCCGACTGTCCGACCTGACGCTTCACCCGATTGCAGACCCAACGCTGAACAGGAATGAAGGATTCACTGCTGCGGACGCCACTGGCGGACGCGACCGGACAGCCCGCCCGTCCGCAGCCGCCTGAACAGCCCATGCACGCCGCACATCCCGAACACCCGCGCAACCGCCGGCGGGCCGACAGCCTCGCACCGTTCTCGCTGAGCGTCGAGACCAGTCCGCTCGGCGACACCAGTCTGCATTTCCGCGTCCGCCCGAGCGGGTTGATCGCGCTCGTGCTGGCGCTACTGATCCACGCGCTCGCGCTGTGGTGGGTGATGCGGCCGAAGGCGGAGCCGGAACAGCCGCTCGGTGCCAACCAGCCGATCAGCGTGCGCATGATCACGCCGGAGGCGCCGCGCCAGGCGGCTGCGGCGCCACCACAGGCCGCCGCGCCGACGCCGCCTGCTCCCAGGCCCAAAAAGCAGCCGCCCAAGAAGCAGCGCGAAAAGGCCCGCAAGGCGCCGCCGGTGCCGACCGAGCCGCCGGTCGCCCGCGTGCCGGTGCCCGAACCCGCCCCCGCACCCCCGCCGCCCAAGCCAGCCGTTGCACCGGACGCGCCGACCGACATGGCGTCCTTCGTCGCCGCCCAGCGCGAGAAACGCCGGCTGGCCGAAGAGGCCGCCGCCGGCGAGAACGCCGCCGCGCGCGCCCGCGAACAGGGCCCGTCGGCGGACGACATCGCTGCCGCCAACATCAAGCGCAACCTGCAGCAGCCGGGCACCAACGGCGTGTTTCAGATCACCCGCAAGAGCGTGCGCACCGCCGCCTTCGTATTCCGCGGCTGGACCACCGACGCCGGCAATGCGCGACGCGAATTCATCGAGGTCGACGCCGGCCTCAACGGCGACATCGAGCGCGCCGTCGTGCAGCGCATGATCGAACTGATACGCCGCTACTACAGCGGCAACTTCAACTGGGAATCGCTGCGCCTGGGTCGCACCGTCGTGCTGTCGGCGCGGCCGGAGCATCAGAAGGAACTGGAGGACTTCCTGATCAAGGAGTTCTTCCGGGTCGGTGCGCAATACCCGCCGTAGTCGCGCCGAGCGCCTGTCGTGCCGCAGCGCAGCTTGGTGACGGCATGGCGGACGCCCGATAATCCGGGCGCACACGGAGGATTTCACGATGCCGCGCCACCCTGCACTGCCGGACGACGAAGAGAACGGAATGACGGACGCCGAACCATTCCGCGGTCTTGCCCGCTATGAACGGCAGATGCCCATTCACCAGATTTCCTACTATCTGTGCGGCGAAATCCGCGAACCGCACCACTACACCGATCTGTTCTACACGCTGCGCACCGCGGCCGAGACCGACCTGATCTACCTGCACCTGAATTCGCCCGGCGGCGAATTCGACACCGGCCTGCAGATCATCAACAACATCCGCGCCTCCGAGGCGCACGTGGTCACCGTGCTCGAAGCGCGCGCCTTCTCGATGGCCGCCTTCATCTTCCTCAGCGGCGACGAATTGATAGTGCATGACAACTGCCAGCTCATGTTCCACACCTATTCCGGCAGCCTGGACGGCCGCGGCAGCGAACAGCAGGCGCAAGTGGCCGCCGTCAGCAGCTGGTTCGAGAAGATGACGACGCGGCTGTGCTCGCCCTTCCTCAGCGACAGCGAAATCAGCCGCATCCTGAAAGGCAGCGACGTGTGGATGGATTCCGACGGCGTGCGGCAACGGCTGATGCGTATGCAGCGCGCACGCGCACGGCCGGCGCAGCGCAAGGTGGCGAAGGCGGACTGACGGTGCGTCAGTCCGCAGAGAGCCGGTGCACGGTTTCCAGCACCGGCTGCAGCATGGCGCTGTCGTCGCCGAACCAGATCTGCCCTTCCTGCACGATGCACTGCAGCTCCATGCCGCGTTGCGCCAGCGCGGCGAGCGCCTGGGTGTCGGCCGGCGCAAGGCGATAGACGGTCAGGTTGGCAAGCTTCGCCAGCGTGCCCTTGGCCTGTTCCCACCACTGCACAGCCGTGCGGCCATAGGTCAACACCACGACACGGTCGGCGCGGCCGGCCGCCTTGCGCACCAGACGCTCGTCCGGCAGACCGACATCCAGCCACAGGCTGATGGCGCCAGTGAGGTCGGTTTCGTGCAGGTCAGCCTCGTCCTCGGTACTGAGGCCGCGACCGAAGCGCAGTGACTCGGAGGCATGCAGCGCAAAGGCCAGCACGCGCACCATCATCCTTTCGTCGTTCTCGGACGGATGGCGGGCGACGGTCAGCGCGTACTCGCCGTAGTGCGGCCGGTCCATGTCGGACACGTTCAATTTGATCTTGTAGATGGTGGATTTCAGAGCCATGGCCGACAATGTGCGCGATTCGAAAGACCGCACAGGATACCGACGTGAAGAAAACCGATCTGTACAAGAATGAAAGACTGAAGGTGGTGGCGCAGATGAAGCACGCCGCCGGGGCAAAGAGCGCACTGGGCGCAGCACCGGTCGTGGACCGCAAGGAACAGCGCAGGCTCGACGCCGAGCGCGGCCTGGTGCCGTTCGCCGTGAAGATTCCGGCCGAACTGGCGGCGCGCCTGCGCGACCTCGCGACCGAGCGCCAGGTGTCGCTGAACGATCTGGTGGATGAACTGCTGCGCAAGGCGCTCGACTGAGGCCGCCGTGCTGCGCGCCATCTTCGTCCTCAATCTGGTGACGGTCGGGCTGTTCTACCTGCCCGGCTGGCTCACGCTGCGCGTGCTGACGCTGGGGCGCTATCCGCCGCCGCGCGGCGAGCCGCACAGCGAGGAGGCGGTGGCGCTGTTCGGCTTCGTCGTCACGCTGGCGCTGCTGCTGTGGTGGCTGATGTGAGCATGGCGCCGGCCATCTGGGTCGATGCCGACGCCTGCCCTGCGCCGGTGAAAGACATCCTGTTCCGTGCCGCCGCACGTACCGGCCTGCAGCTGACGCTGGTCGCCAACAAGCTGCTGCGCGTACCACCGTCGCCGCACATCCGCGCGGTGCAGGTGGCGCACGGCTTCGACGCGGCCGATCGCTACATCGAGGAGGCGGTGGGCGCCGGCGACCTGGTGATCACCGCTGACATTCCGCTGGCGGCGGCGGTGCTGGCGCGCGGTGCGCACGCGCTGGAACCGCGCGGCGAGTGGTTCGCGCCGGGCACCATCCACGAGCGGCTGCAGATGCGCGCGCTGATGAACGACCTGCGCGACAGCGGCGTCATGAGCGGCGGGCCGTCGGCGTTCTCCACCGCCGACAGCCGAAGTTTCGCCGCCGCGCTGGATGGCTTCCTGGCCAGACGCACAGGCCGCTGAGCGCCATTTTTCGCGCCGCTGGCTTCGATGCAGGCTGCTGTCGGGGTCAAGACCCCTCCCGCAGAGCCCCGGCTCGCGCTCAAGCCGTGGGTCGCGCGCATCCCCTGTGGGAGCGGCCATGGCCGCGGGCTTCGATCAAGGCCGCCATCGCGAGCAAGCTCGCTCCCACAAGACCCCGGCTCAATCCGGCAGATCGACCTCGACCATGCCGTCCACGACGCGCATTGGGTATTCGGTCATTTCGCAGCCGGTGGGCGACAGCCCTGCGCCATTGCGGCCATCGAAAACCCAGCCGTGCGCGATGCAGATCAGCGTGCGCCCGTTGAACACGCCGCGCGCAAGCGACACGTCCTCGTGCGGACAGGCTGCGTCGAAGGCGCGCGGCTGACCGCCGTCCGGCCACATGATGAGCAGTTCGCGACCATCGGCCCGACAGGGCACGAGTTCGCCCTCGTACAGGATCTTCTGCTTGCACACCGGGGTGTAGCCCATGTTCGGTTCCTTCGCGACGGATGCGACACGGCGACGTGCGCTTCCCGACGGAGAACGCACGGAGCCGGCCTTGTCCGCACACCCCAGCAAGTTGCGCACCTACGGGGCCTGCAAGCGAGCGAGCCGTCGGCGCCGTTCGCCTGGTCCGACGGCAAGGTGCTGGCCGAGGTGCACAACGGCGTGCAGATGGCGCACTGATCGCCGGCCGTTCACACACGGTTCTTTTCCCCGGACCTGCCGGGCCGTGACCGCAGTCCCCCGCAGCACACGCATCACCCCGCCCTGATCTCCGGGTTATAAGAAGACCTCCGCCAGCGCACTCCGTGCCGGCATCTCCCGGGTTCAGGCTTCTTCGCCGTGCGGTCGGCCATAAGCCCGACACTATCCCTGCTGCAAAAAAACCAATTTTTCGTCGTCTCCCGCCCTTCCTAAAGTGATTCAGCATCCGTGTCCGCGGATGTCGAAACCGGGGGAGATCGACATGACAACAAAGAGCTGGGCAGGCATTGCGGCAGTCGCCGCATCGACATTCGTATTCGCCGGCAGCGCGCATGCCGCCGAAGGCGACTGGCTGGTACGCGTTCGCGCGCTGCACATGGACCCGTCGAACGACAACTCGACCACCGCCGTGGTCCCCGCGCTGGGCGAGGTGAAGGCGGAAGACAAGCTGTTCCCGGAAGTCGACATCAGCTACTTCTTCACGCCGAACATCGCCGCCGAACTGATCCTGACGATGCCGCAGAAGCACGACGTCGAACTGGGCGGTGTGGACATCGGCTCGGTCAAGCACCTGCCGCCGACGCTGACGCTGCAGTACCACTTCAACCCGGCCGGCACAGTGCGCCCCTACGCCGGCATCGGCCTGAACTACACGCGCTTTTCCGGCGTGAAGCTGGACGCCGGCACCGTGCTCGGCGGCAGCGTGCCGCTGAAGGTAGACCGCAGCAGCGTCGGCTGGGCGGCGCAGATCGGCGTCGACATCCAGCTCGCGCCGCAGTGGTTCCTGAACCTCGACGCCAAGTACGTAAAGATCGACACCGACATATCGGTCAAGGGCGCCGGCATTGCGGTCACCCGGCTGGACATCGACCCGCTGCTGCTGTCGGTCGGTCTGGGTTACCGCTTCTGATCGGCACCGGCCGCGTCGAGGCATGCCTCCAGCGCCGTCAGGCCATCGGTCAGCGCGGCGATGCCCGGCGCCAGTATCAGTGGCGACTTGATCTCGTACAGCCGGTCGTGGGCGACGGCCGGCACCTCAGCCCAGCCCGGCCGCGCGCGCACGTGGTCGGGCTGGAATTTCTTGCCGCACCACGAGCCGATGATGATGTCCGGCGCACGCGTCACCACCCTCAGCGGGTCGTCGATGCGCCGCTCCTTCGCGCTGTGGCGGGTGGCGAAATCGGCGAACACGTCCTCGCCACCGGTCAGTTCGATCAGCTCGGACACCCAGCGGATGCCGGAAATGAGCGGTTCGTCCCACTCCTCGAAATACACGCGCAGCCGCCGGCCGTGGCGCGCGATGCGCGCCTCGCCGCGAACACGCGCGTCATCGAGCCCACGCCGCAGACCGGCCACCAGCGCCTGCGCCTCGGTTGCGCGGCCAACCAGCGCGCCGGTCGTCACGATCATGCGCAGGATGCCGGCGATCGACCGCTGGTTGAACACATGCACCTCGACGCCGGCGCGCACCAGGTCGCGGCACATGTCGGCCTGCAGGTCAGAAAAGGCCAGCACCAGATCCGGTTCGACCGCGAGGATGCGTTCCAGCTTGCCGGACGAGAAGCCGCTGATCTTCGGCTTGTCACGGCGCGCTTCGGGTGGCCGCACGGTGAAGCCGGAAATGCCGGCGATGCGGTCGGCTTCGCCCAGCGCGTACAGCACCTCGACCGCCTCGGTGCACAGACAGGCGATGCGCTTGGGATACGGATCTCCGCGCAGATCGCTGGCGCTCATTTGCGGCCCGCCTTCTGGCGCACCTGTTCCAGCTGTTCGCACAGCTTCTGCGCGCCGTCGAGGATGCGCGGCGTGTGCCGCTGCAGGATTTCCGGCGGAATGAAATACAGGTTGTCGCCCTTCACCGCCGGCAGCGCGCTCCAGCGCCGCCAGGCGTCCAGCCACTCGGGCCGCGACTCACCCATGCCGCTGGCGACGATGACGTCGGGCGCGGCCGCCAGCACCGCCTCCTCGGTCACCGTCGGCGCCAGTATCGGCAGGCCGGCGAACACGTTGCGCCCGCCGCACAGCGCCATCACGTCGGAAATGAGGTGCTGGCCGTTGATGGTCATCAGCGGCTTGTTCCAGATCTGGTAGAACACCGCGACCGGCGGCCGCGCCGAGTACTGCTTCGCCAGCGCGTCGCGCCGCGCGCGGAAGGCACGCGCCGACTCGTCGGCCTCGCGCGGCGTGGCGGCGATGCGGCCGAAGGTTTCGATCGCACGCGCCACGTCGTCCAGACTGCGCGGCTCGTTCACGAACACCGGTATGCCGAGCTTCTCCAGCTTGTCGTACTGCTGGTTGCGGTTGCCGCTCTTCCAGACGATGACCAGATCCGGCTTCAGCGCGACCACCGCCTCCATGTCCACCGAGGTGTAGCCGCCGACGCGCGGAATCGTCTTCGCCGCCTCCGGGTAGTCGCTGTACTGGGTTGCGCCGACCACCTTACCGCCGGCGCCGGCGGCGAACAGCAGTTCGGTCACGTGCGGCGCCAGACTGACGATGCGCTGCGCTGGCGCGGCCAGCACCACGGTGCGGCCCGCGTCGTCGGTCAGCCGCAGTTCGGCCGCGGCGGGCAGCGCCAGCGCGGCGAGCAGCAGAAACAATGCCTTCTTCATCCCTTCATTCCTCGAATATCGCGCAGGCGCGGTCGCGGTCGGAAGACCGCTCCTACTGGACGGCTGTCCGTATGTCGTCGATCGCCTGTTCCAGCCGCTGCCATTGCGCCTCGTCCGCCGGCAAGCCGAAACGCAGCGCGGCCGGGGCGTCGAAATGTCGCAGCAGGATGCCGCGCCGGCAGAAGGCGTCGTTCAGCGCCGCGGCATCGGTGGTCAGCACGCGCTGGAAAAGCACACAGCCGCTCACCTCGCCCCAGCCGGTCGCACGCAGCAGCGCTTCCAGCCGCGCACCTTCGGTCGCCAGCCGCGCGCGCTGCTGCGCCTGCCAGTCGCGGTCGGCCAGCGCGCGCTGCGCCACCCAGCGCGACGGGCCGGCCACCGGCCACGGCCCGAGCCGCGCCGCCAGCGCGTCGCGCAACGACTGTTCGGCAAACATGAAGCCGACGCGCGCACCGGCCAGACCGAAGAACTTGCCGAGCGAGCGCAGCACGATCAACCCCGCCCGACCGGCATGACACACCACGCTGGCATCCGGCGTAGCGTCGATGAAGGCCTCGTCGACGATGAGCGTGCCGCCGTGGGCGGCCAGCCGCGCCTGCCAGTCCATCACCTGTTGCGGCGGAAACAGCGTGCCGCAGGGGTTGTTCGGCTGTACCAGCAGCAGCACGTCGGTGTGGTCCACGACCGCCCCGACCTCGGCCGGGGCGACCGCACGCACCGCGTGCCCGGCCCGCGTCCAGCCGTGCGGGTGTTCGCTGTAGGTCGGCGAAAGTATCGCCACCCGGCTGCGCGGGAACAGCGCCGGCAGCAGCTGGATCGCCGCCTGCGAGCCGGCCAGCGGCAGCAGCGCATCGCTGCCGTAATAGGCGGCGGCAGCGTCCTCCAGCCCGTCGCCGTCTTCCGGCAGGCGCTGCCACACCGATTGCGGCACCGACGGCACCGGCCAGGGCTGCGGATTGATGCCGGTGGACAGGTCCATCCAGGCCTCAGGCGCGATGCCGTAGCGATCGGCGGCGGCCAGCAGACGGCCACCGTGGAGCGGGCGGGCGGGTGTCATGACAGATGCACTCCGAGGGCAAGCAACAGCGCCACGGTGAGCCAGAGTCGCAGCGCTGCGGCAACCAGTACGACCGCACGGTCGATGTCGGCGGCGCCCGGCGCCGCACCTTCGCCCAACGGCGGGCGCTGTTCGACCGCGCCGTGATAGACCGCCGCACCACCGAGCGACAGATGCAGCGCGCCGGCGCCGGCCGCCATGACCGGGCCGGCGTTCGGGCTGTCCCAGGCCGGCGCCTGGGCGCGCCAGCAGGCGAGCGCCCGACGCGTCGCGCCGCACAGCGCATAGCTCAGCGCCGTCAGCCGCGCCGGGACGAAATTGAGCACGTCGTCGATGCGCGCCGCCGCCCAGCCGAAATAGCGCAGGCGCGGCGTGCGGTAGCCCCACATGGCGTCCAGCGTGTTGGCCAGCCGGAACAGCAGCGCGCCGGGCCCGCCCAGCAGCAGGAACCAGAACAGCGCACCGAACACCGCATCGTTGCCGTTCTCGAGCACCGATTCGGTGGCGGCGCGGGCCACGCCGGCTTCATCGAGCTGCGAGGTGTCGCGGCTGACCATCCAGCCGACGCGGCGCCGCGCCTCGACCAGGTCGCCGGCCGCCAGCGGGCGCGATACCGCGTGCGCGTGTTCGGCCAGACTGCGCGCGCCAAGCGCGAAGTAGAGCAGCAGCAGGTCGATCGTCAGCTGCCAGGGCAGACCCAGGCCGCGCAGCCAGAAGGCCAGCGACAGCAGCGGCAGCACCGCCAGCACCCACGCCAGCAGACCGGTCAGCCGGGTCAGCGGACGGCTCTGGCGGGCAATCACATTCATGTGCGCCTGCAGCCAGCCGGCCAGGTGGCCGAAGCCGACCAGCGGATGCAGGCGGCGCAGTTCGCCGAAACGGCGGTCGAGCATGACGCCGGCGCAGGCGCACAGCGCCAGCACGACGAAGGGGTGCAGCGCATTCACGGCGCGCGCTCCGGCCACACGTTGTCGCCGATCAGCAGGTCTTCCGGCAGCCGGCTGGCCCAGCCTTCGAGCTCGAGCATAGGCGCTTCGTAGAACGCATCGACGTGGCCAATGCACAGCACGGCCAGCGGTCGCGCACCCTCCGGCATCTGCAGCAGCGCCGCCAGCTTCAGCGGGTCGAAGATGGACACCCAGCCCATGCCCAGCCCTTCGGCACGCGCCGCCAGCCACATGTTCTGAATCGCGCAGGCGCAGGAAGCGACGTCCATGTCGGGCATCGTGCGGCGGCCGAATACGTGCTGCTCGCGTCCGCCGCACAGCGCGACCACCAGCAGTTCACCGCTGTCGAGCACGCCCTCGACCTTGAGCCGCATGAATTCGTCCTCGCGCTCGCCAAGCGCGCGCGCGGTGGCCAGCCTTTCCTCCTCGACCAGCCCGTGGATGGCGCGGCGCAACGCGGCGTCGGTGACGCGCACGAAACGCCACGGCTGCATGTAGCCGACGCTGGGCGCGTGATGGGCTGCCCACAACAGGCGACGCAGTACCGCCGGATCGACCGGGTCGGGCCTGAAATGGCGCATGTCGCGTCGCTCGGCGATGGCGCGGTAGAGCGCGTCGCGGGCGTCGTCGGGGTAGCGGTGGGCGTCGTTCGATGCAGTCATGGTTCAGCGTCCGAACAGCGTGGCGACCGCGGCCGGAGCGGACGGGAAATAGAGGTGCAGGTAGCTCGCGGTGAGCCGGCCCCGACGATACACCGCCTCGCCGTCGCGGTCGTCCGGCGTGCGCGCACGCGCCAGCGGCGACAGCGGCGTGTCGGCGGTCGAATAGTGGAAAGTGTGGCCGCGCAGCGCACCTTCCGGCAGCTCGACCTGCTGCAGGCCGAGCGCGGCCAGCCGCGTCTGCATGCGCACCGCGCCCGGCAGCAGACCGGCGCCGGCGTGGCTGACGCCGGCCTTGTCGGTCAGCGTGTCGAACAGGCTCATCATGCCGCCGCACTCGGCCAGCAGCGGCCGGCCGGCGTCGACATGGGCGCGCAGCGCGGCGTGCATCGCGGTGTTGGCGGACCAGCGCGCGGCGTGCAGCTCGGGGTAGCCGCCGGGCAGCCAGACGGCGTCGCAGGCGGGCAGCGCGGCGTCATTGAGCGGCGAGAACTCGACCAGTTCGGCGCCGAGTGCGCGCAGGCAATCGAGGTTGGCCGGGTAGATGAAGCAGAAGGCATCGTCGCGCGCCAGCGCGATGCGCACGCCGTCGAGCAGGCGCGGCAGCACAGTGCGGTCGACCGGTGCGAACGCCACCGCTGGCGGCAGGTCGGCCGCGGTCGATGCGCCGAGCAGTTCGGCAGCGATGTCGAGCCGGGCGTCCAGCCCCTCGATCTCGGCCGCCGGCAGCAGGCCGAGGTGGCGCTCCGGCAACGCGATGCGCTCGTCGCGCGGCAGGCCGCCGTACCAGGCGATGTCGGCCGGCAGGCTGTCGCGCAGCATGTCGAGGTGGCGGGCCGACCCGACCCGGTTGGCGATCACCGCCGTCAGGTTCACGCCGTCGCGGTAGTGCTTCAGGCCGTGCGCCAGCGCGCCGAAGGTCTGCGCCATCGCACGCGCGTCGATCACCGCCAGCACTGGCAGATTGAAGCGACGCGCAATGTCGGCGCTGGACGGGCTGCCGTCGTGCAGGCCCATGACCGACTCGACGAGGATGAGGTCGGCCTCACCCGCCGCGTCGTACAGCCGCGCGGCGATGTCCGCTTCGCCGGTCATCCACAGGTCGACATTGCAGACCGGCGCGCCACTGGCCAGTGCGTGGATCTGCGGATCGAGGAAGTCAGGCCCGCACTTGAACACGCGCACGCGGCGACCGCGCGAACGGTGCAGCCGTGCCAGTGCGGCGACCACCGTGGTCTTGCCCTGACCGGACGCAGGCGCTGCCACCATCAGCGCCGGGCAGTGCCGGACTGCGGACGGCACGCTCACCATTCCAGCCCGGGCATCGCCTTCACGCCGGCCTTGAAGGCGTGCTTCACCATGGTCATGTCGGTCACCGTGTCGGCCGCCTCGACCAGCTCGGGCGGCGCGGCACGGCCGGTCACGATGACGTGCTGCATGGTCGGCCGCGCCGCGAGGTCGGCGATGACGGTGGCGACATCGAGGTAGTGGTACTTCAGCGCGATATTCAGTTCGTCCAGCACCACCAGGCCGATGGCCGGATCGCGCAGGAAGGCGCGCGCCTGTTCCCAGGCCGCTTCGGCGGTGGCGACGTCGCGCGCGCGGTTCTGCGTTTCCCAGGTGAAGCCCTCACCCGACACATGCCACTGCACGTCCGGCTGACGGCGATAGAAGGCTTCCTCGCCGGTGTCGGAACGCCCCTTGATGAACTGCACCACGCCCACCTTCATGCCGTGGCCGAGCGCGCGCGCGACCACGCCGAAGGCGGCGCTGGACTTGCCCTTGCCGGTGCCGGTATTCACCACCAGCACGCCGCGCTCGACCTGCGCCGCGGCGATGGCCTGGTCCACCACGTCCTTCTTGCGTTTCATGCGCGCTTCATGGCGTTCATCAAGATCGCTCATCACATCCTCCACTCATTCTGTCCTCACGCCGGCACGAAATAGCGCCGGCCGTCGTCGCGCAATTCCTTCAGCGGATGGCAGAAGGCGCGCGACAGCACCTCCGCCTGCAGCACCGCGTCGACCGGCCCGCATACCCATTCGCCGCCGCCGGTCAGCAGCAGCGCGCGGTCGGCGAAGCGCAGCACCTGATTCAGGTCGTGCAGCACGGCCACCACCGCGCGGCCCTCGTCGCGGGCCAGCCGCGCGAACAGTTCCAGCGTCTCGATCTGGTAATCGAGGTCGAGATGGGTGACCGGCTCGTCCAGAAGGCACAGCGGCGCCTGCTGCGCCAGCAGCGCCGCGATGGCCACCCGCTGGCGCTCGCCGCCGGACAGCGTGCGCACCTCGCGCAGTTCGAAGCCGCGCAGCGACACCGCCGCCAGCGCGGCCAGCGCGATGTCGACGTCGGCGTCGCTCTCGTCGGCCCAGCGGCCGATGTGCGGGTGCCGGCCGACCAGTGCGGTATCGAGCACGGTGGAGGCGAAGTGGTCCTCCTGCGACTGCGCCAGCAGTGCGCGCCGTTTCGCCAGTTCGCGCGCCGGCCAGTCGGCGATCGCGCGGCCTTCCAGCGTCAGCGTGCCGGCGGCCGGCGGGCGCAGCCCGGCCAGCGTGGTGAGCAACGTCGACTTGCCGATGCCGTTGCGGCCGACGATGGCCAGCAGTTCGCCCGGCCGCACGTCGAGTTCGAGGCCGGTGCACAGCGCGCGACCGGCGACCGACACGTCGAGGCCGCGTGCGAGCAGGGTCGGAACGGCGCTCATCGGTGGCGGTTCAGCAGGAACAGGAACACCGGCACGCCGAGCAGCGCGGTCAGCACGCCGACCGGCAGCTGGGCCGGCGCGATGACGGTACGCGCCGCGGTGTCGGCCAGCAGCAGCAGCGTGGCGCCGGCCAGCGCACTGGCCGGCAGCAGCAGGCGCTGGTCGTTGCCAAAGGCGAGCCGGATTAGGTGCGGCACCACGAGGCCGACGAAGCCAACCGACCCGACCGTGGTAACCGCGATCGCCGTCAGCGCCGACGCCAGCAGATAGACGACCAGACGCAGGCGGACGACGGGCACGCCCAGCAGCTGTGCCGTGCCATCGCCGCGCGCCAGCAGGTTGAGGTCGCGCGCCAGCGGCGCGCAGGCGACCAGCCCGCCCAGCAAGGCGGCGACCGCGACGCCGGGACGGCTGGCGGTGCTGGCGTCGCCCATCAGCCAGAACAGCATGCCGCGCAGCGACTGTTCGCTCGCCACCGCCAGGATGAAGGACACCGCCGCCCCGCAGCCCGCCGACACGATGACGCCGGTCAGCAGCAGGCGGGTCGGCGTGCGGCTGCCCTCGCCGTGCGCCAGCCCGAACACCAGCGCCATCGCCGCCAGCGCACCGGCAAAGGCCGAAAGCTCGAGCAGCAGGCCGGCCGCGCCGACCAGCATGGCCAGCAGCGCGCCGACCGCGGCGCCACCGGAAATGCCCAGCACATAGGGGTCGGCCAGTGGGTTGCGCAGTAGCACCTGCATCAGCGCCCCGGCCAGCGCCAGCAGGCCGCCGCAGGCCGCCGCCGCCAGCGCGCGCGGCAGGCGCAGCGAGCGCACGATGTCGCCCGCCATGCCGGCGTCGCCACCGGTGGCGATCTGCCACAGCTCGGCCGCACTGACCGCCACGCTGCCCACCGCCAGCGCCAGCGCGAACGCCGCGGCCAGCGCCAGCAGCAGCGCCGGCAGCACCCATGCACGACGGCGCAGCGCGCGCAGGGCGGTCGGCGACGGCAGGGTGGTGGCGGGCGGGTGGCTGCTCATCGCACGAGTTTACCGGTCAGCTCGGCCGCGTTCAGAACTGCGGCGTGTAGCGCAGGCCGGCAAACACGCTGCTGCCCGCCATGTTGTAGCCGAACACGCTGGTGTAGTCCTTGTCGGTCACGTTGTTCACACGCGCTTCCAACGCCACCTCGGGTGACAGCTTCCAGACGGCGAACAGGTTCAGCAGCGTGTAGCCGCCGAGTCGGCGCGTCTCGTCGGCGTTCGAGTAGCGGTCACCGGTGGCCTGAATCTCGATGCCGACGCGGCCACGCGTCATGTGCTGGATGACGCGCAGCTGGCCGGTCTGCACGGCGCGCCGCTGCAGGCGGTCGCCAGTGTCCTGGTCGGTCGCGTCGAGCAGGTCGACCGAACCCTGCAGCTCGGTGTGGCCGAACAGATAGGTCGAGCCGTCGAAGGTCAGGCCGCGCAGACGCGCCTCGCCGACGTTGCGTGCCTCGGACACACCGGGCGACACGGTGACCGTATTGATCAGGTTGCGCACCTTGTTGTCGTAGGCGGTAAGGGCCGCGCGCGAGCCCTTGCGCTGCCACACCACGCCGGCCTCCTTGTTGCGCGACGACTCCGGCGCCAGGTCCGGATTGCCAAAGCCGGGGAAGAACAGCTGGTTGAAGGTGGGCAGGCGGAAGGCGGTGCCGTATCCGCCGTGCAGCCGCCATTCCTCTGTCAGCCGATAGCCATAGGCGACGTTGCCTGTGGTCTTGTGCTGCGAACTGGTGCTGTAGCGGTCGTGGCGGGTATTCAGCTGCAGGCTGTGGCGCTCGATGGCGCCGGACCAGCCGAGCTGCAGCGAATCGATCTTGCGTTCGGTGTCGATGTTCACCGCGGTCGGCGTGGTCGACAGCACGTCCTGCTCCAGCCGCTCGACGCTGCCGAACAGCGTACCCAGAGGCAGCTTCACGCGTGCCTCCAGCGCGTGGCTGTACTGCTCGGTGCGGAAGTGATTGCCGAGCGGCGAAGTGCGCGCGTAGCTGATGAAGTCCTCGACCGAGCGGCCGCTGCGCAGCGTGGTCGACACGGCATCGTTCCAGGCATGCGTCAGATACACGGTCGCACTGTCGTTGTCGAAGTCGTTGCGCGTGTTCGGGAAGCTCAGGCCGGAATCGAATTCGTTGTACCCCTTGCTGGCCAGCGCGCTGACGCCGATCTCGGTGCCCACGTGCGGCGTGAAGCTCAGGCTGCCGCTGAAGTTCTGGTTCAGGTAGCCGTCGTAGTCGGGGTTGTGGGCGCGCCGCGCCACCGACACGCCCTCGTTGATACGCGGACTGGTCGAACTGAAGCCGCGGCTGCTGCTGACACCGGCGCCCAGCGCGAAGCGCCAGCGACCATCGCCGCCGCGCAGGCTGGCGCTGCCCTCGGAGCTGCCGTAGCTGCCGCCGCCGGCGAACACCTCACCCTGCAAGCCGTCGTCGCCGCGACGGGTGAAGATCTGAATCACGCCACCGATCGCGTCGGCGCCGAACACGGCGGAGGCCGGACCGCGCAGCACTTCGATGCGCTCGATCTGCGATAGCGGCAGGTATTGCAGCGCGGCGGTGCCGCTGGAACCGGATCCGACGCGCACGCCGTCGATCAGCACCACGGTCTGCCGCGAGTCGCTGCCGCGGATGAAGTAATCGACGCTGGCGCCAGCGCCACCGTTGCTGGTCATCTGGACACCCGGCTGGCGCGCCAGCAGTTCGGTCAGCGTGGACTGCCCGGCCGCCTCGATCTGTTCGCGATCGATGACACTGACGTCGGACAAAGTGTCCGACACGCGCTGCTCGACACGGGTGGCGGTGACGACGACCGGCTCCAGCACGTGCGTCTGGGCGGAAACGGAGGAGGAAAGAAGGCCGGCGCCGGCAAGCAGCGTGGCGACCGTGGTACGGCTGTGCATTGTTATGTGCTCCCTGCAGCCATCGCCCGTCCCCGAACGACGGCAGTCTCATGAAGTCATGGCACAGGGGACAACAACGCAGGCAGCCGGCAGCGGGCCGCATCCGTCGCGATGCCGCACCCCGGGCATGACCGCTCGTGCATTCGTGGCCGGTATCCGGGCTCGCAGCTGCGACGACGGGCGGAGTGCCGCGTGTCGCGATGCACGGCCTTCCCAGGCGCGGGGCCCAGTGGCATGAACGTGCATCGAATCTGCTTACCGTTGCGGGGGCAGCGCAGGCCTTGCGAGCAGAGCTCGCTCACCTGCTTCCCGTTTAACCCTGTGCCGCGGCACAGGGCACCTCGAACGCAGTGCCGCCGCAGCGGCACCGGCGCGCACGATACCACCGGGCGGCGGAAGGCCCAAACCGGCAGGCCGGGCGACGCCCCTTGTCACGGTCCGCGACGGGTTGCAGCCGCGTCGCGGCCAGGGCCGCGCCCACAAGAATCCCGCGCGCCGCAACGGAGGAGGCGTTCCCCGACCTTGGCCGCCTTCAGCGGAAACCGCACATCCGGTCGACGTCGATCTCCGCCTCGATGCAGTCGGCCAGCCGGTCGAGGCTGGCTTCACGCAGCGCGTGCAGGTCGAGCGGCTGGGCCGCTTCGAGGCCGGCCCAGGCGAGCAGCGCGGCGCAGGCGTCGGGCGCGTCGAACAGGCCGTGCACATAGGTCGCCATCAGCTGCCCGTCAGCCGAGCGCGCGCCGTCCGGGCCGTGCTCCAGTTCGACCGCCGGACGCGCCAGCGCCGGGCCTGCGCTCACACCCATATGGATTTCGTATCCGCGCACCGCCTCGCCACCGGGACACAGACGCCCCTGCACGACACGCAGCTGTTTCTCGGTTTCGAGCGTGGTGTCGTAGTCGAACAGGCCGAGCCCGGCGACGCTGCCCGGTGCGCCTTCCAGCCCCTGCGGATCGTGCAGCGTGCGACCCATCATCTGCATGCCGCCGCAGATGCCGAGCAGGCGACCGCCGTAGCGCAGGTGGCGGGCTATCTGCGCGTCCCAGCCGTGCGCGCGCAAGGCGGCGAGGTCGCCCTGCACGCTCTTGCTGCCGGGCAGGATGACGAGGTCGCAAGCCGGCAGCGGTCGATCAAGCGGCACGAACATCAGGTCGACCTGCGGATGTGCACGCAGCGCGTCGAAATCGGTGTGATTGCTGATGCGCGGAAAAACCGGCACCGCCACGCGCAGCCGTGCGGCCTCACCCGCAGCGGTCTGCTGCGTCTGTATCGCGTCCTCGGCGTCGAGGTGCAGGCCTTTCAGCATCGGCAGCACGCCGAACACCGGCAGGCCGGTGCGCTGCTCCAGCCAGTCTTCGCCGGAACGCAGCAGCGCGCGGTCGCCACGGAAGCGGTTGATGACGAAGCCGCGCACCAGCGCACGCTCCTCATCGGACAGACAGTCCAGCGTGCCGACCAGATGGGCGAACACGCCGCCACGGTCGATGTCGGCGACGATGACCACCGGGCAGCGGTTGGGCAGCGCGAAGCCCATGTTGGCGATGTCGCGATCGCGCAGATTGATTTCCGCCGGGCTGCCCGCGCCTTCGACCACGACGAAGTCGTACTGCGCGGTCAGCCGCCGCCAGGACTGCATCACCGCGTCCATCGCGACCCGCTTGTAGTCGTGGTAGGCGCGCGCTTCCATATTGGCCAGCGCGCGGCCATGCACGATGACCTGGGCGCCAGTGTCGGAGTTGGGCTTGAGCAGCACCGGGTTCATGTCGGTGTGCGGCACCAGCCCGCAGGCCTGGGCCTGCAGCGCCTGGGCGCGGCCGATCTCGCCGCCGTCGGCGGTGACCGCACTGTTCAGCGCCATGTTCTGCGGCTTGAACGGCGCCACGCGCACGCCGCACCGGTGCAGGCTGCGGCACAGGCCGGCGGCGACCGTGCTCTTGCCGGCGTCCGACGTGGTGCCCTGGATCATCAGCGCGTGCGGCGCAGCGCCATTCACGGATGTGCTCCCAGCTTGTCGCGCAGCTGCGCGGCGGCGCGTTCGCTCGCCACCAGCACCAGCTTCATCATCGCCCGCGTGGCGCCGACGAAGAGTTTGCGCAGCGTGCGTTCGTCCAGCGTTTCGAAGTCGATTTCGGCGAGGATGACCGCCGGCGCCGACTGCCCCTTGAAGCGGTACACCGATTCGATCAGCACTTCGCCGCCGGAATACTCCGGCTGGCCGAGCAGGTCGTACTGGCCGGTGAAGCTGCGCAGCGCGTTGGCGCCGAGGCGGTCGTGGCGCAGCAGTTCCGACTGTTCGCGGCCGCGCCAGCTGATGATGGCGACGTCCTGCGCATGAAAGCCGGCGGCGAAGCACAGGCGTATCGCCTCCTTCACGCGCGTGGTCAGCGGATGGGCGGTGTCGTAGGCGAGCAGTTCGACCTCGTCCGCCTCGAACGGCGAAGCCGCCTCGATATGCTCGGCGGCCGGCAGCAGCGCCTGCAGCATGCGCACCACCGGTCGCGGGCTGCGGAAATTGCTGTGCGCGCGCAGCGTGACCCAGCCGGGCAGCTCGATCGGGGGGCGCGCGTACAGGTTCTGCATCGGGTCTTCGAGCCAGATGCGGCGCGCGTCATCATCGGCGGCATGGCGCCACAGCTGCTGTGCCCAGTCGGCGGAAAAGTCCTGCCCCTCGTCGACGATGATGGAATCGAAGCGCAGGTCGTCCGGCACCTCGAGCTCACCGGCGCGCGCGATCAGCGCGTCGAAGGCGTCCGGCTTGGCGTAGTCCGGCCGCTCGCCGTGTGCGGCGAGCACGCGTTCGCAGAGATGGTGGAAGGTGCAGGCCAGGCCGCCTTCCGGCGCGATGTGCGCGAGGTGGTCGGCCAGCGGGCGGTTGAAACAGACATAGAGCGGGCGTCGGCCGGCCGCGATGGCGGCGCTGTACTCGGCCAGTGCCAGCTGGGTCTTGCCGGAACCTGCGGTGCCGACGACTCGCAGCCGGTAAGGGTCGAAGTCGAGCGCGCGCGCCCACTGCGACAGGCCGCCGGCGACGCGGGTGATGCGCTCGCGCGCGATACCCAGCCGCGCGGCAACGTCCGGCTCCAGCTTGATCTCGTCGCGCAGGAAGCGGTGCACCTCGGGCGCGTGCCCGCTGTGTTCGCCTGGCGGCAGGATGGCGCGGATGCGCGGTATCAGCTGATCGCGCACCGCGGCGTCGACGATGCGTTCCGGTTCGATGCCAGCGGTATGTGCCTGGCGCACGAAGTAGTCGGGGCAGTACAGCAGGTACTCGATGCGCGGCACCGGGCCGCCGAGCCGCGCGGCCAGCCGTGCCTGCAGCGCGGTGCGCGAGCGCGCGATGCCGACCGCGACATTGCGGTCGCGACCGCGCCGGCGCGAACTGAGACCCTGCGGCCCTTCTTCGAGGAAGCCGCTGCGCTGTTCGATGGCCAGCAGTTCGCCGGCGGCATTCACCACGACGAAGTCGATGTCGCCGTAGATCGAGAAGCCGCCCTCGTCCAGCCGCGTCCAGTGCACGCCGTGGTAGACGGTGTAGGCGGCCGGCAGGCCGCGCTCGAGCAGCGCGAGCGTCGCCAGCTCGCGTTCGGCCGCGCCACCGGCCTCGCCCGCCGCGAGTTCTCGCCAGCCGTCGGGAATGACTTTCGCCACTGCAGGATCCTGATTCGGAAAGCCGCGAGCTTACACGGCCGGCAGGCTGTTCTTATCCACAACATCTGTGGACAAGATGCAGCGCGTCGTCACGGCAGCCGCGCCAGCTGAGGGTGTCAATAGGGTTGCCTCATTTTTGGGCAGGTACGTCGAAGCCGGGGGATTCGCCTCCGGCCGCGTCGCGCACCGATGACCACGACATGGATTGCGGCAGACCACGTCGCGTCATCCACAGCATCTGTGGACAAACTTGTTAGCGAAAGATGTATAGACGCCGCAATCGCGCGCGGGAGGCCGGTGTCAACGGTGTTGCCTATTTATTGGGCAGCGGTGAGGAAATAAGTTTTCGCGCGATGTGGCGCGGCGTCGTGCGTGCGGACGGGCGGGCGACGCCTTGCTTCCGATACGTCGTCTAATCAGGGCCGCGCGCACCGAGCAGTTCGTCGTGGTTCTCGGCCACCATTTCCTCGTAGCCGGTGAGCGGGTCGATCTCGCGGCGGATTTCCCAACCGCTGGCGATGCCGAGCACCAGTTCCATCGTCGTGCGCACGATGCTGCCGGCAAGCAGATGACCGCCGGTCACCTGTCCGTGGGCGTCGGCCACCGACATGTGCAGATGCACGCCGTGCGCGCTGATCGTGCCGGACAGCGTGAGCAGTTCGCTGTCGCCGTCGATCACCGTCGGTGTATTCCGCCCGGCCAGCCGCAGCATTGCCGGTGACAGGCTGCCGACCGCCGACAGCACGAAGGCGGCGCCGAGGTCCTGCCGCTTCGCCCAGTGTTCGAGACTGCGCCGCAGGTCGTCGCCCGGGCGCAGACGCTCGATGTGTACGGTCATCATTCCCGCTTTCCTCAGCCGAAGGGACGCACGCCGATCAGCAGGCCGTGCAGCCAGAACGCGAACACGGCCCAGCCGGCGATGCCGGCCAGCACCACCTTCAGGTCGCCGGCCGCCGAGCCGGGCGGCACCGGCAGATGTGCTTCGCGTCGACGCAGCAGCGTGAAGGACAGCACCGCCCACACGAGGAAGCTGCCGAACATGAGCAGGTCGGCCAGCGTGCCGTTGGCCAGCAGGTGGGCGAAGGCCCAGATCTTCACCGATGCGGCCAGCGGCTGGCGCAGCCTCGCCGCGATGCGCGAACCCGGCAGCAGCGAAGCCGCCAGCAGCACGAATGAAGGGAGCATCAGCAGCGCAGCGGCGTGGCGCGACCACACCGGCGGTATCCACAGCCACAGCGGCTCGGACCGCGCCTCGCCATAGCCCCAGATCAGCAGCACCAGGCCGACGAGCGACGCACCCGAATGCAGCACGCGCCAGCGCATCGCGCCGTGCCGCGCAATCACCTGCTCGCGCAGGCCGGGCGCCGCCAGCCGCAATGAGTGCACACCGATCACCAGCACCAGTCCCGCGATCAACCCGATCATGTCCGTCCTCCTCGACCAGACGCGAGGGTAACCGAAGCGCGCCTGCCGGATTTGTCCTACACGCGCCCACCGCGACGGATGACAGGCGCACACGCGCCCGCTGCCCATACTGGGCTCGTGTCATGCAGACGGAGATACCCATCATGACTGGACGCATGCTGATGTCGGCACTGGCCGGCGCACTGACCGTGATCGCCCTGCTCGCCGCCTATGAACTGGGTCGCACAGGACGTATCGACGCGTCACCGTCGGGTGCCGCCGTCGCGCTGTCGTCGCTGGACGGTCGCGAAGTGTTCGACACCGAGGGCGCGACCGTGGGCGTGGTGGAACAGACCATCTCGGCCCGCCACGGCGAACGCTCCGCCCGTTACGCCATGGTGCGCATCTCGCGCGGCAGTGACGCGGGCCTGCGTCTTGCGGTACCGGATTACCGGCTGCAGCCGGTCGAGGACGGACTGATGCTGACGCTCGACGTCGATGAAGAAGGCGACTTCCAGCCGACGGTTGCACAGCTGCGCAACCGCACCTGAATCCCACACTGAACGACAGGAGACGACGATGAACAGACTGATCACCCTGATGCTGATGTGCGCTGGCCTCGCGCTGGCAGGCTGCAACACGATCGCAGGCGCCGGCAAGGACATCGAATCCGGCGGCGAGAAGGTCCAGGACACCGCCCGCGACGTCCAGCAAAAGATGTAGTCCTGCTGTTGATGCTGTTGAAGTAGCTGCTCCGTTTCACTCCTCCTTGCGCTCGCCCGGTCCGCTCGCGGAACCGGGCGCTTTTTTTGTCGACGCGCGGTCAGCGGAGAGGACGGGTGGCGGTCGGTGCGACGCCGGACTCCTGGTATTCGACGTCGCCGTCCTTGGCCCACACCCAGTGCGGCTCGCCGGCCGGCGCCTCGTAAATGGCACCCGCCGGCACCGCCACCACGGCGGTCTCGTCGACGCGCTCACCGAAGCCGACGTACAGCGTACCGCTGAGCACCGTCGTGTAGCGGGTGTCCGGATGGGTATGCGGCGGAAAGCGACCGCCCGCCGCCAGGCGCACGCGCAGCAGGTAGGGGCCGGCGCCCTGTTCCGAACCCACCAGCCAGGCGGCTTTCAGCGCCGGAACCGCCGGCGGGCTGAACCAGGTGGCCTGCTCCGGCCTCAGCGGCTGCGGCGGGGTCTGTGCCGCGACCGCGCCACTGAGCAAGGCAACGGTCAGCGCGATCATCGCTTTATGCATCGACGGCTCCTTACTGCTGCGCGCGATCGGTGCGCAGCGGCGTATGGCCGTTGTGCCGCGCGCGCTCGTTCTCGGCCGCATCGAGGGCCGCGGCCGCCAGCCGGCGGCCATAGTCGATCAACGGCGCAGCCAGATGGAATTCGTGGAACTGGCAGGTGTTCTTCGGCACGCTGATGACGACGTCCGGCCAGAACACTGCGAGGTGCTGGCGCGTGATCGCGGCCTGCATGGTTTCGAGCGAACGCATGAGCACGTCGGACATCGCCAGACCGGTCTCGACCGGCTTGGCGTCGCCGTTGCCGCCCGGCAGATAGCCGCGCAGCCGCGCCAGCAGGCCGGGGGATACTTCGGCGGGCAGCTTCTGCAGCGGCGGCGGCTCGACCGATTCGCCATTCAGGTCGACCACGACGGTGAGGTCGGTCAGCGTGCGCTGGGTCGGTGCCACCGGCACCGGGTTGAGCAGGCCACCATCGACCAGCGTGCGACCGCGGTAAGCGTGCGGCGTGAAGATGGACGGTATGGCCATGGAGGCGCGCATCGCTTCGAACAGCGGACCGTCGGTGAACCACACCTCGCGCCCGCGCTCGATGTCGACCGCCACCGCGGTGAAGTCCAGCGGCAGGCTTTCGATGTCGCAGTCGCCGATCAGCTCGCGCAGCCGCGTCATCAGCAGCGTGCCGCGGATCAGGCCGCCGCCGGAGAAGGTCCAGTCGAGCAGGCGGAACACGTCGGACTGGACGAGGCCGGTCACCCACTGCTCGTAGGCGTCGAGCCCGCCGGCAGCGTGAATGCCGCCGACCACGGCGCCCATCGACGAACCGGAGATCGCGCGGATGTCGTAGCCGCGCGCGAGCAGTTCGCGGATGACGCCGATGTGCGCAAGGCCGCGGGCGCCACCGGAACCGAGCACGAGGGATACGGTTTTCTTCACTTCGCTCATCGGCCGCAGTGTAGCGCCGCGCGGCTCAACGGCTACGCGGACTTGCCTGCGAGGTCGAGACAGGTCAGATGCAGCCGCAGGTCGAACTCGTACTGGTGGTAGCGCGGCTCCATGTGCTCGCACAGCGCATAGAAACTCTTGTCGTGCTCGCGCACCTTCAGGTGCGCCAGCTCGTGCACGACGATCATCTTCAGGAACTCCGGCGCGCAGTCGCGGAACAGCGTGGCGACGCGGATTTCCCGCTTGCTCTTGAGCTTCGCACCCTGCACGCGCGAAATCGTGGTCTGCGTGCCGAGCGCCTTCGCCACCAGACCGAGGCCGCTGTCGTACGCCACCTTGGCGACCGGAGGCGCGGTGCGCAAGTGGCGGTTCTTCAGTTCGAGCACGTAGTCGTACAGCGCGGAATCGCTGCGTATGTCGTGGCGCTCCGGGTAGCGCACACGCAGGGTTTCGGCCAGCCGGTCCTGCTCGATCAATGCGCGCACCTGATCCTGGATGTGGGCCGGATAGGCCGACAGGTACTTCAGTACCGTCATCAGGCGACCTGGTTGGCCGCGGTGCGCCGGCGCTCGGCCGCCAGCACGCGTTCGGCGTCGAGCGACGAGATGGCGATGCGGGTGTCGGCCGGTATCGCGCCGGCCAGCTGCAGCGCCATGTAACGGCCGCAGCAGACGCGCAGGAAGGAGGTGAAGTTGGCCGGCAGCAGGTGGGCGCCGTCGCCACCGCCCGCCTCGGCCAGTTCGTCGTACAGCTTCGAAATGAGGCGCGGCAGCGTCAGCCCGTCGCGCGCGCCGATCTCTTCCAGCACGTCCCAGAACTGGTTCTCCAGCCGGATGCTGGTGGCGACGCCGCGCAGCCGCAGCGAACGGCTGCGCATCACATAAAGTTCGGGGTCGGCGCGAATGAAGATCTGGCACATGGGTGACACCTCCTGCGCCTATTGTAGACAGCGCAGCGGAACGCACACGCCCCGCCGCGCCGTTCGCTCACTCGATGCGCGTGCCGAGCACCGCGAGGAACTGCGAAATCCAGGCCGGGTGCGCCGGCCAGGCAGGCGCAGTAACGAGGTTGCGATCAGTCACCGCGCCGTCGATGGCGATGTCGGCGTAGCGGCCACCCGCCAGTTCGACCTCGGCGCGGCAGGCCGGGTAGGCTGAGCACAGGCGGCCTTCGAGCACCTTGGCGCCGGCCAGCAGCTGGGCGCCGTGGCAGATGGCGGCGATCGGCTTGTCGGCCAGCGCGAAGTGACGGACGATGGCCAGCACCTTGTCGTCCATGCGCAGGTATTCAGGCGCACGACCGCCGGGGATGACCAGCGCGTCATAGTCCTCGGCCTTCACCGTATCGAACGTGGCGTTCAGCGTGAAGTTATGGCCGCGCTTCTCGGAATAGGTCTGCTGACCTTCGAAATCGTGAATGGCGGTGGCGATCTGGTCGCCCGCCTTCTTGTCCGGACACACCGCATGCACGGTGTGGCCGACGGCCAGCAGCGCCTGGAAAGGCACCATGATTTCGTAGTCCTCGACGAAATCGCCGGCCAGCAACAGGATTTTCTTCGCCTTCATGTCCGTCCTCCTCGCGTGAAACGCGCAACGCGCGCAGGTCGCTAACGTGCTACGGACGGAAGGGCTCGGGGTGGTATTCCGTTAACACATGAGGCGCATGCGGCCGTAGCTGATCGACGGCCGTTGTCGGGGTCAGAAGACCCCTCCCACAGCACCGCGCACCTGGTTCGGCTAGCGGCCCGGGCGCACGCGCCGTGGGAGCGGCCTTGGCCGCGACACGGCAGCTGCGCTCCTGCGCCGCCTCAGTCCTTGAACGCCTCGACCGGGATGTTGATCACCACCGTGTCGCCGATGCCCGGCAGGTACTTGGTCATGCCGAATTCCGAACGCTTCAGGGTGGTCGAGATGTCGGCACCGCACAGCGCCTTCTTGTTGATCGGGTGGGTGCCGCAGGCGAAGCCCTTGACGTCCAGACGCACCGGCCGGGTCACGCCGAGCAGCGTGAAATCGCCCTCCGCGCCGACCAGCTTGTCGCCTTCGTACATCAGCTTCGTCGACTTGAAGGTCATGTTCGGAAACTTCTCGACGTTGAAGAAATCCTCGCCGCGCATGTGCTTGTCCCAGGCTTCGAGGCCCATGTCGACCGAAGCGCTGTCGATCGTGACCTCGATGCTGCCGCTCTTCTGCGCCGGCACCAGCATGATCTTGCCGGTCACGTTGTTGAAACGGCCGCGCTGCGTCGAGAAGCCGAGGTGGTTGACCTCGAACACCGGAAAGGTGTGGCGGCTGTCGATGGTGAAGCTATCGGCGGCCATCGCGCCGGCGGTCATGGACAGGCCGGCGAATGCGCCGAACAGGGCAACAGCGATCTTCTTCATGCAGGAACTCCTTCTTATTGATGTACGGGCGCGCCGCAGTCGGGCGCGTCCGGGGGATTACTTGCCGGCGACGGCGAGCCGAAAGCGGATCTGCACCTCGTCGGCGACCACCGAGGTGTCACCCCAGGCGCCGGTGCCGACTCCGTAGTCAAGGCGCTTGAGCGGGAAACTGCCCTCGAGCACCGCACCGGCACCCTCCGGTTTCAGCGTGAAGGGCGCGGCCACCTCGCGCGTCTTGCCCTTGATGCTCATCTGGCCGCGTACTTCGAACCTGTTGTTGCCCAGCGGCTTGACCGAGGTGGACACGAAGCGCGCCGTCGGGAACTGCTTCACGTCGAACCAGTTCTTGCCCTTCACCTCGTCGTTGGCTTCCGGGCCACCGGCATCGATCGACGCCAGTTCGATGTCCAGCGTGGCCTTGCCGGCCTCGGGTTTGGTCGGATCGAAATCAAGCGTCGCGGCAAACTTGCGGAAGGTGCCGTCGACCGACACCCCCATCTGCTGCGACACGAAGGCCAGCGAACTTTTCTCGGGCAGCACACGGCTGTAGGTGCCGGCCGCCAGCGCCGGCACGGCCAGTGCCAGACCCGCAGCGATCACGGTCGACCGGCACACGGCCGTGAAATTCGGGAAGGTCATGAGCTCTCCATATAAGTCGCACACCGTTGTTGATGCGCGATGACGGGAAAAATTCCGCGGCCGCAGTCAGCCCTCGCGTGCGGCAAGCCGGCTTTCAAGATCGGCAACACGCGCTTCCAGCGCTTCGAGCTGGGCGCGGGTGCGGGCCAGCACCTCTCTCTGCACGTCGAATTCCTCGCGCGTAACCAGATCGAGGCGGGAAAACATCGCGCTGGCCATCGCCTTGGCGTTCTTTTCCAGATCGCGGGCCGGGCTGGCGGCGATCAGTTCGGAAAAACGGCTGGACAGCTCTTCGAGCATCTTGGGATTGAGCATGGCGACCTCCTGCAGTTAGGGATTCAACGCAGCGCCCCGGCGGGACGCCGACGCGACGTGCGTTCGCCGCGCATTGTGCCGGCAAGCAGCAGCCGGCGCGACCATCGTGGCGGCGTCATTCATGACATCGCGGTGCATTTCCGGGCATGCGGGCACCGAATTCGCGCACGGAATGTAAGGCCATGTATTCACGCACCGACTTGGTGCGAGTCGGATTTGTCGCGCGTGAACTTGGGGCAAGGCCGTTGCATGGATCACGGCGCCGCTGTGGGATGCGATCACAAGTCATTGAAAGATATATCGTTTGCTCGCTGGCACGGTCCGTGCAATAGCGGCTGAGCAGTTTTCCCTAACATCAAGGAGTGAACACTCATGCAAAAGACTCTGATCGCCGCCGCCCTCGCCAGCGCGCTGGCCGTGCCCGCCTTCTCCGTCCACGCCGAAGAGCCGGCCAGCCCGCACACCTTCACCGGCAACGTCGGTCTGTTCAGCCAGTACGTGTTCCGCGGCATCAGCCAGACCAATGAAGACATCGCACTGCAGGGCGGCTTCGACTACTCGCACGCCAGCGGCTTCTACATCGGCACCTGGGCTTCGAACATTTCGTGGCTCAAGGATGCACCGGCGGGTGTGGATCCGGCCTACTCCAGCTCCAGCATGGAAATCGACGTCTACGGTGGCTACAAGTTCGCAGTGACCGAAGACATCGGCATGGACGTCGGTATCCTGCAGTACATCTATCCGGGCGATCGCAACCCCGGCATAACCAAGGCCGACACGACCGAAGTCTATGTTGCTGCCAGCTGGAAGTTCCTGTCGGCTAAGTACTCGTACAGCCTTGGCGACACCTTCGGCGTGAACAACGCGGACGGCACGTGGTATCTGGATCTGCAGGCCAACTACCCGATCACCGACGCGCTGACGCTTAACCTGCACTACGGCATCCAGGAATTCGATGGCTCGAACGCTGGCGTCAAGAACGACTCCTTCGCCTCGTACGAAGACTGGAAGATCGGCCTGTCCTACGCGCTGCCCCAGAGCTTCACCGTCGGCGCCTTCTATACCGACACCAGCATGAACAGCACGGAAAAGGCCTTCTACACCAATCTGAAGGGCAAGTACCTCGGCGACGACCAGTACGTCGTATTCGTTTCCAAGACCTTCTGATTCACACAAACGCTTCGCGGCATCTGCCAGGGGAATGTCATGAAACTAGTCACTGCCATCATCAAGCCGTTCAAGCTTGACGAAGTGCGTGAGGCGCTGTCCGCCATCGGCGTGCAGGGCATCACCGTCACCGAGGTCAAGGGTTTCGGTCGTCAGAAAGGCCACACCGAGCTGTATCGCGGTGCCGAGTACGTCGTCGATTTCCTGCCGAAGGTGAAGATCGAAGCGGCGATCAGCGACGAGCTGGTCGACAGCGTCGTCGAAGCCATCGAAAAGTCCGCCAGCACCGGCAAAATCGGCGACGGCAAGATTTTCGTATTCGATCTCGAACAAGTCGTCCGCATTCGCACCGGTGAAACCGGCGTCGATGCGCTTTAAGGGAGAACGGGAGATGAAGCGCTTTTTGAGCATCCTGTGCGCAACGCTGGCCATCGGCCTGGCAGCGCCTGTCATGGCAGAAGACCCCCCGGCAGCGCCGGTCGCGGCCGAAGCGGCCGCACCGGCCGCCGACGCCCCGGCGGCGCCCGAGGCAGCACCGGTGGCCGCCGAAGCCGCACCGGCTGAAGCGGCTCCGGCCGAAGAAGTGAAGGCCGAAGTCCATAAGGGCGACGTGGCATGGATGCTGGTATCCACCGTGATCGTGCTGTTCATGGCCCTGCCCGGCCTGGCGTTGTTCTACGGCGGCATGGTGCGCGCCAAGAACATGCTGTCGGTGCTGATGCAGGTGATGGTGGTGTTCTCGCTGATCGGCGTGCTGTGGGTCGTCTACGGCTACAGCCTGGCCTTCACCGAGGGCACGCCCTTCATCGGTTCGCTGGACAAGCTCTTCCTGAGCGGCGTCTCGGTCGAATCGCTGGCTGACACCTTCAGCCCCGCAGTGAAGCTGCCCGAGTACGTGTTCATCATGTTCCAGCTGACCTTCGCCGGCATCACCGCCGCGCTGATCGTCGGTTCGTTCGCCGAACGCGCCAAGTTCTCGGCCGTGCTGCTGTTCTCGGTGCTGTGGTTCACCTTCTCCTACATCCCGATCGCCCACATGGTGTGGGGTGCCGGTGGTTACCTGCTGGGTCACGGCGCGCTGGACTTCGCCGGCGGCACGGTGGTGCACATCAACGCCGGTGTCGCCGGTCTGGTGGGTGCCTACATGGTCGGCAAGCGCATCGGCTACGGCAAGGAATCGATGGCCCCGCACTCGCTGGTACTGACCATGGTCGGTGCGTCGATGCTGTGGGTGGGCTGGTTCGGCTTCAACGCCGGTTCCAACCTGGAAGCCAACGCCAACACCGCGCTGGCCGCCATCAACACGATGATTGCCGCCGCCGCTGCTACGGTTGCCTGGATCGCCGCGGAAGCCATCTTCAAGGGCAAGCCGTCGATGCTGGGTGCCGCTTCCGGCTCGATCGCCGGTCTGGTCGCCATCACCCCGGCCTGCGGTACCGTCGGCCCGATGGGCGCCCTGGTGATCGGTCTGCTGGCTGGCGTGATCTGCCTGTGGGGCGTGAATGGCCTGAAGCACATGCTCGGTGCCGATGACTCGCTCGACGTGTTCGGCGTGCATGGTGTCGGCGGCATCGTCGGCGCCATCCTGACCGGCGTGTTCACCGCACCGTCGCTCGGCGGTACCGGTGCCGAAGACTTCGCGATGGGTGCCCAGGTCGGCATCCAGGCGATGAGCGTGGTGATCACCATCGTGTGGTCGGGCGTCGTGTCCTTCATCGCCTACAAGCTGGTCGACATCTTCATCGGCCTGCGTGTGCCGGAAGACGAAGAGCGCGAAGGTCTGGACGTGACCGCCCACGGCGAAACCGCCTACCGCCTCTGATACGAACACTCCTCCAGCAATGGTTCGGGCGCCTTCGGGCGCCCGTTTTTTTTGTGCGTGCGCCGTGTCGCCGAAGCCCCGGCCGGCGCGTGCTGTCCATCGCCAGCCAGGCATACGCGTTGATCGATCTCGTGCCCGACCCGCGGTTGCGGGTTAGCATCATGACCCCTGCCGCCATCGGCGCCGCAGGGGACGGCAACGAGGGCGCCCGCCGCGGCGCCCCGGATTGAACGAGGACATCGCACGTGAACACCTTTGTTCTGCGCAGCATGGCTGCGCTGATCGCCCTGGGCGCGAGCACCTTTGCCGCTGCGCAGGAGGCCAGCTTCCCCGCGGAGGAACGCGCACGGCTGCGCGACCAGGCCGCTGCGCTGAAACAGCAGGCACGCACGCAACAGGAAGCCGCCCGCATCGCGCGCGACGAGGGCTATGCAGCATGCTGGCAGCGCACGCTGGTGTCGTCCTGCATCGAGGACACCGACGAAGCCTATCGCCGCAGCCTCGGAGAGGCCCGCAAGCTGGAGATCCAGGCAAGCGATATCGAACGCGACATGCGCACCCGCGCCGCCGAAGTGCGCCGCGCCGAAAAGCAGCGCGCGGCCGAAGCGCGCCGGGACAAGTCGATCGAAATGAGCGTCAAGACGCGCGAACAGGAGGCGCAGCGGGCGCAGGATGCGGCCGCCCGCGCCGACAAGGACGCCGAAATGGCGGCCCAGGCCGAGGCGCGCGAACGCGCTCAGGCAGAGCGCGACGCCGCGCAGGCGGCCAAGCGCAAGCGCGAGGACGCGCGCGCCGCCGAGCGCGCCGCCGAACAGCGGCGCAAGGCGGCGAAGATCGACGAGCGCGTGCAGAAGCGCGAGGAGGAACGTGCCCGGCGCGAAGCCGAGGCGGCGGCAAAGGACGCCGCCAAGGACGCTACTGAGGCGGGTTCGACGCGCTGATCAGTTCGATGTGTGGTGACCGCCGGGCGCTGCGTGATGCGTACCGGACGCGGCATGGTGATGCAGCGCGGCGTGATCCGGTTCGTGCGGCAGCCGGTGACCGACCCACTGCGGCAGCAGCGAACCGACCACCATGCCGACCATGCTGACGGCCAGGCCGATCAGCTGCGGCGGCACCAGGCTCGCTTCACCGACCAGAATCTCGATCAGCAGCCATGACATCAACCCGCCAATGATGGCCGCCAGCGCGCCCTGGGTCGTCGCGCGCTTCCAGAAGGCACCGAAGAACAGCGGCACGAAGGCGCCCGCCAGCGTCACCTTGTAGGCGTTCTCGACCATGCCGAAGATGCTGGTTTCCGAATTGAGCGCGACCAGCAGCACGACGCTGGCGAAACCGACGATGGCGCCGCGCATCACGAACAGCAGCTGACGGTCGCTCATGCGCGGGTAGAAGCCCTTCACGATGTTCTCGGCGAAGGTGACCGAGGGCGCCAGCAGCGTCGCCGACGAGCAGCTCATGATGGCCGACAGCACGGCGCCGAAGAACAGGATCTGCGCGATCAGCGGCGTGTGCTGCATCACCAGCGTTGGCAGTACGCGCTGCGAATCCTCCTCGATCAGCGCGCCGAAAGTGGCCGGGTCGATCAGCGTCGCCGAGTAGGCGATGAACATCGGCACGAAGCAGAAGCAGAAGTAGATGGTCGCGCCGAGCACCGAACCACCGACGGCCACCTTGGCCGACTTTGCCGAGGTGACGCGCTGGAACACGTCCTGCTGCGGAATCGAACCCAGCATCATGGTGAGCCAGGCGCCGATGAAGGTGATCCACAGCCAGGGGTCGGCCGGCGGGAAGAAATCCAGCTTGCCGGCTGCCGACGCGTGCTCGATCACCGGCGCCACGCCGCCGGTCAGGCCGCTGATGATGTACGCGATATAGAGCAGGCCGCCCATCGACACCGCCATCTGCACGAAGTCGAGGATGGCCACCGAGAACATGCCGCCGAAGGTGGTGTAGGTGAGCACGATGACCGCGCCCAGCACCATGCCCGCCTCCTGGCTCACGGCGCCGTTGGTCACCATGAAGAAGATGAGGCCCATGGCCTTGATCTGCGCCGCCACCCAGCCGAGGTAGGACACGACGATGCACATCGAGGTGATCGCCTCCACCGTGCGGTTGTAGCGCATGCGGTAGTAGTCGCCGACGGTCAGGATGTTGAGCTTGTACAGCTTGGAGGCGAAGAAGAAGCCGGCGATGATGAGACACATCGACGAACCGAAGGGGTCGGCCACCACGCCACCCAGGCCTTCGGTGACGAACTGCGCCGACACGCCGAACACCGCCTCGGCACCGAACCAGGTGGCGAACACGGTGGCGGTGACCACCGGCAGCGGCAGGCTGCGCCCGGCGACGGCGAAGTCCTTCGCGTTATGAACGTTCTTCGACGCGTACAGGCCGATGCCGACCGACACCATCAGATAGAGCACTACGAACCAGATCAGCATGAACGCCCCGGCGGAACATTGCGCGGCGCGGCACGACGCCGCGCGAGCGCAATGATAGCGGCGCGCAAACGCTGATGGGCAAAGGAAAGCGGCTGTTTTTCGATCAGGCCGAAAGTGGATAGGGCGAGGCGGCCGGCAGCGCCGTATCGGCCACCATTTCGAGCACCACGCGCCCCTCGACCCGCAGGCCGGACAGATGGATGTGCAGGTGGGTGACCAGCGCGTTCTGCAGCGATTCGTCGACGCCGAAGCCGCAGTCGCGCGACGACAGCGCGACACGCGGCTGCGTCGCCTCGACCTTCCAGCCGAAGGCGCCGGCGAGGCCGCCGCTGCAGGCATCGATGACGATGCTGCCGGCTTCGGCCAGCGCGTCCTGTTCGAGTTCGGACAATTCGTCGGCCACGTCGGCGAGGCCGAGCATGCGGCGCACGATGAGCAGCGCGCCCTCCTCCGGCAGCGCCAGCAGCGCTTCGGCCGCCTGGCCGTCGGCGGTGCGCATGCGCTGCGCGACCACGCACAGACGACCGCCGCTGAATTCGTCGAGCGCGCACAGGCTGCGCTGCAGCGACTCGCGGTCGGCCAGCGCGACATGCGAAACCGACATGCCGACGCGTTCGGACACGATCTGCGAAAAGGTCATCGCCGCGCCGCGCACCGAACGGGTCATCGACCCGGCCAGCGCGCCAAGGCGTGTGGGGTGGGCCGGCGTCATCGCGCGTCCTCCCGGTGCGACGCCGTGCGGCCGCGATGCGTATCTAGCGTATCTACCGTGGTCGTTTTCATCGTTGTGATCTCGCGGCATGAAGGATCACTAACGACGGTGCAGGCGCTGACTTGAGGGCGCCGCTTCGGGCGTTCTTCCCGACCGTGGCAGACGTGCTGTCGATGCGTCCTACAGACCGGCGGCGATGCGCCAGATTTCGAGACCGATCAGCACGGCAACCAGCGCGCTCAGTATGCGCAGCCAGCGCAGCTGGCGACGGCTGCGGCGCTCGATGATGATGGGGTCGTGCAAGGCGTCGTGGGCCGCGGCCTGGCTCAGCACGCGGTGTGCCAGACGGGGCAGCTCGGGCATCGTCAGCGCCCAGCCCGGCGCCTCCTCGACCAGCTTGCGGCGCAGCGCGCGCCAGCCCATCTGCTCGCTCATCCAGCGCTCGAGGAAAGGCTTGGCCGTCTTCCACAGGTCCAGTTCCGGATCGAGCTGGCGGCCCAGGCCTTCGATGTTGAGCAGGGTTTTCTGCAGCATCACCAGCTGCGGCTGGATTTCGACGTTGAAGCGGCGCGACACCTGGAACAGGCGCAGCAGCGTGCGGCCGAATTCGATTTCCTTCAGCGGCTTGTCGAAGATGGGTTCGCAGACGGCACGGATCGACGCCTCGAATTCGTCCACCCGGGTACCGCGCGGTACCCAGCCGGCGTCAACGTGCGCCTGCGCGACGCGCTTGTAGTCGCGCTGGAAGAAGGCGAGGAAGTTCTGCGCCAGGTAGTTCTTGTCGACGTCGGTCAGCGTGCCCATGATGCCGAAGTCGAGCGCGATGTACTGGCCATCGGGCGCGACGAAGATGTTGCCCGGGTGCATGTCGGCGTGAAAGAAGCCGTCGCGGAACACCTGGGTGAAGAAGATTTCGACGCCGGCGCGCGACAGCGCAGCCATGTCCACCCCCTGGGCACGCAAGGCATCGACCTGCGAGATCGGCAGGCCGTACATGCGCTGCATTACCATCGCGGCGGGACCGCAGTAGTCCCAGTACACCTCGGGCACGGCGAGCAGCGGCGAATCGCGGAAGTTGCGGCGCAGTTGCGAACAGTTCGACGCCTCGCGCATCAGATCCAGCTCGTCGCCCAGGTGCTTGGAAAACTCCGCCACCACCTCGCGCGCCTTCAGCCGGCGGCCTTCCGACCACACGCGTTCGAGCAGCGTGGCGGCGGTTTCCATCAGCGCGATGTCGTTGGCGATGACGTGCTCGATGCCCGGTCGCAGCACCTTGACCGCGACTTCCTCACCGGTCGGCAGCACCGCGAAATGCACCTGGGCGACCGAGGCCGACGCCACCGGCTGTGTTTCGAAGCTGCGGAAAACCTGCGCCAGCGGCTTGCCGTAGAACGTTTCCAGGCGGGCAATCGCCTGTTCCGACGGAAAGGGCGGCACGCGGTCCTGCAGCTTGGCCAGTTCGTCGGCCAGATCGGGCGGCAGCAGGTCGCGCCGCGTCGACAGCATCTGGCCGAACTTGACGAAGATGGGGCCGAGCGCCTCCAGCGCCTGGCGCAGACGGACCGCGCGCGGCGCGTCGAAGCGGCGGCCAAGCCGGGTGACGCGCAGCAGGCCGGCGAAACGCAGCTTGCTGCCGGCGTCGATCAACATCTGGTCGAGCCCGAACCGCAGGCTGACGGTGACGATCTTGAGCAGTCGCAACCAGCGCATCGGTTCAGCCCTTCACCGCGGGCAGCGGATCGGCAGGGGTCGGACGGGCGGCGTGAAACGTCATGTTGCTAAATTCGGCAGCAGCGCGGGAGCGCGCACTGTACAAGAAGGCCTGCCGCCCCGGAAGCCGCGCGCGGCGGGCCTCCACGGGCTCGCGTTATACTTCGCGGTCTTCAAATGCTTCTGCGCTTCGCGCCCTCGTTCCATTCATGACCCCCGAACTGCGCCAGGAACTGACCCGTCTGCTGCATGCCTCGCTCGCCAGCGTGGCACCTGACCTCGCCGCGCCCGACATCATCCTCGATCGCCCGAAGCAGGCCGCGCATGGCGACCTCGCCTGCAACGTCGCGCTGCAGCTGGCCAAGGCGCTGAAGCAGAACCCGCGCGTGATTGCCGAACGCATCGTGCGCGAACTGCCGCCATCCACCGTGATCGAGCGTGCCGAGGTGGCGGGTGCGGGCTTCATCAACTTCTTCTTCAGCGCCTCGGTGAAGCAGGCCATCGTCGGCCGCATCCTCGCCGAACGCGAACGCTACGGCCGCTCGGACAGCGGCGCTGGCCGGAAGGTGCAGATCGAATTCGTGTCAGCCAACCCGACCGGCCCGCTGCACGTCGGCCACGGTCGCGGTGCGGCCTACGGCTCGGCGCTGTCCAATCTGCTGGAGGCCGCCGGCTACGCGGTGACGCGCGAGTTCTACGTGAACGACGCCGGCCGCCAGATGGACATCCTGGCCGTGTCGGTGTGGCTGCGCTACCTCGAAACCCAGGGCACCGCCGTCAAGTTCCCGGCCGACGGCTACCGCGGCGACTATGTGCGCGACATCGGCTCCGAACTGTTCGTGCAGCAGGGCACCCGCCTGAACCGCCACACGGCCGACCTGCCCGACGCCTCGCAGCCGGGCGACACCGCCGACGCCATGCTCGACGCACTGATCGCCGCCGCCAAGAAATCGCTCGGCGACGACTGGTGGACGGTGCACCGCTTCGCGCTCGACGCGATGCTGGCCGACCAGCGCAACGACCTCGGCGAATTCCGCGTGCACTACGACGTGTGGTACTCGGAGCAGTCGCTGCACACCAATGGCGCCGTCGATCGCGCGGTCAAGCGGCTGCAGGACGCCGGCCACATCTACGAACAGGACGGCGCGCTGTGGTTCCGCTCCACCCATTTCGGTGACGAGAAGGACCGCGTGGTCCGCCGCGACAATGGCGCGTACACCTATTTCGCGTCCGACATCGCCTATCACGCCGAGAAGTTCGCCCGCGGCTTCGATCTGGTGATCGACGTGTGGGGTGCCGATCACCACGGCTACATCCCGCGCGTGAAGGGTGCGCTCGCCGCACTGGGCGAAAACCCGGACAGGCTGGAAATCGCGCTGGTGCAGTTCGCCGTGCTCTACCGCGGCGGCGAGAAGGCGGCCATGGGCAAGCGCTCGGGGGACTTCGTCACGCTGCGCGACCTGCGCGCGGAAGTCGGCAACGACGCCGCCCGCTTCTTCTACGTGCTGCGCAAGAGCGACCAGCACCTCGATTTCGACCTCGATCTGGCCAAGTCGGAATCGAACGACAACCCGGTCTATTACATCCAGTACGCGCACGCGCGCATCTGTTCGGTCATCCGCGAAGCGGTCGCCAACCACGCGCTCGACCTGTCGCTGCTGCAGAGCGTGCCGGTGGACAGCCTGTCCGGCGAGAAGGAACTGCTGCTGGCACAGCGCCTGGCCGAATTCCCGGACGTGATCACCGCTGCGGTGGCCGACCGCGCCCCGCACTCGGTCGCCTTCTACCTGCGCGACGTGGCGTCGGACTTCCACGCCTTCTACAACGCCTCGCGCATGCTGGTGGACGATCTGGCCGTGCGTGAAGCCCGCCTTGCGCTGGCGGCGGCCACCCGGCAGGTCATCGCCAACGGCCTCGCCCTGCTCGGCGTGTCCTCCCCGGAAACGATGTAAATGGCCAAGGCCCCAGCGAAGAAATCATCTGCACGCAAGAGCCGCGGCGGCACCGTGGTCGGCATCTTCATCGGCCTGGTGCTCGGTGTGGTGCTGAGCGCCGGCGTCATGTGGTACATCAACGGCTCGTCGCTTCCGCTGCAGGTGCGCGGCAACGCGCCGCCGCCGGCGCAGCCACCGGCCGAACCGGCCGCACTGCCGGGCAAGCCCGGCGACAAGGCCCCCGCGAAGCCACGCTTCGACTTCTACGAAACCCTGCCTGGCAACACGCCGGCACCGGCCGCCGCGCCGGAGGCAAAGCCGGCTCCTGCCGCGGAGCCGCCGGCAGCCGCACAGCCGCCGGCGTCGCTGCTGCTGCAGGCAGGTGCTTTCTCGTCGGAAGAAGAAGCGGACAACCTGCGCGCCCGTCTTGCGTTGATCGGTCTGGAATCTTCGGTGCAGAAAGGTACGGTGCCCGGCAAGGGCACGCTGTACCGGGTGCGCCTGGGCCCCTTCGCCAACGCGGAAGACATGCAGCGCGTACGCGCTGACCTTGCACAGAACGGAATCGACGCGTCGATTGTCCGATGACGTCGATTCAGAATAAGGAGACAGCATGAAATTCGGATTCAAAGCCCTTGCCGCGCTGGCCGTCGCCGGCTTCATGTCCATCGGCACCGCCACCGCCGCGCCGCTGACCGACAAGGACTACCGTGAAATCAAGCCGGCGCAGTCCACCGAGCCGGGCAACAAGGTCGAAGTGATCGAGTTCTTCTGGTACGGCTGCCCGCACTGCTTCGACCTCGAGCCGACGCTGAAGAAGTGGCTGGCCAAGCTGCCGGCCGACGTCACCTTCAAGCGCGTACCGGCGATCTTCCGCCAGTCCTGGGTGGCCGGCGCGCAGACCTACTACACGCTGGAAACCATGGGCGAACTGGATCGCATGCACGGCAAGGTGTTCGACGCCATCCACGTGGATCGCCAGGCCTTCAACGACATCGGCACCATCGCGACGTGGATGAGCAAGAACGGCATCGACGGCAAGAAGTTCGAAGACACCGCCAAGTCCTTCGCCGTGTCGGGCAAGGTGCAGCGCGCGCAGCAGATGAGCGCCGCCTACCAGCTGACCGGCGTGCCGGCGCTGGTGGTCGATGGCAAGTACATCGCGCTGGGCAACAGCTTCGACGGCATGCTCGCCAACCTCGACGCGCTGATCGACCGCGCCCGCGCCGAGCGCGCCGCTGCCGGCAAGAAGTGAAGCCGGACGGTTCGACGATGACGACGGGTGCCCACGCGGCACCCGTTGTTTTTTTGACCGGCGCGTCCACCGGTATCGGCGAGGCGCTCGCACGCCATTACGCGGCACAGGGCGCGACGCTGGGCCTGGTCGCACGCCGCGCGGCGCTGCTCGATAAGGTCACGGCCAGCCTGCCGGGTCGGCACCTCCAATACGCCGCGGACGTGCGCGACACCGACGCGCTGCGCGCCGCGGCGGAGGATTTCATCGCCCGCGTCGGCGTGCCCGACGTCGTCATCGGCAACGCCGGCGTATCGGTCGGTACGCTGACCGGCGAACAGGAAGACCTGCCCGCGTTCGAGGCGGTGTTCGACATCAATGTGCTGGGGCTGATACGCACCTTCGCGCCCTTCGTGAAACCGATGCAGGCGCGTGGCTCGGGCACGCTGGTGGGCGTCGCGTCCGTCGCCGGTATCCGCGGCCTGCCCGGCGCCGGCGCCTACAGCGCGTCGAAGGCGGCGGCGATCAGCTACCTGGAAAGTCTGCGCGTCGAACTGCGCGGCAGCGGCGTACGGGTGAAGACGCTGTGCCCCGGCTACATCGACACGCCGATGACCGAGAAAAACCCCTACCCGATGCCCTTCATGCTCGAAGCCGCCGACGCCGCCGAACGCTTCGCCCGCTTCATCGACGGGCCACGCAGCTATGCCGTCATTCCGTGGCAGATGGGCATCGTCGCCAAGTTGATGCGGCTGCTGCCCAACCCGGTGTACGACGCGCTGGCGGCGAAGTCGGGACGCAAGCCGCGCGGCACGCTGTAGGGCCGACACAAGACCCAGGCCGCAGGATTCAAGGGAGACGGAACGGCGCTGCGGCCGTGGCAAAGCGTGAGGTGACCGGTCATTTCCACAGTGCGTGGAAGTGGTGCACCGGACCGCGCCCCCTGCCGACCTCCAGCTGGTCCGCGGCGGCCAGCGCGGCACCCAGATAGTCTTTCGCCTGGCGCACCGCGCTCGCCACATCCGTGGTCGGCAGCAGCGCTGCCGCAGCGGCGGCCAGCGTGCAGCCGGTACCGTGATCGTGGGTGGTAACGATGCGCTGGGCCGGCAGCGCTAGTTCGACGTCCGGGCCGGCGAGCAGATCCGTACTGTGCGGCGCGCGCAGATGGCCGCCCTTCAGCAGCACCCACCGCGGTCCGAGCGCGCGCAGCGCGGTCAGCATGTCGCGCATGTCGTCCAGCGTCTGCGGCGCCGGGCGGTCGAGCAGCACCGCGGCTTCCGGCAGATTGGGCGTGATCAGCGTAGCCAGCGGCAGCAGCTCGTCGCGCAACGCAGCCACCGCGTCCGGCAGCAGCAGATGGTCGCCGCTCTTGGCCACCATGACCGGATCGACCACCACCGGGCAGCGCGCATGCCGCCGCAGCCGCTCAGCCACCACGCGGGCGATCGCCGCATTGGCGATCATGCCTACCTTCACCGCATCGACCCGCACGTCGTCGAACACCGCGTCGATCTGCTCACCGACGAAATCCGGCTCCAGCGCCACGAAGCTGCGCACCCCGCAGGTGTTCTGCGCCACCACCGCGGTGATCGCACTCATGCCATAGGCACCGAGCGCGGAAAAGGTCTTGAGGTCGGCCTGTATGCCGGCCCCGCCGGTCGGGTCGGTGCCGGCGATGGTGAGGACGTTGGAGATCATGGCGGTCCCGCGGGACGCGCACTCGCCGTCACGCCACCTTCGCAAACGCCGCCTTCGCTCGCGCCACTGTCTGCGCCACGTCGTCCTCGCTGTGCGCACCCGACACGAAGCCGGCTTCGAAGGCCGACGGTGCGAGGTAGACGCCGGCGTCCAGCATGGCGTGGAAGAAGCGGTTGAAGCGCTCGCGGTCGGACTGCATCACCTCGGCGTAGCTCGCCGGGCAGCCGTCGCGGAAGTAGAGGCCGAACATGCCGCCGACCGACTGGGCGGAGAAGGTGACGCCGGCGTCCTTCGCGGCGGCGACCAGGCCGTCGCAGAACTGCTTGGTGCGGGCGGCGAGGCAGTCGTGGAAGCCGGGGGCGTTGATCAGTTCCAGCGTCTTCAGGCCGGCGGCGACGGCGACCGGGTTGCCGGATAGCGTGCCGGCCTGGTAGACCGCGCCCAGCGGCGCGATGGCGGACATGATGTCGCGCCGGCCGCCGAAGGCGCCGACCGGCATGCCACCGCCGATCACCTTGCCCAGCGTGGTCAGGTCAGGCGTGATGCCGAACAGCCCCTGGGCGCCGACCGGGCCGACGCGGAAGCCGGTCATCACTTCGTCGAAGATGAGTACCGAACCGTATTTCGTGCACAGCGCGCGCATCGCGTCGATGAACTCGCGGCTCGGCACGATGAGGTTCATGTTGCCGACCACCGGCTCGACGATGACGCAGGCGATGCGGTCGCCGTGGTTGCGGAAGCAGTCTTCGAGCTGCTGCACGTCGTTGTAGTCGAGCACCAGCGTGTGCTTGGCGAAATCGTCCGGCACGCCGCCCGAACTCGGGTTGCCGAAGGTGAGTGCGCCGGAGCCGGCTTTCACCAGCAGGCTGTCGGCGTGGCCGTGGTAGCAGCCTTCGAACTTCACGATGGCGTCGCGGCCGGTGAAGCCGCGCGCCAGCCGGATGGCGCTCATCGTCGCTTCGGTGCCGGAACTGACCAGGCGCACCTGCTCGATCGACGGCACGCGCGCACACAGCGTTTCCGCCATCACGATTTCCGCTTCGGTCGGCGCGCCGAACGAGAGGCCGCCGACGGCCGCCTCCTGCACTGCGCGGATCACCTCGGGGTGCGCATGGCCGACGATGGCCGGGCCCCAGGAGCCCACGTAGTCGATGTACTCGGTGCCGTCGGCGTCCCACAACCGGCTGCCCTGGCCGCGGGTGAAGAAGCGCGGCGTGCCGCCGACCGAGCGGAAGGCGCGCACCGGCGAATTGACGCCGCCCGGAATGCTGCGCTGGGCGCGTTCGAAAAGTTGTTCGTTGCGGGTGCTCATGGGGAATTCCTTCAGAAAAGCTTGGCGTAGGCGCGGGCGCGCGCCGCGATGTCGGGCGCGTCGAACAGATCGGACACCACGGCCAGCAGATCGGCGCCGGCGGCGATCAGTTCCGGCGCGCGCGCCAGCGTGATGCCGCCGATGGCGCAGCGCGGCAGGCCGAGATCGGCCACTTCGGCGAAACGGCCGATCGAGGCCGGCGGTGCAGCGGGCTTGGTGCTCGAGGCATACATCGAGCCGAAGGCGACGTAATCGGCGCCGTCACGCGCGGCGGCCCGGGCCAGCGCCGGGTCGTCGTAACAGGACACGCCGATCAGCGCATCGCTGCCGAGCGCCTTGCGCGCCAGCGCCGGGCCGCCGTCGTCGCGACCGACGTGCACGCCGTCGGCGCCGCAGGCCTTCGCCAGTTCGATGTCGTCGTTGATGACGAACAGCGCGCCGCAGACGGTGGTGATGGCGCGCAGCGCGTCGGCGTCAGCGCGCCGGCGTGCGGCATCGGCGGACTTGTTGCGGTACTGCAGCACGACCGCGCCGTTGCCACAGGCGGCTTCGGCCGCGCGGTACAGCGCGGCGCCGCTCAGCGCTTCCGGCGTCACCGCGTACAGGCCGCGCAGCGGCTTACGCGTCATCGTCGGACTCCCGGTCGGCGGTCGCGGCATTGTGTTCGCGCAGGAAGAAGAAGCGGTCCGGCAGGTGCTGGCCCATGCCCGGCCGGAAACCGGCCTGCAGCGTGCGCCATGTGTACTCCTGCGCGGCGTGCGCCGCTTCGCCGACATCCAGGCCGTGCGCCAGCCAGGCGGCGAGCGCCGATGCCAGCGTGCAGCCGGAACCGTGGTAGCTGCCGGGCAGGCGGTCCCACTCGTCGCGGCGAATGACGCCACTGCGCCCGTACAGCACGTTGGCGACACGAGCGGTCGATTCGTGCGTGCCGGTCAGCAGCACGTGGCCGCAGCCGGCGGCGATGAGCTGACGCGCGCACTGTTCGAGCGTCGGCGATACGGTGCGCCGTCCGTCGTCGTCCTCGTCAGTGTCGTCGTCGTCGTCCTCGTCGGCGAAATCGTCGCCGTCGTCGTCATCCTCGTCGTCGGCCTGGGCCAGACGACGGGCTTCGAGACTGTTTGGCGTCAGCACGGTGGTCAGCGGCAGCAGCAGTTCCTGCAGCGCGATCACCATGTCCTCGTCGGCGAGCTCGTCGCCACGGCCGGACGACAGCACGGGATCGAGCACCACCGGTACGTCGGGGTAGTCGGAAATGATTTCGGCGATGGCCGCGATGTTCTCGATGCTGCCCATCACGCCGATCTTGAACGCCGCGACCGGCATGTCGGCGAGCAACACGCGCGCCTGATCGACCAGCAGGTCGTCGTCCATCGGCACGACCTCTTCAACGCCGGCGCTGTCCTGCACCGTGACGGCCGTCACGACAGTCAGCGGATGGCAGCCCAGGGCCGACAGCGTCATCAGATCGGCCTGCATGCCGGCCCCGCCAGTGGGGTCGGTCGCCGAAAAACACATGACAAGCGGAGGATGCGCCCGCACATCAGAATTGACCATAAAGCGCGCGCCCGGATTGTCGTTACAGATGGTTAATTACGGTAATATCGACCGGATTCTAACAAACCAACCTGCCATGAGTTCCACTGTCACGGCCGAATTCCAGACTTACATGTGTCTCATCTGCGGCTTCATCTACGACGAAGCCGCCGGTCTGCCGGAAGAGGGCATCGCCCCCGGTACTCGCTGGGCGGACGTTCCGCCCAACTGGACCTGTCCCGAGTGCAGTGCACGCAAGGACGATTTCGAGATGGTCCAGATCTGAAACACGCATCGGTTGCGGACCTGTCGGGCCGGTGCATCCGCCTCATGAAGACCAACCGGATGCCGTCGCCGCGCAGTCCTGCGGCAGAACGGCGTGCGGACAACAGGGGAGAACATCTTGGCTGAATCGGGTGGCAATACCGGCGTCAAGGTGATGGTGATCGACGACAGCAACACCATACGCCGCAGTGCCGAAATCTTCCTGGTCCAGGCCGGGTATCAGGTGGTCCTGGCCGAGGATGGCTTCGACGCCCTGTCGAAAATCAGCGACCACCACCCCCAGGTCATCTTCTGCGACATCATGATGCCGCGCCTCGACGGTTACCAGACCTGCGCGCTCATCAAGAAGAACCCCCGTTTTGCCGCTACTCCCGTCGTGATGCTTTCGTCGCGCGACGGCCTGTTCGACCGCGCACGCGGCCGGATGGTCGGCTCGGACGAATATCTCACCAAGCCCTTCACGAAGGACAGCCTGCTGCAGGCGGTGTCGCGTCACGCGCGCAACGGCGCTGACTGAGACGCCTTACACCGTATCCACCGAACGCGGAGCCGACGATGGCGATCAAGCGCATCATGGTGGTGGACGACTCGCCCACCGAACGCCATGTTCTGAACGACTTCCTGACCCGCAAGGGCTTCGAGGTCATCATCGCCGAGAACGGCGAACAGGCCATCGAGAAGGCCAAGGCCGAGAAACCCGACCTCATCCTGATGGATGTGGTGATGCCCGGCATCAACGGCTACCAGGCCACCCGCACGATCACCCGCGACGACAGCACGCGCGACATCCCGGTGATCATGTGCACCAGCAAGGATCTGCCGACCGACCGCATCTGGGGCATGCGCCAGGGTGCGCTCGACTACATGGTCAAGCCGGTCAATCTGGAAGAACTGCTTGGCCGCATCACCCAGCTCGGCGCGGCGAACAACGATGGCTAAGCTTTCGCTGCGCGAGTTTCAGGAAGAACTGGCCCGTAAGCTGTCGGACACCTCCGGCGCCACCGGCACGCGCGCGCTGCTCGGCCTGCAGGCCGGCGCCGAGCTGTGGCTGATCGATCTGGCCGAGTCCGGCGAAATCCTGCCGGTGCCGGCGCTGACACCGGTGCCGCTGGCCACCGGCTGGCTGCGCGGCGTCGCCAACGTGCGCGGCGTGCTGTACGCGGTCAGCGACTTTTCCGCCTTTCAGGGCAATGCACCGACCGCGCTGACCGGCGACGCCCGGCTGCTGCTGCCGCACGCCAAGTTCGGCTGCAACAGTGCGCTGCTGGTGTCGCGGGTGCTCGGCCTGCGCGCACTCGACGATTTCGAACCGGCCGACGCGGCAGCGGATCCACGGCCCTGGGTTTCGACGCAGTTTTCCGATACGCAGGGCCGGCTGTGGCGCCGCTTCGATCCGCGCAAGCTCTATACCGACGCGCGTTTCCTCGACGTCGCCGCCTGATTGCAACAGAGGCTGACAGCACACCGTCCTCCAAGAACCGAACAGCCCTCCAGGAATAGCTCCGATGGCACTGAACATCCCAGGACTGAAATCCGCCCGTCCCGCCGACGGCAGCAGCGCACCCACCGCGCCACGCGGCACCCTCGGTTTCCTGCGCGGGCGCCTGCCGCTGATCGGTCACCTGCCGCTCGAACAGCAGGTACGCGTGCTCGGTACGCTGTTCCTGTTCTTCATCGTGATCGCCGCCTTCCTGGTCTGGCAGGACTTGCGCATTACCCGCTACAACGCGAGCTATGTGTCGGCCGCTGGCCAGATGCGCACGCTGAGCCAGAGCATGGCCAAGTCGGCGCACCAGGCGCTGGCCGGCGAATCGGCCGCCTTCGCCGAGCTGGCCGCCTCGCGCGACGCCTTTTTCCGGCTGCTCGACCGCGTCACCCAGGGCGGCGAGATCGACGGTGTCGACGTGCCGGCCAGTTCCGGTGCGGTGCAAGGGTCGCTGCAGCAGCTCGACGCCGCCTGGTCCGGCTTCGATCAGAACGTGTCGGCCGTGCTGGCGCAGGAAAAGGCGCTGCGCGCGCTCGGCGACGCCGCCCGCGCACTCGACCAGCAGGCGCCGGCGCTGGCCGCGGCAGCAGCGCAGACGGCCGTCGCACGGGCCGGCAAGGACGGCAACCTGTTCCACGGCTTCGCCACCGTGCTCAGTCAGGTGCAGGCCGGCGCGCACGCGACCGCGGCCGACGCGCCGGCGACGCTCGCCCTCAGCGTGCCGGCGCTGCGCGACGCCGCACAGCAGATCGAGACACTGGCCGAAGGCGCGGCGCGCGACACCTTCAGCAGCGCGCGCGCCGTCATCGACGGTCCGCTCGGCGTGCTGGCCGGTGAGCTCGGCAAACCCGAGGCGCTGGCCGGCGCACGCAAGGCCGGTGCCGCGGTGATCGCCGAGGCGGCGACGCTGTCGAAACTGACCGACGAACTGGGCGCCGGCTATGTCGCCGAGCGCGAGGGGCGGCTGGCCCTGGCCGGTGCCGGCGCGCTGTGCGTGCTGCTGGCCCTGATCAGCGTGTTCCTGATGGTGCGCGCCTACAACGAGGACCAGAACGAACAGCGGCTGCAGGCCGAAGGTTCGCGCGAGGAAGCGAAACGCGAGAAGGACATGACGCAGCAGGCCATCCTGCGGCTGATGAACGAGATGGGCGACCTCGCCGACGGCGACCTGACCGTGCGCGCCACGGTGTCGGAAGACATCACCGGCGCCATCGCCGACTCGGTCAATTACACGATCGAGGAACTGTCGGTGCTGGTGAAGCGGATCAACGACGCCGCCGGCCGCGTGACCGAGGCATCGGAAACCGCGCAGCGCATCTCGACCCAGTTGCTGACGGCGGCGGAAAAGCAGTCGCGTGAGGTGACCGAATCCGGCCAGTCGGTGCTGGCGATGGCGCAGTCGATGAATATGGTGTCGCAGGAGGCGACCCGCTCGGCGCAGGTGGCGCGGCAGTCGCTGGCCGCCGCGCAGAACGGCTCGACCGCGGTGTCGAACTCGATCCGCGGCATGAACGACATCCGTGAGCAGATCCAGGAAACGTCGAAGCGCATCAAGCGGCTGGGCGAGTCGTCGCAGGAGATCGGCGAGATCGTCGAACTCATTTCCGACATTACCGAACAGACCAACGTGCTGGCGCTGAACGCCGCCATCCAGGCGGCGAGCGCCGGCGAGGCCGGCCGCGGCTTCACGGTGGTGGCGGAAGAAGTGCAGCGGCTGGCCGAACGCTCGGCCGAAGCGACCAAGCAGATCGCCGCCATCGTCCGCACCATCCAGACCGACACCCAGGATGCCGTGGCGGCGATGGAAAATTCCACCCGCGGCGTGGTCGAGGGGGCCCGCCTGTCCGACGCCGCCGGTCAGGCACTGGGCGAGATTTCGACCGTGTCGTCGGAACTGGCGCAGCTAATCGAACGCATTTCGTCGTCAGCCCAGGTTCAGGCGGAACAGGCCACACGGGTGGCTCAGGGCATGCAGGGCATCCTGCGCATCACGGAGCAGACCACGGTCGGCACCAAGCAGACCGCGGTGTCCATCGGCCAGCTGGCGGACCTCGCCGCTGAACTCAAGGGCTCGGTCGCGGGCTTCAAGGTATGAACACCTCCACCAGCGAACAGGATCTGGGCCCGCTGATCTGGGTCCGCGGCGAGATCGATCTTGCCCTCGTCCGCGCCGCAGAAGCGCTCGGCGACGGGCAGCACGGCAGCGGCGCCGAAGCACTGAAATTCGCCCAGACCCACCTGCACCAGGCGCGCGGCGCACTGGCCATCGTCGGCCTCGATGGCCTGACCCATTTCTGCGACGCGCTCGAACAGACGCTGGCCGACTGGCACGGCGGCCGGCTGGCGGACACCGGCACCGCCGGTGCCGTCGCGCAGCGCGCGATCGCCGCGATCCGCACCCACCTGGACGAACTGGTGGCCGGCGGCAGCGACCAGCCGATGCGGCTGATGTCGCTCTACCGCGACCTGATGGCGCTGCGCGGCGAAGCCGTGGTGGCGCCGTCGGAGCTGTTCTTCCCCGATCTGACGCTGCGCCCGCCGCCGGCACCGTCGGCCGCCGCCGCACTGTCGCCGCTGGACCGCGCGCGCGCCTTGCGCAGCGCGCGCAGCCAGTTCGAACGTGGCCTGCTGCGTTTCCTGCGCGATGACCGCGACGGCCTGCTGCAGATGCGCCAGGCCGTCGGCGCCATCGAACAGACACAGACCGCACCGGCCACGCGCGCCTTCTGGTGGGTGGCCGGCGCGCTGTTCGACGGCATGGCGCAGGGCGCCATCCAGAGCGACTTCTTCATCAAGCGGCTGTGCGCGCGCATCGACGTGCAGATGCGCCGCCTGCTCGAAGGCTCGCGCGGCGTGGCCGAGCGGCTGATGCGTGACTCGCTGTACTTCATTGCCACCGCCGAACACCCGACGCCTGCACTGCGCGCGGTGCGCGACACCTACCGGCTGGACACGCTGCTGGCCACCGACGCCGAGACGCGCGACGACATCGCCGCGCTGCGTCCGGCGCTGGCCGCACTGCGCGAGTCGCTCGGTCAGGCCAAGGAAGCGTGGACGCGCTTCTCGTCCGGCGCCGCCGTGGCGCTGCCGCAGTTCCACGAACAGTGCGAATCCATGGTCGCGTCGGCGGCCCGCGTCGGTCAGCCCGACCTCGCCCGGCTCGCCGCGGCACTGCTCGACCTCGGTCAGTGGCTGCGGCGCGATCCGCTGCAGCACCAGGAAAACCTGGCGATGGAAGTCGCCACGGCACTGCTGGTGATGGACGCGCTGGTCGAACAGTTCAGCCGCGCCCAGAGCGACGACCTGCCTGCCCAGGTCGATACGCTGATCGACCGCCTGGCGCGCGCCCGTCGCGGCGAAACGCTGCCGGCGATGCAGATTCCGCTGTTCGACGAAATGTCGCGCCGCGCCCAGGAGCGGCTGTTCATGGGTCAGGTCGCGCGCGAAATCCTGGCCAGCCTGACCGAGGTCGAACAGCAGCTCGACGCCTATTTCCGCAATCCGGCCAAGGCTGCTGAACTGGCTGCGCTGGCAGCGCCGCTGAAGCAGGTGGAGGGCGCGCTGAACATGCTGGGGCAGGACGCCGCGGTGTCGCTGGTGCGGCGCTGCGCGCAGCAGATCGCCCGCATGGCGCAACCGGACCACGTCGCCGCCGAAGGCGAATTCGAGGCGCTGGCGCACCAGCTGTCCGGCCTCGGCTTCTTCGTGGACAAGCTGCAGTACGGCCCGGCCGATCTTGATGCCATCCTGAACCCGCGCGGCAGCGCACCGGCGACCGGCGACGTGCCGACCGAGGCGGACGAAGCCAGCGTCGAGTCGGAACTGGCCGCGCGGCGCAACGAGGCGACCCAGCTGCTCGACCGGCTGGCGCACGGCGACGCCGACGAACATACCCGTGACGAATTGCGGCAGTCGCTCGAAACCATCCGCCAGGACGCCAAGCTGCTGGCTGACGAAAAGCTGGAAAAGCGGGTGACCGAAGCGCTGGCGGCGCTGAAGGCCGGCGACGCTGCGATGGCCGGCGCGGTGCAGGCGCTGGCCGAAGCCCCGGTCGAATCGCTGGCGCCGTCGGCCGACACGGTGCGTCTGGCCGAAGCCAGTCAGGAGGAATTCGATGCCGAACTGCTCGAAATCTTCATCGAGGAGGCACGCGAAGTCCTCGACAGCATCGCCTCCGGCACCGCCGCCGCTCGTCAGGCGCCGCACAACCAGGAGCTGCTGACCGCGCTGCGCCGTGGCTTCCACACGCTGAAGGGCAGCGGCCGCATGGTCGGCCTGCGCGACCTCGGCGAGAGCGCCTACGCGATCGAGCAGGTGATGAACCGCTGGCTGTCCAGCGAGCGCGACGGTACGCCCGAACTGTTCGACCTGCTCGACCGCGCGCGCGACCTGTTCGCCGGCTGGGTCGAACAGCTGGCCGACGGCAACACCGTCACGCCCGAGCACGGCTGGCTGCCGCCCGCCTGCGCGGCGATGTTCGGCGGCGAGCCGGACGACAGCGAAGCGGCCCCGGCCACGCCGGTCACCATCGAGGCTGCCGCAGCGCCGGACGACAACGCGCTCGACATCGAGCTCGACATGGACCTCGATTTCAACCTCGACGAGGACGACACGCCGGCCGGTGTCATCGAACTGGACGACGCACCGCATGTGGTCGAGGCGACGGCCCCGGACTTGGATCTCGATCTGGACCTCGGCCTGCCCGTCGCCACCGAGGTCGAGGCCGTCATCGACAGCCCGGAAGCGATCGACATCACGGCCGACATCGACGCCGAAGACCTCGCTCTGGACGCCGGCACCGATCGCACGCTGTTCGACCTGTTCGTCGCCGAGGCGCGCGGCCATCTGGCCACGCTGCGGCGTGAACTTGCCCGCCTGCACGTGAACCCGTCGCTGCTGCCGACGCAGGACAGCCTGATCGCCGCGCACACGCTGGGCGGCATTTCGCTGACCGTCGGCCAGCCCGACATCAGCGCGCTGGCAAAAGCGCTCGAGCACGCACTGAGCCGCTGCGAAGCGCACGGCGAGCCGCCGGCGGACCACGAATCGGCGCTGCTGAACACCGCCGCCAGCACGCTCGAAAGCCAGGTCGGCGCGATCGCCGACGGGGGTCAGGCGCACGCTGCGCCGGCCCTGGTCGAACAGCTCGACGCGCTGTTCTTCCACACGCGCCCGGCCGTCGAGTTGCCGGTGCTGGAACTGCCAGCCGGCAGCCACGACATCCCTTCCCCACCGGATCTGGACGTCGGCGCCGCCGACATCGACGAAATCACCCCGGCCGAAAGCGGCGCCCGTTCGGTACTGAGCGACCGCGACGGCTTCCGCTGCGGCCTCGACGCGGACGGCAACACCCAGCCCGAGCCTGAACCGGCAGTCGAAGCGATCGACGACGACACGGCGGCGGAGGTCGACGCCGAACTGCCCGCGGCGGACGTCCCGCTGCTCGAAGAGCCGGCACTCGACCTGTCGCCCGACGAAGCAGCAGCGGACGTGACGGCCACTGAAGACGACATCGCGCTCGACCAAGCGCTGGCGGACGAGGACATGCGCTTCGAGAAGGTGGCGCTGCCGGACGAGTACGTGCTGCCGCAGACCAGCGACCTGCCGACCGCGGCCGACAGCCTGCGCAGCCCGGCACCGCGAAGCGCCGCCGAAACCGCGGACGCACCGCGCGTCGCCGACGACATCGACCCGCAGCTGCTGCCCATCTTCATCGAGGAAGCGCACGACCTGCTGCGCGACATCGGCCACGAACTGCGCGCATGGCGTGAACAGCCGGAGCAGCTGTCCGCGTCCGACATGCTGCGCCGCCAGTTGCACACGCTGAAGGGCAGCGCGCGCATGGCGGGCGTCATGCGCTTCGGCGACCTGGTGCACAGCATGGAGGGCGTGATCGAAGCGCCCTGCAGTGCGGACGAGCGCCCGGCCGTGCTCGACGAACTCGAAATGGCCTACGACCGCTGCGAGGAACTGGTCGCCCGGCTGGAACGCGGGGAAACCGGCGAGCCGCACGAAGTCGCAAGCACGGACGCCGACGGCACCCAGGCGGTGCCCGCGGCCGGCGATGACGAGGCCGGCACCGTGCGCGAGCGGCCCACCGTGCGCGTGCGTTCCGACATGGTCGACCGCTTCGTGAACGAAGCCGGCGAAATGAGCATCGCGCGCACCCGTATCGAGGGCGAACTGCGCGCGCTGCGCGGCTCGCTGAACGACCTGACCGAAAACGTGCAGCGCCTGCGCGGCCAGTTGCGCGAAATCGAGATCCACGCCGAAAGCCAGATGCAGTCGCGCATGGCGGCGGCCGAAGCACACCACGAACAGTTCGACCCGCTGGAGATGGACCGCTTCACGCGGCTGCAGGAACTGTCGCGGCTGATGACCGAAAGCCTGTCCGACGTCACTACCGTGCAGTACAACCTGGTGCGCAACCTCGACGCCGCCGACACCGCCATACAGTCGCAGGCGCGGCTCAACCGCGAACTGTCGCAGGCGCTGATGTCGGTGCGCATGGTGCCGTTCTCGACGCTGGAGGACAGGCTCTACCGGGTCGCCCGGCAGTCGGCGAAGGAGCTGGGCAAGAAGGTGAACCTCGAACTGCGCAACACGCAGATCGAGCTTGACCGCGAAGTGCTGGAGCAGATGACCGGCCCGATCGAACACCTGCTGCGCAACGCGGTGGCCCACGGCATCGAGTCGCGCGAGGCGCGCGCCGCCTCCGGCAAGTCGGAAACCGGCGAAATCGTGATCACGCTGACGCAGCAGACCAACGAAGTGGTGATCGAACTGGCCGACGACGGCGCCGGCCTCGCCTTCGACCGCATCCGTACGCGCGGCATCGAGCGCGGCCTGATCGCGCCGGACGAGGTGGTCGACGAGCGTCGTCTGACCGGGCTCATCTTCGAACCGGGCTTCTCGACCGCGGCGGCGGTATCCGAGCTGGCCGGCCGCGGTGTCGGCATGGACGTGGTGAAGAACGCGACCACCGCGCTCGGCGGCCGCATCGAAACCACCAGCGAAACCGGCCACGGCACACGTTTCCGACTGTCGCTGCCGATGACGCTGGCGGTGACGCAATCGGTGCTGGTGAGCAGCGCCGGCAAGACCTACGCGATTCCGTCGTCGATGGTGCAGCACGCACGCGAACTGAAGGGCGACGCCGGCGAGGCGCTGCGCGAGGCGGGCGGACAGGACTGGCTGGGCACGCACTACCGCTACCAGTACCTGCCGCGTCTGCTCGGCGACGGTCACAGCCAGCCGGTTCCCGGCAGCTGGGCGCTGCTGATCAACAGCGGTCACGAATTCATGGCGCTGGAAGTCGACGCGCTGCGCGGCAACCAGGAAGTGGTGGTGAAGCCGGTCGGCCCGCAACTGTCGAAGCTGGTCGGCATTTCCGGTGCCACCGTGCTGCCCGACGGCGAGGTGACGCTGATCATCAACCCGGTGGCGATCGCCGCGCGCAACCGCAGCGAACTGCTGCGCGCGGCCTCGGCCGACGAGCCGGTGCGCACGATGGCACCGGTGGCGCAGGCGGTCGAGGCGCCGCTGATCATGGTGGTGGATGACTCGCTGACCGTGCGCAAGGTGACCAGCCGTCTGCTCGAACGCGAGGGCTATCGCGTCGTGACCGCGAAGGACGGCGTGGATGCGCTGGAAAAACTGATCGACACCGAGCCGGCGGTGATGCTGGTGGACATCGAAATGCCGCGCATGGACGGCTTCGACCTGACGCGCAACGTGCGTGCCGACACACGCACGAAGGCCATCCCCATCATCATGATCACCTCGCGCACGGCGGAAAAGCACAAGGCCTACGCGCGCGAGATCGGCGTGAACCACTACCTCGGCAAGCCCTATAACGAGGCCGAACTGCTGGAACTGATCACCGGCTACGCCCCGCCGCCCGAGACCCTCTGATCAGGCGCGATCACCGTGGGAGCGGCCCTGTGGGAGCGGCCTTGGCCGCGACACGGCCGCTGCCAGCCGCCGGCTTAGATCCAGAGACCGCAATCGCGAGCAAGCTCGCTCCCACGGTCTTCGCTCCGCGCCTGAACGAGGGCACCTTGCGGGAAGCAGCCGTCGCGGCCGACGGCACCTGAAACCGGCACCGCGCACTGCCCTCCGCCGCTGTCGGGGTCGGACGACCCCTCCCACCGAACCCACCCGGCTCCGGCCACCGGTCCGGGCGCGCTCCCTGTGGGAGCGGCCTCGGCTTCAGGGCCGGTCAGGCGCGCGGTAGCGCGATCACTTCTTCATCGTGTCCAGGCGCAGCTTGGCGAAACGGCCCGGCGCGTCCTCGATCGGCTTCAGCTTGCCCTTGGCCGGATCGCGTGCCGGCACGGTGTCCGCGTCCTGCGCGGTCACCCACTGCTGCCAGTCGGTCCACCACGAGCCGGGGTTCTGCGTGCAGCCGTTGAACCACTCGTCGGCGTCGCCCGGCAGCTTGACGCCAGGATTGGTCCAGTAGCCGTACTTGTTGGCCGCCGGCGGATTGACGATGCCGGCGATGTGGCCGGAACCGCCGAGCACGAAGCGCACCGGGCCCGACACCAGCTGGGCGCCCAGATAGGTGCTCTTCCACGGCGCGATGTGATCCTCGATGGCCGACACGAAGTACACCGGCACCTTGATCTTGCGGATGTCGATCGGCTCGCCCAGCACGGTGATGCCGCCCGGCTCGCGCAGCTTGTTCTGGATGTACATCTGGCGCAGATAGAAGCTGTGCATGCATGCCGGCATGCGGGTCGAGTCCGAGTTCCAGTACAGCAGATCGAACGGGAAGGGCTCGCGACCCATCAGGTAGTTGTTGACGACGAAGGACCAGATCAGGTCATTCGAACGCAGCATGTTGAAGGTGCCGGCCATTTCGCTGCCTTCGAGGTAGCCACGCTCGAACATCTTCTTTTCCAGGCCCTCGACCGCCTTCTCGTCGATGAACACGCCCAGCTCGCCCGGCTCGGAGAAGTCGATCAGCGTGGTGAAGAAGGTGGCGCTGGCGATGCGCTTCTGCTTCTTGCCGGCCAGATAGGCCAGCGTGGTCGCCAGCAGCGTGCCGCCGAGGCAGTAGCCGGCGGCGTTCACCTCGGTCTCGCCGGTGTGCTTCTCGATCATGTCGAGCGCGGCCAGCGGACCCTGATGCACGTAGTCCTCGAAGGTGAGCTGGGCCAGCTTCTCGTCCGGATTCACCCACGAGATGACGAACACGGTGTGGCCCTGGTCGGTGGCCCACTTGATGTAGCTGTTCGATTCGCGCAGGTCGAGGATGTAGTACTTGTTGATCCACGGCGGCACGATGAGCAGCGGACGCTTGAACTGCGTGTCGGTGGTCGGGTTGAACTGCAGCAGCTGCATCAGCGCGTTCTCGGCCACCACCTTGCCCGGCGTCGTGGCGACGTTGCGGCCCAGTTCGAAGGCCGAGGTGTCGGTCATGCGCACGCGCAGCTGGCCGTCGCCGTCCTCGATGTCACGCAGCAGGTTGTTGAAGCCGCGCAGCAGGTTCTGGCCGTGGCTGCGCACGGTTTCGCGCAGCACTTCGGGGTTGGTCAGCGCGAAGTTGCTCGGGCTGAAGGCGTTGATGGTTTGGCGGGTGAAGAAGTTGACCTTCTGCAGCGTGTGGTCGTCCATGCCCTCGACGTTGCTGACCACGTCGTGGATGTGGCGGGCGGCGATCAGGTAGCTCTGCTTGAAGAAGTCGAACAGGAAGTGGCTCTCCCACTCCTCACCGCGGAAGCGGTTGTCGCCCTTGACCGGGGTGACCACCGGCGCCGCGTCGACGCCCATGAACTTCAGCATCGACTGCTGCCACAGCGTGTAGTAATCCCACACCAGACCCATCTGCGCCTGCGCCAGCTTGTACGGGTTGGACAGCAGACGCGAGGTCATGTCCATGAAGGCCTGGGCGATGCCCAGTTCGTCGGCCGGCGGCGTCACACCGCGCTTCAGTTGCCGCTGTACGTGTTCGCCGAGCAGCTTGCTCGCGCGCTCCGCCACTTCGGCATAGGTTTTTGCGACTTCGGCGGGATCCGGAAGGGTGGCGGGTTCTGCGGGCTTGGCGTCTTTGGCGGCTGGCTTGTTCATGGTCTCCCCCTGGGCTGGTTCAAGGCTGGGTAAAGCGGATCACGCCGTCCTGCCCGGGCAGGCGGCGCAGTTGTCCGGCTTGCCACAGATGGTTCAGGTGAGCGATCACCTCTCCCATGGCAAACCGGGTCTGGAAACTGTCGAGTTCGCGCTTGAAAAGGCGCGGCAGCAATTCGAAGGCGTGTCGCGGCTCGTCACACAGTGCGGCGATCTGGGCGAGGCGCTTGTCGTGGTGCAGGCGCAGCGCATCGACGCGGGCAACCACGCCGCGATACGGGTCGCCGTGCGCAGGCAGCACGACGGTGGCCGCGGCGAGCGAGCGGAAACGTTCGATCGAGTCGAGGTACTGACCGACGGCGTCAGTCTCGGGTTCGAAAGGCAGCGTCGGTGTGTTCGGCGAAATGGTCGGCAGCAGCATGTCGCCGGCGATCAGTACCGGGTCGTGTGCGCGATAGAAAGACAGGTGCTCGGGCGAGTGCCCGTGGCCGACGAGCGCCTCCCAGGCGTCGTCGCCGATGGTGATCACCTCGCCCGGCAGGATGCGGCGCATCGCCACCGGCACCGAGCCTACCGTGCGCCGATAGCGCCGGCCCTCGAGCTGCATCGCCTCGGTCTGCGCAGGCGGCAGACCATGCTGACGGAAGAAGTCCGCCATCAGATCGATGCCGGATGCCGGCGTGTCCCCGAACCAGGCCTGCGCGGTCAGGTACTCGCCGAGCGACATCCAGATGCGGGCGCCGGTCTGTTCGGCGAGCCAGTCGCCCAGACCGAAGTGATCCGGATGGCAGTGGGTGATCAGGATGCGTCGCACCCGGCGACCGGCCAGATCACCGGACAGCGCCTGCAGCCAGTTGGCACGCGTCGCGTCGTCGGGGAAGCCGGCATCGACCAGGGTCCAGCACGGGCCGTGCTCGTCGTGGTCCTCGATCGCCCAGACGTTTACGTGACCGGGCGCGAAGGCGACCGGCATGCGCAGCCAGTGCACGCCGCGCACCACCGGCGCGAGCCGGCCGGGTTGCGGCGCGGTCGCGGGATGCGGGTCGAGAACGGGATCGTGGGCGGACACGGCGGTCGGTGTGGGCCAGGATACTGAAGTCCTTGAATGGTAACCTGAAACGCGGCTCATTGTGCAGTGCAATATCAAGTGCGGCGTCAGCCTGTTGCTACACTCGCGCGTCGGCGACGGAACGCCCCGTGCGTTACCGCATCACAGACCCATGAGCCGATAACGGAGGAGACCCATGCGCGCTGCGATCACCCTGCTGGCCTTGCTGATGACCCTGCCCGTGCGGGCGGAGGACGAGGACCCGACCCGGTTCGTCACCTTCAGCCAGGATTTCGCCGCCAGCTGCGTCTCGCGCAATTCCGTGCAGTTGCTGGTCGGCAACAGCCACCCGAGCCGCACCGTAATGGTGTGGCTGGACCGCTACCACATGGGCGTGGGCACCGGCGACCGGTCCAAGACCGAAATGAAGCCGGGTGCCGAGCCGGTACCGCTGGGCTGTTCGCGCACGCTGGACGGCCCGCAGGAATGGCGCGTCGTGAAGGCCAAGTTCATCGACTGAGTCATCGACTGAAGCGGCGATCCACCCTGCCCCTACGCGCGCGGCGCGTGCATACTTCGCTCTCCCGATTTCCGACTTCCGGTTGCACACATGCGTGTCTGTGTCTTCTGCGGTTCACGCAGCGGTGATTCCCCGATCTATGCAGAAACGGCGCACATCCTCGGCACGCTGCTCGCCGTGCGTGGCCATGGTCTGGTCTATGGCGGCGGCAACATCGGCCTGATGGGTCTGATCGCCGACGCCGCGCTCGACGCAGGCGGCGAGGTGATCGGCGTCATCCCGCAGCATCTGCTCGAACGCGAGGTGGCGCACGCCAACCTGACGCAACTGCACGTGGTCGACAGCATGCACACCCGCAAGGCGCTGATGGCCGATCTGTCCGATCTGTTCGTCGCCGCACCCGGCGGCTTTGGCACTCTGGACGAACTGTGCGAAATTCTCACCTGGGCGCAGCTCGGGCTGCACCATAAACCCTGTGGACTGCTCAACGTGGCCGGCTATTTCGATCCGCTGCTCGCCATGTTCGACCAGGCGACCCGTGAGGGTTTTCTCAGCGCGCCGCACCGGCAGCTGATCATTTCAGACGAAGATCCGATCCGCCTGCTCGACCGGCTGGCGGCCGGCGTGACGACCGGGAGTGAAACCGCATGAAGTCTGACTGGAACCGCCCGCTGCTGGCCTGCATTGCCGCGCTGCTGCCATGCACCGTCCATGCCACAGAGCCGACGGCCTGGCTGCGGCCGGTCGACCTGATCGAGGCGGTGCCGCTGCTCAACGAGGGCGGACGCGCCGGCTACGGCCGCTTCCTGCAGGTCACGCTGCGCCCGCGCGCGTTCGCGCTGAACATGAACGGCGACTGGGCGTGGAACGCGGGCGACGACGCAGCCAGCGAAGCGATCGCCGCCTGCGAGGCACAGGGTCTGCCCTGCCAGCTGTACGCGGTCGACGACGAGGTGGTCATGCCGGGCTTCGAACTGGGCGCGCCGCTGCGCGCGCTCGGCAGCCATCTGGTGCAGGGGGCGGCACCTTGATGCGGGACCCGAATGCGCTGGTGCTGACCGAAATCGTCGACGGCATCGGCATCGTCACGCTTAACCGGCCGGACCACCACAACCTGCTCGATGCGTCGCTCGCCGAATCGCTGATCGCGGCCATCGACGACATGGTCGCGCACGCCGATGTGCGACTGCTGGTGCTGTCGGCGCTGGGTGACAGCTTCAGCATCGGTGCCGACCCGATGGAGCTTGAACGCAGCGGTCTGATGGCCGTCGAGCCGGCACTGGCGGCGCGGCTGATGCGCACGCTCAGCGAGTGCATACGGCCGGTGGTGGCCCGCGTGCAGGGCCCGGCGATCGGCCTCGGGGCCGGTCTGATCGCCGCCTGCGATGTCGCCATCGCCAGTTTCGACGCCCACTTCGCCTTCGATGCGGTGCGCACCGGCCAGGTGCCGGCGGTGATCGCACCCTACGTGATGGCGGCCATCGGCCCGGCACGGGCACGCCGCTACTTCCTGACCGGCGAGCGCTTTTCCGCGTCCGAGGCCTACCGCATCGGCCTGCTGTCGGAGATCGTCGCCTCGGCCGAACACCTGGACGACGCCGTCGGCGAGGTGGTCGACGCGCTGCTTCTCGGCGGCCCGCGTGCGCAGCAACAGATCAAGCTGCTGGTGCGCGCTCTCGGCCGGCCGCGCGCCGACGAGAAAACGCTCGATCACGCGGTCGAGATGGAAAACCGCATCGATACCGGCGCCGAGGCGCAGGAGGGACTGGACGCGCTGTTCGCGCGCCGACGTCCCGGCTGGGTGCCGGCCGGACCCGCGTGATGGGCGCGCTGCCCGCCCGCGTACGCATCGTCGAGGTGGGGCCGCGCGACGGCCTGCAGAACGAACGCGTCGCGCTGTCCATCGACGACCGGCTGACGCTGATCGCGAAGCTTGTCGACGCCGGCCTGGCGGATATCGAAGCCGGCGCCTTCGTGTCGCCCAAGCGCGTGCCGAACATGGCGGGCAGCGGCGAACTGATGAAACGTCTGCCGCGGAGCAGTGGCGTGAGCTACCCCTGCCTGGTGCCGAACGACACCGGACTGGACGCCGCGCTGGAAGCCGGCTGCCGCGACATCGCCGTCTTCGCCGCCGTGTCGGAAACGTTTTCGCAGCGCAATACCGCCTGCAGCATCGCCGAATCGATGGCGCGCCTGCGTGCGGTGGCGCGGCGCGCGCTGGACAGTAATGTGCGGGTGCGCGGCTACCTGTCCTGCGTGATCGGCTGCCCTTACGAAGGGCCGATCGCCGCCGGCATCGTTGCCGACATGGCGCTGCAGCTGATCGATATGGGCTGCCATGAAGTCAGTCTGGGCGACACCACTGGCATCGGCACACCGGAGCAGATCCGGCGGCTGATCGACGCGGTGTCGGCGCGGGTGCCGGTGCACCGGCTGGCCGGTCACTTCCACGACACCTGGGGCATGGGTGTGGCGAATGTGTACGCTGCACTGCAGTCCGGCGTGGCGGTGTTCGACGCATCGGTCGGCGGCCTGGGCGGTTGCCCGTTCGCACCGGGTGCCAGCGGCAATGTGGCAACCGAAGACGTGGTGTATATGCTGGAAGGTGCCGGTGTCGTCACCGGCGTGGATCTCGGAAAGCTGGTCGGCGCCGCGCGCTGGGTCAGCGACCGGCTGGACAGACAGGTGGCGTCGCGCGTTGCGCGCGCCTACAGGACGGAATAGATGGTTGCATCACCTTGCACCGGCGTGTGCACACTCGACCGACAGCTCGGCCTCTGTGTCGGCTGCCTTCGCTCGCGGGACGAAATCGCCTGCTGGGGCTCGACCACTGATGAAGTGCGGCTGCAGATACTCGAGCGCATCCGCGAACGGGAAGCGCAGGGCCACCGGCGCGTGGCGCCGGCAGCCGAGTGAGCGAGGAAACGACCCTCAGTTTTCGCGTCGCCGCCGCGGCTCGCTGGGACTGCCGTCAGGTGCCGGCGCGTCGCGCGAACCCGGAGCGCCCTGGGCCGGCTGGGAGCGCGACTGGAGTGCGGCTCGCTCGGCTTCGCGCTCGGCACGGCGACGATTGGCCTGGCTGCGCTGGAGTCTGAGATATCGCATGGTGAACACCTCCGGTCGGATTGCCCTGCTACACGCCACATCCTGAATCGGATGCAGTCGGGCAGCACATGAGGCAGCATTCGGATGCTGCGTGCCGTCGGACCGCACTCATTCAGCGTAGTTTCCACAGACCCAGTGTCAACCATGTTATTTGCATGAACACGCTTTTTCGCAGGTAAGCCACGTGAATGAAACGCGACGCGGCGCAATGCGCCTGGTACTGATCAGCGGCATGTCCGGCTCGGGCAAGAGCGTTGCGCTCAACGTGCTGGAGGACGCCGGATTTTTTTGTGTCGACAATTTGCCGGCCCCGCTGCTGCCGCAACTGGTCGGCCATCTGCGTGACGCCGGCTACAGCCGCGTCGCGGTGGCGGTAGACGTGCGCTCGGGCAAGAGCATGAGCGCGCTGCCGCCGATGATGGGCGTGCTGCGCAACGGCACCGAACTGCAGACGCTTTTTCTCGACGCGCGCGACGACGCGCTGATCGCGCGCTTTTCGGAGACGCGGCGGCGCCACCCGCTGGGCGACGACCAGACTTCGCTGGCCGAGGCGATCCGCCGCGAACGCGATCTGCTCGAACCCATCGTCGCGCTCGGTCACCGCATCGACACCAGCGACCTGCCGTCTGCGGTGCTGCGCAAATGGGTGCGCGAGCTGGTGCAGATCGACGAGGGCTCCGGCCTGACGCTGATGTTCGAGTCCTTCGGCTTCAAGCACGGCATCCCGCTCGACGCCGATCTGGTGTTCGACGTGCGCTGCCTGCCCAATCCCCACTACGACCCGGTGCTGCGTCCGCAGACCGGCTGCGATCAGCCGGTGATCGACTATCTGGAGCGCAGTCCGGACGTGCTGCGCATGCGCGACGACATTGCGCGTTTCGTGCACGACTGGCTGCCTTGCTACATCAAGGACAGCCGCAGCTATCTGACGGTGGCCATCGGCTGCACCGGCGGCCAGCATCGTTCGGTCTACATGACGCAGTGGCTGGCCGAACACTTCCGCAAGGAAGCGCGCGTGCTGTTGCGTCACCGTTCGCTCGCTTCGAGCGGCAAATGACGCGCCTGCGGCCCGGTGACTGGCTGATGATCGCAGCCGGCCTGGCCGCAACCGTCGCCACGACCGCGGCGCAGTGGGGCCGGGCGGCGCCAACGCTGGCTCAGGTGCGCCTCGATGGCCGCATCGTCGCCGAAATTCCGCTGAACGGTACGCATCGCGTCGCCATCGCCGGCGCGCTGGCCGCGCAGGGCGAAACCGTGATCGAGGTCGAACCGGGTCGCGCGCGCGTCGCCGCCGACCCGGGCCCACGCCAGTACTGCGTGCACCAGGGCTGGCTGACGCGCGCTGGCGCGGTCGCCGTCTGCGCACCCAGCCACATTTCGCTGCAACTGGCCGGACCGGACAGCGCGCAGGACACGGTGGCGTTCTGATGAGCGCCGTGGTCGACGTCGAGCCGAGTGCGCGCGACCGTCGCCTGGCGCGCTATGCCGCCGCAGCGATCGCCGCGTCACTGATCGAGGCGGCGATTCCCAGCCCGCTGCCGGGCGTGAAGCCGGGGTTGGCCAACATCGTCATCCTCATCGTGCTGGCCCGCCATGGCTGGCGCGACGCCGCCTGGGTCAGCGTGCTGCGGGTGATCGCCGGCAGTCTGCTGGCCGGGCAGTTCCTCGCGCCCGGCTTCTTTCTCGCCGCCACCGGCGCCGTGACCAGCCTGGCGGTGCTCGGCGCACTGCAGGCGCTGCCCTGGCGCTGGCTGGGGCCGGTCGGCCGCTCGGTGGCTGCGGCCTTCGCCCACATCGGCGGCCAGCTCGTGCTGGCGCGGCTGTGGCTGGTGCCGCACGACGGCCTGTTCAACCTGGCGCCGGTGTTCTTCGCCGCCGCCCTGGTGTTCGGCGTCGTCAACGGCGTGGTCGCCGACCGGCTGTTGCGGGACAATGCGGCATGACCTCGACGCCCCGACCGCCCACCATACTCGTCGCGCTGACCGGCGCCTCCGGCATGCCCTACGGCCTGCGCCTGACCGAAATGTTGCTGGCTGCAGGTTGCCGCGTCTGGCTGGTGTACTCGCAGGTCGCGCAGATCGTTGCCCGGCAGGAGATGGATGTCGTGCTGCCGGCCAACCCGCAGCAGGCGGAACGCGAACTGGCGACCCGCTTCAACGCCGCACCGGGCCAGCTCGAAGTGTTCGGCCGCGAGGACTGGAACTGCCCGCCGGCCTCCGGTTCGAACCCGCCCGACGCCATGGTCGTGTGCCCGTGTTCGATGGGTACGCTGGCTTCGATCGCCCACGGTCTGGCGTCCAACCTGATCGAGCGCGCCGCCGACGTCGTGATGAAGGAACGCCGCACCCTGATCCTGGTGCCGCGCGAGACGCCTTTCTCGACGCTGCACCTGGAAAACATGCTGAGCCTGTCACGCAACGGCGCGGTCATCCTGCCGCCCTCGCCCGGCTTCTACCAGCAGCCGCGCGAGATCGCCGATCTGGTCGATTTCGTGGTCGCCCGCATCCTCGACCAGCTGCGCGTTCCGCACACGCTGCTGCCGCGCTGGGGCGAGCCGCACGCTGGCGACTGACGCTGTCACACGCCTGACATGCAGATGAAACAAGCTGAAGGGCTTTCCGGTCGTGCCGCCGCAGGCGACCGGGCACCTCGGGAGCACGCACATGAAGATGGACAGCCAGCCGCTGGACGGCGGCATCACCCTGATCCGGCTCGACGGTCGCCTCGACATCGAAGGCGCGGAGACGCTGGACCAGCCGCTCACCTACGCCACCAGCACGCACCCGGCCAGGATTGCGATCGATCTGTCGGCAGTGAGCTTTCTCGCCTCGATCGGCATCCGCACGCTGCTGTCGGCGGCGCGCGGTCAGGCCTCGCGCGGCGGCAAGCTGGTCATGTTCGGTGCGCAGCCGATGATACGGCGCGTGCTGCAGACGGCCGGCGTCGACCAGCTGCTGACGCTGTGCGACGACCTCGACGCCGCGCGCAAGGCGCTGGCCGACTGAACGCCGCGGCAGACCTCCGCGGAGTGCGTGGTGCATAGCGCACACGCACGCCGCAGCCTGCGCCTGATCAACGACAGCGGCGCCATCTCCGCTGCGAGCGCCTGGTTGCGTACGCTCGGCGACAGTTTCGATCTGGGCAGCGAGCTGGTGTTCCGGCTCGACCTGTGCGCGTCGGAACTGGTCGCCAACATCGTCAGCTACGCCTTCGACGACGAAGCGCCGCACACCATCGCGCTCGACCTGATCCTCGAACCGCAGTCGGTCAAGCTGGTGGTGGCCGACGACGGCCGCGAATTCGATCCGCTGGAACTGCCGGAGCCGGTGACGCCGGCCACGCTGGAAGAAGCCAGCGTCGGCGGACTGGGCGTGCACCTGGTGCGCCAGTTCGCCGATCAGGTCAGTTACGAGCGCACCAGCGGCCGCAACCAGCTCACGCTGGCGTGGACCCGGCCAAGCCGCAGCAGCCCGAGCGGCAGCCGCACCCCGGTGCGCCGCGGCGTCGAGCGTCGTCGCCGTCAGGCCGCGGTGTTCCCGCTGATCCGCGCCGACGGCCGCCGTGTCAGCCACGATGCACGCGTCAGCGGCGAGCGCCGCGCCCTCGGTTTCATTTCGCGCCTCGACCTGTTTCGCGACGTGCCCTACGCGCTGATCGAAGGCCTGCTCGCTCACTGCGCCCAGCGCGACTATCCGGACGAGTACGTGGTGCTGGCACCCGGCATGCAGAACGACCACGTGGCCCTGGTGCTGGCCGGACGGCTGCGGGTGTTCCTGGACGATCCGGCGACTGACGGCCAGGGTGGCTATACGGTGATCGGCAGCGGCGAATGCGCGGGCGAGCTTTCGATCATCGACGGCGAACCGGCGTCCGCCTGGGTGGTGGCCGAACCCGGCACGCGCCTGCTGCTGATCGACGCCCACACCTTCTTTTCCGAACTGCTGCCGCTGCCTCAGGTCGCCCGCAACCTGCTGCGCCTGATGGCGGCACGCATGCGCCAGGCCAATCACCAGGTGGTCGAGCAGGTGCGCCGTTCGCTGGTACTGGAACGTCTGCAGTCGGAGCTGCGTACCGCGCAGGAAATCCAGTCGGGCATGCTGCCGCTGCGTTCGCCGATGTTCGCCGAACATCCGGAGATCGAGTGCGAAGCCAGCATCCAGCAGGCGCGCGAGATCGGCGGCGACTTCTTCGACGCCTTCTTCATCGACGAGAACCGCCTGTTCGTCGCCATCGGTGACGTCTGCGGCAAGGGCATGCCGGCCGCGCTGCTGATGATGCGCACACTGACCACGCTGCGCGCAGAAGCGGCACGCAAGCAGGGGCAGAAGGGGCATCTGGAAAGGGTGATGGAACGCACCAACCGCAAGCTGGCGCTGAACAACGAACGACTGCTGTTCGCCAGCCTGTTCATCGGCCTGCTGGACACCCGCGATGGCAGCTTCCGCTACGCCAACGCCGGTCATCTGCGGCCGGTGCTGCTTCGTCGTGGCGACGCGCCGGTGCTGCTCAAGGTGCCGCGCAACCCGATAGCCGGCATCGACCCGACCATCGATTACGCACTGGGCGAAACCCGGCTCGGCTCGGGCGACCAGTTGCTGCTCTACACCGACGGCGTGACCGAAGCCCTGAACACGCGCGGAGAACTGTTCGGCGAAACGCGGCTGCTGGCGACGCTGACCGGTCTGCGCGCCGGCGCGGCCGGCGCCATCGACGCGGTACGCGAGGCGACCCGCCTGTTCTGCGACGGTCAGGCACCGTCGGACGACGTGACGCTGCTGGCGCTGCGCTACATCGGCCACACGTAGAACATGCATCCGCCACGTCCTTCGCGGACGGCGGCGGATGCCCGTCGTGCTTACTGCACCTTGGCCTTCGACATCAGCGATTCGATGTGGGTCTGCACCGCCTGCTGCTGCATCGATTCGATCACGCGGTCCTTCACCTCCTCGAACTTCGGCGCTTCGGCGCGGCGGACGTCGTCGAGCTGGATCACGTGGAAGCCGTAGGCGGTCTTGACCGGCTCGGTCGTGAACTGGCCCTTCTCCAGCTTCTGCAGTGCGGCGTCGAACTCCGGCACGAAGGAGCCCGGGCGCGACCAGCCCAGCTCACCGCCGCGCTCCTTGCTGCCCGGATCGTTCGACACCGACACCAGTTCCGCGAACGGCGTGCCGGCCTGCAGCTTGGCGATGATGTCGCGCGCGACCTCTTCGGAATCGACCAGGATGTGGCGCGACGCGTATTCGTTCGGGCCGCCCTGAGCGACCACGCGCTCGTACTCGGCGCGGGCTGCCGCCTCGGTTACCGGGTTCTTCTCGACCCAGCGCTCCAGGTAGGCGTTGGCCAGCATTTCGCCACTGGAATAGGCGATGCGCTGCTGCACCTCCGGCACCTTGTCGGTACCGGCCTTGCGTGCCGCCTGCAGCAGCACCTCGCGGCGCACCAGGTGCTCGCGCACACGGTTGCGCAGGTCCTCGTTGTCCGGCGCGCCCTGGGCGACCTGCTCACGCACCAGCAGATCCGCCAGCGCGGCGGGCACGGCCACGCCATTGACCTTGGCCAGCGCGGCACCGGCCGCAGGCGCCTTGGTCTGGGCCACGGCGGAGGCAGCAACACTCATCATCAGGGCGGCGGCAAGTGCGCCGATACGGTGGTTCATCAGGACATCCTCGTGGGTTGTATGGGGCTCGATCGAGCGGAATGCTTATACCGCCCTTTTGGCCGGCGTGGCGAGGGCCGCTGTAACCGTGCTGTCGCCGCGACGTCATATGTGCTGAACACGCGCTGCATATCTTGAAGCGGTACCCTTCACGGAGACGGGAATGCTTCAGATCGATTCGGCACGCGAACGGCGTGCCCAGCGCAACCTCAGCGTCACGCTGGCGGCCTGCGAGTCCGAGGTGCTGGCGGCGCAGCAGCTGCGCTGGCGGGTGTTCGCCGACGAACTTGGCGCACGGCTCGACAGCCCGGTGCACGGCGCCGACATCGACCGCTTCGACGCCCACTGCAAGCACCTGATCGTGCGCGACGAGGACAACGGCCGCATCGTCGGCTGCTACCGCATCCTGCCGCCCGAAGCCGCGCGACGCACCGGCGGCTACTACTCGGAAACCGAGTTCGACCTCGGCCGGCTCGACCATCTGCGCCCGCAGATGGTGGAAATTGGCCGCTCCTGCATCGACGCCGATTACCGCAGCAACGCGGCGGTGATCGCGCTGCTGTGGTCCGGACTCGCGCGCTACATGCTGGACGGTGGCCACCAGTACCTGATCGGCTGCGCCAGCATCGGTCTGGCCGACGGCGGGCATAACGCTGCAGCCATCTGGGCCGGTCTGTCCGCGCACATGGCGCCGGCCGAGTACCGCGTGTTCCCGAAGGTGCGCCTGCCGCTCGAACGGCTGACGCCGAACGCCGCCAGCGTCGTGCCGCCGCTGGTCAAGGGCTATATCCGCGCCGGCGCCGAGGTGTGCGGCGAACCGGCCTGGGATCCAGATTTCAACACCGCCGACCTGCCGCTGCTGCTCACCATGGCCAAGCTGGACGCGCGCTACGCCCGCCACTTCATACAGCGCGCCGCCTGATCCGCGAACCGGGGAGGACGTAAGATGTCTGTCATCAGTCTGTTTGCCGACCTCGATCTTCCCTTGTCGCATCCTCATCCGCACCACCCTGCGGCGGCGCGCGCCGCCGCGGCCACGCACCACACGTCCGGCCTGCGCGCACAGGCGCGCATGACCTGGCGCATCGCGCGGCTGGCCGTACATCTGGCCGCCGGCTGTTCGCGCGTCGCCCTGCTCTATCCGCTGGTCGGCGAGCGCACGCAACGCAAGATGCGTGCACGCTGGTCGCGCCAGCTGCTCGGCGTGCTCGGCGTCGAACTGCAGGCGCAGGGGCCGCTGCCGCGGCCCGGCCAGCTGCTGGTGAGCAATCACATCTCGTGGGTGGACGTGTTCGTGATCAACGCCATCTCGCCACTGTCCTTCGTCTGCAAGGACGAGGTGCGCAGCTGGCCGCTGCTCGGCTGGCTGGTGGCGCGCAACCACACGGTGTTCATCCGTCGCGCCAGCCGCAGTTCGGCGGCCGAGGTGCGCGACCGGCTGGTCGGCTCGCTCAGCTGCGGACGCAGCGTGATGGTGTTCCCGGAAGGCACGACCACCGACGGCCGTGCCGTGCTGCCCTTCCGCGCCGCGCTGTTCCAGGCGGCGATCGACGCCGGCCGTGCGGTCAAGCCGGTGCGGCTGCGCTATGTCGATCACCGTGGCGAGCACTCGGACGCCGCCGCCTACATCGACGACGTGAGCTTCTGGCAGTCGGTCTGCATGCTGGCGCGCGCGCCGCGCACGGTGGCCCGGGTCGAACTGCTGCCGGCGCTGCCCTCGCACGGCCTGACGCGGCAGGATCTGGCGCAGGTGACACACGCCCAGGTGAGCGCGACCGCCTGAACAGTTGATTCGGATCAACGGCCGCGCAGCACGGCGGCGTACCGTGGAATCGGAGGCTGCGGCACGGTGCCGCAGACCGGACGGTACGAGGAGAACCGCATGATCCGCGAAGTCACCGGCGACATTCTTTTTACCCGCGCCCAGGTCATCGCCCACGGCATCGCCGTGCGCGAACGTTTCGACCACGGTCTGGCGCTGGCGCTGCGCGAGCGCTGGCCGTCGATGGCGCGCGACTACCGGCACGCACAGCACGGCCGCCACATGGTGCCGGGCGAGGTGTGGTCGTGGGCCGGCGTCGATAACGACGGCAGTACGCGCAACATCGTGAACATGCTCACCCAGGACATGGTGGGCGAAGGCCCGGCGGCGAAACCGGGCAAGGCGACGGTCGAGCACGTGCATCACGCACTGAAGGCGCTGGCCCGGCACCTGCAGGCGATCGGCGCCACCAGCGTGGCGCTGCCGCGGCTGGCCACCGGCGTCGGCGGTCTGGAGTGGGCCGAGGTGAAGCCGCTGATCGAACAGCATCTGGCACCGCTGGGCATTCCGGTCGTCGTCTACGAAACCTATCGCAAGGACGTGGTGGCGGACGAGAAGCTGCACTGACGCCGTCGGTGCGGCAGGCGCTCAGCGCCCGTCGCGCAGGCTGTCGATCAGCGCCATATTGTGTTCGAGCAGGCGATTGCACTCGTCGTCGCGCTGCGCGAACGCGTCGTCCAGCCCCTGCGCCTGCGCAGGGTCGGCGCGGCGTTCGGCCAGTACCTTGCGCTCGCGTGCCAGCACGGCCGTGACCTGCGGACGTTCGCCCAGACGCATCGCCAGCGACAGATAGTTTTTCGCCGCGTACTGGACACGCACGGTTCGGCTCGCCTGCGGATGCGCCGCCGCCATGTCGCCGTAGATCGCCGAGCAGGCGGCCAGTCGTTCCGCCAGTGTCGGCCGGTCCAGCACCTGCGCCTGCGCGCCGGCAGCAACCAGCAAAAAGGTCATCGAGACTGCTGTGTGTTTGATGTGCATGCAAAAGCCTCCGTGTCCGGCATCGCAGCGTAAACACCCTGCCTCCGTCGCTGCGGCCGCAGCGACGCGATGAGGACGATCGCCTCGTTCGATCGGGTGCACATCCCCGCCTTTGCGGCCATCAGCATCGCCGCGCCCGGGACTGTTTCCCTCGGCATGCGCTAGGGCAGCAGGCGCTCGCGCAGGAAAACCGGAAAGCGCGGCTGGCCGCGCGGCGTCAGCTCACGATAGCGGTAGGTGACGACGGCGCCGATGGCCGGCGGCGCCGCACGCTGGGCGTCGGTGAAGCCGCTGCCGATGCGGAAGCGTCGACCCGCTGCATCAATCACCTCGAGCGCGCCCAGCCGGCCGCGATGGCGACCCTTACCCGGCAGGTGGGCGAGCACGGTCGCTTCGGCATCGAGAAAGGGCGTGAGCTTGAGCAGTGCGTCGCTGCGTCCGGCCGACCAGTGCCCGTCGGCCCGGTGCAGCATCAAGCCTTCGCCACCGCCGGCGACGACCGCGTCGAACAGCGCTTGCAGCGCGGCGCGATCGGCGAGCCGCCGCTGCGGCACGACCCGTATCCAGTCGGCAACGGTCTCGTCGACCAGCTGCTCCATGCGTGCGAGCCGCTGCGAAAAGTCGCCGTCTGCGCCGGGCAGGTCGAACAGCATGTAGCGCACAGCGCGCCAGTCGGCATCCGCCGGTCGCTCACGGCGGACGATGCCGGACAGTTCGTCGAAGCGGCCACGCCCCAGCCACAGCTCGCCGTCGAGCGGGAATCCGGGCAGCGGCGCGACGAACCACGCCGGTGCGGCAATGGCGGCGCCGTTGCGCAGGCGCAGCGCCTGCCCGTCCCAGCGGGCGCGGACACCGTCGAGCTTTTCGCTGATCCAGTAGGGCGTCGGGTCGATATCGGCGGGCGCGCGCTGCGCCAGCATCGGCGGGAGCGGGTCGGCGACGGCGAATGACGAAAACAGGCCGCAGAGGAGGAACAACAGCGCGCGCATGAGCGGAACTCCAACGACGGAGCCGCGATTATCACGCGTAATGACAATGGCAACCCTCGCAGCGCCTGCTCATGCAGCGCGTGGCGGACCTTCAGCGTGCTTCGCCGGCCTTGCCACGTTCGCGCTGGTAGCGCTCGTATTCGAGGTTCGCGGTATCCAGGCAGCGGCTGCGTTCGGCCGCATCGACGATGCGGTCGCACTCGTTCTGGCGCCAGCCGGCAGCGCTGTCATAGACCTGCCGGCTGCTGCAGCTCGCCAGCACGCAGGTCAGCACTGCGATGGCGGCGATCGGGCGGATCACGACTTCACTCCCCGAGATAGGCGGCGCGCACCGCCGGGTTGTCCAGCAGTTCGGCCGCCGGTGCGGTCAGCGTGATTTCGCCGCCATCCATCACGCAGCCGCGGTCGCACAGCGACAGCGCGAGCCGCGCGTTCTGTTCGACCAGCACCAGCGTCACGCCTTCGCGGGCGACTTCGCGGATCACCTCGAACACGGTATCGACCATGATGGGCGACAGCCCCATCGACGGCTCGTCGAGCAGCAGGATGCGCGGCCGGCTCATCAGCGCGCGGCCGATCGCCACCATCTGCTGCTCGCCGCCGGACAGCGTGCCGGCGGTCTGCCCTGCGCGCTCCTTCAGCCGCGGCAGCAGACCGAACACGCGTTCGATGTCGGCGGCTATGGTCGCCTTGTCGTCGCGCACGTAGGCGCCCATTTCGAGGTTTTCCAGCACCGACAGCCGGGCGAACACGCCGCGACCTTCCGGCACCAGCGCCAAGCCCTTGCGCACCAGCAGGTGCGGCGGTGCGTGCTCGATCGCCTCGCCGCCCAGCTTCACGCTGCCGCGCGCCGGCAGCATGCGGGCAATGGCTTTCAGCGTGCTGGTCTTGCCGGCACCGTTGGCGCCGATCAGCGCCACCTTCTCGCCGGCGGCGACGTCCAGATCGACGCCGCGCACCGCGCAGATACCGCCGTAGTGCACTTCCAGTCCGCGCACCTCAAGCATCGGCCGCCTCCGTCCCGAGGTAGGCGGCGATCACGCGCGGGTCGCGCCGCACGACGTCCGGCACGTCCTCGGCGATCTTCTCGCCGTAATCCAGCACGGCGACGCGGTCGCACAAACCCATCACCAGTTTCACGTCGTGTTCGATAAGCAGCACGGTCAGGCCGTCGCTGCGCAGCTTTTCGATCAGCGCACGCAGGCCGGCGGTTTCGGTCGCGTTCATGCCGGCAGCCGGTTCGTCCAGCGCCAGCAGCTTCGGTTCGGTTGCCAGCGCACGGGCGATCTCCAGCCGGCGCTGGTCGCCATAGCTCAGATGGGTGGCCTGCTGATTGGCCAGCCGGTCGATGCCGACATAGCGGAGCAGGGCATGTGCGCGCGCCTCGGTGTCGGCCTCCTCGCGCCGCGCCGCCGGTGTGCGCAGGATGGCGCCGAGCACGCCGGTGCGCAGCCGGATGTGGCGGCCCACCATCACGTTCTCCAGCGCGCTCATCGCGCCGAACAGCCGGATGTTCTGGAAGGTGCGGGCGATGCCGACACCGGCGATGCGGTGCGGCACGCCCAGCGGCAGCGGCTGACCGTTGAAGCGCACCTCGCCCTGGTCGGCGCTGTACAGGCCGGTGAGCACGTTGAAGAAGCTCGTCTTGCCAGCGCCATTGGGACCGATCAGGCCGTACACCTCGCCGGCGCGGATGGCCAGCGACACGTCGCGCAGCGCCTGCACGCCGCCGAAGCGCTTGCTGATGCCGCTCGCTTCGAGCAGAGGCGTGCTCATGCCGCCTCCCCGTGCGCCGCCAGTTCACGCTTGCGCAGCGCCGACGGCCACAGCCCCGCCGGACGCCAGCGCATCACGACCACCAGCGCGATGCCGAACAGCAGCAGACGCAGCGATTCCGGATCGATCAGCACCTTGCCGAACAGCGTCTGCTGCAGCGGTACCGCCCCCCAGCGCAGCGCCTCCGGCAGCAGCGCGAGCAGCACCGCGCCGAGGATGACGCCGGCGATATTGCCCATGCCACCGAGCACCACCATGCACAGCACCATGATCGATTCGAGCAGGCCGAAGGACTCCGGGCTGACGAAGCCCTGGAAGCCGGCGAACAGACCGCCGGCCACGCCGCCGAAGGTGGCGCCGAGGCCGAAGGCCAGCAGTTTCACGTTGCGCGTGTTGATGCCGCAGGCGCGCGCGGCGACCTCGTCCTCGCGGATGGCGACCCAGGCGCGGCCCAGCCGCGAATCCTGCAGCCGCAGGCAGATGAAGATGACGAGCAGTGTCAGCGCGAGGAAGAAGTAATACTGCAGGTACACACCCGGCAGCGTGACACCGAACACTTCCAGCGGCCGGTTCAGCGCGTGGCCGCCGATCTGGGCGGCGGCAATGTTGTTGATGCCCTGCGGGCCGTTGGTGATGTTGGCCGGCGCGTTCAGGTTGTTCAGGAAGATGCGGATGATCTCGCCGAAGCCCAGTGTCACGATGGCCAGATAGTCGCCGCGCAGCTTCAGCGTCGGCGCGCCCAGCAATACACCGAACAGGCCCGCGACCAGCGCGCCGAGCGGCAGGACCGCCCACACCGGCCAGCCTGGCGCGGCGGCGAAAACCTGCGGGAAGGCGATCGCCAGATGCGGACTGGACAGCAGCGCATACAGATAGGCGCCGACCGCGTAGAAGGCGATGTAGCCGAGGTCGAGCAGGCCGGCGAAACCGACCACGATGTTCAGCCCGAGCGCCAGCATGATGTAGAGCAGCGCGAAATCGATGATGCGCACCCAGGAATTGCCGAAGCCGGCACCGACGACGAAGGGCAGCACGGCCAGTGCCACGCCGATCAGCACGACGCCCAGCCTGGCCTTCAGTTTCGGATCGACGCTCATGCCCGCTCCGCCACCTTTTCGCCCATCAGGCCCGACGGCCGGAACACCAGTACCAGGATGAGCACGAAGAAGGCGAACACGTCCTTGTAGTGGCTGCCGAGGAAGCCGCCGGTCAGGTCGCCGATGTAGCCGGCGGCCAGGCTTTCGATGATGCCCAGCAGCAGCCCGCCCAGCATGGCGCCGCCGAGGTTGCCGATGCCGCCCAGCACCGCCGCGGTGAAGGCCTTCAGCCCGAGCATGAAGCCCATCGCGTAATGCGCGATCGAGTAGTTGGCCGCCACCATGACGCCGGCCACCGCGGCCAGTGCCGAGCCGAGTACGAAGGTAAAGGAAATGACGCGGTCGACATCCACGCCCATCAGCCGCGCCACGGCCGGGTTCTCGGCGGTGGCGCGCATCGCGCGGCCGAGCCGGGTGCGGGTGACCAGCCAGACCAGCGCCGCCATCAGTGCCGCCGCGGTAGCGATGATGATGATCTGCAGGTCGGTGATGGCCGCGCCGAGGAACTGGTGCGGTGCTGCCGGCAGCAGCGGTGGAAAGGTGTGATAGTTGCGGCCCCAGCCGATCATGGCCAGCTGTTGCAGCACGATGGACACGCCGATGGCGGTGATCAGCGGCGCCAGCCGCGGGGCGTTGCGCAGCGGCCGGTAGGCGACGCGCTCTATCGTGAAACCGACCGTCATGCAGACCGGAATCGCGATCAGTAGGCCGCCGAGCACCACGACCGGGCCCGGCAGGCCGCTCGGCACCAGCAGGCCGATGGCGGTCAGCGCGGTCAGCGCGCCGATCATCACCACTTCGCCGTGGGCGAAATTGATCAGACCGAGAATGCCGTAGACCATCGTGTAGCCGAGGGCGACCAGCGCGTAGATGCTGCCGAGCACCAGACCGTTGATGATCTGCTGGATGAAGATGTCCACGAGGTGTAGAGGGAGGAGCCGGGAGAAGAGGGAAGCGCCGGTCAGACGCCTGCGGTGCGCGCCGCCCGGCCCGGGGCCGGTGCGGACGCGCAGGACTGCATTGTGCCGCTCAGTGGGCTGTGCGGTCGGCCGTTCAGTTGTTCGGCTTGCCGCCCATCGTTTCGAGCGCCGACCACGCGCCGCCCTTCGCCTGGTAAAGCGTGACCGCGCCGTCCTTGATGTCGCCCTTTTCGTCGAACTGGATCTGCGCGCTCAGGCCCGGGTAGTTCAACGCCGCCAGCGCCGGCAGGAATTTCGCCGTTTCGGTCGAGCCGACCTGCTTCATCGCCTCGGCCACCACGCGCACCGCGTCGTAGGCATAGGGCGCATAGAGCTGGATGTCGGTGTTGTACTTCGCCTTGTAGCGGTCACGGAAGGCGGTACCGCCGGCCATCTGGTCCAGCGGCACGCCGGGCAGCGAGCAGTAGTGGCCTTCGGCGCCCTCGCCTGCCAGCTTGTGGAATTCCACCGTGCAGGCGCCGTCACCGAACAGCATGGGCGCGCTGATGCCCAGCGTCTTCAGCTGACGCGCCATCGGACCGGCCTGGGTGTCCATGCCGCCGTAGAACACGAGGTCGGGCTTGGTCGATTTCACCTTGGTCAGGATGGCGGCGAAGTCCGTCTCCTTGTCGGTCGTGTATTCGCGGGTGACCACCTCGGCGCCGGCCGCCTTGGCCGCCTTCTCGAACTCGTCGGCCAGACCCTGACCGTAGGCAGTGCGGTCATCGATGATGGCGATCTTCTTCGCGCCCAGCTTGCTCGTGGCGAAGCTGCCGAGCACGCTGCCTTGCTGCACGTCGTCGGCGAACACCCGGAACGCCGTCTTGTAGCCCTGCCGCGTGTAGGTCGGATTGGTGGCGGACGGCGACACCTGGACGATGCCCGCGTCGTGATAGATGCGCGACGCCGGAATCGTCGTGCCGCTGTTCAGATGACCGATCACCGCGTGCACGCGAGCATCGGCCAGCTTCTGCGCCACCGTGGTGCCCTGACGCGGATCGGCCTGGTCGTCCTCGCCCAGCAGTTCGAACTTCGCCACCTTGCCGCCGATCAGGATCTTCTCGGCATTCAGGTCGTCGATGGCCAGCCGGGCGCCATTCTCGTTGTCCTTGCCGAGGTGGGCCTGCGGACCGGTCAGCGGTGCCACATGACCGAGGCGGATGGTGATCGTGGCCTCGCCGGCATCGGCGGTCGCGGCCGGCACGGCGGCCTCTTCCTTCGGACCGCAGGCGGCGAGCAGGCAGGCCGACAGGGCCACGAGTGCGGACAGCGGGCGCGACGGGGTGATCAGGGTCATGTGGAATCTCCGCAAGGGACTGAAAAGGTTGTCAGCCCCGGATTTTGCGGGCGGGCGCCCGGAGCGTCAATTTGGATGCGGCAGAAACGACGATGCCGGTGCGCACAAGCGCACCGGCATCGTCAGTCTGCATCAACGAACGGCAATCAGCGCGCCATGCGGCGACGCGCGGCGGCAATCAGGCCGAGACCGGCGAGGAACATCGCGTAGGTTTCCGGCTCAGGAACCGGCACCGTCACGACGATGGGGTTCTGCGACATCGACACCGGGCCGGTCTCGCTGAAGGTGAGGCCGGTCACGAAGGCGGTCGGGTTCAGCGGGTCGAGCGCTGCGCCCTCCTCGATGCCGAGGATGCGGAAGCGGGTGACCGCCTCGGCAAAGGTGAAGGTGACGCCGCCGGTCAGCACGTCGCCGCTGGCCACCCATGCTTCGCCGTTCCACAGCCACAGGTCGTACAGGCCGTCACCGAAGGTCGGCAGCAGCACCGAAGTGATCGACGGACCGCTGTTGACGATGTAGTCGTAGCCGACGGCGATGTCCGGATCGATGAACACCGGCGTTCCGGCGGTCACGTTGAAGTCGAAGTTCCAGCCCTCGTCACTGGCCACCGGCATCAGCGGGTTGGAGGCGGAGGAGCCCGGCAGCTGACCATTGCGGATCGCGAACGACCACAGACCGGCTTCGCCGCCTACCACATTGGTGGTGTGCTGCAGATTGAGCACGTCGCCGGTGCGCGAACCGGGCAGCGTCAGGTAATTGACGCCGTCGCCGGCGTCGTAGCCGGCCTGCGCCGGAATGCCGCCCAGGCCGTTCGAACCGCCGCTGGCGTTACCGGTGGTCCATTCCAGTCGCTCGTAACGGAAGTCGACGTCGAAGTCGCCGCCGCCTTGATTGCGCAGCACCAGCTGGAAGCTGTTGGTCTTGTCGGTCGCTCCACTGTAGTAGCCGACGGAATCCCAGGTCACGGCCAGTGTGTTGGCGTTCGGCGAGTGGATCCAGACGTTGCCCACGGTGCGCGTGTCGACGTCACCCCAGAAGGGCGCAATCATCGGCTGGCTGGTGATCGGGAAGGGATCCGGCGTGTAGGCACCGATCGCCGACAGGAAACTGATGTTGCCGTTGTTGTTGACGACGAAGTTGCTGAAGGTCTGGCCGAAGAAGTTGATGTCGAACGGCAGCGGCAGCTGGTTGGTCGATTCGTCGTCATTGGCCGCCAGGAACTGCGAGCCGTAGATATTCTCACCGACGCCGAAGGTGAGCATCGAAACAGCCTGCGCGCCGCCGGACAGCGTGGCGATCAGCGCGGGCAGGAGAAGGGTGCGGAATTTCATCTGTAACGCTCCGGTAATGTTCGACCGGGCGTCAGCAAGTCATGTGCCAAAACGTATGACTTTAGTATTAGTCCTTTCGGATCATCGACCTACGGCATATGGCGGCGGCACGCCGTTTCAGCGGTGTAAGGCGGGCCGACACGACCGTCCGGAAGTGCGTAGCACAACGCCGATCGAAACGGCCGCACGCGGCCCCCTGTCAGCTGAAGCAATGCGTGACGCGGGTCACGGCTGACGCATTGCGCGTGATCGCTCAGCTGCGCACCTTGTCGCCGGCCGGCAGCGGGCCCAGCCCGCCCTCTTCACGCACGTCGTCCGGCAGGCGTTCGCGCAGATCGCTGATGATGCCGAGCGCAGCCATCAGCTTCAGGATGTAGAAGGTGACGTCGATTTCGTACCAGGCGAAGCCGGCACGCGCGCTGGCGCCATAGCGGTGGTGATTGTTGTGCCAGCCGCCGCCGAAGGTGAGCAGCGCCAGCAGCGGACGGTTCACCGAGTCGTCGTCGGTGTCGTAACGACGGTAGCCGCCCGGCATGAAGCGGAAGTGACCGACCGAATTGACCATGGACACCGTCTGCACGCCGAGCGCGGTGGGCAGGAAGAAGCCCCACATCAGCGCCGCTCCGCCGCTGACGGTCGGACCGAAGGCACCGGCCTGCGCCAGCAGCCAGATGAAGAAGGCGCCGGACAGCATGAGCAGCGTGTAGTGCTTGTTCACCCAGAGGATTTCCGGGTAGCGCGCGAAATCGGGCACGACGTCGAGGTCGGTGTCCTTGTAGCGCTCACACCAGACCCAGCCGACGTGCGAATGGAACAGGCCGTGCTGGCGCGGCGAGATCGGATCGTCCGGGGTTTCGACATTCTGGTGGTGGTGGCGATGCACCGACGCCCACCACAGCGGACCGTGCTGGCCGCACTGCGAAGCGATCACCGCGAGGATGAACTGCACCGGGCGTGAGCACTTGAAGGCGCGGTGCGAGAAGTAGCGGTGGTAGATGCCTTCGACGCCGAACATGCGCAACGCGTAGCTCGCCAGCGCCAGCCACACCAGAGGCCAGGTCGGCGGATAGACGAAGGGGGTGGCGATCGCGGCAGCGAACAGGATGACGTAGCGCACCCGTGTCTGGTTGATCGACTCGGTGACCTGCTTGCCGTACTGCGTGCGGGACGCTGTTGCGCTCATGCTCGACCTTCTCCGGAAAGGGGGTGCCGGGCGCGAGTCTAGCAAGCGGGGTATTGCAGCCAATGCGTCGAATACAGCCGCCCCTTGCCCCCATTTCGAGCGGTCAACGAAAAGAGCCGGCCACGTGGCCGGCTCTTTCGGTGCGCGACGATCCGCTTACTTGGCGCCGGCAAGCACCCAGGCAGCCAGCGTCTTGGCATCGGCGTCCGACAGCGCCGATTGCGCGGGCATCGGCATCGGACCGCCCCAGGACGGCTTGGTACCGGCCGGCGTACCGGCCTTGATGAAAGCGGCGACCTTGGCTTCGGCGTCCTTCTGGCCGGCGTACTTCTTCGCGACAGCCTGGTAGCCCGGACCGATCTTGGTGTCAGCGCCCTGCGAATGACAGGCCAGACAGCCCTTGGCGGTGGCCAGGTCCTTGCTGGCGAAAGCCGGCGCGCTCACGAGCGCTGCGGCGCAGACGACGGCGGAAATCAGGGTTTTCATGGTGTTCCTCGACGGAGTGGTTGATCCAACGTTCAGTGGGTCGCGGGGCCGGGCAGATCCGGCGCAGGCTCGGCGGCGCGGCCCGCAAGTCTAAGCCAGCCGACAGCGGGTGAACAAGAGCGTGCCGTGCAGCCTGCCCCGGATACAACGACGGCCAGCCGCCGAACGTTGACCGGGATCAGCGCCCGGACGTTCGCCGCCAGCCCAGGCTGAGCGCCGTACCGACCAGGATGATGACGGTGCTCGCCAGCATCGCCAGCGTCGGCCGCTCGTCGAACAGCAGATGGCCCCACAGCATGGCGAAGGGCGGGATCAGGAAGGTGACGCTCAACGCCTGCGTCGCCCCCATGCGGCCGATCAGGCGGAAATACAGCGCGTTGGCCAGTGCGGTTGACATCAGGCCGAGCACCGCTACCGCCAGCAAGGGGCGCCAGGAGGGAAGATGACCGGGCAGCGACGCCAGCGCCCACGGCAGCAGCAGCAGCGCCCCGACCAGCGAAATGCCGGTGGCCACGGCCGACGGATGCACGTCGTGCAGCTGGCGTCGCACCCACTGCACGCACAGGCCGTAGGAGGCCGACGCGATCAGCCCGAGCGCCACCGCGTCCAGTCCGACCTTGAGTCCGCCAACCTCGCGCAGGCCCGCCAGCAGCACGACGCCGGCAAACCCGAGCAGAAGGCCCAGCTGCTTCGGGCGCGACAGCGCCTCACGCCACACCCACACGCCGAGCAGCGCCGAGAAGAGTGGAGAGGTCGCATTCAGCACCGCGGCAAAGCCGGCGCTGGAGCGCATGACCGTCTCGGCGAACAGCACGAAGGGCAGCGCCGTGCTGCCGGCTCCGGTCAGCAGCAGCCAGCCACTGACGCGGCGACGCTGGCCCGCGGCCACGTCGCGCAGCGGCCAGCCGAACAGCGCCAGCAGCGCCATCGACGCCAGCGCAAGACGCAGCCCGACGGTCAGAGGCAGACCCAGTTCGGGGATGGCGACACGGTAAAGCGCGAAGGACGCGCCCCAGATCAGCGCCAGCAGCAGGAATTCGACACGGGTGCGCACGGCGGAGCGAGGTCGAAGCGGGCCGCCATTGTCGCCGGCCGGCGCCCGGCCCGCCAGCCGGCTAAACTGCCGGCCTGCATCTGCTGCCGCTGGAACATCATGACGCCCCGCTTCGACCTCGCCCCGCCCGTCCCCGACCTGTCCGCCACGCTGCAGGCCTGCATCGACAGCAAGACCAAGCCGCTCGGCGCGCTGGGCCGGCTGGAGGCGCTGGCACTGCAGGTCGGCCAGGTACTCGGCTCGACCGCACCCGAGCCGGGCCGGCCGCATCTGCTGGTGTGCGCCGGCGATCACGGTACGCTGCGCGACGTACGCGGCCGCGGCCTGTCCGCCTACCCGGCCGACGTGACCTGGCAGATGGTCGAGAACTTCCTTGCTGGCGGCGCCGCCATCAACGTGCTTGCGCGCGAGGGCGGCATGGCGCTGCACATCGCCGACTGCGGTGTGGCGCACGACTTCGGCCCGCGCGACGGCCTGATCGACGCCAAGGTGGCGCACGGCACCGCCAGCTGGTTCGACGGCCCGGCGATGACGCCGGCGCAGTGCGCACAGGCGCTGGACAACGGCGCCCGCATCGCTCGCGACATCGCGGCCGGAGGCGCTCGTGTGCTCGGCTTCGGCGAAATGGGCATAGGCAATACGGCTTCGGCCTCACTGATCACCCACCTGCTGACCGGTGCGCCGATGGACGACTGCGTCGGCCGCGGCACCGGTCTGGGCGACGCCGCGCTGGCCGACAAGAAGCGCGTGCTGGCCGGACTGGTGGCGGGCTACGACGGTCCGCGCGACGCGTTTTCGGTGCTCGCCGCCTTCGGCGGCTTCGAGATTGCGACCCTGGCCGGCGCCATGCTGGGCGCCGCGCAATCGCGCATGCTGCTGCTGATCGACGGCTTCATCAGTTCGGCCGCCGCGCTGGTCGCGCAGGCGCACGCGCCGGCGCTGCGCCACTACTGCGTGTTCTCGCACCGCTCGCAGGAGCGCGGCCATGCCATCCAGCTCGAGCACATGCAGGCGCTGCCCCTGCTCGACCTCGACCTGCGCCTGGGCGAAGGCACCGGGGCCGCGCTGGCCTGGCCGCTGGTCCGCGCCGCCGCCGCCATCCTGCGTGACATGGCCAGTTTCGAGTCGGCCAGCGTGTCGAAGGCGTGAAGGACACGCTGGTCGCCACGGTGACACGCCGATGATCCGCCGCGAACTCGAACTGTTCTTCAACGCGCTGCGCTTCTTCACACGGCTGCCGGTGCCGGCCTGGGTCGGCTGGTCGAATGAGCTGATGAACGCCAGCGCGCGCTGGTTTCCGGCGGTGGGCTGGGTGGTCGGCGCCGCCGGCGCCGCGGTGTTGTGGGCGACCGGGCAGGTACTGCCGGCCGCACTCGCCGTCGTGCTGTCGACGGCAGTGACGATACGACTGACCGGCGCCTTCCACGAGGACGGCTGGGGCGACGTATGCGATGGCTTCGGCGGTGGCTGGTCGCGCGAACAGATCCTGACCATCATGAAGGACTCGCGCGTCGGCGCCTACGGCGCCCTCGGCATCGTGCTGATGCTGGCGGGCAAGCTGGCGGCGCTGTCCGCGCTGCCGCTGGCAAGCGCGGTCATCGCGTTGCTGGTCGCGCATCCGCTGTCGCGGCTGTGCGCGACCGCGCTGATCTACTTGATGCGCTACGCGCGTGACGAAGACCCGGACGGCGTATCGCGCGCCAAACCGCTGGCGGTGAAGCTGTCGGGTGGCGGCATGCTGTGGGCAGCACTGTGCGGTCTGGCACCGCTGGCGCTGCTCGCACCGGTACAGATCGCTCTGGTGACCGGGCTCGCGCTGCTCGTCACCGTCGTCGCTGCGCGCCACTTCCAGCGCCGCATCGGCGGCTACACCGGCGACTGTCTGGGGGCCGTGCAGCAGCTGACGGAGCTGGCCGTGTATGTGGCGCTGTGCGCGCGGATCTGACCGCGGTTCGGCTTGCTGGTGGTGAGCTTGCTCGCGCGCGTAGCCTGAACCGAAGCTTGCGGCCCGCCACTGCCCGGTCGCGGCCAAGGCCGCTCCTGCAGGGGCTGAGCCCGATCCGCGGCCGGGTGTCGCGAGCGCTTGCTTCAGGCGCGCAGACGGGCGATCAGGCCATCCAGCTGGTCGAGGTCGTTGAAGCGGATGACCAGCTTGCCGGCGCCACGCGCGTTGGCGGCGATCGACACTGGCGCGCCGACGATGTCAGACAGTTCCTCTTCCAGCCGCGCCAGGTCGCGCGAGGGCTCGGCTCTTGCCTTGCTGCCCTGCTCGGCCAGACCGCCACGCGCCACCATTTTTTCGGTGTCGCGCACCGTCAGCCCTTGCGCGACGACGCGGTTGGCGAAGGCGATCTGGTCGGCCTTGGGCAGGCTCAGCAGCGCGCGCGCGTGGCCCATGTCGAGGTCGCCGGTCACCAGCTGTTCCTGCACCGGTTCGGCCAGCTGCAGCAGACGCAGCAGATTGGTGGTGGCCGAGCGCGAGCGGCCGATGGCGTTGGCGGCCTGCTCGTGTGTCATGCCGAATTCGTCGATCAGACGCTGCACGCCGGCCGCCTCTTCCAGCGGATTCAGATCCTCGCGCTGGATGTTCTCGATCAGGCTCATCGCCAGCGCGGCGTCGTCCGGGATGTCGCGCACCAGCGTCGGCACTTCGCTCAGGCCAGCCAGCTGCGCCGCCCGCCAGCGGCGTTCGCCAGCGATGATTTCGAATCGTCCGCCGCCGACGCTGCGCACGATGATGGGCTGCATGATGCCCTGCGACTTGATCGACTCCGCCAGCTCTTCGAGCGACCCCGGATCCATGCGGGTGCGCGGCTGGTACTTGCCCGGCTGCAGCAGGCCGACGTCCAGCGTGCGCAGTTCGCCCGAATTGCCGGATTCACCGGTGTTGCCGGCCAGCAGCGCGTCGAGGCCGCGGCCGAGGCCCTTGAGTTTGGGAGGAGTCATGGCGTTCGGTAGTGTTGTCGTGGGTCGATCAGAAGCTCTTCACGCGCTCGATCATTTCCTGTGCGAAGGCGCTGTAGGCTTGCGCACCCTTGGCGTTCTTGTCGAACAGCACGCCGGGAATGCCGTAGCTGGGCGCTTCGGCCAGCCGCACATTGCGCGGCACCAGGGTGCGGAACACCTTGTCGCCGAAATGCGATTCGAGCTGGCCGGACACCTGCTGCGACAGCGTGCTGCGCGGGTCGAACATGACGCGCAGCAGGCCGATGATCTTCAGGTCGCGGTTCAGGTTGGCATGCACCTTCTTGATCGTGTTGACCAGATCAGACAGCCCTTCGAGCGCGTAGTACTCGCACTGCATCGGAATGATGACGCCGTGTGCCGCACACAGGCCATTCAGCGTAAGCAGGCTGAGGCTGGGCGGGCAGTCGATCAGCACGAAGTCGTAATCGGCTGCGTGCTCCGCAATCGCCTTCTTCAATCGGTTTTCCCGATTCTCCAGACCCACCAGTTCGACCTCGGCACCGGCCAGATCGCGGTTTGCCGGCAACACGTCCAGCCCGGCATGCGGACTGGTCACGCGTGCGTCGGCCAGCGACGACAGGCCGACCAGCACCTGATAGACGCTGGACTTGAGCGTGCGCTTGTCGACGCCGGCGCCCATCGTGGCATTGCCCTGCGGGTCGAGATCGACCAGCAGCGTGCGCTGCCCGGCCTGGCCGAGCGCGGCGGCGAGGTTCACGCTGGTGGTGGTCTTGCCCACCCCGCCCTTCTGGTTGGCGACTGCGAAGATGTGCGGCATGCGGGGCCTCAGGCGGTGGCGGCGTCGCGCGCCAGCCACAGCAGGTGGCGCGCGCCTTCAACACCCGGCACCTGCAGCTCTTCCGAGCGCACCAGCTTCCAGCCGGTGGGAATGGCACGCACTTCCTCGTCCGGATAGACGCCCTTCATCGCCAGCATGCGGCCGTCAGGCTTCAGCAGGTGGCCGGCGACCTTGATGAAGTCGGCCAGATCGCCGAAGGCACGCGAAATGATGAAATCGCGCCCTTCCGGCAAGGTCACCGCTTCGGCGCGCGCGGTCTGCACGTCGAAGTTCTCGAGGCCGAGGTCGATGCGTACCTGCTGCTGGAAGGACGCCTTTTTCGAGTTCGGCTCGATCGACACCACGTCCAGATCGCTGCGCGCGATGGCCAGCGGAATGCCGGGCACACCGCCACCGGAACCGATGTCGGCCAGCTTCGCGCCTTCCGGCAGGAAGCGTTCGACCGACAGCGCGTCGAGCAGATGGTGGGTGAGCATGCGGGATTCTTCGCGTATCGCGGTCAGGTTGTAGACCGCGTTCCACTTGGCCATCAGTGCGATGTAGCGCAGCAGACGGGTACGGGCTGTCGCGGTGAGCGGCAGGTCAAGTGCGGCAAGGCCGGCGTCGAGTTCGGTTTGCAAGGTCATGGGCGGATGTTTTCCGGGTGCTTCGAATCTGTCCGGCCGGGCGGCCGGGATGTTCAGGCCGCGCTGCGCACGGCTGCGCGCTTCTTCAGGTACACCAGCAGCAGCGAAATCGCCGCCGGCGTGATGCCCTGGATGCGCGAAGCCTGGCCGAGAGTCTCCGGCCGGTGCAGCGTGAGTTTCTGCTGCACTTCGCGCGACAGACCGCCGACCGCGCCGTAGTCGATGTCGTCCGGAAGGCGCGTGTCTTCGGTTGCGCGCAGCTTGTCGACCTCGTTCTGCTGGCGGTCGATATAGCCCTGGTACTTGGCCAGTATGTCGAGCTGCTCGATGGCCTGTGCGTGGTCTATCGGCGCCGGAGCGCCCGGCAAGGTCATCAGTGAGGCGTAGCTCACGTCGGGCCGGCGCAGCAGATCGAACAGCGTGTATTCACGCTCGATCGCCTTGCCCAGCACGCGCTGTGCATCCTCCGCCGGCAGCGTGTCCGGACGGATCCACGTGGAACGCAGTCGCTGTTCCTCTGCCGCGATGGCGTCGCGCTTGCGGTTGTAGGCATCCCAGCGCGAGTCGTCGATCAGGCCCATCGAACGGGCGACGTCGGTCAGGCGCAGATCGGCGTTGTCTTCGCGCAGGCTCAGGCGGTACTCGGCGCGCGACGTGAACATGCGATAGGGCTCGGCCACGCCGCGGGTGATCAGGTCGTCGACCAGCACGCCGAGGTAGGCTTCGTCACGGCGCGGGCACCAGCTTTCAAGTCCCTTGGTCTGCCGTGCCGCATTCAGTCCGGCAAGCAGCCCCTGCGCCGCCGCCTCTTCATAGCCGGTGGTGCCATTGATCTGGCCGGCGAAGAACAGACCTTCGATCGCCTTGGTTTCGAGCGACGATTTCAGGCCGCGCGGATCGTAGTAGTCGTACTCGATCGCGTAGCCCGGACGCAGGATGTGCGCGTTCTCGAGACCGGGAATGCTGCGCACCAGATCGACCTGCACATCGAAGGGCAGCGAGGTCGAAATCCCGTTCGGGTACACCTCGTGCGTGGTCAGGCCTTCCGGTTCGAGGAAGATGTTGTGGCTGTCGCGATCGGCAAAGCGGTGGATCTTGTCCTCGATACTCGGGCAGTAGCGCGGGCCGACACCTTCGATCACGCCGGTGTACATCGGCGAGCGGTCAAGGCCGCCGCGAATGATGTCGTGCGTGCGCAGCGTGGTGTGGGTCATCCAGCACGGCAGCTGGCGCGGATGCATGTCGCGCGAGCCGATGAAGCTGAACACCGGCACCGGGTCGTCGCCCGGCTGCGCCTGCATGACCGAATAGTCGATCGTCCGTCCGTCGATGCGTGGCGGCGTGCCGGTCTTGAGCCGGCCCTGCGGCAAGGCCAGTTCCTTCAGCTTTTCCGCCAGACGGATGGCCGGCGGATCCCCTGCCCGGCCGGCCGAGTGATTCTGCAGGCCGACGTGCACACGGCCATTCAGGAAGGTGCCGGCCGTCAGCACCACGGCCTTCGCGTGGAAGCGGATGCCCACCTCGGTCACCACACCGGCGACGCGCTCGCCTTCCATGATCAGGTCGGCCGCTGCCTGCTGGAACAGGTCGAGATTCGGCTGGTTTTCGAGCCGGCTGCGGATCGCCGCCTTGTACAGAATTCGATCGGCCTGGGCGCGGGTTGCGCGCACCGCGGGACCCTTGCTCGCATTCAAGATACGGAACTGGATGCCGCCCTCGTCGGTGGCCAGCGCCATCGCACCACCCAGTGCATCGACCTCTTTCACCAGATGACCCTTGCCGATACCGCCGATCGACGGATTGCAGGACATCTGGCCCAGCGTTTCGATGTTGTGCGTCAGCAGCAGCGTGCGCGCGCCCACCCGTGCGGCAGCGAGCGCGGCTTCGGTGCCGGCGTGGCCGCCACCGATGACGATCACGTCGTAACGGGTCGGAAAATCCATGTTCGCTGCAATGCAAAAGAGGGCGAAGGGGCTGAATGATACGACCTTGGGCGCGCAACATAAAGGCAGAAAGGTTGACACCGTTTCACTGACTTACAGTTGCTTACCGCACAAAGCGTTTCTGCAATCTAGGCTTGCAGCGTGTTCCCCACACGAGAATGATCATGAAAGCGCTTGGCACTGCACTGGCTGCACTGACGCTGGCCTTCAGCGGCAACGCGATGGCGGATCGTGACGATCATCGACGTCACGGCTATCACGGCGGTCACCATCACAAGCATGGTGGTCACTGGAAGCACCGCGATCGGCACCATCACCACCATCACTATCACGGCCCGAGCGTGCGCTACGGCTACTATCCGGCGCCGGTCTATGCTCCCGCGCCCTATTACGGCTACGCGCCACGCCCGCACTACCGTCACCACGACGGCGTGACCATCATCCTTCCGCCGGTGCGTATCGGCTTCTGATGGTCGTGATGTTCCACGTGGAACATCACGACGTTCATCCGACGAAGGTGTCCCACATCAGTCGCGCGATCAGTATCGACACGACGACGATGAATACACGGCGCACGAAAGCTGCGCCGTTTTTTATGGCGAGGTGGGCACCGACCCAGGCGCCCGCGAGATTGGCAAGCGCCATCGCCGCCGCCACCTTCACCATGATGGCGCCGACCGGTACGAACCAGGCGAGCGCAGCAAGGTTGGTGCTGACGTTTACGACCTTGGCCGCCGCCGATGCGCGCAGGAAATCCCAGGCGTAACAGCGCACGAACAGGAAGATCAGGAAGCTGCCGGTACCCGGTCCGAAGAAGCCATCGTAGAAACCGATGAGCGCACCGAGTACCAGCGCAAGTATGGGTTTCGGGCGATGCGCCGCCGCCTCGGCACGGATCACGCCGAAGTCCTTCTTCTTCAGCGTGTAGGCAAGTACCGCAACCAGCAGCACGATCACGACCGGCCTCAGCATTTGCGGCGGGAACATGCCGACCGCCGCCGCACCGGCGAACGACGCGACGAAGGCGGCAAGCGCTGCGCGCCACAACACCTTCCAGTCCATCTCTACCCGGCCTAGATAGCGGCGCGCGGCGAAGGTCGTACCGACAATGCTGACCGCCTTGTTGGTGCCGAACAGCGTGGCCGGCGCAGTACCCGGAAAGACGTTGAACAGCAGCGGTACCTGTACAAGACCCCCACCACCGACCATGGCGTCGACCAGGCCGGCGAAGAAGGCGCCGGCGCACAGGATCGCCAGTTCGGTCAGCACAACGCCTCCTTGCGATGTTTCACGTGAAACATCCTCATCACTTGCCGATACAGAAGCGCGAGAAGATCTCGCCGAGCAAATCGTCCGGCGTGAACTCGCCGGTGATCTCCCCCAGCGCGCGGTGCGCCAGCCTCAGTTCCTCGGCGAACAGATCGAGCTGCAGCACCTTGCCGGCAATGCAGCGCGCCGCCATATCCAGATGCTCGACCGCCCTGTCGAGCGCGTGCAGGTGGCGGGTGCGAGCGGCCAGCGCGTCCTCGGCGCCACCGTGCCAGGCCACGCGATCGAGCAGCGCGCGCCGCAGCAGATCCAGGCCCTCGCCAACGCGTACAGACAGCCACACCGTCAGGACGCCGGCGTGTTCGTCCTCCCTCGCCTGCTCGCCGCTCAGATCGATCTTGTTGAACACGCGGATGCGCGGAAGACCCGCCGGCAGCGCGGCATCGATCGCCTGGGCTTCGGCGTCGAAGCCGCTGCGTGCATCCACCAGATGCACCACCGCATGTGCCCGTTCGAGCTCGCGCCGGGTGCGGGCGATGCCCGCCTGTTCCACTGGGTCGTCGGTCTCCCGCAGGCCCGCCGTATCGATCACATGCACCGGCACGCCGTCGATCGCGATCAGCTCGCGCAAGGTGTCGCGGGTGGTACCGGCAATATCGGTGACGATGGCGCGGTCCTCACCGGCCAGCGCGTTGAGCAGGCTGGACTTGCCCACATTGGGCGCACCGGCCAGTACGACGGTCAGCCCTTCGCGCAAGACCGCGCCACAGCGGGCGCGCTCGCGCAAGGCCGTGAGCGCCGACATGACCTCGGCCAGCTTGTTGCGTGCGCCGGCCTGTTCGAGGAATTCAACATCCTCTTCCGGGAAGTCCAGCGTCGCCTCGACGAACATGCGCAGATTGACCAGCGCATCCTCGAGCGCGTGCACGTGGCGGGAAAACTCGCCATCGAGCGAACGCATTGCCGAACGTGCCGCCGACGTCGTCGTCGCTTCGATCAGATCGGCCACCGCCTCGGCTTGCGCAAGGTCGATGCGATCGTTGAGAAATGCGCGTTCGGTGAATTCACCCGGTCGCGCCGGTCGCGCCCCCAGTTCGAAGCAGCGTGCGAGCACCGCCTGCAGTACCGCCGTTCCACCGTGGCCGTGCAGTTCAAGCACGTGTTCGCCCGTATAGGACGCCGGCGCCTCGAACCACAGCGCGATGCCGTGATCGATGAGCGCACCGTCCGCCGCGACGAATTTCGCAAAGGTCGCGTGTCGCGCCTCGGGCAGGCGACCGAGCATGCCGCGGGCGACCGCCGCAGCGCCCTGCCCCGACACCCTGACCACACCGATGCCGCCGCGACCCGGTGCGGTGGCGATGGCGGCAATGGTGTCGGTCGGGCGAGCGGACATGGCGATCGGTCAGGTCAGGTTTTCAGGGTGCTGTCGTGACGAGGGCGCCGCCCCCGCATCGATCCGGCCATCATGGCCGGAATCCCGCGGGAGCGGCGCCCTCGCCGCAGTAAAGCCTTCAGTCAGTCAGGCGATGGTCAGGCCTTGGCCGTCTTCCCGCTCTCGATCATGCGCGTGATCTGCCACTGCTGCGCGATCGACAGGATGTTGTTCACCGTCCAGTACAGCACCAGACCGGCCGGGAAGAACAGGAACATGCCGGTGAAGATGACAGGCAGGAACAGCATCACCTTGGCCTGGATCGGGTCCGGCGGCGTCGGGTTCAGCTTGGTCTGCACGAACATCGTCACGCCCATGATGATGGGCAGCACGAAGTACGGATCCTTGATCGACAGGTCGGTGATCCAGCCTATCCACGGCGCGTTGCGCATTTCGACGCTGCCCAGCAGTACCCAGTACAGCGCGATGAACACCGGAATCTGGATCAAGATGGGCAGGCAGCCGCCGAGCGGGTTGATCTTCTCGGTCTTGTACAGCTCCATCATTTCCTGCTGCATGCGCACGCGGTCGTTGCCGTGGCGTTCCTTGATCTGCTGCATGCGCGGCGTGACCAGGCGCAGCTTGGCCATCGACTTGTAGCTCGCGGCCGACAGCGGGAAGAAGATGGCCTTGATCAGGATGGTCAGCAGGATGATGGCCCAGCCCCAGTTACCGACCAGCGCATATAGCTTTTCCAGCACCCAGTGCATCGGCTTGGCGATGATCTTCAGCCAGCCGTAATCGACCACGTGATCCAGGCCGGGCGCCATGGCGTCGAGGTTGGACTGGATCTGCGGGCCAGCGTACAGCGGCACCTCCACCGTCGAGGTGGCGCCGGCCGCTGCCGGCTGAACCGGCACGATGACGCCGGCGGTATACAGGTTGTCGCCAACCTTCTTCGCGAAGAATTCGCGCTCGACTCCGGCGGCCGGCACGAAGGTGCTGACGAAATAGTGCTGCACCAGCGCCACCCAGCCGTCCGGCGCCTTGGTGACGAACTTGGCCTTGCCCTTGTCGATGTCGCTGAAATCGACCTTCTGGTACTTGCCCGCCTCGGTGTAGAAAGCCGGGCCGGTGAAGGTGCTCAGCATGCTGGTGCCGGCCGAAACTGCCTTGCCGTCACGCAGCAGCTGGAAATAGGCGTGCGCCGCAACCGGCGCGCTGCCGTTGTTGGCGATCTCGAACCGGGTGTCGATGCGGTAGCTGCCGCGGGTGAAGGTGAGCACCTTGGTCACCGCCACGCCGTCCGGACCGGCGGCAGTCATGCGCAGCTCGACCTTGTCCTGCCCGTCGGCCAGCTTCAGCTCGCCCTCGGGAAGCTGATACACCGTCTTGTGCGTCGGCATGCCATCGCCGATCAGGCCGCTCTGTGCGTGGTAAAGATTGGCGCCACCGTTGTCCAGCAGCACAAAGTTGCCTTCGGACTCAGGGCCGGCGTGATGCTTGAGCAGTTCGAGGCGGATGATGGAACCGCCCTCCGCCGACACGTCAGCGATGAACAGATCGGTCACCACGCGCGCTGCGGCAGTCTGCGCGACAGCCGTCGTCTGCGGCACGTCGGACGGTGCGGCGGCGCTGCTCACCGTCGGCACCGGCGCCTGGGCGCCGGCCGACTGCGCAGCGGTCGCGTCGGTGGCCACGGCCGGTGCGGCCGGCGGCTGGTTGAAGCGCTGCCAGCCGTCCCACAACATGAACAGCGAAAACAGGAAAACGATCAACAGGGCGGAGCGTTGGGTATCCATCGTCGGAATCGTCTTGAAAGTAATTGAGGGTGCGCGTGCTCAGGGCACCGGGTCGTAACCGCCCGGATTCCATGGATGACAGCGCAGCACGCGGCGCAGCGCGAGCCAGCCGCCGCGCACGCTGCCGTGGCGGTGGATGGCTTCGCTGGCGTATTCGGAACAGCTCGGCATGAAACGGCAATTGCGACCGAGCATCGGGCTGATGGCGTAACGGTAGACCGCAATCAGTCCGAGCAGCAGGGATTTCATTGTCCGGCCTCCGCGGCAGGCACTGTGGCGCGTCGCACGCGGCCGAGCAGCGCGTCGATCTCTTCGCGCAACAGGCGGCGGTCGAGCACGGCCGGTCGGGCGTTCAGGCGAAGGATGATGTCGAGCTGCTTGAGTTCCGGACGCATATGGCGGAAAGCTTCGCGCGCCAGGCGCTTGACCAGATTGCGGGTGTTCGCCCGCTTCAGGAAGCGCTTCGCGATCACGACGCCCAGACGAGCGCCATCGCAGCCGGACGGACCGTGATGGATCACGAAATGTCGACTGCGCTGGGTACGCCGCAAAGCAAAAACGGATGAGAACTCATCCGTTTTTCTGAGCCTGTATTCAGGTCGGAAAGCAAAGCGACCGGCGGGCTGCGCGGCGATCTGCATTCCGGGCCGTGTCTCGGGGTTCACCTTCGGGGGTTCCCCTGCCAACCGGCCGGAAAAACTGCTGTCTGCGTCAGACGGCCAGACGGGCACGGCCCTTGGCACGACGGGCGCGGATCACTGCACGACCACCGCGGGTGCGCATGCGCTCGAGGAAACCGTGGGTGCGGGCGCGGCGGATCTTCGACGGCTGGTAAGTACGCTTCATGGCCTGCTCACTGTGTATTGGCGAAAACGCGCGATTACAGCGTAAAAGGGGCCGCCTGTCAATTGCCGTCCCGGCCCGCGCCGATGTCCAGACAGCGCGCCGAAAAAATATTTCGCTGGCGTGAATACGTGATCACAGCGCCAAACGAGCGCCAAGCCAGCCTGCCTTGCGGGTATGCGTCACCGCCTCGGCGGTGGATAAGAGGGCCTGAAGTCGCTAGAATCGATCCCCTAAAAACAGCACATAAAGCTGCTCCGACCCGGCGCCCCCGATCATGCATCGGACCACGCGCATCAAATCCTGGGTCAGGACGCATCCCGCTACGCTGTCCCGCAACCTCACGACATCGACCCGGCGACCACGCAGACCATGATGCAACAGTTTTGGGAAGTCTGCCTCAGCCGCTTCGAACAGGAACTCCCCGCACAGCAGTACCAGACCTGGATCAAGGGTCTGCGCATCGGTCAGAGCGACGACGATTCGCTGGCGCTGGTCGCGCCGAACCGGTTCGTTCTGCAGTGGGTCCGCGAGCGCTATCTGGCGCGCATCGAAGCACTGGGGCTGGAGTATTTCTCCCAGCCGCTGTCGGTCAGGCTCAGCCTGCCCGACCCGGCAACGAAGGCCGCAGCGGCCGCCGACACCCCGATGGTCGCCGCCCGCAACGGCACGCCGGCCGACAACGACGGCGAACGTCCGGCGCGTGCCGCACTGCGCGCCGCCGGTGAGCCCGACAGCACGCGCGTCGCCGCGCCGGCGCTCATCGTCCGTCCGTCAGCCGGCAACAACGGCAGTGAACGCGACCGTTCACGTCTGAACCCGGGCTTCACCTTCGACAACCTGGTCACCGGTCGCGCCAACGAACTGGCCCGCGCCGCTGCCATCCAGGTCGCGCAGAACCCGGGCATGTCCTACAACCCCATTTTCATCTACGGGGGTGTGGGCCTGGGCAAGACCCACCTGGTGCATGCGCTCGGCAACGAGGTGATGAAGCACAATCCGGATGCGGTCATCCGCTACGTGCACGCCGACGACTATTACGCCGACGTGGTGCGCGCCTATCAGCAGAAGAGCTTCGACGCCTTCAAGCGCTACTACCGCTCGCTCGACGTGCTGCTGATCGACGACATCCAGTTCTTCAACAACAAGACGCGCACGCAGGAGGAGTTCTTCTACGCCTTCAATGCGCTGACTGATGCGAAGAAGCAGATCGTCATCACCTGTGACACCTATCCGAAGAACATCCAGGGCGTCGAGGAACGCCTGACGACGCGCTTCGGCTGGGGCCTGACGGTGCAGATCGAACCGCCCGAGCTGGAAATGCGGGTGGCCATTCTGAAGAAGAAGGCCGAGATGGAACGGGTGAAGGTGGGCGAGGACGTCGCCTTCCTGATCGCCAAGAACATCCGCAGCAACGTGCGCGAGCTCGAAGGGGCGCTGAAGAAGGTGATCGCCTTCGCCCACTTCCACACGCTGCCCATCTCGCTCGAAGTGGCGCGTGAGGCGCTGAAGGACCTACTGGGTGCGCACAACCGGCAGATCACGCTGGAGTTCATCCAGAAGACCGTATCCGACTACTACAAGATCAAGGTGTCGGAGATGTATTCGAAGAAGCGGACGCGCGCGATCGCGCGGCCGCGGCAGGTGGCGATGTGGCTGGCCAAGGAACTGACGCCGGAGAGCTATCCGGCCATCGGCGAATCCTTCGGCGGCCGCGACCATACGACCGTGCTGCACGCCTGCCGCACGATCGCCGACCTGCGCCTGAAGGACGAAGTGCTGAACCATGACCTGCACGTACTGACGCAGACGCTGCGCAAGTAAAAAGGGGTCGGTGCAGAAGCTGTTGAAGCTGTATGAATAAACAGGCCGGCAAACCTGTATGAACGCTGTGGATAACCAGGGCTTTTTTCACCTGGTCGACTTTCACCCACATTTGTTCATGCGTTGACCGGGCCCTTATACAGACAACGATACATACTGCAGGTCATTGAAGTTCATTGTTTTTTTGATGTTCTCCACAGAAATCGGTCGACGTTAACGGTTTACAGAGGTTTATAAAATGCTCTTAATGAAGATAGAACGCGAACAGCTGCTGCGACCGCTGCAGTCGGTCAGCGGCATCGTCGAGAAGCGTCACACCCTGCCCATCCTGTCCAACGTCCTGATCGAAACCGAGGGCGATGCGCTCACCCTGCTCGCCACCGACATCGAGATCCAGATCCGTACCCGCTCGACCGGCAGCATCAGCGGCGCCCAGCCCGCGGCCCTGACCGTCGCCGCCCGCAAGCTGCAGGACATCCTGCGTGCGCTGCCCGAAGGCCAGGAAGTCAGCCTCGACGCCGACGACCGCAAGCTCACCGTGCGTGCCGGCAAGAGCCGCTTCACGCTGCAGACCCTGCCGGCGCAGGACTACCCGCGCATGCAGCTGGCCGACGGCGAAACCGTCAAGCTCAGCCTGTCGCAGAAAAAGCTGAAGCGTCTGCTGTCGCTGGTGCAGTACTCGATGGCCCAGCAGGACATCCGCTACTACCTGAACGGCCTGCTGCTGTCGGTCGGCAACGAGGAACTGCGCCTGGTCGCGACCGACGGTCACCGCCTGGCCTACGTGTCGGAAGCCATGCCCGGCGTGACCGACAAGCTCGACGTCATCCTGCCGCGCAAGACCGTGCTCGAACTGGCCCGCCAGCTGGCCGACATCGACGACCCGGTCGATATCGAACTGGGTTCCAACCAGGCCCGCCTGCGCTTCGGCGCGGTCGAGCTGATCACCAAGCTGATCGACGGCAAGTTCCCCGACTACGAACGCGTCATTCCGAAGGACCATCCGAAGGAACTGATGCTGCAGCGCTCGACCTTCCTGCCCTCACTGCAGCGCGCCGCCATCCTGACCAACGAGAAGTTCAAGGGTGTGCGCGTCGTGCTGTCGGCCGGCACGCTGAAGCTCATCTCCAGCAACGCCGAACAGGAAGAGGCGGTGGAAGAGCTGGAAGTCGACTACGACGGCGACGGCCTCGACATCGGTTTCAACGTGAGCTACCTGCTCGACGTGCTGAACAACGTCGGCGGCGACACGCTGAGCCTCAAGCTCAACGACGGCAACAGCAGCGCGCTGATCACCCTGCCCGGCACCGACGCCTTCAAGTACGTCGTGATGCCGATGCGCGTGTAAGCCGCGTCGCCCGCACGACCGCCCGGCCTGCGCGCCGGGCTTTCTGCTTTTTTGATGGACCCCGCGCACAGCGTGCGCAGCACCGGAATACGCCATGTCTGACGAAGCACAGAGCCCGAATACACCCAACCCCGACGCTTACGGCGAAGGCAGCATCCAGATCCTCGAAGGTCTGGAGGCCGTCCGCAAGCGGCCGGGCATGTACATCGGCGACACCTCGGACGGCACCGGTCTGCACCACCTGGTGTTCGAAGTGGTCGACAACTCGATCGACGAGGCGCTGGCCGGCCACTGCGACGACATCGTTATCACCATCCACACCGACAACTCGATTTCGGTCACCGACAACGGTCGCGGCATCCCGACCGGCATCAAGTTCGACGACAAGCACGAGCCCAAGCGTTCGGCTGCCGAAATCGCGCTGACCGAGCTGCACGCGGGCGGCAAGTTCAATCAGAACTCGTACAAGGTGTCGGGCGGTCTGCACGGCGTCGGCGTGAGCTGCGTGAACGCACTGTCGAAGTGGTTGCGCCTCACCGTGCGCCGCGACGGTCAGAAGCACTTCATCGAATTCGAACGCGGCGTTCCGCTCGATCGCCAGATCGAAGTGCAGAACGGCGTCGAAGTGTCGCCGCTGAAAGTGATCGGCCCGAGCGAAAAGCGCGGCACCGAAGTGCACTTCCTCGCCGACGAAACGATTTTCGAGAACATCGAGTTCCACTACGACATCCTGGCCAAGCGCCTGCGCGAGCTCTCGTTCCTGAACAACGGCGTCAAGATCAAGCTGATCGACCAGCGCAATGCCAAGGAAGAGGATTTCGCCTTCGCCGGTGGCGTGAAGGGCTTCGTCGACTACATCAACCGCAACAAGACGGTGCTGCACCCGAACGTGTTCTACAGCGCAGGCTCGTCGGTGCTGAACGGCGTGCAGATCGACGTCGAAGTGGCGATGCAGTGGAACGACAGCTATGCCGAACAGGTGCTGTGCTTCACCAACAACATTCCGCAGTCCGACGGTGGCACCCACCTGACCGGCCTGCGTGCGGCGATGACCCGCATCATCAACAAGTACATCGAAGAAAACGAGATCGCGAAGAAGGCCAAGGTCGACATCACCGGCGACGACATGCGCGAAGGCCTGGCCTGCGTGCTGTCGGTGAAGATGCCGGATCCGAAGTTCGCGTCGCAGACCAAGATGAAGCTGGTGTCGTCGGAAGCGCGCCCGGCGGTCGAGGAAGTGGTGGCGCAGAAGCTCGCCGACTTCCTGCTCGAGCGCCCGAACGACGCCAAGACCATCTGCGGCAAGATCGTCGAGGCCGCGCGTGCGCGCGACGCCGCTCGCAAGGCGCGCGACATGACGCGGCGCAAGGGTGTGCTCGACTCCTTCGGCCTGTCGGGCAAGCTCGCCGACTGCCAGGAGAAGGACCCGGCCAAGGCCGAGCTCTACCTGGTCGAGGGTGACTCCGCAGGCGGCTCCGCCAAGCAGGGCCGCGACCGGAAGTTCCAGGCCATCCTGCCGCTCAAGGGCAAGATCCTGAACGTCGAGAAGGCGCGCTTCGACAAGCTCATTTCCAGCCAGGAAATCGTCACGCTGATCCAGACCCTGGGCACCGGCATCGGCAAGGACGAATACAAGCCGGAGAAGCTGCGCTACCACCGCATCATCATCATGACCGACGCCGACGTCGACGGCGCCCACATCCGCACCCTGCTGCTCACCTTCTTCTACCGCCAGATGCCCGAGCTGGTCGAAGGCGGCCACATCTATATCGCCCAGCCGCCGCTGTACAAGATCAAGCACGGCCGCACCGAGCTGTACGTGAAGGACGACCACGAGCTGAACCAGTACCTGCTCAAGCTCGCCTTCGACGACGCCAGCCTGCTGCCGCGTGCCGGCGCCGAGCCGCTGTCCGGCAGCGCCTTCGAAGAGATGGCGCGCGAATACCTCACCGCCGAAGCCATCGTCGAACGCCTGGCCGAATACGCCGACGGCGAACTGCTGCGCACCCTGCTCGAACACAACATCGCGCTCGACCTGGCCGACGAAGCCGCCGCGCGCGTCAGCGCCGCCCGCCTCACGCAATCGCTGCCGGCCAACGTCACGCTGGCGGCCGAGTACAACGACAAGACCGAAAGCTGGCAGCTGCGCGTCGAGCGCATGCACCACGGCAACCGCAAGGTCGGCCACGTCGACGTCGAATTCCTGCTGTCCGGCGACTACCAGCGCATCCGCCACGCCGCCGAACTGGTGGCCGGCCTGATCGGCGAAGGCGCCACCGTCAAGCGCGGCGAGAAGTCACAGGAAGTGAAATCCTTCTCCGAAGCCGCCCGCTGGCTGCTGAACGAAGTCGAACGCAACCTCGGCAAGCAGCGCTACAAGGGCCTGGGCGAAATGAACCCCGAGCAGCTGTGGGAGACCACGATGGACCCCACCGTGCGCCGCCTGCTGAAGGTACAGATCGACGACGCCATCGCCGCCGACGAAATCTTCACCACGCTGATGGGCGACAACGTCGAACCGCGCAGGGCGTTCATCGAGAGCAATGCGCTGAATGCGCGGAATATTGATGTTTGATACCAGCGACTGGGTGCCACAGCTGGTGAAGTGATTGGCGGACTCTTAACGATGGAAGCGCCCGGTATATCCGGGCGTTTCTTTTTTCGGGGATCGGAACCTTTATTCGCTATGAATCACTCTTGGTTTACAGCTGGTCCGATATATGGGGGAAGCCTTAACCAAACGTCGTGCAGTGACCCACTCCAGTCCATAGGCAATACTGGCTGATGTAACCTTGCATCCATAAGAGTCCCAAAATGGGTATTCGGAGGAGGCAAGATGGCGGCTGTGAACAGCTCTAAGCTAGTGCGCATCACAGTGCGCAATATCGGTTGTATCGGTAACGACGGCGTCGAGGTCGAGTTGGACAACGTTGTGTGCCTCGTAGGCAAGAATAACGCCGGCAAATCCACAGTTCTGCGTGCTTATGAACTCGCCAAAGGTTCAGTGGCTTTCGACTTCGCGAAGGATCGTTGCCAGTACGCTCCCGAAGATCAGCCATCTGAGGTTTTGCTTGAGGTGCATATTCCGGATGGCATCGGGAATGTTGATGCCAAATGGAAGACCGAAAAGGATGGTCTGCTAATCGTCAAAAGCCGATGGCAATGGGAGGCCCCAAGCTATCAGAAGGTACGAACCACTTGGGATCCCACAGGCGGACCGAACAGTGAGGGCGGATGGGCGGATGAAGGGAAAGCTGGCGGCGCGGATCCGGTTTTTAACTCAAGGCTGCCGCGCCCGCTACGCATAGGTTCGTTGGACGATGCTGCGAAAACTGAGGAAATGCTGCTAGCCCTTGCGCTGGGGCCTTTGCTTGCCAGTCTTGAAAAGGAACGTATCGATCCGGAGTCTGACCTCTCAAAAGCGATCGCAGGTGTGCGCGATCACCTTGAAGTTATCAGCGGTGCACATGAAGAGCACTTCAATGCGATTGCCGGCCGTATTGCGGTGGGCTTCAAAGGCGTGTTCCCAGGTTTAGACGTCAAGCTCAAGGTAGGCGCTGCCCCGTTAGTCCCTAAGCTTGGCGATCTCATTAAAGCTGGGTCAAATCTAAGGATTCAGGATGGCGCAGTCGAAACTGCACTCATTCAGCAAGGCACCGGGGCTCGACGCGCACTCTTTTGGTCAATGCTTCAGGTTCACAACGAGCTATCAAGAGACAAGGAGGTCCGACAGGACTATCGAAAGCGGCTTGAGAGGGACCTGACCGACGCGGAGAAAAAGCGGGCGAGAGCGAAAGCAGCTGACGCGCCTGCGTTAGACGAAGCTGTCGCCGCACTAAAAGCTCAGCTCGACGCCCACGACGGCGGGGCGCCTATTCCCGACAGCCTCGATGACCCCGCTTTTCCCGGCTACCTACTGCTAATCGATGAGCCGGAAAACGCACTGCACCCCATGGCGGCACGAGCAGCCCAGCGCCATCTGTATGAGTTAGCAAAGAGTCCTGATTGGCAAGTCGTCATGACGACCCACTCTCCCCACTTCGTCAATCCCTTCGAGGATCACACGACCATCGTTCGTCTTGAACGCTCAGGCGATGGCGACGCTGGATCTGTGACACCGAAGACGTACCGTTCCGATCTGATCGAGTTTGAAGGTGACGACAAGGCGCGCCTTCAAGCCCTGCAGCATATCGATCCGAGCCTCTCTGAAGTGTTCTTCGGATCTTATCCCGTATTGGTCGAAGGGGACACCGAGCATGCTGCATTCATGTCTTCGATAATAGAACGTCAGCATGGACTCATGGATCAAGTCACAATCATTCGCGCGCGCGGAAAAGCGATCTTGGTTCCGCTCGTCAAGGTGCTGACACACTTCAAGATCGACTTTGGGATCGTGCATGACACTGACTCGCCGTTCAAGAAGAACGGCCACAAGAATGGAATGTGGGCCGAGAACGAAAAAATTCGCAACGCTGTTCTGAGCGCTCGCGCTATGGGTTTAGCAGCTCGCCACAGGATAAGTGTTCCGGACTTCGAGCGATTCCTTGGCGGGGAGGAAGAGTCTAAAGATAAGCCCTTGAACATGTACCTCATCGTGACCAACGACGATGCATTAGCTCAGCGCGTGCAGGAGATGATGACGGAGCTTCTTGGGTCTATGCAGCATGAGCCTTTCCCCAATAACGCGCTAGGTGAAGGCGATTACCTAGACTGGCTCAACGATGTCGTGCAAGTTTGGGCTAAGAATAATGGCATGTCGGAGGACGTGCGATTTTGTGGCCCTTGAGCTGTGCCTCTTCGCGAAATGACAGGTATCGGGAGTCTGGTGGCTATACGGCGATGGTCCGATGGTGTGGAAACGTTCGGCAACGTCGTCAAGCGGCAGACCGCCTTGACCTACCTGCAGACTCCCGTCGCGCTGGACATCCTGCGCGAACAAAAGCACGGCCGCGAGAAGTACTACATCAACGAAGCGCTGTTCAACGAACTGACCAGTTGAGCGCGGGACGCGTCGACGTGATCGACACGTCCGGAAAACGTGTCGATTTTCAACGGATTTTTAAACACAAATTTCGCATGTGTCGATTTGCTCGACAGGTTTCGGCAAAGTTCACCGCCAGCGATCGCCGGTGCTGGCCGACTGCAGATGCTGCCAACAGGTGGGCGGCGTGAAAATGAAATGGACGACAAGAACATGAACAAGCCGTTTTCCTTGCGCATCTTCGTCGCCGATGGCGACCCGGACGGGCTGCGTATCGTCGAGCGATCGAACTGGATCGGCAAGGCGTTGATGTTCCCGCGCGCACTGCTGCCTCAGGTGAAGCAGCGCGATGAACTGAAGCAGACCGGTGTCTATCTGCTGCTCGGTCCGCGTGAGGATGGCGAGGGTGAGCTGCTCTACATCGGTGAAGGCGATCCGGTACGTCCACGGCTCGAAAGTCACTACGTACAGAAGGACTTCTGGACCCGCGCCATCTGCTTCATCGCGGCGCCGGGGCAGCTCAACAAGGCGCATGTGCAGTTTCTCGAAGCGCACCTGATCCGCCTGGCGAAAGCGGCCCGCCGTGTACGGCTGGACAACGCCAACCAGCCTCTGGAATCCAGCCTGTCGGAAGCGGATCGCGCGGACATGATGGTGTTTCTGGAGAACATGCTGGGGATGTTGCCGGTGATGGGCGTTCATGCATTTGAATCAAGCCCCGCACCGATAGGCAGGAAAGAGGTGTTGCTGACCTGCAAGGCAAAAGGCGTTCTGGCGACCGGGTTTGAGTCCAGCCAGGGTTTCGTCGTGAAGGCGGATTCCCAGACCGTGGCCACGGTGACGCCGAGCTTTCAGCAGTTGCGCAGGTCGAGCGATCTGCGCCAGGAGCTGATCGAGAATGGCGCGCTCGTTCGTGACGGGGACGTCTACCGCTTCACCCAGGACTACGTATTCAGCTCACCTTCGTCAGCGTCAGACATGGTGCTCGGAACCTGCTCCAACGGACGACTGATGTGGAAGGACGCGAAGGGCCGCACCTTGAAGGAGTTGCAGGCGGCGGAGGCATCCGTCTGATGGACGGCCTGGTCGCGCAGATTGGCATTGCATTGGTGGTGGTGGGCCCGATGCTGGTCAGCGTGTTCATCGGGGGCTTCCTGCTTCAGCGTCGGAAGGCGATGGTCCGCGCACGCCGCAAATCACCGATCGCGATTGATCTGCTTCGCCCGCCCGGCCACAGTCTTGGCGAGCAGATAGAGCAACTGCAGGACGATCTGTGGGAAAAGCTCGTGTGGCTTATGTTTGTGCCGACGGTTGTCGTGGCCTTGTACTTCGGCCAGCGTGCATTCCTTGGCGAGAAGGCGATCGGACAGGGTGTCGCGCTGATCCATGGCGGGTTGGCCGTCGCTGTCGTCGCCTACAGTCTCTATCGGCTCCTGAAGACAGCAACCGAACTAGACAAGCTGAAAGCAGGCTATGACGCAGAGCTGGCTGTGGGTCAGGAGCTCAACCAGCTGATGCGGCAAGGCGCCGCCGTATTTCACGACGTGCCCGCAGAGCGGTTCAACATCGATCACGTCGTTGTTGCCCGACAAGGCGTATTTGCCGTAGAGACCAAGGGCTATACGAAGCTGACGGAAGGCGACGGCAGGAAGAACGCGACAGTCGTATTTGACGGGAAGAAACTTGTCTTTCCGACCTACTCGACAACCAAGCCACTCGATCAGGCGGCAAGACAGGCAAAGTGGTTGAGTGAGTGGTTATCCAGCGCAACGGGTACGCGCGTACGGGCAGCAGCAGTACTTGCGTTGCCGGGGTGGTTCGTAGATCCGGCCGGTGAGGGCGCGGTCATCGTTTCGAGCGGACGGATGCTGAAGAGCCTGCTTGAGCAGAAAACGCCGCAGACGCTGACGGACCAGACCTTCCAGCAGATCGTCCATCAACTCGGCCAGCGTTGCCGCGACGTCAAGCCGCTGTACTCACGATAGCCCCGAGATGCTCCGCCCGGTCGCTACCGCGTGCCCACCCTCACGCATGCACGATCCCGAAGATCATGTAGTAGATCATCGCTGCCATCAGTGCCGACGCCGGCACGGTGACGATCCAGGCGGCGGCGATCTTGAACAGGGCTGAGCGCTTCACCAGTTCGTGCCGGTGCGTGCGCTTGATCGCCTTGCGTTCCTGCTTCGACAGATGCGCCTGCGCGGTGTGCGCCTTCAGCGCGTCGAGCATCGCGCGCTTGCCCTTCTTGTCGGCCTTGTCGAAATCATTCAGGAAGGCTTCTACGACTTCCTTGTCGGCGCCCTGGTGGTGGCTCTTGATCTCGGCAATGGTTTGCGCGTAGCTGGTCTTGATGTACTCGCGCAGGAAACCGACGCCGAACACGCCGCCCAGCGCGATGTGGGTCGAGCTGACCGGCAGGCCGAGCTGCGACGCGATGATGACGGTCAGCGCGGCCGCCATCGCGATGCTGAACGCGCGCATCGGGTCGAGTTCGGTGATTTCGTGGCCGACGGTGCGGATCAGCTTGGGGCCGTACAGCGCAAGACCGATGGCGATGCCGATAGCGCCTATCATCATCACCCACAGCGGCACGCTGGCCTTCGTGGACACGGCGCCATGGAGCACGGTGTCGGTGATCGCGGCGAGCGGGCCGATCGCGTTCGCCACGTCGTTGGCGCCGTGGGCGAAGCTCAGCAGCGCGGCGGCGAATACCAGTGGCAGGCCGAACAGCGAATTGATGCTGGCCTTGCTGTTGTTCAGCCGGAAGGCGTTGCGCCGCAGATGGGCGCGCACCAGCAGCCAGGTCAGAACACCAAGGCCGGCGCCGATCGCACAGGCGGTGCCGAAGTCGACGTTCCACACCTTGTTCAGCCCCTTCAGGATGAGATAGGTGGCGAACGACGCGGCCATGATGCCCATCAGCACCGGCACCGTGCGCTGCGCGGCGGCGACCATGTCGCTGCGGTAGGTGATGGCGCGCTTGATCCAGTACAGGAAGCCGGCCGCCACCAGACCGCCCAGCACCGGCGACACGATCCAGCTGGCGACGATGCCGCCCACCATGTCCCACTTGCCGGCGGCCATGCCGCCAGCGGCGACGCCGGCGCCGAGCACCGCGCCGACGATGGAATGCGTGGTCGACACCGGCGCGCCGACCGCGGTGGCGATGTTGAGCCACAGCGCGCCGGCCAGCAGCGCGGCCGTCATCACCCAGACGAAGCGGTTGCTGTCGGCGATCGCGGACGGGTCGATGATGCCGCCGCGTATGGTCGAGGTGACGTCGCCGCCGGCGATCAGCGCACCGGCCACTTCGAAGATGGCGGCGATGACGATGGCGCCGGTCATGCTCAGTGCGCGCGAACCGACCGCCGGGCCGACGTTGTTGGCGACGTCGTTGGCGCCGATGTTCATCGCCATGTAGCCGCCTATCATGGCCGCCACCACCAGCATGATGCCGCCGGGGCCCTGCAGGCCTACGCCGAGCGCGGCGTAGATCATGGTGCCGACGACGAACAGCAGGCCGATGCCCAGACGAAGGATTTCACGGCGGCTGCGCAGCGCAGCCTTTTCAATATCGGAATAGTTTTCGAGTTCCATGCGCTTTCGGGGGCGGTCTGACCGTCTGATCCGGAGGCGCTCGCGGCGGTTGCCGGCGAGGGCGGATTCCGGGGAGCGCGAAGTTTATTACACGTCACAATCGCGCCCTCACCCGATTACGCCAACTTCGGGCAGCCCTGTTGCAGTGCGCAACGCACCCCTTCCGTGCGCTTCCGCGTCGGATCCTCATTGATTTTCAAGGCTTTTCCATCCGGCACGATTGATGCACCGCCGCACGCGGTGTTTCACATCCCCACTGACCAGAAGGAGAACGCCCCATGTCTGCCTGCACCCATCCCGCGCACCAGCACTGCAGCTTCTGCGATCCGAACGGCCGTCTGACGGTGAAGGTGGACGGCAACGGCGAGCCCGAACTGCGCACGCCAGCGCCACCCGATCCGGCGCGGCGCGGTCTGCTCAAGGGTTCGCTGGCGGCGGGGTTCGGCACGCTGAGCGCCGGCTGGGTCGGCCAGTCGATGGCGCGCGAGGCCGATGGCTCGATGAAGACGCGCAACCACTACTACATCGCCGCCAGCGCCGACACCGTGCACTGGGGCTATTTCTCGAAATCACTGAAGCCGCAGGTCGAAATCAACCCGGGTGACTTCGTCACCATCGAAACGCTGACCCACCACGCCGGCGACGACTACGAGCGCATGATCAAGGGCGACCCCGGCGCTGAAAGCGTCTTCTACTGGGACAAGAAGAAGAAGGGCGTCATCCGCCGCGGTGCCGGTCCGATGGACGCCAGCCTGTTCGGGCGCGGCGCCGGCGAAGGCCTCGGTGTACATATCTGCACCGGGCCGGTTTACGTGAAGGGCGCCGAAGAAGGCGACGTGCTCGAAGTGCGCATCGTCGACGTCGCGCCGCGGCCGAGCGCCAACCCGAGCTACAAGGGCAAGAGCTTCGGCGTCAACGCGGCGGCCTGGTGGGGCTTCCACTACAAGGATCTGATCACCGAGCCGAAGAACCGCGAGGTGATCACCATCTACGAAATCGACGCCGGGCTGGACCGCAACTGGGCGCAGGCGGTGTACAACTTCCAGTGGACGCCGCAGACCGATCCTTTCGGCGTCGTGCACAAGACCATCGACTACCCGGGCGTCATCGTCGACCACTCGACGGTGAAGGAAAACCACGGCGTGCTGAAGAACATCCGCGTGCCGGTGCGGCCGCACTTCGGCGTCGCCGGCGTGGCGCCGAAGGAGGCGGACATGGTCGATTCCATCCCGCCCAGCTATACCGGCGGCAATATCGACAACTGGCGCATCGGCAAGGGCGCGACGATGTACTACCCGGTGGCGGTCAAGGGTGCGCTGTTCTCTGTCGGCGATCCGCACGCGGGTCAGGGCGATTCCGAACTGTGCGGCACCGCGATCGAGTGCTCGCTGACCGGCACCTTCCAGTTCATCCTGCACAAGAAAGCCGACCTCGCTGGCACTTCGCTGGCGAAGCTCGAATACCCGCTGCTCGAAACGCAGGACGAATGGGTGATCCACGGCTTCAGCTTCGCCAACTATCTGGCCGAACTGGGCGACAAGGCGCAGAGCGACATCTACGCCAAGTCGTCGGTGGATCTGGCGCTGCGCGACGCCTTCCGCAAGAGCCGCGCCTTCCTGATGGACACCCAGGGCCTGACCGAGGACGAAGCGATATCGCTGCTGTCGGTCGGCGTCGACTTCGCCGTCACCCAAGTCGTCGACGGCAACTGGGGTGTGCATGCGGTGATCAGGAAGGCCCTGTTCTCCGGCGGCAGCCTGTAGGGATTTCGGCGCCCGGGTCTGTTGTGGGAGGCAGCGAGAGCTGCCGACAGGGCTTGGGCCATGCGCCGTGCATGGCCAAACACCGCTGTCGGGGTCAGAAGACCCCTCCCACAGAATCCGGGCTTCGGCCTAAGGTCGGACGCGATCCCCGTGGGAGCGGCCTTGGCCGCGACAGGGCCGCCGCACTCTTCAGGCTTCGACGCAGGCTGCCGTCGGGGTCAAGACCCCTCGCACAAAACCCCGGCTCCGACCACGGATCGAGCGCGATCCCGGTGGGAGCGGCCTTGGCCGCGACGCGGCCGCTGCGGGCCGCCGGCTTCGATCAAAGGCCGCAACCGCGAACAAGCGCGCGCCCACAAAGCCCCAAGTCGCCCGGCACGGTCGGGCACTCGTGACGCGCTGCGCAGGCCTTCGCGCCCCGCCCGCTCCATCATGCGCGGCTGTCGACTATCGCCCTGCTCCATGTCCACCCAATTCCCTCTCGATGCCTACCTCGCTCGCCTGGACTGGACTTCTGCCGCCCGTCCGGCCGCCGATGCACCGACGCTCGATGCGCTGGTGCTTGCGCACACCATGGCCATCCCCTTCGAGAACCTCGACCCGCTGCGGCGCAAGCCGGTCGCCGTGGACTCGGAAACGGTCGCTGCCAAGCTGATCGATGCCCGCCGCGGCGGCTTCTGTTTCGAGCACGGCCGACTGTTCGCCGATGCGCTGCGCGCGCTCGGCTACCCGGTGCGCGAACTGGCGGCGCGCGTCATGTGGATGCAGCCCGACGACGCGCTGACGCCGCAGTCGCACATGCTGCTCGATGTCGACACGCCGGATGGCGAGCGCCTCGTCGACGTCGGCTTCGGCGGCCTCACGGTCACCGCCGGCCTGCGCTGGGAAGACGGGCTGGAGCAGCGCACGCCGCATGGCGCCTACCGCCTGCTGCGGCGCGACGACTACTGGTGGCTGCAGTCGCAGATCGCGGGCGAATGGAAGAATCTGTACCGCGTGCGCCGCATCGACATGCACGGCTGCGACTACGAGGCGTCGAGCTACTTCCTGTCCACCCACCCGCAGTCCATCTTCACCGGCAATCTGATGCTGGCGCGGGCCGGGGTCGATCGCCGGTGGACGCTGTTCAACCGCGACCTGTCCGAATACCGCGCCGACGGCAGCGTGGCGCGCCGCACGCTGGCCGACGGCGACGCGCTGATCGCCACGGTGCAGGACCTGTTCGGCCTGCCCGTCGCGGATCAGCCTGACCTGCTCACCCCGCTGCGGGCGCTGGCCGCGGACTGAGCCAGCCGGCCTGCGCTCAGCCGTTTGACTTCCGGCTGCCGCCGGCCAGTCCGAATGCGCGCGAAAACTGTTCCGCCGACAGTGCCTGCCCGAACAGATAGCCCTGCCCGTGCACGCAGCCCTCGCGGAACAGGCGTATGCGCTGCACGTCGCGCTCTATGCCTTCGGCGATGCTGTCCAGCTCGAAGCTGCGCGTGATGTCGAGTATGGCGCGCACGACTGAGGCGTCGCGCTCCGATTCCAGCATGCCCTCGACGAAGGAACGGTCGATCTTGATCCGCGTCAGCGGGTAGCGCTTGAGCAGGCTCAGCGACGCGTAGCCGGTGCCGAAGTCGTCGAAGGACACGCCGACGCCGAGTGCCCGCACGCGCTGCAGCGTGTCCAGCACCAGGTCGTCGTGATCGAGCACGATGTTCTCGGTCACTTCCAGTTCGAGTGCTTCCGGCGGCAAGCCATGCTTGTCCAGCGCTGCCTGCACCTGCGCTGCCAGATCGCCGACGCGGAACTGGGCGCCGAACAGGTTCACGCCCATGCGGAAATCCGGCGCGCCGTTGCGGCGCCAGTACGCAGCCTGCGAGCAGGCCTCCTCCAGCACCCAGGCGCCGACTGTCGCGGCGAGCGGCCCGCCTTCGAGCGCCGGCAGGAAAGCGGCCGGCGACAGCAGGCCGCGTTCCGGGTGCAGCCAGCGTATCAGCGCCTCGGCGCCGGTCAGCGCACCGTCGTACAGCCTCACCTGCGGCTGGTAGAACAGCAGAAACTCGCCGGCGTGCGCAGCGCGGTGCAGTTCCATGCTGTACAGCCGGCGCGCCATCGCTTCCATGCGCAGTGCCGGCTGGTAGGTGAAGCACTGCGCGCGGCCTATGCTCTTCGCCTTGAACAGCGCGAGGTCGGCATTGCCTATCAGTTCCAGCGCCTCGTCGGCCTGCTGCGGCGCCACCGAAATGCCGCAGCTGGCGGCGACGCGCACCTCGTGGCCGTCGGCGACGATGGGCATCTCGATCGCACGCAGTACGATGTGGGCCACCATCGCGGCACTTTCCGGGTCGTCGGTGCCGACCAGCAGCAGCGCGAATTCGTCGCCGCCGATGCGTGCCGCGAAACCCTGCATGCCGGCCACTGCCTCCAGGCGGCGACCGACCTCCTGCAGGATGTTGTCGCCGATGGCGTGGCCCAGCGTGTCGTTCACGTCCTTGAAGCCGTCGAGGTCGATCATGACGACGGCAGCCGGCAGAGGTCGCGTCAGCGCGTCCTCGACGCGGCGGAAGAAGCCGGCGCGGTTGGCCAGGCCGGTCAGGCCGTCGGTATTGGCCATGCGGCGCAGCGCGTTCTCCCGCTCGCGCCGTTCGGTGCAGTCCTGCAGGTGGGCGCTGAAGGTGACGCCCGCCGCCTCGCGATGCATGAACAGCGTCAGCCCGAGCAGCAGTTCGACGCCGTCGCTGCGCAGTCCGATGATGTCCTTCGGCACGTCCAGCCCTTCGAGCGAGCCCTGTGCAACGGCACGGGCGAGCAGGTCGCGGAAGGCAGCCCGGTCGCGTTCGGGCAGCAGCGCATCGACCGGCTCGCCCAGGCCTTGCGTCGGCGAGCGACCGAGCAGCGCGGCGGCTGCACTGTTGCAGCCGATCAGCCTCGCCGCTGAGTCGAAGGCGATCAGCGGGTTAGGTGCGTTCTTCGCGAAGTCGTCGAACGCCGGGCGGCCGTGTTCGGGCGACACCTCGATGCGGCGCAGTTCCATGCGGTCGGCTGCCATCTTCGCCAGTTCGCGCAGCCGCTCGCAGTCCTCTTCGGTGAAGTCGTCGTGCGGCCGGTTGTCGATCACGCACAGCGCGCCCAGCGCATGCCCGTCCGGCGCCAGCAAGGGCGCGCCGGCGTAGAAGCGCAGATTGGCGCTGCCGGTGACCAGCGGATTGTCGTGGAAGCGTTCGTCGAGGCGCGCGTCCGGCACCACCATCACGTCGTGCTGATTGATCGCGTGCGCGCAGAAGGACACGTCGCGCCGCATGTCGACCGCTTCGTCGATACCGGTGCTGGCGGCGAAGAACACGTGATCGCTGCCGATCAGGTTCACCGCGGCGACCGGCATGCCGAACATGCGGGCGGCGATGCGCACCACCGGGTCGAGGCTGGGTAGCTGGTGGTCGCTGTCCAGCCCGTAGGCAGCGAGCGCTTCGAGCCGCTCAGGCTCGGTAGGAAAGATCGAGGGGCATTTCATCGGGACCTCCTGCAAGGTGCCGGGAGCGCCGTGCATTGGCGATACGAGCCCGGCATGGACGGCCCGTCGAGGACGCCCTGCTTGATGCGATCACAGTGAATGGAAATTGTTTCATCGAATGCACGGACCTTGCCGTGCTGAAATTGCCGATTACATATATGCAAAGCGATAGCGGGAAATCATCACAGCTCGCTGGCGCGCGCATCTGTACCGCACAATCTGTACGTGCTGTGCCGGTCCCCGGCTCAGGTCGCTGCAGTTTTCGACAAGACAGGCCGGCCCCGGCGGCGGCAGACTGCGGTCTTTGTCTCGCCCGTACGCCCGTGTCAGCGCTGTTCGCCCCTGCCCTCTTCGTCCTCGTCTGGTCCACCGGTTTCATCGTCGCGCGGGCCATAGACGGCGTGGCCGACCCGGCTCTCTTCCTGCTCGCCCGCTTCACGCTGACCACGCTGCTGTACAGCGCCATCGCGCTCGCGCTGCGTGCCGCCTGGCCGGCGCGCGCGCAGTGGCCCAAGCATCTGCTGGCCGGTGCGCTGCTGCAGGGCGTGTACATGGGCGGCGGCTACTGGGCGGTGGCGCACGGGCTGTCGCCGGCGGTGATGGCGCTGCTCGCCACGCTGCAGCCGATGTTCACGGCGCTGATCGCGCAGCGCCTGTTCGACGAACCGCTGGGCCGCCATTTCTGGGGCGGTCTGCTGGCCGGTGCGCTGGGGGTCGTACTGGTGCTGGCGCCGCGGCTGGCCAGCGTCGGCCCGGAGGCGCTGTCGCCGCTGGTTGTCGGCGTGGCGCTGGTGGCGGTGGCCGGCATCACCGCCGGCACGCTGGTGCAGAAGAGCTCCATAGCCGCCGCCGACCTGTTCAGTTCGAGCGCCATCCAGAACGCCGGCGGTGCGCTGGTCTGCCTCGTGATCGCGCTGGCGCTCGGCGAGTCGCTGTGGGTGCCGGGCCTCGCGCTGTGGGCGGCGCTCGCCTGGGCGGTGCTCGGCCTGTCGGCCATCGGCAGCACGCTGCTGGTATGGATGGTGCGCCGCGGCTCGGCGGCGAAGGTGAGCGTGCTGGTGCTGCTGGCGCCGCCGCTGGCCGCGGCGCAGGCGGCGCTGCTGTTCGGCGAACGGCTGGCGCCGCTGCAGATGGCGGGCTTCGCGCTGGCGCTGGGCGGCGTGCTACTGTGCCGGCGTCGCTGAAAGTCATGTCATGTACGCCGCCGATCCCAACGTCGATACCCGCTGCTACGCGGCCGAACCGGCCGGGCACGCGCACGACTTCCACCAGGTCGTGTTGGGCGGCGATGGCGGTACCGAACTGGAGGTGGACGGCCACCTGCATCGCGTCGATGCCGGCGCCGGGCTGGTGATTCCAGCCGGCACCCGCCACGACTACCGCGGTCTCGACGCCGCCAACCGCCAGCTGGTGGTCGATCTGCCGGCGGCGTCGGTCGCATTGCCGGCGTCGCTGTTCCGACGCCCGCGCGCCTTCGTCATCGACGCCGCGCTGCGCCGGCGCGTGCAGCCGCTGCTCGGGCTGGCCGGAGAGCGTGTGTCGCGGCCGCGTCACTGGCTGCTCGCCACCCGTTTTGCTGACGACCTGGCGCAGCGTCTGCATGCCGCATCCGCCGCTGACGACGCGCGCCGCTTTCCGGTCGACCGCATCGACGCCTGGCTGCGCCGCCATGCCGGCGACGCGCCGTCGCTGCAGTTAATGGCGGAACGCTTCGGCTACGGTCCGCGCCGCTTCCACGACCTCTTCGTCGACGCCTTCGGCGAACCGCCGCACCGTTACCTGGTCCGCCTGCGCCTGGACGCTGCGCTCGCACTGCTCGACGACAGCACGCGCTCGCTCGGCGACATCGCGCTCGACACCGGTTTCGCGGACCAGAGCGCCTTCACCCGCCGTTTCACGCAACGTTTCGGCCTGCCGCCCGGACACTGGCGGCGCGCTGCCGGCGCTACGATGCGCCGTTGACGACACCTGCCCGCTGCCGCGATGACCGATCTGCCGAAATCCGCCGACACCGACGCCCTGATCGCGCGTGCTCACATCGAGGGCGTGGACGAATCGACCTGGCTGGACGTGATTCAGCGCATGGACGAGGTGTATTCGCAGCTGGTCAGCGACGAAATCGCGCTGGAGCAGAAGAACGTCGAGCTCGAACAGTCGCAGCAGTTCATCTTCAGCGTCATGTCGGCGATGTCGGACGTGCTGCTGGTATGCAACGAACGCGGCGAGATCGAGGAAACCAATGCCGCACTGTGCGAACTGGTCGGCCGCAGCGACGACGAGCTGCGCGGCACGCCGGTGTTCGCGCTGCTGGCTGACGACGCCAGCCGCGCCCGCATGCGCAGCGTGCTCGACGACGCCAACCCGTCGCGCCGCGGCCAGGCGGTCGAACTGAATCTGCGCGACGCGGAGGGCAGGCCGGTGCCGGTCGACACCAACCTTACGCCGCGCTTCGCACGCAACGGCAAGCGCGCCGGCACCGTGTTCGTCGGCCGGCCGACGGCCGAGCTGAAACGCGCCTACCACGAGCTGCGCGAAGCGCACGAGGCCTTGAAGCTGGCGCAGCAACAGCTGCTGCATTCGGAAAAGATGGCTTCGCTAGGCCGTCTGGTGGCCGGCGTTGCGCACGAACTGAACAACCCGATCAGCTTCGTGCTCGGCAATGTGCACGCGCTGAAGAAGTACAGCGAACGCATGGGCCGCTACATCGACGCGGTACACGCGGGCGCTTCCGACGAGGAGCTGGGCGAACTGCGCACCAGGCTGCGCATCGAGCATCTGCTGAAGGATCTGCCATCGCTGATCGAAGGCACGATGGAAGGCGCGCAACGCACGGCCGACATCGTGAACGGCCTGAAGCGCTTCTCGGCGGTGGACCCGGAAGGTCGCACCGCGGTCGACCTGAATACCGTGATCGAGCGCGCCATCCACTGGATACGCAAGGGCACCACAGCGGCGGTCGACATGCACTGGGACGCCGGCGCGCCCTGCGTCGTCATGGGCAGCGCCGGCCAGCTGCAGCAGGTGGTGATGAACCTGCTGCAGAACGCCTGCGACGCCGCCGGTGCCGACGGCCGCACCGCCGAACTGACCATCGCCTGCACGGCCACCGGTGAGCGCGTGCGCATGACCCTGCGCGACAACGGCCCCGGCATTCCGGACGAATACCTGTCCCGCATCTTCGAACCCTTCTTCACCACCAAGCCGGTCGGCAAGGGCACCGGCCTCGGCCTGTCGATCAGCTACGGCATCGTCGAACAGCACGGCGGCACGCTGGTCGCCCGCAATCACCCGGACGGCGGCGCCGAATTCGTGCTCGAACTGCCGGCGGCGGCCGCCCTGACCTGACCGCGCGTGCGTCGCCGTCGGAGGGGCTTCCGACCCTGACAGGGCGTGTGATCAAGCACCGTCTCTCGCTCAGGCGCCGCGGTCGCGGTCGGAAGACCGCTCCTACGGGGGGCGGGCGCTCGACCTGCGGCCCGAGCCTGGATTGGGTTCTGTTGGAGGGGTCTTCTGACCCCGACGGGGCCTGTGATCAAGCACTGCCTCTCGCTCAGGCGCTGCGGTCGCGGTCGGAAGACCGCTCCTACAGGGGGCGTGCGCTCGACCTGCGGCCCGAGCCTGGACCAGATTCTGTGGGAGGGGTCTTCTGACCCCGACGCGGCGTGTGATCAAGCACCGTCTCTGGCTCAGGCGCCGCGGTCGCGGTCGGAAGACCGCTCCTACGAGGGTGTGTTTTCGCGAGGCTCAGGCCGCCTTGCGCAGCACGATGCGCCCGGCCATGCCGGCGCAGCCGAAGGCTTCGAAGCGCTCTATGCAGAGGTCGCGGGCGGCGGTCATGGCGTCCTTCATGAACTTGCGCGGGTCGAACTCGGACGGGTCCTTCGCCATCGCGCGGCGCATGGCACCGGTCATCGCCAGGCGGATATCGGTGTCGATATTCACCTTGCGCACGCCGTGGCGGATGCCTTCCTGGATTTCCTCGACCGGCACGCCATAGGTTTCGCGGATGTCGCCGCCGTGCTCGCGGATGATGCCCAGCCAGTCCTGCGGCACGCTGCTCGAGCCGTGCATGACCAGGTGGGTGTTCGGGATGCGCGCGTGGATGGCCTTGATGCGGTCGATGGCAAGGATGTCGCCGGTCGGCTTGCGCGAGAACTTGTAGGCGCCGTGGCTGGTGCCGATGGCGATGGCCAGCGCGTCGACGCCGGTGGCGGCGACGAAGTCGGCCGCCTGTTCCGGGTCGGTCAGCATCTGTTCGTGCGTCAGCACGCCGGCGGCGCCGACACCGTCCTCCTCGCCAGCGGTGCCGGATTCGAGTGAGCCGAGGCAGCCCAGTTCGCCCTCGACCGACACACCGACCGCGTGCGCGATGTCGACCACGCGGCGGGTCACGTCGACGTTGTACTCGTAGCTGGCCGGCGTCTTCGCGTCTTCCATCAGCGAGCCGTCCATCATGACGCTGGTGAAACCGGAGCGGATGGCCTGCACACACACCGCGGCGCTGGCGCCGTGGTCCTGGTGCATGACGACCGGGATGTCCGGATACATTTCGGCCGCCGCTTCGACCATCTTGCGCAGGAAGGGCTCGCCGGCGTACTTCCGGGCGCCGGCCGAGGCCTGCAGGATGACGGGCGCATTGACTTTCTGCGCTGCCTGCATGATGGCCTGGATCTGTTCCAGGTTGTTGATGTTGAAGGCGGGCACGCCGTAGCCGTGTTCGGCGGCGTGGTCGAGCAGCTGGCGCAGGGAAATCATGGGCATGGTTATTCCTTCAGGGGCTAGGGGCTGGGGATCAGGGGCTGGGGGGGCGGTGCATGGCGCGGGCGGTGTCGACCACGCGGTGGGCGTAGCCGAGGTCGCCGCGGTAGCCGGCGCACACCTTGACGACGCGGCCGGACACCTGGGTCCAGCCGGATTCGAAGATGCAGGAGCGGGTGTCGCGGTCGGACAGTGCGGTGGTGAAGGGCGTGTCGCCGTAGCGCACGATGTCGGCCCAGTCGCCGAAGGCGGCGGCCTGCATCAGGCTGTTCACTTCCTCGACCGAGCTGGCGCGTTCGGCGACGAACACCATGCCGACCAGCGACGCATGAACGCCGGGGATGCGCATCGGTTCGGTTTCGTCGAAGCAGTGGTCCAGCTCCGGCAGCACGCGGTGCAGGTGTTCGGCCGCGCCGGTGCGTTGTGGCAGAGCACCCTCACCCGGATCGGCGTCGTGCGGCCGGCTGTGCACGGAGGTCAGCATCGCGTTCGAAATGCCGAGCGCGTCGTGCAGCACGCGCGCCACCGGCGCGATGCCGTGCGTCGCGCGGCAGGCGCTGTGTACGCTTCGGTGGCTGTCGCGCAGCGCGTGATGGTTGATGCCATAGACCACGGTCTTGTCGTGTCGCGCTGCAGCCGGTGCGCAGTTCAGCACCTTGCGCGCGCCGGCCCCGAGATGGTCGCGTGCGTCGCCGCCCGAGCAGTCGAGCACGATGTCTACCGCGTGCCGCTTCCAAGGCAGGCGGCGGGTATCGCGTTCGCGCAGTCGCACGAAGTCAGCACCCTCGACGTCGGCATCGGCGTCGCCGCTGCCGGGTGGCGCGTTCAGCGCGATCAGTTCCAGATCGTCGCGGCCCGCGAGTGCGCGCAGCACGCTGGCGGCGAGGCGGCCGCCGCCGTCGATGGCGATGCGGGTCGGCGTCATGATCAGCCGGCCGTCAGTGCTTCGCGCTCGGCATGCGCCGCACCGTGCGCCGCCACCAGCGCGCGGGCGCGTGCGGCCACCGCTTCCGGCGTGATGCCGAAGTGCTTGAACAGCAGGCCGGCCGGTGCCGATTCGCCGAAGCGGTCGAGGCCGACGACGTCGCCGCTGACGCCGGCTTCGCCGACGTATTTCCACCAGTGCGCGGTGCAGCCCGCTTCGATCGCCAGTCGCGGCAGCCGGCGCGGAATCACCTCCTCACGCCAGCGCGCGTCCTGCCGCTCGAAGGCTTCGACGCAGGGCATGGACACCACGCGCGCGGCGATGCCGTCGGCCGCCAGCAGCTCGGCCGCGAGCAGCGCGATGCCCACTTCGGAGCCGGTGGCGATCAGGCACACCTGTTCGTCGCGCGGATGGCGCAGCACATAGCCGCCGCGCGCGATATCGTCGATGCGCACACTGCCGTCACCGGCGTGTGGCAGCGCCTGGCGCGACAGCAGCAGGCAGGCCGGGCCTGGCTGCGTGCTGGCACCGCGGCGCAGCGCCTCGCGCCAGGCGACCGCGGTTTCGGTGGCGTCGCACGGCCGCCACACGTCGACGTTCGGAATCAGCCGCAGGCTGGCCGCGTGCTCGACCGGCTGGTGGGTCGGGCCGTCCTCGCCGAGGCCGATCGAGTCGTGCGTGAATACATAGGTGACTGGCAGATGCATCAGCGCCGACATGCGTATGGCGTTGCGCGCGTAGTCGGAGAAGGTGAGGAAGGTGCCGCCGTAGGGCCGGTAGCCACCGTGCAGCGCCACGCCATTCATCACCGCCGCCATGCCGAATTCGCGTACGCCGTAGTGCACGTGGTTGCCGATGCCGTCACCCTTCAGCGGGCGGTGACCCTTCCAGTCCGTCAGGTTGGAACCGGTCAGGTCGGCCGAGCCGCCGAGCAGTTCCGGCATCGCCGGCGCGATGATGTGCAGCGTGTCCTGCGAGGCCTTGCGCGTGGCAACCGATGCGGCGCGCACTTCGGCCGCGTCGCAGGCGGCTTCGAGCGCGCGCAGCGCGTCGGACGACAGCGTGGCGTCGGTCTTCAGACGGCGGCGCAGCTCGGCCGCCAGTTCGGGGAAGGCCTTGGCGTAGTTGTCGACGCGCTGCTGCCAGCTGCGGTGCGCCGCGGCGCCGCGTTCGCGCGCCGACCACGCAGCCTGCAGCGCGGCCGGAATCTCGAATGGCGCCGCGGTCCAGCCCAGCGCTTCGCGGGTGAGCGCAATCTCGGCCTCGCCCAGCGCTTCGCCATGCGCCTTGGCGGTGCCGGCGCGGTTGGGCGAGCCCTGGCCGATCCGCGTTTCGCAGCAGATCAGCACCGGCCTGTCGCTGCCGAGCGCGGTTTCAATTGCCGCGTCCAGCGCGACCGGGCTGTGACCGTCGACGTTGCGGATGACCGTCCAGCCGTAGGATTCGAAGCGCGCCGGCGTGTCGTCGGTGAACCAGCCGCTCACGTCGCCGTCTATCGAAATGCCATTGTCGTCGTAGAACACGACCAGCTTGTTCAGCTTCCAGGTACCGGCGAGCGAGCACACTTCGTGGCTGATGCCTTCCATCAGGCAGCCGTCGCCGACGAAGGCCCAGGTGCGGTGGTCGATCACCGCGTGGCCCGGCCGGTTGAACTCGGCCGCCAGCAGCTTCTCGGCGAGCGCCATGCCGACCGCGTTGGCGATGCCCTGGCCGAGCGGGCCGGTGGTGGTTTCGACACCCGGCGTGATGTCGACCTCCGGGTGGCCCGGCGTGCGCGAATGCAGCTGGCGGAAGCGGCGCAGTTCGTCCATCGGCAGGTCATAGCCGGTGAGGTGCAGCAGCGCGTACAGCAGCATCGAGCCGTGGCCGTTGGACAGCACGAAACGGTCGCGGTCCGGCCACTGCGGATCGGCCGGGTCGTGCTTCAGGTGGTGGCGCCACAGCGCCTCGGCGATGTCGGCCATGCCCATCGGCATGCCCGGGTGGCCGGAGTTGGCGGCCTGCACGGCGTCCATCGCCAGCGCGCGGATCGCGTTGGCGCACTGCGTGCGGAGAAAGAGGTTCGCGTCGGTCATGGGAAGTCCTCGGTATCTGTCAGGCGGCGCGCAGCTGACGGCGGCGTTCGATCAGGCGCAGGATCATCGGCGTGAAGATGAGCTGCATCGCCAGTTCCATCTTTCCGCCCGGCACCACCAGCGTGTTGGCGCGCGACATGAAGGAGTCGTGCAGCATGCTGAGCAGGTAGGGGAAGTCGAAGCCGCGCGGGTTGGCGAAGCGGATCACCACCAGGCTTTCGTCGGCGGTGGGTATCGTGCGCGCGATGAAGGGGTCGCTGGTATCCACCACCGGCACGCGCTGGAAGTTGATGTGGGTGCGCGTGAACTGCGGACAGATGTAGTGCACGTAGTCGTGCATGCGGCGCAGTATGACGTCGGTCACGGCTTCGGTGGAATAGCCGCGGGTGCTGCGGTCCCGGTGGATCTTCTGAATCCACTCGAGGTTGATGACAGGCACCACGCCGATCAGCAGGTCGGCGTACCGGGATACATCAACATGTTCTGTCTTCACGCCGCCGTGCAGGCCCTCGTAGAACAGCAGTTCGCTGTCCGGCAGCGGCTCCCACGGCGTGAAGGTGCCGGCCGGCTGCTGGTAGGGCGCGGCTTCCTCGTCGTTGTGCAGGTATTTGCGGCTGCGGCCGCTGCCGCTTTCCGAGTAGTCGCGGAACAGCTGTTCGAGCTCGGCGAACAGGTTGGCGTCCTCGCCGAAATGGCTGAAGTGCGGACGGCCGCCGGCCTCTGCTTCGGCCATGGCCTTCTTCATTTCGGCGCGGTCGTAGCGGTGGTAGCTGTCGCCCTCGATGATGGCGGCCGACACGTTCTCGCGGCGGAAGATGTTCTCGAAGGTGCGGGTGACCGACGAGGTGCCGGCACCGGACGAACCGGTGATGGCGACGATGGGGTGTTTCGCGGACATGGAAGACCTCGCGGAAGGATGCGGAATCGGGTGTGCGTTCAGACGATGTCGGCGAACAGGCCGCGCTTGCCGAACAGCGGCGACTGGAAGGTGTCGGCCGGCGGTTCGCGGTGGTAGGCCTCGATGCGCTCGACCTCGTCGGCCGAGCCGAACACGAAGCCGATGCGCTGGTGCAGCGCGTCCGGCTGCACGTCCATCAGACGGCTGCGGCCGGTGCTGGCCATGCCGCCAGCCTGTTCGATCAGGAAGGAGATCGGGCTGGCTTCGTACAGCAGGCGCAGGCGGCCGGGCTTGGCCGGATCCTTGTTGTCTTTCGGGTACAGGAAGACGCCGCCGCGCATCAGGATGCGGTGCGTCTCGGCCACCAGCGAGGCGATCCAGCGCATGTTGAAATCGGCTTCGCGCGGGCCGGTGCGGCCGGCCAGGCATTCGTCGACGTAACGGCGCACCGCCGGCTCCCAGAAGCGGCTGTTCGACGCGTTGATCGCGAACTCGCGCGTGCTGCGCGGCACCTTCAGGTTCGGGTGGCTGAGCACCCATTCGCCGAGCACCGGGTCCAGCGTGAAGGCGTGCGTGCCGCTGCCCAGCGTGATCACCAGCATGGTGGACGGGCCGTAGATCGCGTAGCCGGCACACACCTGTTCGCGGCCCGGCTGCAGGAAGTCGGCGGCGGTCGCCTCGCGCGCCGGGTCGGGCGCGCGGGTGATCGAGAAGATGCTGCCGACCGACACGTTCACGTCGATGTTGGACGAACCGTCCAGCGGGTCGAAGGCGAGCAGGTATTTGCCGCGCGGGTACTGGCCCGGCGGCAGCGATATGTCGTCCAGCTCTTCCGACGCCATCGCGGCGACGTGGCCGCCCCACTCGTTGGCGCGCAGGAAGATCTGGTTGCTGAGCACGTCCAGCGTCTTCTGTTCCTCGCCCTGCACATTGCCGCTGCCGGCCGAACCGAGGACACCGGCCAGGCCGCCGAAGGCCACCTTGCGCGAAATCGCCTTGCAGGCGAGCGCGACGTCGGTGATCAGCGCGTTGAGGTCGCCGGTCGCCTCCGGGTGACGGCGGCGTTCTTCGATCAGGTACTGGACCAGCGTGGTGCGTCCGCCTGTGGGCATGAAACTCTCCTCCCTTGATGTGAATGCGTGGATGCGCGCGCCGTCTGTGCGGCGCTGCGCCGGTATGCGTGTGCTGGCTATTCGGTCTCTTCCTCGAAGCGCGCGCTCATCTGCGCGAGCAGCTGCGACGGCGCGCTGACAGGCCAGGGCGTGACGCCGGGTGCGCTGGCGTGGTGACCGCCCGCGGTGCCATATCCCCAGCCGACCAGCGCGACCGGGCAGCCGGCGGCCTGCGCGGCCAGCAGGTCGGCCGAGCTGTCGCCGACCATCAGCAGTTGCGCCGGCTTCACCGCGAGGCGTGCGGCGGCGGCGTCGAGCATGGCCGGCGAGGGTTTGAGCAATTCGCTGCGGTCGCCGCCGTAGACCGCCGACATGAAGGGCAGCAGGCCGGCCGCGGCGAGCACCGCGCGGGCGAGTGGCGTCGGCTTGTTGGTCACCACCACCAGCGGGCAGATGGCGTACAGGCCTTCGACCATTTCCTCGATGCCGTCATAGACCATGCCGTGATCGAGCGGCGCTTCCAGCGTGGCGCGGTCGAAGTCGGCGCGCAGCCGTGCGTGCAGCGTGCCGTCGCTGTGTGCGAGGCCGAGGTGGTCGATTGCGCGCGACATCAGCTTGTCCGGTCCGCCGCCTATCCAGCCGCGCACGGTGACGAGGTCGACATTGGGCAGGCCGGCCTGCGACAGGCCGAAGTTCAGCGCGTGCCAGATGTCGGCGGCACTGTCGACCAGCGTGCCGTCGAGGTCGAAGGCGATGGCGTGAATGCGGCTCAGGTCGGGGATGTTCTTGTCAGGCATGTGAGGACTCGTGTGCAAAGGTCCGCGCGCGGCGGGCGAGGGCGCGTTCGCGCAGCGTGCGGATGGAATCGGCGTAGCGGCCGCCGGTGAATACGGCGGAGCCGGCAACCAGCGTGTCGGCGCCGGCGGCGGCCACGCGGTCGGCGTTGCCGGCATTGACGCCGCCATCGACCTCGAGCCAGATGTCGCGGCCGCAGTCGTCGATACGGCGGCGCACCGCCTCGATCTTGGGCAGTGCGGACTCGATGAAGCGCTGGCCGCCGAAACCCGGATTCACCGACATCAGCAGCACGAGGTCCAGCTGTTCCAGCACGTGGTCGAGCACGTTGAGCGGCGTCGCCGGATTCAGCACCAGCCCGGCTTTCACGCCGTGGCTGCGGATGAGCTGCACGGTGCGGTCGATGTGCTCGCTTGCTTCCGGGTGAAAGGAAATGATCGAGGCGCCGGCCTCGGCGAACATCGGGATCAGCGCATCGACCGGCTTCACCATCAGGTGCACGTCGATCGGCACCGTGGCGTAGGGTCGGATCGCCTGACAGACCAGCGGCCCGACCGTCAGATTGGGCACGTAGTGGTTGTCCATCACGTCGAAATGGATGAGGTCGGCGCCGGCTTCGATCACGGCCGTGACCTCTTCGCCCAGCCGTGCAAAGTCGGCCGACAGCAGGCTGGGGGCGATGCGCACGCTCATGACAGCGCCTCTTCGCGCAGGCTGCTCAGTTCGGCGAAGGACAGCCAGGCGCACTCGCGCAGGCGGCCGCCCGGTTCGCCGGCCAGGGGCGTCTGCGGGTCGCCCAGCTGCGGCAGCACCAGTCCGGCGTCGTCGAAGTTGTGGTCCTCGGTCCAGAAGGTGGGCGTGACCACGGTCCACAGCCCGGCCGCCGTCGCGGCGCGCAGGCCGTTGGCGGAGTCCTCGAAGGCGATGGCGTGGTCGGCGCGCACGCCGAGGTGCTGCAGCGCCAGCAGGTAGATGTCGGGCGCCGGTTTCTTCGCGGCCACCTGGTCGCCGCAGGCGATGACGCCGAACAGCTCGAGCGCGCGCGTGCCCAGCGTGGCGTGCAGCAGCGCGTCGATATTCACCGCGGTGGTGGTGCTGGCGATGGCCAGCCGGCAGCCGGTCGTGGCAGCTTCGTCGAGCAGGCGCGCGATGCCCGGCCGCAGCGGCACCGCGCCGTCGCGCACCACCGCGCTGTAGAAACGGGTTTTGGCCGCGTGCATCTGCGGAATGCGCGCGATGAGCTCGGCGCGCTCGCCGTCGGTCAGGTCGAGCGAGGCGATGTGGCGCGCGATGCGTTCCTTGCCGCCGGTGGTCGACAGCAGGCGGAGGTAATCGGTGCGCGACCACTTCCAGCCGGTGCCGAGCTGTTCGAAGGCGAGGTTGAAGGCGGTGCGGTGGGCTTCTTCGGTGTCGGCCAGCGTGCCGTCGACGTCGAAGATGAGGGCATCAAGACGCATGGAAGTCGTCCTTTCCGTTGGCGGCGAACACGCGGCTGGCCAGCACGTCGCCGGCTTCCAGCGTGCACAGCGCGTCGCGCGTCGGCGCCGCATCGAGGTCGAACAGCCGGGTGGCGTGGCGCAGGCGGATGCGGTCGAGCGCGTTGCGCACCGAACGCGCATTCGCGAAGTGCGGCTGCTGGCGGCGCAGCCGCACGTAGCGCGCGAAGGCCTCGTGCGCGTCGCCGTCGAAGCGGTAGTTCAGGCCGGACAGCATCAGCTCGGCGATGCGCATCAGCTCGTCCTCGCTGTAGTCCGGGAAGTCGATGTGGTGCGCGATGCGGGAGGCCATGCCGGGGTTGCTGGAGAAGAAGGTGTCCATGCGGTCGCGGTAACCGGCGAGGATCACCACCAGGTCGTCGCGGTGGTTCTCCATCACCTGCAGCAGGATTTCGATCGCTTCCTGCCCGTAGTCGCGCTCGTTCTCCGGCCGGTACAGGTAGTAGGCCTCGTCGATGAACAGCACGCCGCCCATCGCCTTCTTGATCACTTCCTTGGTCTTGGGCGCGGTGTGGCCGATGAACTGGCCGACCAGGTCGTCGCGCGTCACCGCCACCAGGTGGCCCTTGCGCACGTAGCCGAGCTGGCGCAGCACCTCGGCCATGCGCAGCGCGACCGTGGTCTTGCCGGTGCCCGGGTTGCCGGTGAAGCACATGTGCAGCGACGGTGGCTGCGACTGCAGGCCCTGCTGCGCGCGCAGCCGGTCTATCAGCAGCAGCGCCGCGATGTCGCGGATGCGGCCCTTGACCGGCGCCAGCCCGACCAGCTCGGCGTCGAGCTGTTCGAGCAGCGCCTGCACGCCGGACGAGGCGAACATCGAACGCGGCGAGCTGGCCGTTTCGAGGTGGTCGCCGGCGGGGGCGAGGGTGGCGGTGTCCATGGTGTCTGCCTCTCAACTGATCAGAACGAAGAACCGGCCCGGGCGGGCGCAGGGCCGCACCGGGCGCGGTCGGGGCTCAGTAGCGCGCGCCTTCCGGGTGTGCCTGCACGGCGTAGCTCTCGATCGAGTAGCGCACGGTGCGGCCCGGTTCTTCGGTGCGGATGAGGCGGAAGCCCGGCTCGGCGTCCGGGCGATTGACGATGAAGGACAGCACGACCGACTCGGTGCCGTGCGTCGAGTCGAAGGCGGTGACGCGGATGTAGCGCTGCGGGAAGGTGTCGCGGCAGGCCTTCACCTCCATCATGATCGCGGCTGCGTCATGCACGTCGAACATGGGATTGCCGAACATGTCCCAGAAGGTGTTGCGCGGATGCGGATCGTCGGTGTACTCGATGCCGATCGCCCAGCCATTGGCCAGGCAGTACTCGACCTGGGCGCGGATCTGCGCGTCGGTCAGGTCGGGCAGGAAGGAAAAGGTGCCTTGGGTGATGCGCATGGTGGTTCTCCTGAATGCGGTGACGTGTTGCGCCGGCGGGTGCGGGCGCTGCGCGCGATGCGGCCGGCATTCATCCGCCGGTGCCAGTTCGAGGCAGCCATCGCGAGCAAGCCCGCTCCCTCAGCGGAGGACGGATCAGACGACGGACGGCGTCGGCACGAAGTCCGAGGTGTCGGTCGAGGTGTAGTTGAAGGTGATGTCGCCCCAGGTATCGAGGGCGGCCGCGAGCGGCGTGCACCACTTGGCGGCGTCGCGCAGGATCTGCGGGCCTTCGGCCTTGATGTCGCGGCCCTCGTTGCGCGCCAGCACCATCGCTTCCAGCGCCACGCGGTTGGCGGTGGCGCCGGCCTGGATGCCCTGCGGATGGCCGATCGTGCCGCCGCCGAACTGCAGCACGACGTCATCGCCGAACAGGTCCAGCAGCTGGTGCATCTGGCCGGCGTGGATGCCGCCGGACGCCACCGGCATCACCTTGCGCAGCGCGCCCCAGTCCTGGTCGAAGAAGATGCCGCGCGGCAGGTCGACCTTGGTGTGGGTGTCGCGGCACACGTTGTAGTAGCCCTGCACGGTGAGCGGGTCGCCTTCGAGCTTGCCGACGGCGGTGCCGGTGTGCAGGTGGTCGACGCCGGCCAGGCGCAGCCACTTGGCGATCACGCGGAAGCTCACGCCGTGGTTCTTCTGCCGCGTATAGGTGCCGTGACCGGCGCGGTGCATGTGCAGCACCATGTCGTTCTGGCGGCACCAGTTGGACATCGACTGGATGGCGGTCCAGCCCACCACGAGGTCGATCATGATGATGACCGAGCCCAGTTCCTTCGCGAATTCGGCGCGGCGGTACATCTCTTCCATCGTGCCGGCGGTGACGTTGAGGTAACTGCCCTTCACCTCGCCGGTGGCGGCGGAGGCCTTGTTCACCGCGTCCATCACGAACAGGAAGCGGTCGCGCCAGTGCATGAAAGGCTGCGAGTTGATGTTCTCGTCGTCCTTCATGAAATCGAGACCGCCCTTCAGGCCTTCGTAGACCACGCGACCGTAGTTGCGGCCACTGAGACCCAGCTTGGGCTTGGTGGTGGCGCCCAGCAGCGGGCGGCCGAACTTGTCCAGGCGCTCGCGCTCGACCACGATGCCGGTCGGCGGGCCGGCGAAGGTTTTCACGTAGGACACCGGGAATTTCATGTCCTCGAGGCGTGCCGCCTTCAGCGGCTTGAACGAGAACACGTTGCCGATGATCGACGCGGTCACGTTGGCGATCGACCCTTCCTCGAACAGCGACAGGTCGTAGGCGACGTAACAGAAGTACTGGCCCGGCGTGTTGGGCACCGGATCGACGCGGTAGGCCTTGGCGCGATACATGTCGCAGGCGGTCAGGCGGTCGGTCCACACCACGGTCCAGGTCGCGGTGCTCGACTCGCCGGCCACCGCCGCGGCCGCTTCGATCGGGTCCACGCCGTCCTGCGGCGTGATGCGGAACAGCGCCAGGATGTCCGTGTCCTTCGGCACATAGTCGCCGTCCCAGTAACCCATCTGCGCGTATTTCAGGACGCCGGCCGAGTAGCGCTTCTTGGCGTCGGTGATCTGCTGCGGCGTGTTCATGTCGCCCATGTCTTCCTCCTGTTGGATGCGGTCGTTGGCCGGTGGGAGCCCGGCTTTGAATCCAGTCTGGGGAAGGGGCATGGATAAGAAAAGTTTGTTTTTTTCCTTGTTCGATTAAGTTAGGCTTATGTTCAGCGGAGGCCGGAAAGTGGATGCTGCGTTGCCGCATCGGTCGCGCACGCTGCAAGCGCCGCTTGCGGTGCGGCGCTCCGGCTGCAATGCGCGCTGCCGGAAGGGGGCGCTGCGGCGGCGCGTCACTGCATACATCAGTTTTTGTTTATCAATGACTTGGCAATCATGAGGCCGGTTCCTGCGGCCTCGTGACCAGGCTGGCGCGCAACTTGTAATGGTCCGGATGTCCCTTTCCGGCCCGCAGGAGATTGCCCATGCTCAAGAACGCCACGCTACGCCAGCTCTCAGCGCTGCACGCGGTCGCCCGTCTGGGCAGCGTGTCGCGCGCGGCCAGCGAAATCCACCTGACCCAGCCGGCGGTGTCGATACAGCTCAAGCTGCTCGAAGAGTCGGCCGGCACGCCGCTGCTGGAACGCGAGGGCCGCGGCATCCGGCTGACCGGCGCCGGCGAGCTGATGGCCGATTACGCGGCGCGCATTCTCGACCTGTGGCGCGAGGTGGGCGACGAGATGGCCGCCTATCGCGGCGTCGTGTCGCGTCGGCTGCGCATCGGCGTGGTCACCACCGCCGAGTATCTGGTTCCGCGCATGCTGGTGGTGTTCGCACGCGAACAGCCGAATGTCGAGGTGAAGCTCAAGGTTGGCAACCGCGACGAGATCGTGCGCCTGCTGACCACGCAGGAGGTCGATCTGGTCATCATGGGCCGGCCGCCGAAAGACCTGAAAACGGTGGCGACGCCCTTTGCCCGTCACACCATGGCCTTCGTCGCCGCGCCGACGCACCCGCTGATGGCGCGCAAGCGGCTGACGCTGCGTGACCTGGCGAAGGAAGACCTGCTGGTGCGCGAACGCGGCTCCGGCACCCGCACCACGCTGGAACAGCTGTTCCGCGAGGCGGATCTGTCACTGCGCATCGGTTCCGAGCTGTCGAGCAACGAGGCGATCAAGCAGATGTGCGCCGCCGGCTTCGGCCTCGCCTTCATGTCGCAGCACATCTGCCGGCACGAGCTCGAGTCCGGCGAACTGGCGCTGCTGCCGGTGGCCGGCAACCCGATCGAGCGCGAGTGGTACGTGATCCGGCTGGCGTCGCGCCAGCTCACCCGCATCGGCGAGGAGTTCGAGCGTTTCCTGATCGACCACGGCCAGCAGCACGTCCAGGACCAGCTTTCCCGCGCGCCGGGGCTGGCGATGCAGGTGTGTGCGGCCGGCACCGGAGCGGACCTTCCGCCCTTGTCCGGCTAAGGCCCGTCAGTCGCCGCAACCCGGAAGTGCTTGTGTGGGGCGAGCTTGCTCGCGATGCGGCTTTGGCTCGCCGCAGACTTCGTTTCAGGCCGTAATCGCGAGCAAGCTCGCTCCCACGAATCCCGGCTCCCGCCGCCGATTGTGCGCGATCCCTGTGGGAGCGGCCTTGGCCGCGACGCAGCCACTGCAGTCCGCAGGCTTCGGTGCAGGCTGCTGTCAGGGTCAGACGACCCCGCCCACAGAACCCGACCTCGCCTGCGGCCGGGTTCTCAGCCGGCGACCTTGTCCAGCGCCGCCTTGAAGCTCTGCACGGTGCGCTCGACGTTCTGCAGCTTGTCCAGACCGAACAGGCCGACGCGGAAGGTGCGGAAGTCGGCCGGTTCGTCCACCTGCAGCGGGACGCCGGCGGCGATCTGCAGGCCTTGCGCCGTGAATTTCTTGCCCGACTGGATATCCGGATCGCTGGTGTAGCTCACCACCACGCACGGCGCCTTGAAGCCTTCGGCGGCGACGCTGTCGAAGCCCTTGGCTTCCAGCAGCGCGCGGATCTGGCGGCCCAGTTCGATCTGGTTGGCCTTCACCTTGTCGAAGCCGTAGCGCTCGGTTTCCAGCATCACGTCGCGCAGTTTCGTCAGCGCGTCGGTCGGCAGCGTCGCGTGATAGGCGTGGCCGCCGTTCTCGTAGGCTTCCATGATCTGCAGCCACTTCTTGAGGTCGGCGGCGTAGCTGGTGCTGGTGGTGCCGTCGATACGCGCACGGGCGCGTTCGCCCAGCATGACCAGACCGGCGCAGGGCGAACCGCTCCAGCCCTTCTGCGGGGCCGACACGACGATGTCGATGCCGAGCGCGCCCATGTCCACCCACAGCGTGCCGGCGGCGATGGCGTCGACCACGAACAGGCCGTCGACCTCGCGCACCGCGGCGGCGACTTCACGCAGGTAGTCGTCCGGCAGCAGCATGCCGGCCGAGGTTTCGACCTGCGGCGCGAACACCACGGCGGGCTTCTGTTCGAGGATGGCGGCGACGACTTCCTTGACCGGCGCCGGCGCGAACGCCTTCTGCGAACCCGGCTCCGGCTGGCGCGCCTTCAGCACGATCTGCTCCGACGGGATGCGGCCCATGTCGAAGATCTGCGTCCAGCGGAAGCTGAACCAGCCGTTGCGGATCACCATCACCTTCTGGTCGGTGGCGAACTGGCGCGCCACGGCTTCCATGCCGAAAGTGCCGCTACCCGGCACGACGACGGCCGATTTGGCGTTGTAGACCTGCTTCAGTACGCGCGAAATGTCCTTCATGACGCCCTGGAAGGCGACAGACATGTGGTTCAGCGCACGGTCGGTATAGACGACCGAATATTCGAGCAGTCCCTCGGGATCGACATTGGGCAGAAGGCCGGACACGGTGATCTCTCCGTTTCAGTGGGGTAGACGACAGATTTGCACCCCCGCTTGTGGCGGCGGCTGGACAGAACCTGCGGGTGTTCCGGGCGGACGGGTCCGTTCGGAGGGTCGGGATTCTAATCCACTGAGGCAGCTTGCCGGTATGTCGGGTTTCCGCTGTTGCCGCCCGGGCTGCCACCGAAAGTGGGGCGGCCGCCCCATGTCCGCGCCGGCGCCCGGGTTCCGTGGGAGGAGCCTTCCGACCGCGACAGCGGCCTGAAGCGAAGCCGGCGGACGGGCGGCGGCCCCGTCGCGGCCAAGGCCGCTCCTACGTTGGAGCGCCCGGTGGAAGCGTGCTTGCCAGACGCTGGCGGAAATCGGCAGATCTGCTTGCACCGCCGCCCGTCGACACCCCGTCGCCCCGTTCTCTCTGCGCATATCTTTTCCGATGCAGATCAATGCCTTGATCTGCCTCAATATTTTTGCTGCGGCGCAGAAAATCCGGCTGGCCCGCAACTTGTTAGTAGCCACCACCCACCCGTGCGAATCGACGGTTCGTCCGAGGTGTTTCGAGGTCCGTGAGCATACGGCTCGCCGGAAACATGGCGTGCGGCGCAGGCGAGGGGCCCCAGACAACAAGAAGCACAGGAGAGAGACCAGGATGGAAACCTTCTATGAGGTGATGCGCCGGCAGGGCATCTCGCGCCGCAGTTTCCTTAAGTACTGTTCGTTGACCGCCACCTCGCTCGGCCTCGGCCCGGCCTTCGTGCCGCAGATCGCCCACGCGATGGAAACCAAGCCGCGCACCCCGGTGCTGTGGCTGCACGGGCTGGAATGTACCTGCTGTTCCGAATCCTTCATCCGCTCGGCCCACCCGCTGGCGAAGGACGTGGTGCTGTCGATGATTTCGCTCGACTACGACGACACGCTGATGGCCGCCGCCGGGCACCAGGCCGAAGCGATCCTCGAAGAGATCATGACGAAGTACAAGGGCAACTACATCCTGGCGGTCGAGGGCAACCCGCCGCTGAACCAGGATGGCATGAGCTGCATCATCGGCGGCAAGCCCTTCATCGACCAGCTCAAGCACGTCGCCAAGGACGCCAAGGCCATCATCTCCTGGGGTTCCTGTGCCAGCTGGGGCTGCGTGCAGGCGGCCAAGCCGAACCCGACGCAGGCCACGCCGGTGCACAAGGTCATCTTCGACAAGCCCATCATCAAGGTGCCGGGCTGCCCGCCGATCGCCGAGGTGATGACCGGCGTCATCACCTACATGCTCACCTTCGACCGCATCCCCGAGCTGGACCGCCAGGGCCGGCCCAAGATGTTCTACAGCCAGCGCATCCACGACAAGTGCTACCGCCGCCCGCACTTCGACGCCGGTCAGTTCGTCGAGGCCTGGGACGATGAGTCCGCGCGCAAGGGCTACTGCCTCTACAAGGTCGGCTGCAAGGGCCCGACCACCTACAACGCCTGCTCCACCGTGCGCTGGAACGAAGGCACGAGCTTCCCGATCCAGGCCGGCCACGGTTGCATCGGCTGCTCGGAAGACGGCTTCTGGGACAAGGGTTCGTTCTACGACCGCCTGACCGACATCCACCAGTTCGGCATCGAGGCGAACGCCGACGAGGTTGGCGCGACGGCTGCCGGCGTGGTCGGTGCGGCTGCGGTGGCGCACGCCGCGGTGTCGGCGATCAAGCGCGCCTCGCACAAGCACGACAACGGCTCGACGACGACGGTCGATCACTGATCGCGAACCCTGCCCCCGCGCCAGCGCTGAGGGCTGGCGTCGATGAGGGCAGTCCCTGCTCCAGCAAAGGATACGAAGATGGGTGCTTACGAAACACAGGGTTTCAACATGGACAACTCGGGCCGGCGCATCGTCGTCGACCCGGTCACGCGCATCGAAGGCCACATGCGCTGCGAGGTGAATGTCGACAGCAACAACATCATCCGCAACGCGGTGTCGACCGGCACCATGTGGCGCGGCCTCGAAGTGATCCTGAAGGGCCGCGATCCGCGCGACGCCTGGGCCTTCGTCGAACGCATCTGCGGCGTCTGTACCGGCTGTCACGCGCTGACCTCGGTGCGCGCGGTGGAAGACGCGCTCGGCATCAAGATTCCGCTGAACGCGCACCTGATCCGCGAAATGATGGCGAAGACGCTGCAGGTGCATGACCACGCGGTGCACTTCTACCACCTGCACGCGCTCGACTGGGTGGACGTGGTGTCGGCGCTGAAGGCCGACCCGAAGAAGACCAGCGAACTGCAGCAGATGGTGTCGCCGTCGCATCCGCTGTCTTCGCCCGGCTACTTCCGCGACATCCAGAACCGGCTGAAGAAGTTCGTCGAAAGCGGCCAGCTCGGTCCTTTCATGAACGGCTACTGGGGCAGCAAGGCCTATGTGCTGCCGCCTGAAGCCAACCTGATGGCGGTCACCCACTACCTCGAAGCCCTCGACCTGCAGAAGGAATGGGTCAAGGTGCACACCATCTTCGGCGGCAAGAACCCGCACCCGAACTACCTGGTCGGCGGTGTGCCGTGCGCCATCAACATCGACGGCGACGGCGCCGTCGGCGCCCCGATCACGATGGAACGCCTGAACTTCGTCGAGGCGCGCATCAAGGAAATGATCGAGTTCAACAACAACGTCTACATCCCGGACGTGCTCGCCATCGGCACGATCTACAAGCAGGCCGGCTGGCTGTACGGCGGCGGTCTGGCGGCGACCAACGTGGCCGACTACGGCACCTACGAGAAGGTGCCGTACGACCACAGCACGCATCAGCTGCCGGGCGGCGTCATCCTCAACGGCAACTGGGACGAGATCCACGAAATCGACCCGCGCGACCCGGAGCAGGTGCAGGAGTTCGTCAATCACAGCTGGTACAAGTACGCCGACGAATCCAAGGGCCTGCACCCGTGGGACGGCGTGACCGAACCGAACTACGAGCTCGGCGCCAAGACCAAGGGCACGCGCACCAACATCGAGGAAATCGACGAGAGCGCCAAGTACTCGTGGATCAAGTCGCCGCGCTGGCGCGGCCACGCGGTCGAGGTCGGCCCGCTGTCGCGCTACATCCTCGGCTACGCGCACGCCGCCAAGGGCAACAAGTGGTGCCAGCGCGTGAAGCAGCAGATCGACGAGTCGGCGGTGGCGATCAACAGCGCCATCCCGAAGGCGCTCGGCCTGCCGGAGACGAACTTCAGCGCCAAGCAGCTGCTGCCCACCACCATCGGCCGCACGCTGGCGCGCGCACTGGAAAGCCAGTACGCCGCCGAAATGATGATGGACGACTACAAGCAGCTGATCGGCAACATCAAGGCGGGCGACACCAGCACCGCCAACGTCGAGAAGTGGGACCCGAAGACCTGGCCGAAGGAAGCCAAGGGCGTGGGCACCGTCGCCGCACCGCGCGGCATGCTGGGCCACTGGATCCGCATCAAGGACGGCCGCATCGAGAACTACCAGTGCGTCGTGCCGACCACCTGGAACGGCAGCCCGCGTGACACCAAGGGCCAGATCGGCGCCTTCGAGGCCAGCCTGATGAACACGCCGATGGTGAATCCGGAACAGCCGGTTGAAATCCTGCGCACGCTGCACTCGTTCGACCCCTGCCTCGCCTGCTCGACGCACGTGATGAGCGAGGACGGCCAGGAACTGACCACGGTGAAGGTGCGCTGAAGCGCGCCCACGACATAACGAAATCAGGAGGAAACATGAATACGTCCCTCGTTCGCCGCGCCTCCGTCGCGGCCGCCCTGGCGCTGGCAGCCGGTGTCGCCCAGGCGCATGAAGGTCACGGCGCGCACGGCCTGGCCGCCGGTCTGGCGCATCCCTTCGCCGGTGCCGATCACCTGCTGGCGATGATCGCCGTCGGCCTCTGGTCGGCCGCCGTGCTGCCCGCCGCACAACGCCTGGCCGGCCCGGCCTTCTTCCTGCTCGCGCTGCTGGCCGGTGCCTTCGTCGGCGTGCAGACGGGTGCCGGCGTCTACATCGAAGCCGGTGTCGCGCTCAGCGTCGCGCTGTTCGGCGTGCTGCTGCTGGCGCGCCGCCAGCTGCCCGCAGTGGCTGGCTTCGCGCTGATCGCCGCCGCCGGTGCGCTGCACGGCGTCGCGCACGGCGCCGAGTGGGCGGCGGGTTCGTCCTTCGCCGCCTACGCCGCCGGCTTCGTGCTCGGCTCGGCGCTGCTGCACGCCGCCGGCCTGATCGCCGGCAGCTGGCTGGCGCGTGTGCCGGCCTGGGTCTGGCGCGTGCAGGCGGCAGGGGTCGGTGCTGCCGGCCTGTTCATGTTCGCGTCGCGCATCTGAAGCACCCAACCGCGGGAGACGACAGATGTCCGCAACTACTGAAAAGCTGTCCCACGCCACCGGCATCGACGAGGGGGCGGTTGCCCACGGCCGCTCGATCAAGTCGGTCTACGTGTATGAAGCGCCGGTGCGCGTGTGGCACTGGATCAACGCGCTGGCGATCACGGTGCTCGCGCTGACCGGCTACTTCATCGGCTCGCCGCTGCCGACGCAGCCGGGCGAGGCCAGCGCCAACTACCTGATGGGCTACATCCGCTTCGCCCACTTCGCGGCCGGCTACGTGCTGGCGGTCGGTCTGCTTGGCCGCACCTACTGGGCCATCGTCGGCAACCACCACGCACGCGAGCTGTACTGGGTGCCGCTGCTGACCAAGGCCTACTGGGTCGAGGTGCTCGGCATGCTGAAGTGGTATGCCTTCGTCAGCCCGCGGCCGGGCCGCTACGTCGGCCACAACCCGCTGGCGCGTTTCGCGATGTTCTTCGGCTACCTGCTGCTCACGCTGTTCATGATCTGCACCGGCTTCGCGTTGTACGGCGAAGGCGCGCAGATGGGATCGTGGCAGGACCTGATGTTCGGCTGGGTCATTCCGCTGTTCGGCCAGTCGCAGGACGTGCATACCTGGCATCACCTCGGCATGTGGGGGCTCATCGTGTTCATCATCCTGCATGTCTATGCGGCCATCCGCGAAGACATCATGGGTCGCTCCAGCGTGGTGAGCACGATGATTTCCGGCCACCGCACCTTCAAGGACTGAGGCCATGTCCGCCGCCACCTCGCTTGCAGCCAGCACCGCAGCGGCGGACACGCCCACCGCCTCCTCGCGCGAAAGAAGGCTCGTTGTGCACCCCTTGCGTCCCGGACGGTCACCCCTGCAACGCGTACCCGCCGGCATTCCGGTGCGTGCGCCGTGGCATCCGGGACGATTTCTTTCCCGCAATTTCCTCGAACCGCTCGGCATGTCGCAGAGCGAAGCCGCCCGCGCGCTCGGCATGTCGCGCCGCCGTCTGCACGAGATCGTGCACGGCCAGCGCGCGATGACGCCCGACACCGCCATCCGCTGCGCCCTGCTGTTCGGTACCGACGCCGCCTTCTGGCTGGCGCTGCAGTCCGCCTGGGACAGCTTCCACGCCTGGAAGGCGCTGCGCGCCACGCCTCACGCCACGCTTCCGCGCGGCACTCACTGATTTTTTCCGAAGGAAGGTCCGATCATGAACCCGAATCCGTCCGGATGCAGCTGTCACCCTCCCCGTGACAGCATCGTCGTGCTCGGCATCGGCAATGTGCTGTGGGCTGACGAAGGCTTCGGCGTGCGCTGCGTCGAAGCGCTGCAGCAGCGTGTCGAGTTCGACGAAGGCGCCGGCGACGCCCCGGAGGTGCAGCTGATCGACGGTGGCACGCAGGGGCTCTACCTCGTGCAGCACGTGCAGGCGGCCGACTGCCTGCTCATCTTCGACGCCATCGACTACGGCCTCGAGCCGGGCACGCTCAAGTGCATCGCCAACGACGACGTGCCGCGTTTCATGGGCGCGAAAAAGATGAGCCTGCACCAGACCGGTTTCCAGGAGGTGCTGATGCTGGCCCAGCTGACCGGCCAGTACCCGCGCGAAGTGCTGCTGATCGGTTGTCAGCCGGAAGAGCTGGAGGACTACGGCGGCAGCCTGCGGCCGTCGGTGCGCCGGGCGATGGACGACGCGCTGGCGCTCGGCCTGGACACGCTGCGCCGCTGGGGCGCGCGGCCGGTGCCGCGCACCACGCCGCTGACCGAGCGCGAGTGCATCACCTTCGCCGAGCTCGAACTGACGCGCTACGAAGGCGAACGTCCGCCGGAAGAGCTGGCCTGTCGCAGCGGCGATGCACGTTTCTTCCCGTCGGTGGAGGGCTGAGCATGTGTCTCGGCATCCCGATGCAGGTGATGGCGCAGGAGGCCGGCTACGCCCAGTGCGTGGGCCGTCTCGGCCTGCGCCGCGTGCGCACGGCGCTGGTCGGCGACGTGGCGATCGGCGACTGGCTGCTGGTGTTTCTCGACAGCGCACAGGAACGTATTTCGGTCGAGCGGGCGCGCGAGGTCGACGCCACGCTGGACCTGATCGAATCCGTCATGCAGGGCGAGGCGGGTGACGGCGACGCCGCCTTCGCGCTGCCGTCGGCGATGAGCACTGAACAACTGCGGGCGCTGTCCGGCGCCCGTGCGGACACGCAGGACAACACGCAGGGAGAAATCGCATGAGCATCGAAGCCGCATCATCCGAAGCGGTCGTCACACTGCCGGTCGCCGCGCCGGCCCTCGTGTCGCCGCTGATCGACCGCCTGGTCAGCGCGCACGGCGCGATCTGGCTCACCGCCGACAATGTCGCCGACTGGGCGGCCGCCGGCGGCGACCGCGTCATCCTGCTCGCCGGCGACCCGGTGCGCTTCCCCGAAGCGCTCGACGTCGCGGTGGTGCTGCCCGAACTGCGCCAGCATTTCGCGCAGCGCTTCGCCATCGGCGTCGCCACCCGCGAACACGAGGACGCCATCGCCAAGCGCTACGGCTCGATCCGCTGGCCGGCGCTGGTGTTCGTGCGCGACGGCCAGTACGTCACCGTGCTGTCCGGCATGCTCGACTGGGACGTCTATGTCGAGCGCGTTGCCGAAGCGCTGGCGATGCCCGCGTCGCGCGCACCCACCATAGGCATCCCGGTGCGCAATGGCAGCGCATCCGATTCTTCCTGTCACTGAGCGGAGTACGGCACGTGAAAGAGTTTCCCGCATTTCCCATTCCGGTCGCGGTCATCGGCCCCGGCACCCAGGTCGAGGACGAAACGCTGCAGTACATCAACATGCCGCAGGGCATGGAAACCTTCCGTCCGCCCATCCTGCCCGAGCCGGAAGAGCTGGTCGGCCACGAGCAGGCGCATCTGGCGCTGCGTGACGTGCTGGCCTGCCTCGGCGCCACCCGCAGCGACGGCCGCAACCGCAGCATCGACCTGACCCGGCTGCCGGCCGAGGACCTGAAGCTGATCAACCAGGTCATGGGCGAGGGCGAGGTGAGCGCACAGGTGCGCACCGAAGGCGACGCCGCGCACCACGTGGCGGTGCAGGAGTCGGTGTTCGCCGGCGTCTGGCGCGTCATCGTCAGCGACGACGGCCGGGTCGTGTCCGACACGATAGAGGTCGGCGCCATACCGCAGGTGCTGCGCACCTCGGCTGCCGACGATCTGTGGTTCACCGTACCGCGCTGGCAGGGTGCGCTGCCGCCCAATGTGCAGAACGCGCCGGCGCTGCTGGCCGAGATCGAGGACCAGTGGCGCGGCTGGAAGCCGGGCAAGCCGGCACACGTCGTGAATCTGACCCTGCTGCCGATGTCGAACGAGGACATCGGCTTCATGGACCACCACCTCGGCACCGGCCGCGTGCTCATCCTGTCGCGCGGCTACGGCAACTGCCGCATCACCAACACGCGTGTGCCCAATACCTGGCGCGTCGTCTATTACAACTCGCAGGACGTGGTCATCCTGAACACGGTGGAAGTGACCGCGCTGCCGGAAGTCGCGATGGCGGCGAAGGAGGATCTCGAGGATTCATTCGAGCGTCTGACCGAGGTGCTGGCCTGGGTGGAAGGCGACTGATCATGTCGGCGAACGTGCGCTTCGAAGGCAGCTATCTCGGCGACGCCGGCAAGTTGCCGGACAATGCGAAGCTCGAATGCAAGATCTGCTGGTGGGTGTACGACCCGCAGCAGGGCGACCCGGTGTGGCAGATTGCGCCGGGCACCGCATTCACCGACCTGCCGCCGCACTGGCGCTGCCCGCAGTGCGACGGCGATGCCGACCAGTTCATGGTGATCGACTGAGCTTGATCGCCGCACGAGACCCGCAGACATGACCGACCCGATGCTCGCCTACCGCCTCAGCGCCCTCGAAGCGCTGTTCCGTCAGATCGCCGACACCCGCATGGCCGGGCTGCCGATCATGAACGAGGCGTTGCGCGTCGAGCTGGTCGGTTTTGAGCTGTGTGCGTCGGAGCCCGACCTGCCGGCGGCGGCGAGCGGGGTACTGGTGACGCCGTGGTTCATGAACCTGCTGCGCCTGCCGCTGGCACGCGAGGACGAGCTTGGGCGTGTCGGTGTCACCCGCCGGCTGGCGCTCGGGCGCGAGCGCTTCGACTTCATCGGCGCGCACGAGGCCGCCATCGGCACCTTCGACGCCTGTTCGCTGTTCTCGCCGATGTTCGATTTCGCGTCGCAGGACACCGCCGTCGCCACCGCGCAGGCGGTGCTCGCGCGGCTGCGCGAACCGCTGCCCGAGGTGGTGAAGGGTGCGGCGAAGGACGCGGCGGAACAGCCGGAACGACCGGCCCGCCGTGGCTTCCTGTTCGGGCGGAGCCGCACGCCATGATGTCGCTCGACGCTCTGGCCGGTGTGCTGCGCGTGCAGCCGGGTGCTCCGCGCCCGGCCGCGCTGAGCGGCCAGCGTCCGGACTGGGCGGCACGGCTGGCTGTCGGTCGCCCGGCGCAGTCGCTGCCCGACCTGCTCGGTGCCGTTTTCAGCCTGTGCAGTCACGCGCACCGGCTGTGCGCCCGCGCCGCGGTCGATGCCGCGCAGGGCCGCGATGCGCCGCTGCCGGACACCTTGCGCGCCGAAACGCTGCGCGAGCACCTGCGCCGCATCCTGCTCGACTGGCCGGCGCTGCTGCCCGCCGGGCCGTCGGCTGAGGCGCCGCGCGCGCTGGCCGCCTGTCCGGTGCTGCGCGACGGCGCGTGCACCGACAACATCGCGGACTGGATGCAGCACCATCTGCTCGGCGTCGCACCGACGCAGTGGCTGGCGACGTTCGAGCGGGCACCGCAACAGGCCTTTGCCGACTGGCGCGACGCAGGTCAGATCTGGCTCGCCAGCGGGCTGCGCGACAGCGCCGCGCTGGCCGACGCCCCGCTCGCCGCGGCGCCGCCGCTGCATGTGCACGCCAGTGACACCGGCCTGCGCTCGCTGGCCGCCGCGATGAAGCAGGACCCCACTTTCACCCGTCGCCCGCGCATCGACGGGGCCTGTGCCGAAACCGGCTGCTGGACGCGGCTGGCCGATTCTGCGCTGGCGCGTTCGGCGTCCGATCGGTTCGCCGCGCGGCTGGCCGAGCTGGTGCGTCTCGCGCTGCCCGGCGGCGAAGGCCGGCTGCGCAGCGGCCGCATCGCGCTGGCGCCGGGCGAGGGGCTGGCCTGGGCGGAAATGGCGCGCGGTCTGCTCGTGCATCACGTGCTGCTGGACGGTCACGGCGACGACGCGAGCATTGCCGCCTGCCACGTGCTGGCGCCGACCGAATGGAATTTCGATGCCGACGGCGCGGTGGCCGCCGCGCTCGAAAAGCTGGACCCGGCAGCACCCGACTGTGCGCGTCGCGTCGCGCTGCTGATGGCCGCCTACGACCCCTGTGTGCGCTACGCGGTGGCGGGTGTGCGGGAGGCGGCCCATGCATGAAGCCAGCCTGGCCGGCGGCATCCTGCAGCTGGTCGAACGCACCGCCGCACGCGAGCGTTTCGCCCGCGTCACGCATCTGCGGCTGGAGGCGGGCCAGCTGGCCGGCGTCGAGTCGCGCGCGCTGCGCTTCGCGCTCGAAGCCATCGCCCCGGGCACGCTGCTCGACGGCGCGCGCATCGACATCGACGAACCACCGGGCGAAGCCTGGTGCATGGACTGCAGCCTCACCGTGCAGATCGCGCAGCGCGGCGACGCCTGCGCGCACTGCGGCGGCTACCGGTTGCAGCCGACCGGCGGCACCGAACTGAAGGTGATCGACATGCAGGTAGAGGACTGAGAGCTGGTCTGGATTCTGTAGGAGCGGTCTTCTGACCGCGACAGGGCGGTTGATCACGCGCCAACTGCAGCTTCGTCGCCGCGGTCGCGGTCAGAAGACCGCTCCTACAGGAGGGTTGGCGCGCGGACGATCGCGCTTGGCAGGATGGCATGACCCGGCTCAGACCGGGCAAGGACTGAGGAGACCGATATGTGCGTAGTGTGTGGATGTGCCGGTGACGGCAGCCAGGTGACGATGGAGGGGCACGGGCACGTCCATCCGCCCAGTCCTTATTCACCCGCGGCGCGGCGGGCGAAGTCCGGTGCGCCGGCGATCCGCCGGGCGGAACCGGCGCATGCGGGGGCCTCGCACGTCGCGGTGGACCCGGCCAGCGGCGACCTGCATTTCGGCGCCGGTGCGGCCAAGGTGTCGGTGCCCGGCATGAGCCAGGCGCGTGCCATCCGGCTCGAAACCGACATCCTCGGCGAGAACGACCGCGTCGCGGCGCAGAACCGCGCGCACTTCGCGGCGCACGGCGTGACCGCGCTGAACTTCGTGTCCAGCCCCGGCTCCGGCAAGACCACGCTGCTGTGCGCCACCATCGAGGCGCTGAAGACACGCGCGCCCGGACTGCCGGTGGCGGTGATCGAGGGCGACCAGCAGACCTCCTTCGACGCCGACCGCATCCGTGCCACCGGCGCGCCGGCGCTGCAGGTGAACACCGGCAAGGGCTGTCATCTCGACGCACCGATGGTGGCCGAGGCCTTCGCCCGCCTGCATCGCCCCGATCACGAGAGCAGCCTGCTGTTCATCGAGAACGTCGGCAACCTCGTCTGCCCGGCGATGTGGGACCTGGGCGAGGCGGCCAAGGTGGCCATCCTGTCGGTCACCGAAGGCGAGGACAAGCCGCTCAAGTACCCGGACATGTTCGCCGCCAGCACGCTGATGCTGGTGAACAAGATCGACCTGCTGCCCTACCTGAACTTCGACGTCGAGCGCTGCATCGCCTTCGCGCGCCGCGTCAATCCGGCCATCGAGGTGATCCGGGTGTCGGCCACCACCGGCGAAGGCATGGGCGACTGGCTGACCTGGATCGAATCGCGACTGAAGGCCGACGCCGTAGCCGGTCTGCGTGCCGGCATCGACGACATCGTGCGGAGCGTCGCGTCATGAGCCCCCGGCTCCCCACCGTGCTGGCGGCCGGCGCCTGGCTGAAGAACGCCGCCTGTCTGTTCGAGGACGGCCGCGCCGTCTGGTCGCCAATGCATGGCGACCTCGGTGACCCGGCCGCCTGCGTCGCGCTCGAACAGTCGCTCGACCATCTGCGCGCGCAGTCCTGTACGCCGATCGAGGCGATCGCGCATGACCTGCACCCGGACTTCTACAGCACGCATCTGGCCGTCGCGCTGGCCGACCGGCTGGGCGTGCCGGCCGTCGGCGTGCAGCATCACCACGCGCACATCGCCGCCGTGATGGCCGAGCATGGACTGACCGAACCGGTGGTCGGGCTGGCGCTGGATGGCGTCGGCCTCGGCACCGACGGCGTGGCCTGGGGCGGCGAACTGCTGTGGGTCGCCCCCGGCGACTGGCGCCGGCTCGGCCACCTGTGGCCGCTGCGACTGGCCGGTGGCGACGTGGCCGCGCGCGAGCCCTGGCGGATGGCCGCAGCCGCGATGCAGACGCTGGGCCGCGGCGCCGACATCGAGGCGCGCTACACCGCCGCGGTGGGCGCGCAGGCCGCGCGCACCGTCACGCGCATGCTGGACAGCGGCCTCAACAGTCCGCCCACCACCAGCACCGGCCGCTGGTTCGACGCCGCTGCCGGCGCGCTCGGTTTGAGCGTGCGCCAGTCGCACGAGGCCGAAGCCGCCATCGCGCTCGAATCGGCCGCCAAGCGCTGGTTTGCCATGCACGGCGAGCCGACGCTGGACAGCGTCGTCGAGGTCGCGGGCGACAGCATGCTCGATCTGCGTCCGCTGCTCGCCCGCCTACTCGACTGGCCGGACGGCGAAAATCGATGCGACGAAGCCGCCGCCTGGTTCCACGTGGCGCTGACCGACGGCCTCGCGCAGTGGGCGATCGCCGCCGCGCAGCGCACTCAGGTCGATACCGTCTGCCTCGGCGGCGGCTGTTTCATGAATGCGCTGCTGACGCGTCGCGTCACGCTGCGGCTGCAGAGCCGCGGCCTGCGCGTGCTGCGGCCGCAGGCCACATCCTGCGGCGATGCCGGTCTGGCCCTGGGCCAGGCGTGGGCGGTCGCGCAGCAGATCCATCTCGCACCCGGCGTGCTCACGGAGTCCCTGTCATGTGTCTAGCCATCCCCGCCAAACTGGTCGAACTGCGCGAGGACGAACGCGCGGTGGTGAACCTCGGCGGCATCCGCAAGGAAGTGTCGATCGAACTGGTGCCCGAGGCGCAGGTCGGCGACTACGTCATCGTCCACGTCGGTCACGCCATCGGCATGATCGACCCGGAAGAGGCCGAGCGCACGCTGGCACTGTTCGGCGAAATGTCGGCAGCGATGGCCGCGACGGAGTCCGCCGCATGAAGTACATCGACGAGTTCAGGGATGGTGATGTCGCCCGCAAGATCGCCGACCGTCTGGCCGTTGAAGCGCGCGGTGACCGCCCCTACAGCTTCATGGAGTTCTGCGGCGGTCACACGCACGCCATTTCGCGCTACGGCGTGAGCGAACTGCTGCCGGCCAATGTGCGCATGATCCACGGCCCGGGCTGTCCCGTCTGCGTACTGCCGATCGGCCGCGTCGACATGGCGATCAAGCTGGCGCTCGAACACGATGTCATCGTCTGCACCTATGGCGACACGATGCGCGTGCCGGCCTCCGACAGCCTGTCGCTGACCAAGGCGAAGGCGCGTGGCGGCGACATCCGCATGGTGTATTCGGCGGCCGACGCGCTCACTGTCGCGCGCGACAACCCGGAGCGTCAGGTGGTGGTCTTCGCCATCGGCTTCGAAACGACGACGCCGCCGACCGCGCTCGCCATCCTGCGCGCGCAGCGCGAGGGGCTGAAGAACTTCAGCGTGCTGTGCTGCCACGTGCTGACCCCGTCCGCCATCACCCACATCCTGGAATCACCGGAAGTGCGCCAGTACGGCACGGTGCCGATCGACGGCTTCATCGGCCCGGCGCACGTGAGCATCGTCATCGGTGCCGCACCCTACGAGCACTTTGCCGAGGAATACCGCAAGCCGGTGGTGATTGCCGGCTTCGAGCCGCTGGACGTGATGCAGGCCATCCTGATGCTGGTGCGCCAGGTGAACGAGGGCCGCGCCCACGTCGAGAACGAATTCACCCGCGCGGTCGACCGCGACGGCAACCTCGCCGCGCAGCAGAAGGTGTCCGAAGTGTTCGAACTGCGACCCAGTTTCGAGTGGCGCGGCCTGGGCGAAGTGCCGTACAGCGCGCTGAAGATACGGCCGGCCTTCGCCGAGTTCGACGCCGAGCGCCGCTTCGACGTCGGCTACAAGCCGGTGGCTGACAACAAGGCCTGCGAGTGCGGCGCCATCCTGCGCGGCGTCAAGAAGCCGACCGACTGCAAGATTTTCGGCACCGTGTGCACGCCGGAAAACCCGGTCGGTTCCTGCATGGTGTCGAGCGAGGGCGCCTGCGCGGCGCATTACGCCTACGGGCGGTTCAAGGACATTCCGGTGGTGACCGCATGAACGCGAGAGACGACAGCAAGGGCGGCGCCGTGCGCGCCGGCTACGTCCGGCCGCTGGACATCCGCAACGGCCGCATCGACATGGGCCACGGCGCTGGCGGCCGTGCCGCGGCGCAACTGATCGACGAAATCTTCCTCGCCGCCTTCGACAACCCCGTCCTGCGCCAGGGCAACGACGGCGCGTCGCTGGCCATTCCGCAGGGCAGCCGTCTGGTGATGGCGACCGACGCGCACGTCATTTCGCCGCTGTTCTTCCCCGGCGGCGACATCGGCGCGCTCAGCGTACACGGCACGGTGAACGACGTGGCGATGATGGGCGCGACGCCGCTCTATCTGTCGGCCAGCTTCATCCTCGAAGAGGGCTTTCCGCTGGTTGATCTGAAGCGCATCGTGCAGTCGATGGCGGCAGCGGCGCGCGAAGCCGGAGTCGCGGTGGTGACCGGCGACACCAAGGTGGTAGAGCAGGGCAAGGGCGACGGTGTGTTCATCAGCACCACCGGCGTCGGCGTGGTGCCGCACGGCATCGACGTGTCGGGCGCGAATGCGCGGCCCGGCGACATCATCCTGCTGTCGGGCACGGTGGGCGATCACGGCGTGGCGGTGCTGTCGCAACGCGAGTCGCTGGAGTTCGAAACGACCATCGTATCGGACACCGCGGCGCTGAACGGCCTGGTCGCCGACATGCTGGCGGTCTGTCCGGCGATCCGCACGCTGCGCGACCCGACACGCGGCGGGCTGGCCACCACGCTGAACGAAATCGCCCGTCAGTCAGGCGTCGGCATGCTGCTCGACGAGGCAGCGATACCGGTCAAGCCGGAAGTCGACGCGGCCTGTGAACTGCTCGGGCTGGACCCGCTCTACGTTGCCAACGAGGGCAAGCTCATCGCCATCGTGCCGGCCGAACACGCCGACGCCGCGCTGGCGGCGATGCGCGCGCATCCACGCGGCGCGGACGCGGCGCGCATCGGCGTCGTGCAGCAGGACGCGCACCACTTCGTGCAGATGAACACCCGCTTCGGTGGCCGGCGCGTGGTCGACTGGCTGAGCGGAGAGCAGCTGCCGCGCATCTGCTGAACCGCGATGAGCGCCGACCGCGTCTATGCCAAGACCGACAAGGGCCGCGCCGAACTGCTGTCGCGTACCGGCACCTTGCGCGGCCGGCTGCGCGCGGCGCTCATCGTCGTCAATGGTCAGGCACCGCTGTCCGCGCTGCGGGAGGTGATCGGCGACGGCGCAGCCGGTCTGCTCGAAGAACTGCGCATGCTTGGCCATGTCGAGGCGGTCGAGCCGGCAGCGCTGGCGGCCGCCAACGACAGCGCAACGCCGGCCAACGCGCTGCTCGAAATGCGCCGCGCCGATGCGATGCACCGGCTGGCGCCGCACTTCGGTCCTGATGTGGCGCTGGTCGCGCGTCCGCTGCTGGCGGCCGAAGACGCAGCCACCTTCAACTGCGCGCTCGACGCGATCGAAAGCAAGCTCGCGCTCTACATGGGCCGCCGCGACGCCGCGCGCACGCTGGACGGACTGAGGTTCTCGCGATGACGGCCCCGCTGCGCATCCTGCTGCTGTGCCACAGTTTCAACAGCCTGAGCCAGCGCCTGTACGCCGAACTGACGGCGCTTGGTCATGTGCTGTCGGTCGAGCTGGACATCGCCGACGCGGTGACCGAAGAAGCGGTCGCGCTGTTCCAGCCGGATTTCGTACTGGCGCCTTTCCTGAAGCGACGCATCCCGGCGTCGGTGTGGCGCGCCCTGCCCTGTTTCGTCGTGCATCCGGGGCCACCGGGCGACCGCGGCCCGGCGGCGCTCGACTGGGCAATCGTCGAGGGGCAGCGCGAGTGGGGCGTCACCGTGCTGCAAGCGGACGGCGATTTCGACGCCGGCCCGGTATGGGGCGCCGCGACCTTCCCGCTGCGTGCGGCGTCCAAGGGCGCGATCTACCGGCGCGAAGTGACCGAGGCGGCGGTGGCGGCGACGCTGCAGGCGCTCGCCCGCTTCACTGCCGGCGATGCGCCGCAGAAAAGTGTGCCCGCCGCCGACGGCTGGCGCGGCGTGCTGCCGCAGTCGCGCCGCGCGATCGACTGGTCGCACGACGACAGCGCAACGGTGCTGGCGAAAGTACGCGCCTCCGACGGCCAGCCGGGCGTGGTCGACGCGCTGTTCGGCCAGCCCTGCCGGCTGTTCGACGCGCACCCGGCGACGCTGGAGGCGCTGGCCGGTCTTGGCGGTGCGCCGGGCGACGTGCTGGCGCAGCGCGACGGCGCGCTGCTGCGGCGGACCGTCGATGGTGGCGTCTGGATAGGCCGCGTGTCGATCGCCCTTGGCGACGCCGCATCGCCGATCAAGCTGCCGGCAACGCAGGCCTTTGCCGCGGCGGCCGCGACGCTGCCCGAACGTGCGGTGCCGCTCACGCGGGCGGCCGACGAATGGGGCGAGTTGCGCTACACCGAGCACGGCGAGCGCGGGGCCCGCGTCGGCGTGCTCAGTTTCGACTTCTGCAATGGCGCGATGTCCACCGCGCAATGCCAGCGCCTGCGCGACGCGCTGGTCGAGGTGAAGCGGCGCGACACGCAGCTGCTGCTGATCGCTGGCGGCGACGGCTTCTTCAGCAATGGCATCGACCTCAACCGCATCGAGGCGGCGGCGCACCGCGACGGCGACAGTGCGGCCGACGAATCGTGGCGCAACATCAACGCGATGAACGACGTCGCGCTGGAAATCATCACCTGCACCGACCGCCTCACGGTGTCGCTGCTGCGCGGCAACGCCGGTGCCGGCGGCGCCTTCCTCGCGCTGGCGGCGGACGAGGTGTGGGCGCAGCGCGGCGTCATGCTGAACCCGCACTACAAGAACATGGGCAATCTGTACGGCTCGGAGTACTGGACCTACCTCGCGCCGCGCCGGCTCGGCGCCGACGGCGCGCGCGCGCTGATGCAGAGCCGGCTGCCGCTTTCCGCACCCGAGGCGCTGCGCATCGGCTTCGTCGACCGTTGCCTCGACGTGCCGGCCGGTCAGGTACTCGATGCGGCGGTGCAGGAAGCCCGGCTGCTGGCCGCGTCGTACAATCTGCGCGATCGCGTCATGCGCAAGCAGACCGAGCGCGCGGCCCACGAAGCCGAACGTCCGCTCGCCGATTACCGCAAGGAAGAACTGTCCCGCATGCACCGCAATTTCTACGGCTTCGACCCCAGCTACCACGTTGCGCGCCACCACTTCGTGCACAAGCTTCCGCATGCCTGGACGCCGCGTCATCTGGCCGTGCACCGTGAGGTGGCTGCGCGATGAACGCCAGCCTGCGCGTGCCCACCGTGCTGGTGGTCGATGACGAGGTCCGCTCGCAGGACGCGATGCGCCGCACGCTGGAAGAGGACTTCACCGTACTCACCGCCAGCGGCGCCGACGACGCGCGCCAGCAGCTGGAGCGCAACGAGGTGAACGTCATCCTGTGCGACCAGCGCATGCCCGGCCTGACCGGCGTGCTGTTCCTGAAGGAGGTGCGCGAACGCTGGCCCGACGTCGTGCGCATCGTCATTTCCGGCTACACCGATTCGGAAGACATCATCGCCGGCATCAACGACGCCGGCATCTATCAGTACATCCTGAAGCCCTGGGTGCCCGATCACCTGCTGGCCACCGTGCGCAACGCCGCCGAGGCGCAGACGCTGCAGCAGGAAACCGCCCGCCTCGACCTCGAGCTGCGCACCGCGACGCCGGTGCTGCGCCAGCGCGCCGCGCACAAGCTGGAGCGCGCGCGCCGCACCTTCGGCTTCGACCGCATCGAGCGCTCCACCGGCAGCCCGCTCGATTCGGTGTGCGAAATGGCGGCGCGCGTCGCCCGCTACGACCTGTCGGTGCTGGTGCTCGGCGAATCCGGCACCGGCAAGGAACTGCTGGCGCGCGCCATCCACTACGCCAGCCCGCGTGCCAATGGCGCCTTCGTCGTCGAGAACTGCGCGGCGATACCGGAAACCCTGCTCGAATCCGAACTGTTCGGCCACAAGCGCGGTGCCTTCACCGGCGCCTACGAAGACCACATCGGGCTCTTTCAGCGCGCCGACGGCGGCACCGTGTTCCTCGATGAAATCGGCGAAACCTCGCCCGCCTTCCAGGTGCGCCTGCTGCGCGTGCTGCAGGAAGGCGAGGTGCGCCCGGTCGGCGGCACCCGTGCGGTGCCGGTGGATGTGCGCGTGATCGCCGCCACCCACCGCGACCTTGAGCAGCGGGTGCGCGACGGCCTGTTCCGCGAGGATCTGTACTACCGCATCGCCGGCGCCACCTTCACCGTGCCGCCGCTGCGCGAGCGGGTGGGCGACATCGAGCCGATCGCCCGCCGCGTGGTCGACGAGGTGGGCATCGAACTGGGCCGCCCCGGCGCCTCGCTGACCGACGAGGCGATGGCCTGTCTGATGGGCTATCCGTGGCCCGGCAACATCCGCGAACTGCGCAACGAACTGGCGCGCGCGCTGGCGTTGAGTGACAGCGAACGCATCGAGGCGCAGTCGCTGTCGCTGCGCGTGCTGCACGGTCAGGCCGGCCTGACCGCCACCGCGAGCGCCACCCCGCTGCCGGCCAGCGGCACACTGGCCGAGCGGTTGGACGCGATCGAAGCCATGGTGTTGCGCGAAACCCTGCTCCGTCATCGCTGGAACAAGACGCGCGCCGCCAAGGAACTGGGTCTGTCCCGCGTCGGTCTGCGCGGAAAGATGGTGCGCTTCGGTCTGGAGGGCTGATGGGAGATGCGGCGGACATCGTGAGCGAGCCGGCGCGGGCGGCCGCCGACGCGGTGCTGGACCGCTGGCAGCGCGAGCCGCACGCGCTCGTGCAGATCCTGCGCGAAACACAGGCGATCACCCGCTGGCTGCCGCGCCCGCTGCTCGCCCACATCGCCGCCGCACTCGGACTCACGCCCGCGCACGTCGAAGGCGTGGCCGGCTTCTATCGCTTCTTCCACACCCGCCCGGTGGGTCGCACGCGGCTGCTGTTCTCCGACAACATCACCGACCGCATGCTGGGCAGCGAAGCGCTGCTGGCGCAGCTGTGCGCCCGCCTCGGCGTGGCGCCGGGCGAAGTCGATGCGCAGGGGCGCTTCAGCGTCGACCGCTGTTCCTGTACCGGACTGTGCGACCAGGGGCCGGCATTGCTGGTGAATCACCATCAGGTCATTACGCGACTGGACGCGACACGCGTCGACGCGCTCGCCGATCTGCTGCTCGCCGACACGCCGGTCGAGCAGTGGCCGGCTGCGTGGTTCACCGTGGTCGATGGCGTGCAGCGCGCTGACGTGCTGCTGAGCGGTCTGGCCGCCGACGCGCCGACGCTGCCGGCGGTGCTCGCGCAGTCGCCGCAGGCACTGCTCGACGAAGTGGCGCAGTCCGGCCTGCGCGGACGCGGCGGCGCTGGCTTCCCGACCGCGCGCAAATGGCAGGCTTGCCGCGACGCGGCCGGCGACCTGCGCGTCGTCGTCTGCAACGCCGACGAGGGCGAGCCCGGCACCTTCAAGGACCGCGTGCTGCTGGCCAGTCACGCCGATGCCGTGTTCGACGGCATGACAGTGGCGGCGCGTGCGGTCGGCGCGCAGCAGGGCTTTCTGTACCTGCGTGGCGAATACCGCTACCTGCTGCCGCAACTCGAAGAAGTGCTCGTGCGTCGCCGCGCGCAGGGCCTGCTCGGCCGTGACGCGGGCGGCGTCGCCGGCTTCGGTTTCGACATCGCCATCCACCTCGGCGCTGGCGCCTATGTCTGCGGCGAAGAATCGGCGCTGATCGAATCGCTCGAAGGCAAGCGCGGCACGCCGCGCATCCGTCCGCCCTTCCCGGTGCAGGCCGGCTATCTCGGCCGGCCGACCGTGGTGAACAACGTCGAAACCTTCTGCGCGGTGGCCCATATCGCGCGCCACGGCGGCGCCTGGTGGGCCGGCATCGGCACCGCGCAATCGACCGGCACCAAGATCCATTCGGTGTCCGGCGACTGCGCGCGACCCGGCCTGTACGAATACCCGCTGGGCACGTCGATCGCGCAGATCCTCGACGACTGCGGTGCCCGCGACGTGCAGGCGGTACAGGTCGGCGGGCCGTCCGGCGCCTGCGTGCCGGCGGCGGATTTCGGGCACACCATCGCCTTCGAGGACGTGCCGAGCGCCGGGGCCTTCATGGTGTTCGACCGCTCGCGCGACCTGTTCGAGGTGGCGCGCCACTTCGCCCGCTTCTTCGCGCATGAAAGCTGCGGCCTCTGTACGCCCTGCCGCGTCGGCACCGAACTGGTGGTGCGGCGGCTGGACAAGCTCGCGCACGCGCGCGGCGCGGGCAGCGCGTCCGCTTTCGATATCGAGCGCCTGCACGATCTCGATACGGTGCTGCACAGCGGCACCCACTGCGGTCTCGGCGCCTCGGCCTGCAACCCGCTGCGCGACACGATGCGGCATTTCGGCGCCGCCTACGCGCAGCGCGCGACCGCGCCACAGTTCCAGCCGGACGTCGACCTCGACGCCGAACTGTCGTCGGCGCGCCGCGTGACCGGACGGACTGACACCGGCGCGCATCTGCACACGGACACGCTGGCATGAGCGCCGTCGATCCGACCTTCGACCTTGACGGCCAGCCGGTCGCGCTGCGGCCGGGCGACACGATATTGACGGCGGCTGCGCGCGCCGGTCACGACATTCCGCAACTGTGCTGGAGCGAAGAGGTGTCGGCCAGCGCGTCGTGCCGGCTGTGCACCGTGCTGGCCGACGGCCGCCCGGTGGCCGCCTGCGTGACGCCGGCGGTGGCCGGCCAGAAGGTCGACTGCCGCACCGCGTCGCTGGGCACGCAGCGCCTGCGTCTGCTGCAGATGCTGTTCGTCGAGGGCAATCACTTCTGCCCCGGCTGCGAAAAGAGCGGCAACTGCCTGCTGCAGGTACAGGCCGAACGCGCCGGCATGACCGACCTGAATTTCGAGGTGCTGAACCCGGAGCGGCCGGTCGATGCCAGCCACCCCGACGTGCTGTTCGAACCGAACCGCTGCATCCTGTGCCAGCTCTGCGTGCGCGCCAGCGACGAGATCGACGGCAAGCGCGTGTTCGCCATCGGCGGCCACGGCATCGCCACCCGGCTGCTGATCGACAGCCCGAGCGGCCGGCTCGGCGACAGCGCGCTGTCGGTCGACGACCGCGCAGCCCACATCTGCCCGGTCGGCGCGCTGCTGCCCAAGCGCGTCGGCTTCGCGGTGCCGATAGGCCAGCGCCGCTTCGATACCGAGGACACGCGCGGATGAATGCGACCTCCCCATCACCGCGCAAGCTGCGCGTCGCCACCGTGTCGCTGGCCGGCTGCTTCGGCTGCCACATGTCGCTGCTCGACATCGACGAGCGGCTGTTCGATCTGGTCGAGCGGGTCGAATTCGACCGTTCGCCGCTGAACGATATCAAGACCGTTGGTGAGGTCGAGCAATGCGACATCGGCCTGGTCGAAGGCGGCCTGTGCAATGCCGAGAACGTCGAGGTGCTGCGCGCCTTCCGTGCTCGCTGCACCGTGCTGGTGGCGGTCGGCGCCTGCGCCATCACCGGCGGCCTGCCCGCGCTGCGCAATCACCTGGACGTCGGCGACATCCTGCAGTCGGTGTATGGTCGGGTGCCGGACGACCCGGAACTGCCGCTGCCGCTGAACCGCGTGCTGCCGATACACGAGGTGGTGCGCATCGACCACGCGCTGCCCGGCTGCCCGCCGCCAGCCGACGCCTTCTGGCAACTGCTGCAGGACCTGATCGCCGGCCGCACGCCGGTGCCGGCACCCGGCCTCATCCGCTACGACTGAAGTTTTCAGGATCATGGATACGCGCCCGCTCGAAACCGCCGACAGCCCTGCAGGCCTGCGCCGCATCGCCATCGATCCGCTGTCGCGCGTCGAGGGCCACGGCAAGGTGACGCTGCTGCTCGACGACGACAACCGCGTACGCCAGGCGCGGCTGCACATCGTCGAATTCCGCGGTTTCGAGAAGTTCATCGAAGGCCGGCCCTACTGGGAAGTGCCGGTCATGGTGCAGCGGCTGTGCGGCATCTGCCCGGTGTCGCACCATCTGGCGGCGTCGAAGGCGCTCGATCGCGTGGCCGGCGGCTGGCCGGTGCCGCCGGCGGCCGACCGCATCCGCCGGCTCATGCACTACGGCCAGATCGTGCAGAGCCACGCGCTGCACTTCTTCCACCTCGCCTCGCCCGACCTGCTGTTCGGCTTCGACGCCGGAGTCGACCAGCGCAACATCGTCGGCGTGGCCGCCGCCTTTCCGGACGCTGCGCGTCAGGGCGTCATGCTGCGCAAGTTCGGCCAGGAGGTGATCCGCATCACCTCGGGCAAGCGCATTCACGGCACCGGTTCGATACCCGGCGGCATGAACCGGGCGGTCGATCCGGCCGAGCGCGACGCGCTGCGCGCCGAATTGCCGCAGGTGCTGGCCTGGGCGCAGGACGCGGTGTCGCTGGCCCGCCGGCTGCACGAGAGCCTGCCGGCGCGCTACGCCGACTTTGCCGACACCCCGGCCGCCATGATGTCGCTGGTCGGCCGCGACGGCGCGATGGAGCTGTACGACGGTGTGCTGCGCCTGCGCGAATCCGACGGGCGCATCGCGGTCGACGGCTTCGACGACAAGCGCTACCGCGAACTGATAGCTGAAGCGGTCAAGCCCTGGACCTATATGAAGTTCCCGTACCGCCGCGACCTCGGTGTCGACGACGGCTGGTACCGCGTCGGCCCGCTGGCGCGTCTGCAGAACTGCGACTTCATCCCGACCCCGCGCGCCGAAGAGGCGCGCCAGGCCTTCATCGCCGCGCACGGCGGCCGGCCAGCGCACGCGGTGCTGGCCACTCACTGGGCGCGCATGATCGAACTGCTGCACGGCGTCGAGACGGTCGCCGCGCTGCTCGACGACGCGCTGATCACCGGCGGCCCGCTGCAGGCCGAGGGGCCGCGCCAGCGCTCGGGCATCGGCATCATCGAAGCGCCGCGCGGCACGCTGATCCACGAATACGAGGTCGGCGACGACGATCTGGTCACGCGCTGCAATCTGATCGTATCGACCACGCACAACAACCAGGCGATGAACGAGGCGGTGCGCGCTGTGGCGCTGCGCTATCTCGACGGCGAAACGATTTCCGAAGGCCTGCTCAACCACATCGAGGTGGCGGTGCGCGCCTACGACCCCTGCCTGTCCTGCGCCACGCACGCGCTCGGCCAGATGCCGCTGGCGGTGAGCGTGCGCGCAGCCGACGGCCGCGTGCTCGACCACGTGCTGCGCAGCTCGACCGGCGAACTGCTGCGCGACGGCCCGGCGCACGACGCCGAGGCGGCGCAATGACGGCGCCGCTGTTGGTGCTGGGCTGGGGCAATCCGAGCCGCGGCGACGACGCTCTCGGTCCGATGCTGGTCGATGCGCTGGCGGCGTATGCCGGACGCGCGCTGCCCGCCGGCAGCGTGGAGTGCCTCAGCGACTATCAGCTGCAGATCGAGCACGCGCTCGATCTGGTCGGCCGCGAACGCGTGCTCTTCGTCGATGCCGCGCGCGGGCTGGATGCCGCCTGTCAGATGCGCAGGGTCGAGCCGCAGCGCGAGCGCCAGATCACCACTCACGCGCTGTCGCCGGAAGCGCTGCTGCAGGTATTCGTCGATCTGCAGCGCCGCGCACCGCCGGTGTGTGATGTACTGGCCATCCGCGGCCGTCGCTGGGAATTGGGCGAGCAGCCGGATGCGCAGGCCGAGGCCGATCTCGAACAGGCGCTCGTCCGGGCGCGCGGCTGGCTGCACGACGCCGTCGCTTGCGGCGCGCATACCGAAGGAGTGAATGCATGAACGTGCTCTGGTTGCAGTCCGGCGGCTGCGGCGGCTGCAGCATGTCGCTGCTGTGCGCCGACACCGACGATTTCCACGGCCAGCTGCGCGATGCCGGCATCGATCTGCTGTGGCATCCGTCGCTGTCGCTGGACAGCGGCAGTGAAGTGACCGCGCTGCTCGGCCGCATCCTCGACGGCGATCTGCCGCTGGACGCGCTGTGCGTCGAAGGCTCGCTGCTGCGCGGGCCGAATGGCACCGGCCGTTTCCACGTCATGGCCGGCACCGGCCTGCCGATGATCGACTGGGTGCGCAAGCTCGCGGCGAAGGCGCGCCACGTGATCGCCATCGGCAGCTGCGCCGCCTGGGGCGGCGTCACCGCCGGCGGTGACAACCCGACCGACGCCTGCGGTCTGCAGTACGAGGACGACGTGCGCGGCGGCCTGCTGGGCAGCGATTTCCGCGCCGCGGGCGGCCTGCCGGTGATCAATATCGCCGGCTGTCCGACCCACCCGAGCTGGGTGCTGGACACGCTGATGGCGCTGGCCGCCGACGGCTTCACCGAAACCGACCTCGATACGCTGGGCCGGCCGCGCTTCTACGCCGACCAGCTGGTGCACCACGGCTGCACGCGCAACGAGTACTACGAGTTCAAGGCCAGCGCCGAGAAGCCCTCGGACCTCGGCTGCATGATGGAAAACATGGGCTGCAAGGGCACGCAGGCACACGCCGACTGCAACACGCGGCCGTGGAACGGCGAAGGCTCCTGCACCCGCGGCGGCTACGCCTGCATCAGCTGCACCGAACCTGGCTTCCAGGAACCGGGCCACCCCTTCCACGCCACCCCCAAGCTGGCCGGCATCCCGATCGGCCTGCCGACCGACATGCCCAAGGCCTGGTTCGTCGCGCTGGCGTCACTGTCGAAGTCGGCGACGCCGAAGCGGGTCAAGGTGAATGCGGTGTCGGACCACGTCGTGGTGCCGCCGGTGGCGCGAAGGACAAGATTGAAGTGACAGTGTTTCTGACCGCCACCTCGCCGTTCCGGGCCAAGGCGGATCTCATCGGCGAGCCGGTGGGCCTTCTGTTCGAGTTCATTGCGCGTTTCCTGTTCAGGATCATGTCCACCCTTTTCGGCCCGGAGGGCCAGGACGGTTATGGTCTGTCTGACTGGATACTGTTGATTGCGTTGTTGACCGGGGTGGCGATCGGGATCGCGTGGGCGGCGATGACGTTGATCCGCGTAACGCACAAGAAGGGAAAGGAAAGACGTTGAGGGTTACTGATAGCAAGAGGGCACTCTCCGCATGACCCGCCTCCTCGTCGGTCCCTTCAACCGCGTCGAGGGCGATCTTGAAGTGACGCTGGACGTCGCCGACGGCCGCGTCGCGTCGGCGCACGTCAATGCGCCGATGTACCGCGGCTTCGAGCAGATCCTGCGCGGGCGCGAGCCGCATGACGCGCTGGTGTATGTGCCGCGCATCTGCGGCATCTGTTCGGTGTCGCAGTCGGTGGCGGCCGCGCGTGCGCTGGCCGATCTCGGCGGCATCACGATGCCGGCCAACGGTCAGCACGTGACCAATGTGATCCTCGCCACCGAAAACCTGGCCGACCACCTCACGCATTTCTATCTGTTTTTCATGCCGGACTTCGTGCGGCCGGTGTATGCCAGCCGGCCCTGGCATGCCGAGGCGGTGCGCCGCTTCACGCCGCAGACCGGCGAACAGGTGCGCGCCGCGATCGCCGCGCGCCAGCGCTGGTTCACGCTGCTCGGCACATTGGCCGGCAAGTGGCCGCACACGCAGAGCATCGACCCCGGTGGTTCGACGCGCGCCATCGACGCCGCCGAACGGGTGCGCCTGCTGGCCCGTGTGCGCGAATTCCGCCGCTTCCTCGAAACCCATACTTATGCCGCGCCGCTGGAACAGGTGGCCGCGCTCGATTCGGAAGCCGCGCTCGACGCCTGGCATCACTCGGCACCACTCGCCGACCCGCTGAACGGCGACCTGCGCTTCTTCCTGACCGTCGCGCGCGATGCGGCGCTGGCCACGCTTGGCGCCGGCCCCGGCCGCTTCCTCAGCTACGGCGCCTACCCGCAGCCCGAGGGCGGCACGGCGCTGGGCGCAGGCGTCTGGCACGCCGGCGCGCTGTCACCGCTCGACCCGGCCGCTATTCGCGAAGACGCCACGCACGCCTGGCTGAGCGATGCCGGCGGCCCGCAGCATCCGCGCAGCGGCGTCACGCTGCCGGAACCGGACAAGCCCGGCGCCTACACCTGGAACAAGGCGCCGCGGCTGGCCGGCGCAGTGGTCGAAACCGGCGCCATCGCGCGCCAGCTGGCGAGCGGCCATCCGCTCATCGTCGACCTGGTCGGCCGTTACGGCGGCACGGTCTACACCCGCGTCGTCGCCCGCCTGCTCGAACTGGCGCGCGTGGTGCTCATGATGGAAGACTGGCTGCGCGCCGTGCGGCCGGGCGAACCCTTCTGCACCCCCGGCCGGCTGCCCGACGAAGGCAGCGGCGCCGGTCTCGGCGAAGCGGCGCGCGGCAGTCTGGGCCACTGGATTTCGGTGCGCGACGGCCGCATCGCCAACTACCAGATCGTTGCGCCCACCACCTGGAACTTCTCGCCGCGCGACGCCGCCGGCCGGCCCGGCGCGCTGGAGTCGGCGCTTGAAGGCGCACCGGTGCGCGAGGGCGAAACGACGCCGGTGGCGGTGCAGCACATCGTGCGGTCCTTCGATCCGTGCATGGTGTGCACGGTGCACTGAGTGGGTGGCAGGAAAAGCGGCGTATCGAATCGCGCCATATCCCGGTTGGCGCGATTCCCTTTTTTGTGCCAATATAGTGGCGCGATAATAGAATTGCGCCACTTAAATGACCCGGCCTCGCTCGTCCATTGATCCGCATAAGCTCGCCGCACTGATCACCCGCCACGAAGAGGGCGTCGGTGTGGACGGCCTGCTGCGCGTGCTCGGCGACGGCGTTGCACGCCGTACGCTGCAGCGCCGGCTGGCCGAGCTGGTCGCGCAGGGCCGCGTGCTGACGCGCGGCGAGGCGCGGGCGCTGAAGTATTTCCCGGCGCCGGCGGGTTCTGCATTGGCGGTGATGGAGCCCCTGCCGTCCGCCGCGCCGGCGCCTTATGTGACGGTGTCGGCCGAGGGCGCCGAGCTGCGCGACCTGGTGCGCCGGCCGCTGCATCTGCGCCGCCCGGTCGGCTACGACATCGGCTTCGTCGAGCGCTATCGCGCCAATGACACCTTCTATCTGCCCGAGCCGCTGCGCGCGCAACTGCACGCGCTCGGCCGCTCACCGGTCGGCGAAGCGGCGGCGGGCACCTTCGCCGGCGACATCCTGAACCGGCTGCTGATCGATCTGTCCTGGGCCTCGTCGCGGCTGGAGGGCAATACCTATTCGCGGCTCGATACCGAACGTCTGATCGAACTGGGCGAGATCGCCGAGGGCAAGGACGCGCTCGAAACGCAGATGATCCTGAACCACAAGGCGGCCATCGAGTATCTGGTGCATGGCGCCGGCCGCATCGGCGTCGATCGCGAAACGCTGCTGTCGCTGCACGCGCTGCTGTCCGACGGCCTGCTGCACGATCCCCAGGCCGGCGGCCGGGTGCGCAGCCGCGCGGTCGAGATCAGCGGCTGCGTGTACCGGCCGCTGGCGCTGCCGCAGCAGCTCGACGAGCTGTTCGGCATCGTCACCGACATCGCTGCCGACATCGAAGACCCCTTCGAGCAGGCCTTTTTCCTGATGGTGCATCTGCCCTATCTGCAGCCCTTCGAGGACGTGAACAAGCGGGTGTCGCGGCTGGCCGCCAACATTCCGCTGATCCGCACCAATCTGTGCCCGCTGTCCTTCATCGACGTGCCGCAGCTGGCCTATGTCGATGCGATGATCGCGGTCTACGAGCTGAACCGCATCGAGCTGCTGCGCGACGTATTCGTCCAGGCCTACGCGCGCTCCTGTCAGCAGTATGTCGCCGTCAAGCAGCAGCTGGTGCCGCCCGACACCTTCCGCCTGCGCCACCGCAAGGCGCTGACCGACGCGGTGCGCGCCATCGTGCTAGGCGGGCGGCCGGCGAGTGCGGCGGCCGCGCGCGAGGCGACGCCGGCCGCTGTGGCGGCGGACGACCGGGCGCGCTTCGTCGAACTGGTGCTGCAGGAGTTCCGCTCGCTGCACGAGGGCAATGCGGTCCGCTTCGGCCTGCGTCCGCTGGAATTTGCCGACTGGCTGGCCACACACGGCGGGTCGATCAACACGAGCTCATCGGAGTCATGACATGCAGCGCTTCACCATTTCCCTCGACGACCAGCTGGCCGCGCAGTTCGACGACTGGATCGCGCAGCGCGGCTACGGCAATCGTTCGGAGGCGGTGCGCGACCTGTTCCGTGCCGAACTCGACCGCACGGCGCAACAGACCGGCAGCGCGACGCACTGCGTGGCCTGCCTGTCCTATGTGTTCAACCACCACGAACGGGACCTGGCCGAGCGCATCATCAGCCTGCAGCACGCGCACCACGACCTCACGGTGTCGTCGATGCACGCCCACCTCGACCACGACTACTGCCTCGAAACCGTCATCCTGAAGGGCGAGATCGCCGCGGTGCGGCAGTTCGCCGACGCGGTGTGCGCCGAGCGCGGCGTGCACCACGGCAAGATCAACGTGATCAGCGTCGAGCTGGATGCAGGCCACCACCACGCGGGCCCGGGCGGACATCGCTACACGCGGCGGCACGAGCGCGGCGGCCAAGGCCACGTGCACATCAAGCCCAGTACCTGACGCCAGCGCCGCTGCCGCAGCATCGACCGGAATGGCAGCGCGCTGACCACCGTGTGACCGGCTGTCGCGCCGGAACGCTTGCCCGGCGTGGTGCCATCGACTGGCACGCTTCTCGCGTATGAAGACTGTTCCAAATCTTCATACAAAAAGATGAACGCGAAAAAAGACTTTTCCGGGAAGGTGTTGCGGATGCCGTCGGCGTCCGTGCAGGGAGTTCTGCCGCTGCTGTGCGTGCCCGTGATCGGGGCATGGGGCACCGCGCTGGCGCACGAAGCGGCGCCGTCGGCTCACCACCTCGACGCGGTGACCATCGAGGGCCACTACGACAACGCGGTCGGCACGTCCGATGCCGCCAGCCAGGGCCGGGTCACGGCGCGGCTGATCGAGAACCGGCCGACGCTGCGACCGGCCGAGGTGCTGGAATTCGTGCCGGGCGTCATCGTCACGCAGCACAGTGGCGGCGGCAAGGCGAACCAGTATTTCCTGCGCGGCTTCAACCTCGACCACGGCACCGACTTCGCCACCTATATAGATGGCATGCCGGCCAACATGCCGACGCACGCGCACGGCCACGGCTACACCGACCTGAACTGGCTGATACCCGAACTGGTCGGTCGCATCGACTACCGCAAGGGCCCGTACTACGCCGAAGAGGGCGATTTCGCGTCGGCCGGTTCGGCGCGGCTGCGGATGGTCGACCGGCTCGACTACGGCACCGCCGAAGTGACCCTCGGTCAGGACGGCCACCGGCGCGGGCTGCTGATGAATTCGCACGCGCTCGGCGCCGGCACGCTGCTGTACGCGCTCGAAACCTCGCGCAGTGACGGCCCCTGGGACAACCCGGAAGACTTTCGGCGCATCAACGGCGTGCTGCGCTACACGCTGGGCGAGGGCGCCAACCGCACCGCACTTACCGCGATGGCCTACACCGCGCGCTGGGACTCGACCGACCAGATTCCGCTGCGCGCCGTGCAGTCCGGCCTGATCGGCCGCTATGGCACGGTGGACCCGACGGACGGCGGCAAGACGCAGCGCTACAGCCTGTCGGTCGACCACCAGCGCGCCTACGACGACGGTGCCTTCCGCTTCAACGCCTACGCCATCCAGTCGGAGCTGGACCTGTGGTCCAACTTCACCTACTTCCTCGAAAACCCGGCCGACGGCGACCAGTTCCGCCAGTCCGAACAGCGTACCGTGCTCGGCATGGCGATGAGCCGCAGCTGGGACGGCCAGTTCGCCGGCCGGCCGATGACCAACACGCTGGGCGTGCAGCTGCGCCACGACCGCCTGAGCCCGGTCGGGCTGTATTCGACGGTCGCGCGCAGCACCACCGGCGTGATCCAGCAGAGCCGCGTGCGTCAGACCAGCGTCGGTCTGTACGGCGAGAACAGCGTGCAATGGACGCCCTGGCTGCGCAGCCTCGCCGGCCTGCGCATCGACCGCTACGACTTCGACGTCGCCAGCTCGATCGCCGCGAACAGCGGCGACGCCTCCGACCACATCGCCTCGCCCAAGCTGTCCTTCGTGTTCGGGCCGTGGGCGCGCAGCGAGTACTTCGTGAACTACGGCTACGGCTTCCACAGCAATGACGCCCGCGGCACCACGGCGCGCGTCACCGCCAAGGGCGGGCTGCCGGCGGACCCGGTGGACGCGCTGGTGCGCACCAAGGGTGGCGAAGTCGGCGTGCGCACCGAGTGGGTTCCCGGGCTGCAGAGCTCGCTTGCCGTGTGGACGCTGAAGCTGGATTCGGAACTGCTGTTCGTCGGCGACGCTGGCGAAACCGAGCCCAACCGCGCCAGCAAGCGCAGCGGCATCGAGTGGAACAACCGCTGGACGATGCGACCCTGGCTGCTGCTGGACCTCGACATCGCCGCCTCGCGCGCCCGCTTCACCGAGGACGACCCGGCGGGCAACCACGTGCCCGGTGCGGTCGACCGCGTCGTCGCCGCCGGCCTGAGCCTCACCGAAGACAACCCGCTGGCCAACGGCTGGTTCGGTCACCTGCAGCTCAGGCATGTCGGTCCGCGCCCGCTGGTCGAGGACAACTCGGTGCGCTCCGACTCGACCACGCTGGCCTACCTGCGCATCGGCCACCGCCTCACCCGCGACCTGCGACTGATGCTGGACGTGTTCAACCTGTTCGACAGCGGCGATAACGACATCGAGTACTTCTACACCTCGCGCCTGCGCGGCGAAGCGGCCGGCGGCGTGGACGACCGCCATTTCCATCCGGTCGAGCCACGCAGCGTACGGCTGACCCTGAATGCGCGGTTCTGAGTGCTTGAACCGTGCGGGCGGCCGGAGCTCGGGCGGTTTGGGAGAGGGGTCTTGACCCCGACAGCGGCCGGTATCGGAGTCTGAGGCCTGTCGCCGCTGCGTCGCGGCCAAGGCCGCTCCCACAAGGATCGCTCCCTGTTCGCCGCCGGAGCGGGGTTTTGTGGGAGCGAGCTTGCTCGCGATTGCAGCTCGAATCGAAGCCGCCGGCCCGCCAGCGCCGCATCGCGACCAAAGGTCGCTCCCACAGGGGCTGAGCCCGATTTGCCGCCGAAGCCTGGGCGCGCGTTCTGTGGGAGGGGTCTTGACCCCGACAGCGGCCGGTATCGGAGTCTGAGGCCTGTCGCCGCTGCGTCGCGGCCAAGGCCGCTCCCACAAGGATCGCTCCCTGTTCGCCGCCG